>Ga0184621_10000006_pt1 | contig 30589 bp, 26 predicted proteins | sample PLM1_30_b1_FD_133144 | JGI IMG/M metagenome (GOLD analysis project Ga0184621, IMG submission 133144) | Groundwater sediment microbial communities from an aquifer in East River, Colorado, USA - PLM1_30_b1 | ecosystem: Environmental > Terrestrial > Soil > Riparian zone | place: USA: East River...
AGTCCGTGGAAGGATCGGAAAGACGACAGCCTCCTTACTCGCGAGCTGCGCAAGCGCCTCGACGATCGCGCTGAGCCTCGCCGGGTCGTCGACGTTCGACGGCCGGTGGAGCGTGACGAGAGCGTACTGAGCGGGCTCGACCCCAACGCGCCTCCACGTCTCCGCGGCCCGGGCAGCGTCTTCGAACCGGCGCAGCGAGTCGATCATCGTATTGCCGACGTAGTGCACCCGGGCCGGATCCACCCCCTCGAGGGCCAGGTTGTCGGCTGCCTCCGGACTGTGAGTGAAAAGGATCTCGCAGAGCCGATCGGTCAGGACGCGGTTGATTTCCTCGGGCATCGTCCAGTCGCGTGACCGAAGGCCCGACTCGATGTGAGCCAACGGGATAGAGAGCTTCGCGGCGGCCAGCGCTGCGGCGAGCGTCGCGTTGACATCGCCGCTGACGACGACGAGATCGGGTCGCTCTGCCTGGAGCACCCGCTCGACCTCGATCAGCGTCTTGCCCGTTTGCTCGGCGTGGGTCCCGGATCCGATGCCGAGGAAGCGATGCGGAGCCGGAAACTCCAGATCCTGGAGGATCTCGTCGGAAAGAGCCGCGTCGTAATGCTGGCCCGTGTGCACCACGAACTGCCCAATCCGCTCATCGGGTTCGAGCGCCTCGATCACCGGCGCGGCCTTCACGAAGTTCGGCCGGGTGCCGACGACGAACGCGATCGTCTTACGCGTCATCGGCTAGGTCGCCTCGAAAAGCTCGAGGTAGGAAGCCGCCGTGCGGTCGATTCCAAAGAGCCGGGCCGCTCTTTCCTTGGCCCGCCGGCCATGCTCGCGTCGCTTCGCCTCGTCCGAGGCGTACGTACGGATTGCCGCCGCGAGCCCCCGCACGTCACCGGGCTCGAAGAGCTCGCCCGTCTTCCCCTCGTCGACCACTTCCGGCAGTCCGCCGTTTCGGGACACGATCGCCGGCCGCGCGGAGGCCATCGCCTCGAGAGCGACCATGCCGAATGACTCGACGACCTGGTGCGAAGGTACTACCGCGATATCCACCGCGCGCAAGAACGCCGGCATGTCTCGCACCCAACCCACGAACTCGACGCGCTCGGTGAGGCCGAGGCTCGAAGCGAGGTCCTCCAGCGAGGCGCGATCGGGTCCGTCCCCTGCGAGGACGAGACGTACGTCTCCCTCCTTCCCCAGGAGGGCCAGCGCCCGAAGAAGGTCGTCGATGCCCTTGCCTGGAATCATCCTCCCGGCCCAGGCCACGCGAAACGAGGCGCCCCTGGGCGATTCGGCTCCGTTCGGCCCGTACCGCTCATGATCGATGCCGTTGTAAATCCTGACGAGCCGTCTTGCATGCAGCCGCTCTCGTCGCAGGCGCTCGAGCAGGTAGTCGGAAACGGCGACCTCCTGGTCGGGCGCCCAGAATCCACTCGCGCGGTCAGCTTTGCGCAGCACACGCGCGCCTGGGGGCAGCTTCGGAAGCTGGAGCAGCCGGCCGTGATTGACGGCGACCAGCGGCCCGCGGTAGCCCCCCAGCCTGAGCGCCGCCGGCAGATAGCCAGGGGAAGGCGACACCACTCCGTCCGGCCCGAGCTCTGAGGCCGCGCGGGCAAGCCCTCGCGGGTGCAGAAGGACTCGGCTCCCGCGCTCGTGGCCAAGCATCCGGTGCGGAATACCCTCCTTCTCCAGCTGCCGGGCCAGCGGCTGCGAGTCCGTGACGAAGAGGAGGGAAGCTTCGTGCCCACGGCGCCGCAGCTCGCGCACGAGCGAGGCCGTCATGGTCTGCGCTCCTCCGACGCTGCCGCCCCAGAGGAGGAAGCCGAGACGCACCTAGGGTTGTCCCCGCAGGTGAGCGGCAGCGTCGGGACAGAACGTCCCGAGCAAACCGGACTCCACGTCCGCCTGGCGACCGTCGACGAACGCAAGCAAGGCCTTGATCTGCCGATCTTTCCGCTTGGCGCGCGAGCCGAGGCCGGCTCGTGCCAGTCCTGCGAGCACTGTGCGCAGGATGCGCAGGGTCGCGCGGGTCAGCATGGCTGCCCTCCATGCTGTCCTCGGTCCGTCGCTGATGTGCAGGTACTCGATCCAGGCTAGAAACCGCCAGCCGAGCAGATCGATCCGGAGGTCGTCACCACGCGACGACCCGCTCACCGCGTGGGTCGCGACCAAGGTAGGACTCGTCCGGATCGGCAAATTCGCCTTCCGATAGCGAGCGGAGAGCTCCTTGTCCTCGTAGTACAGGAAGAACCGGGGGTCGAAGCCGCCGAGGCCGAGAAACTCCTCCTTGTCGACCAGCAGGAGCGCGCCCGGGATCCAGGGGCGATTCGCCCCGCCCGAACCCAGGCTGCGGTGCCATTCCCTCGGTCGCAGCAGGCCGAACGTCTGGCCCACGTAATCGTGCAGCCAGTGGCGCTCGCCTCGCAGGCTGTCCTCGGGAACCGAACCTGGATCCCCGGCCAGATACCCGCCCAGCAGCCCGAAGCCGTTCGGGCCAGAGCCGGAAAGCTCTGCCGGGTCGGCCGACACGATCCGGACGTCGGGGTTCACGAAGAGCACCCGTGTCCCCGTGGCGTGGCGGGCACCGGAATTACAGGCTCGGCCAAAGCCAACGTTCTCCTCGTGCTCGACGAGCCGCACGCCACCGAAGGAGCGGACGATCGCCCGCGTCTCGTCGTCCGAAGCATTGTCGACCACGACGATCTCCGCGGCCGGGAGCTCGGATCGAACCGATGCCAGGGCAGCCTCGATGCAGCGATCGGACCGGTACGTCACGATCACGACGGAGAGGCTCACGTCCTTGCGCGGAGCCTGCTTCCGCCGGGATCGGGCGGAAGACTCGCGACCGAGGCGGCCGCGACGATAACGACCGCCGTCAGCAACAGACCCTGCACGCTGAAGAGGGTCACGAGCGAGATGGAGGCGACAGCTACGCCGAACAACCACCCGCTGGCTCCAAAGATGAATCCGTCCCATTCCCCGCTCCCGGTGGGCCTGCGCCGCCAGAGAAAGAGAATCGTCCCGAGGACGGGGAGGAAGAGCAGAGTCGTGCCGACCGCCCCGATCGTCGTGATCCCGTTCAGCACTCCGACGTCCCCGTTTCGGATCGACCCCTCGGGCAAGCCCGAGACGAACCTGTCGTCGGGATGCCAGAAGCCGACACCCACGGGCCAGCGGTTGCCGACGACGTCGAGCATCTCGGACTGGACGTTGTAGCGGTAGCCGAACGTCCCGCTTCGCGCCTGGATCTCCTCGATGCCCGACCCGGCTCGCGTCGCGAAGACCTGCGCTGCCGATTGCGAGTTCTGCTCTACAGGGTGGACGAGCCCGAGCAACGGAAACAGCGCGACGAGCAGGGCGAGCGCCGGCACGATTTTGCGGGCCACGACCAGCGGCGCAGGTGCCCGGAACATCGCGATTCCGACGAGCACGAGGAGCCCAGCGAGCATGGAGGCGTACGACGCGCGTGAGAGCTGGGCGAGCGCTCCTACCGTGAGGAGGACGAAGAGCGCCGAGGCACCGAGACGCAGCCGAGACGATCGCGCCAGGATCGCGGTTCCGGCGGCGACGATCGCTCCGACGATCACGACATCGCCCATATAGGAATAGATTCGCGTCAGACCCTCGAGCTCGTTCGTCAGCGTCGGATTGATCAGCGCCGAGAGATCGACCACGCCGGCAAGCGACGGAAAGAGCGACGTCGTCGTCTGCGCGACGGAGAAGATCGCCGCCGCCGTTCCGACGACCGCTACGAGCGTGACGATGTCGCTTCGGCGGCGAAGTGCGACCGGCAGGAGCGGAAGGAGTAGCGCGAAGTAGAGGAAGTCGCGCCCGAAGAGTGCGGCGTGAAGCGGTGGGATGTCGGAGAAGAACACGCTCCGCGCAAGCGTCACGAGCCACCAGGCTATGAAGATGAAAGCCCAGGTCCTCGTCAGCGCCAGCCAGCGACTGTCTACAAGCTGATCGGCGGCGGTCGTGAAGTGCCAGAGAACGAGCACACCGATCAGAAACGCGATCAGCAGGTCGCTCGGCCGGAAGGATCCGGGTACCGCGAAAGCATCGAGATCGAGCCCCGGGATGCCGTTCAGCACCCCGAGCAGTGTGAACCCCACGAGTGCGCCTCGACTGACGGCCGCGATGCCGACGAGGATGCTCAGCCCGATCGCCGGCACGACCAGGTCGCTCGAGCGAGGGTCGAGCACGGCTGCACCGGCGAGGAGCGAGAGGGCGAGGACGCCAAGGCCGACCAAGGCGGCCTGCAGGCGGTCTCCGCCCTTCCCGGCGAGGAACCGACCCGCTGCGGGCCGGACCGCAGGAGCGCGGCGGCCGAAGACTCCCGGGGCACCCGCCGTCACAGGCGACGCCCCCGGCCACCCTCTTCGATCACGCTGGCGTACATCTGGTGCATCACGCGCGCGTGCTCGGCCTCGCCGTACCGGTACGCAACTTCGCGGCCCCGCTCGCCCATCTCCCTGCGCCGATCCGGCGCCTCGAGGAGCGAGGCGAGGGCGTCCGTGAGTCGGGCCGGCGAGCCGTTCTCGACGACGAGACCTGCACCGTTACGACGGACTTCGGTAGCCGCGCCCGCCGCTGCGGTCATGACGATGGGTACGCCAGCTGCCATCGCTTCGATGACTGTCGTACCCCAGACGTCCTCACGGGTCGGGAGGAGGAACACGTCCGCCTCCTCGAAAAAACGATTCGGCTCGGATGTCACGCCCAGGAAATGAACCCGCTTCCCGGCGCCGAGGCGGTCAGCAGCCGCGCGGAAACGGGGCTCGTCACCTCCGCCCACGACTGCGAGGTGCGCGGCGGGTGACGCGGCGGCCACTGCCTCGATCGCGTCGTCGAGACCCTTCCGCTCGAAGTCGTGCCCTACGAACAGAACGAGCTGATCGCGAGCGTCTAGGCCCAGGCGTCGGCGCAGCTCGGAGGAGGGGTTCCCAGCCGCATCTGGAAGCTCGATCGGCGGGGCGACGACCCGGATGGCCTGCTCGGGTACGCCGTGCACACGCTGCAGGTCGAGGCTGACCTCGTCGGTCACCGCGACCACTCGCAGGTAGTTCCCCGGCTTGAACTGCAGCTTCTGCGTTGCCCTCGCCACGCCCAGCGCGGGGTGAAGGACGTGTGCGGCGCGGGCACGGGCGCGCGCAGCGCGGAACGACTTCCCCCCCCGCTCCGGCCACCGCTGCTGCTCCGAGATCGGAACCGCCTGGGCACGAACGATGTCGTGCTCCCAGGCAGACGTCCCGGCGACGTCGATCACGTCATAGCGAGTCCGGTGCTTGCGCAGAAGCGCTGTCGCTTTCCAGGCGAACGTCCCGCACTCGACCGCGTGGCCGATCCGTCCGGACGACCGGCGCGCCGGGCGAACGTCATGGAACACGACGCCTGCAGGCTCGGCCCCACGCGTGTCCGGGTTCGAGTAGGAGTGAACTTCCACCCCCTCCGCAGCAAGCCCGCGGGCGAGGAGAACTCGCTCGCGGGCGAGGCTGCCCTCCAGGTTGAAGTCGTGGAAGACGAGTGCTACGCGCATCGGACGAGCTCCCGCTCGTGCTCCGAATAGATCATGCGCCACCGCTCGGCGACGATCTCGGCCGAGGCGAGCCCCTGAACACGAGCCTGAGCGCTCTTCCCGAGTTGCTCGCGCAGGCGCGGGTCCGAGCTCAGCCGGCGCAACGCGTCGGTGAGCTCGAGCGACCGGGCCGGCTGGATCAACAGCCCGCTCTCCCCGTGTTCGATCACGTCGGGGATCCCGCCGACACGCGTCGCGACCACAGGCAGCCCGAAGGCCATCGCCTCGAGGAGGGCCATCGGCAACCCCTCGCTCCGCGAGGGCAGAACGAAGACGTGCGAGCTCTCGTAAAGCTCCCGAAGGGCGGGCGTCCCGAGGACTCCGTGGAAGCGGACAAAGCCCGTTAGACCGGATTCGCGAACGCGCGAGCGCAGCTCCGCCTCCTCGCCTCGGAACTCTTCCTTGCCGGCGAGCTCGAGCTCGATCGAGATCCCTTCGCCGCGAAGCTGTGCGATTGTCTCCACCAGCTCGGCTACTCCCTTTCGTCGCCCGTAGGTGCCGACGAAAAGTGCTCGGCAGACAGCGCCGTGACGTGCCGCCTGCGAGGCCGTGCCCTCCAGGCGAACTGGGTTGAAGACGACGCTCGCTTCAATCCCGAGGCGCCTGAGGGCCATTCTCGAGCTGGGGGCGAGCGCCACCGTCTCGACGCTCAGACGTGCGATCGCACGCAGGGCGAGCGCACGAACCGGATGTGTACCCCCCGCCAGCTCGGCTCCGTGGACATGCGCGATCACGCGGCGGCCGGATGCGCGGGCAAGACCCACGAACAGGAGGTCGCGAAGAACGCCGGTCGCGGAATACGAGACGCAAACATGGACGAGGTCAGGCGCCGAGCGCAACCACAGGGCGAATCGGGCGGCAAGGCGAACCTGCCGGAGCGCCGGCGCCACCCGGACACGACCTCCTGCTTCTGCCTCGGGAGGGCGCCAGAGGTCGAAGGGCTCGTAACGGCATCCGATCGAACGTTCGTGCTCCACCAGCCATGCGGCAAAGCTTGCGACGCCGCCGACCTGGGGCGGTAGAGGAGCCACGAGACCGACCCTGCGCGCATGCTCCGTGCCCGGGGGATTCACGGCCTCCCCCTACCCGTGTGCGCCCTCAAGGCCCCACCGACCAGTGCAAAGCCATACGACATACCGAGCCGGGCGACGTCTCGCTCCGACGAGTCGAGGCGGACGACCCCAACGAGGAATCGGGCGCCGCTCCTCAGGACTCGGACCTGGCCCCGCCGAAGGGCGTGGGGCTTCCTAGAATCCTCGAGCGCGTGCATCCGCATCGCGCGCCGGAAGTAGTCGAGCGACAGGCGCTCCTGCCGGATGTGGTGCCGTACCCGAGCACTCGGCTCGTACCAGACCTCCAGACCGCGGGCTACGAGTCGCTCCTGCAGCTCTTCCTCCTCACCGCGTGCATACGGCTCCTCGGGCCGCGCGCCACGGTCGGGGTCAAAACCTCCCGCTTCGACGATTGCCGACTTGCGCATGCTCATGTTGCCACCCCAGGCGAATCGAAGCTGAGGCGGATTGCCGAGCTTTCGTCCGAGGACGAGAGGCTCGTCTCCGAGGTCCAGCACGCTCAGAACTCCGGTGAGGTGGTCGCGGAGCCAAGGCGGCCGCCCGCCGTTCCAGTCGGGAAGCATGGGGCCGCCGACGACCGCGAGTCGCTGGGGAGCGGACGCCCAGACTCGGCGGTGAGCTTCGAGCCAGCCGTCGTGTGCGGTCTCGTCGTCGTCGAGGAAGCAGACGAAAGGCGAGCGAGCCGCTGCGAGGATCACATTCCGCGCCTCGGAGATCCCGCTTCGGTACTTGGCCAGCACTTGGACCGAGGGCGCAATCGCGGCCATCGTTTCCTCGAGCCGCTGGGGGGCGGACGCGTCTTCCCCGGTGTAGACGATCAGAAGCTCGTCCCCTGCTGCGAGCTGGCAGGCCACGGACTCGACCGCAAGCCTCGCCTCGTCACCGCCGGAGCGAGTTGCCATCCCGACGCAAAGTTGCAGATCCCCCTCGGTCGGCTCTGCTTGAGGAGCCGCCGCCACGTCGCGCTCTCGAGCATCCATGTGGCCCCTAGTACGCGGCGCGGCGCTTCAGAATCGCAGGGATCGTCCGGCCGATGAGCTTCAGATCGCTGACGAGCGACCAGTTGGTCACGTAGAGATAGTCGAGCTTGGTCATCTCTTCGAACGGAATTTCGCTCCTGCCGAGGACCTGCCACACGCCGGTCATCCCGGGTCGAAGGTTCAGGCGATTGCGCGCCCAGTCCTGCACATGGACATCCTCGATCAGGATGAGCGGTCGTGGCCCGACGAGTGACATCTCACCCCGGATGACGTTCAGGAGCTGCGGAAACTCGTCCAGATCGAACCGCCGCAAGTAGTGTCCGACCGTAGTAACACGGGGATCGGCCGCGATCTTGAACATGCGCGGGTCTCCGCCGTTCTTCGCGTGCTTGTTCAGGTGCGCGACCTCACCCTTTCTCTCCTCGGCGTCCGCGGTCATCGTCCTGAACTTCAGGATCCGGAACGTCCTCCCGCCGGTGCCCATCCGCTCTTGCCGGAAGAACACGGGCCCGGGCGATTCGAGCTTGATCGCGAGCGCGACGAGGGCGAACGTCGGCGCCAACAGGAGGAGCCCCAGTCCCGCCAGGCAGACGTCCATCCCCCGCTTGAGCAACTGGGACGAGGCGGACAGACGGAGCGGCCTGAGCCCGAGGAGGGGCAGTCCTTCGACGGTGTGGATGCCGATCTCGGTGCCGACGATGTCGAAGAGTCTCGGAACGATGTCGATCTGAACGTCGAGATCCTTGAGCGATCGGATCAGCTGTAGCGTCGAGTCGTGGGACTCGTTGGAGAACGCGATCAGCACTCGCTCGATGTCGAAAAGCCGAATGATTGTGGCGAGCCGCTCCGGCGGCCCGAGCAGCGTCAGGTGCTCCAGGTCGGGGCGACGCTCTTTCGGCTCGGCGTCGACAAAGCCGACAAGGTTAATCCCGTACTCGGGATGCTGAAGGAGCTTTCGCCCGATCAGCTGGCCGACCTCCCCCGCGCCGACGATCACCGCATTCTGTTGGTATGTAATGCGGCTGCGGCAGAACGTGCGCGCGGTTGCGCGGCCGAGCGTGATGAAGGCGATGGCGAACGCCCAGAAGAGCGCGAGCTTGATGATGTCCGGGCGCGCAAGACCCGTCAGCCAGGCAGCCAAGACGAGAACCCACGCCCCGACCGTGACCATGTGGAAGACGTCCCGCATGTCGTCGACCGTGGAGTGGTCCGTGCGCTCCTCATCGCGCTCGTAGAGGCCGTAGAGCTTGGCGACGACGATCCATGCAGGCAGGGTTCCGAAGAAGAGCACCCACTCCATCGTCGCGTCGACCGGGTTCGGAGCGCTCGGGTCCGGTCCCAGCAGGAGCTGGGCGGCGATAAATGCAATCCCGAGACCGAGCAAGTCGGCGGCGAGCAACATGCGTCTGACGAGCCATCCCCGCCGGCGGACCGTGGACGTGGCGCGGCGACGCTCCAGGATCTCGAGCGTGCGGTCGTCCATCGCCGACGCGATCTGGTCGTAGAACAGTGCTCCCTGAACGAGAGCGGAACGCTCGGTCGCGTTCACGAGGCTACGCCTGCGGTCGTCGTAGTCACAGAGCCTCCGGTGAAAGGCGTCGACGAGCCGCTCGGGTCCTCCTCGGACCCGTTCCCGCCGTTCTCGAGAGCGGGCTCGTCGTCCGGAAACGCCGAGCGGTAGAACGCAGCCGCCTCGACCCGCGACGGAAGAGCGAGCTTCTGCAGGATGTTCTGGACATGGCGCTTGACCGTGAACTCCGAGATCTCGAGGGCGACGGCCACCTGCCTGTTCCGTGCCCCAGTCGCTACGAGGCTGAGGACCTCGCGCTCACGAGCGGTGAGGATCGACGCCAGCTCTCGAGCCCCGCTCCCACGGACGGCGCTGATCGCCGCACCCGCAAGATCCCGTGCGAGCGGCGCCTCGCCTTGCGCAAGCGCGCGAAGCGTCCGGAGCAAGGCCGGTGCGGGAATCTCCTTGTGCAGATAGCCGCTCGCACCATGCCGAAGCGCCGCGAGAACCTTTTCCTGAGAGGGCTTGAAACTCCAGACGATCGCGTGTGTGGCGGAACTCGGATGCAGGTCGGGGAGCACGGCAAGTGCCCCTCCGGGCGGAAGATCGAGGTCGAGCAGCACGACGTCGCACTCGGTAGCCGCCACTGATTCGAGCACCTCGCCGCGATTTCCCGCCTCGCACACAGCGAAGTCCTCCGCGGCGAGCAGCAAATCTCTTACCCCCGCGCGAAAGATGGGAAGCGGGTCGGCGATGAGAACGCGGGTGCGCGTCACTTGACGCGCTCCTGCTCGGTGCGAGGACTCGACGAACGGCTGTAGTCGCCGTAGCCGTATCCGTAGCCGTACCCATAGCCCTTCTCGACCTCGGCGCCGGTGACGACGAATCCGAGTGGCTGGGCTGGGACGTTCGCGAGCAGGCGGTGAAGCTCCTTGAGGGTTCCCCGCCGGAGCACCTTGAGGCGGGTGACGAGGATGATGCCGTCTACCTTCGGGCTGAGAGCCATCGCGTCGCCGACATTCAGGAGCGGCGGAGCATCGACGATGACGAAGTCGGCTCGATCGCGAAGGCGCTGGATGATCGACGCGACGGCGTGGGTTCCTACGAACTCACCCGCGTCCGGCGGAATCGGTCCGGACGGCAGCACCTCGAGGATTCCGGACACGCGCGCGTGTCCATTCGTTCCGTTGGCCGCCGCGGCCTCGGCTCCGCCGTGTGAGTTCTCGCTCGGGTCGGTGATCGCAATCGTGGCGAGCGCTTCCTCGAGACCCACGTGTCCGAGGGCAACCTGGGTCAGGCCCGGCCTGTCCTTCAAATCGAAGAACCGGTCTAGATACGGGCGCCGGAGATCCAGGTCTGCGAGCGCGACGTGACGGCCGGAGCGTGCGAGCGCGAGTGCAAGGTTGGAGGCGGTCGTGGACTTCCCCTCCGACTCGAGCGCGCTCGTGACCATGATCACCCGTGCGCCGTGCTCCAGGTTCGTGAACTCGAGGTTCGTCCGCAGCATGCGGAAAGCCTCGGACTCCTTGCTCCGCGGGGCTTCGAGCATGACGAGACTGTCCTTAGAAGTAAGCCGCTTCGGCGGAGTCGGCAGCCGCGCGAGCAGCGTCATGTCGAGAGCCTCGGAGACCTCCTCGGCCGTCCGCACTCGCGTGTCGAGCGCTTCGCGAACGAACGCGAGCCCAAGGCCGAGCACGAGCCCAACCAGGAGGCCGAGCAGACCTGACCGGAAGGGACGTGGCTGAACCTGTGACGCCCCCCGGGCCGGCTGGACGACGAACGAGTTCGAAGCCTGGAGGGCTTCGATCGTGCGGAGCTGCTGCTCCTTGTCCAGGAGACTGGCGTAGAGGGTCGAGTCCTTCTCTCCCAAATTCTCGAGGGTGCGCACCCGGCTTGAGACCTCCGCGAGGGCCTTGCGCACGGCGGCGGTGTCGAGCTGGTTCTTGTAGATCGTGAACTCGCGGGCGAAAGCCGTCGCGAGCTTCTCTGCGCGGGCCGGAATCGCGCTCGTGACTGTGAAATCCAGGAGGTCTGCGTCGGGCCGCGGCTGAACCGACACGGAGCCAAGCAGCTGGTAGGGGCTCATGTCATCGACGCCTGCGGTGGCAAGGGCGCGCCGGGCGACGGTAGGAGTCGTGGCGAGATCCGCCTGTGTCTGGGCGATGCGCTCCGACGTCTGAAAGACGCTGCTCCCGGAGACGCCGGTCAGGCCCGCGGAGATGTCCTTGTTCGTGAGAAGCACCTCCGCCGTCGACTGGTAGAGCGCCTGCTGGCGCATCGACAAGGCGACCGCTACCGCTGGAACCACGATCACCGCCGTCAGGATGATCCACTTGCGTCGCCGGAGCACCCGCAGGTAGTCATGGAGAGTCGCGCCGTCGCGACTCACTCCCTCGATCCCCATTCCCGTCCTCCCTCACACCGCAGTGTCCCTACCTGGGCGCCCGATCTACCTACTCCCTAACCACTCCGGTAGATCAACCGGGCCAATTCCTTCCCGCTTCGGATTCTGCTGAAGCTGGAGGAAAAGTCAAGATACCGACACGAGATAACCAAAGGGCGTGGTCCGAACGGAGTGAGCTTTCATGGAGCTAGTCCAACTCGAACCGGCGACCTCCACCAGCAGCGGCCCGGTGTTTGTCACGTCCATCCCGCAGAGCTTTACATTGGAACCCATGGCCAACCCGCGGAGTTTCTGAGCCGTGGACTTCTCGTCTGCCGACAGCCTCGTCCTCGTCGGAATCCTTGCGGCGGCCGCCGCGCTTCTCGCGATCGCCGAGCTGATTCGGATTCCCTACCCGATCCCGCTCGTGCTCGGGGGCCTCGCCCTCGGCTTTGTCCCCGGGATGCCGCGCATCGAGTTACCGCCGGACATCGTCCTGGTTGCGGTCCTTCCTCCGCTTCTCTACGGCGCGGCCTTCTTCAGCCCGCTACGCGAACTGCGTGCAAACGTTCGGCCGATCGGACTCCTTGCAATCGGGCTCGTCTTGACGACGACGGTCGCGGTCGCCGCCGTGGCGCACGCCGCGATCCCGGGCCTCGGCTGGCCGACCGCGTTCGTCCTCGGTGCAATCGTCTCCCCGACGGACCCGACCGCGGCGACCGCGATCGCGGAGCGGCTCGGGCTTCCACGCCGACTCGTCGCCCTTCTCGAAGGCGAGAGTCTCGTCAACGATGGAACCGCTCTGGTCGCTTATCGGTTCGCCGTCGCTGCCGTCGTCACGGGGAGCTTCTCGCTTGCCGCTGCCTCCGGCCGCTTCGTGCTCAACATCGCGGGGGGTATTGCCGTGGGCCTGGCCGTGGGCTTCGTCATCCGCGAGGTCCGGCGGCGACTCGACAACCCACCGGTCGAGATCACGATCTCGATCCTCAGCGGGTACTTCGCCTACCTGCCGGCCGAAGCGATCGGCGTTTCCGGGGTCCTCTCCGCAGTCACGGTCGGGATCTACATGGGCTGGCACACGCCGGAGCTCACGACGGCCCAGACCCGTCTTCAGGGGGTCGCAGTCTGGGAAATCCTCTTCTTCCTTCTGAACGCGTTCCTGTTCACCATCATCGGCCTCCAGCTCCCGGTGATTCTGGACGGCCTCGCCGGCTACTCGACGGCGACGCTCGTCTGGTACGCGGTGCTCGTCGCGACGACCGTCGTAGCGGCGCGCTTCGCATGGATCTTCGCGACGACGCAGCTCCCACGCCTGCTCGGCCGACATCGTCGAGAGCCTCCGATGCCCTGGCAACCGAGCGTCGTCCTCGCCTGGTCGGGGATGCGCGGCGCGGTGTCGCTCGCGGCTGCGCTCGCCCTGCCGCTGACGACGGACGCGGGCACGCACTTCCCAGACCGCGAGCTGATCGTATTCCTGACCTTCGCCGTGATTCTGGCGACGGTTGTAGTCCAGGGCCTGACTCTGCCGAAGCTCATCGGCTTGCTCGAGCTCGAGGACGACAGCAGGCTCGAGGCAAAGGAGGACACAAAGGCTCGTATTCACGCAGCCGACGCCGCCCTGGCACGCCTGGAGGAGCTCATCGACGAAGAGTGGGTTCGGGAAGACACAGCCGAGCGGCTACGGGGTCTGTATGGCTACCGGCGCTCCCGGTTCCAAGCCCGCTTCGATGAAGCTGACGATGGAGGAATCGAACAGCGCTCGACCGACTACCAGCGCCTCCTTCGCGAGCTGATCCAGGCAGAGCGTGCGGCGGTGCGCGCCCTGCGGCGCGAACGACGGATCAGCGACGAGGTCATGCGGCGGGTCGAACGCGACCTCGATCTCGAAGAAGCGCGCCTGGAATAGGCGCCTCCCTTACCTGATCAGTACCGGCGTGCCGATCGGCATCAGGCGCGCAAGCCGGCTGATCGCCGAGTTCTCCACGCGTATGCAGCCGTGCGAGGGCCGACCGGGGATTAGCTGCGGCTGGTTCGTGCCGTGGATGCCGATCACCCCGCCGCCGGGCCAATCGCTCAGGACCGAATAGGCGCTGGTGCCAAACGCCCAGGGCCCGTAACTCCCGCCCGAGTTCAACACCCTGATTCGCTCGCGGATCCAGAAGCGGCCCGCAGGTGTGGGGGTGCTCGGCGCACCGACTCCGATTCCGGACCGCCAGATTGGCCGGCCTGCTAGGTAGAGGGTGGCGCGCAGGGCCACTCGATCCACGACCAGGCGAGTCCGAACGAGGTGCAGGCGCCCGAGCGCGAAGTCCCGGACCCATCCCGCGCGTCCGTTCGGGCGCATCGGGATGCGAAGCTTGAGCCAGGTGCGCCCATCCGGATCAGTCCAGCGGCGCAGGACGAGATACACCTCCGGAAACCCGTCCTCAGTCAGATAATGGACCCGCGCGATCGGCCGCGAAGTCGGCGCCGGGAGCCGCAGGATCTGAGCCCTGAGCTTCGAATGTGCCCAGTACGTGTGAGTCTGCTCGTCGGACAGACGCGCCCCGGCGGCGACGCCGGGACTCGTCCCGGCCGTCGCCGACGCCGAGAGCGCGAGCGGCGCGAGGACGAGCAGGAGTGCGAAGGCCAGGCGCCGGAGGCGCCGCCGGGCGCTGACCCGCTGCGCGGATGCGCACCCGGGCAATCGGTCGAGAAGGGGCGAGCTGCAGATCACCACAGACCCCCCGCTTCATCCCGTGAAGGGCGGGGACACCGGGCGGTTGCAGCGTGTGAACCCTCTTGTCTGCACCGTCTGGTTCCCCTCACGGTCATGGGCCCCTACCCGCAGCGTGTGGCGACCGGCGAGCAAACGCTCGGCCCTGATCCACACGTAGAACTGCCTCCGGGTGCTCCGCTCGACCAGCCTGCCGTCGAGGAAGACGTCGACCCTCCGGATTCCCGACGCGTCGCGGACCAGGATCCTCAATCTGAAGTCACCGGGGACACAACTGGCCCCCGGAGCGCCGTGGACGTTCACGATCGGCCCTGCTTCGTCGTTCGCGGTCCCTGAGCTCGTTGCCGCGGAGACGGGGACCGAGACGGGGAGGAAGACCGGAAGGACGGGGACGGACGCTGGGACGACGGGAACGGACGTCGGGACGACGGGGACGGACGGCGGGACGACGGGGACGGAGGGCGGTACGACCGAGACGGGGACGGAGACGACTGGGACCGCGGCACACTGGGCTCTGGTGACGGTGTTGCTATCGAGCGTGACTGCGCCGTTTTGGGCGAGGAGCCGACCGTCGACCGTCACCCCCGTCGTGGCAGTGTTCGACGTCAGAGCGAGGACGTTTCCGCTGAAGGCCGTCGTCGTTCCGAGGGTCGCCGAGCTGCCGACCTGCCAGACGACCATGCACGACTGAGCTCCGTTGATGAGGTTGACGCTGCTGGCTGACGCCGTTGTCAGCGTCGACCCGATCTGAAAGATGAACACGGCATTCGGATCCCCCTGAGCGTCGAGCGTCAGCGTGCCGGTCAGTCCAACTGACGACGAGAAGCAATAGACGCCATCGGTAAGGGTCATTCCGCCCAGATCCTGGCCCGTGAGGTCCACCTGGCAGGCACGACCTTCGGCGTCGTTATAGGCGGCGGTCAGGTCGGCCTGGGCCTGGGCTGCGACAGCGCCGGCTGAGTAGATCGTCCCGTTCACGATTCCGGGCGGAAACCCCGTTACTGCAGTACCAGGGCTCACGCCGACGTCTCCGGTGACCTCAGTGAGACCGGTATTGGTGACCGTGCTGGCACCCAGGACCCCGAAGTCGTCAGCCGCTCCAAGGAACACGGGCGCTTGTGCACGGGCGCTGCTCGCGAGCGCCAGCGCCGCCAGCAATGCGAGTACCAGCAGCCCCAGGCCGCGTAATGTCGCTGCCGCTCCGCCCACCAAGCGCCGGGGTGTGTGGGCGTGCCCAGTGGAGATGTACCCGTCGGCGTGGTGCACGCCGCCCAGGGCCAGCGTGTAGCTCGTCCCGTTCGAAGTCATCCGCAGTGCTTCCTTCCGCTTGAAATCGTTGTCTTATGAGTCGCGCGGTCCTCTGGTCGATTCAAAGCGCCTCGGGCCCATTCCCCTTATCGGGGCCGGAGCGAAGTCGCCCACTGTCACGCATCCGCGTTCCTGCGCTCCCCGGAATGAGGAGGGCTCCGGAAGGCGAGCCCCCTGTCCGGTCAGTGCGACGACGCCGCGACCGGGGTGGCTATTCGATTAGACCCGGCTTGCTGGAACCGGGACGCGGACCGATGCCGCCCGGAAGCCGGGAAGCCGGAGCGCGAAGGTGGCGCCCGCTTGCTACCGCTCGAGCGTGCAGCGCCCGCCGTGCGCCCTGGCGATGGCGTCGACGATCGTGAGCCCGAGACCGACGCCGCCGTCCGTCCGCGACCGAGCCGCGTCGGCGCGGGAGAAGCGGTCGAAGATGAGCGCGCCGGCCTCGGACGGAACGCCGCAGCCCTCGTCGGCGACCTCGATCACGAGCTGGCCGCCAGACGCCCGCGACCGCAGCTCAATGACCTCGTGGGCGTCCGTGTACTTGACGGCATTCTCGAGGAGCTCGTCGAGCGCGATCCGAAGACCGTCGGGATCCGCCTGCAGCGTTCCCGCCGCCAGCCGCCCGAGCCGCCACGCGCGCGGCGCCACCTCGGACCAGCGCATGAAGACGTCCTCGAGAAAGGGCTCGACCGCGAGCTCGGTCATGAGGACGAAGTCGGGCTGGTCGGCCTTCGCGAGCAGGAGCAGGCGGTCGACGATTCGCTCGATCCGGCCGAGCTCGTCGAGGGCGACTGTGACCTCCGGAGCCGGAGCGCCGTCGAGGCGATGAAGGACCTCGAGGTGCCCACGGGCGATCGTCACCGGCGTCCGCAGCTCGTGTGAAAGGTCGTGGAGGAATTGCTCCTGGCGCCGAAGGACAGACGCCCGCTCGTCGGCGAGCCGCTCGACCACGTTCAGCGCGTCCTGGCGCCGGCGCGCGTGCCACACCATCGCGAGGAACATCGCCGACATCAACGGCACCTCGAAAAGCTCCCCCCAGAGCTGCTCGCCCCGATAGGCGTCGGCGAGGATGAGGCTTCCCGTCGTGAGGGCGACGATCACGAGGAGCGGATAGGTGGCGAGCGGCCGCCAGACCCGGAAGCCATAGAGCAGGGTGAGGCTGACCCAGATGAAGTGGAAGGGGATCGTCTCCCAGACCGGCCACAGAGCCATGGCGACGAGGTTCGCGGCCGCGAAGACGAGCCAGACGAGCTCGACGAACCTACGCCGCGCGAAGTCGATAGCCCGCATGGCGCACGGTCTCGATGGGTGCTTGCGGTCCGAGCTTCTTGCGCAGGCGCCGAACGCAGACGTCGACGACGTTCGATCCGGGGTCGAAGCTGTACCCCCAGACCTCGGAGAGAAGCCTTTCGCGACTCACGACCTCGCCCGCGTGCTCGACGAGGTGGTGCAGAAGGCGAAACTCCCGATCGGAGAGGTTCGTGACCAGCGTGCCGATGCTCGCCTCCCTGCGCGCGATGTCGAGCGCGAGTGCCCCGGCATGCAGCACCCGGGCGTCCGCCGCTCCTACCTGCTTGAGCTGCACACGCACACGTGCGACGAGCTCGTCGAACGAGAACGGCTTGGCCAGATAATCGCGTGCGCCCAGCTCGAAGCCGCGGAGCCTCGTCGCCAGGTCGCGCCGGGCGGAGAGGATGAGGACGGGTAGCTCGGGCCGGTTTCGCGCCAGCTCGCGGAGGACGCTCAGGCCGTCGAGGCCGGGAAGCAGGAGATCGAGGATGACGAGGTCGTACGCCTCTCGGAGCGCCTGATGGAGGCCGCCCGCTCCGGTCTCGGCCGCGTCGACGGCGTATCCCTCCGCCTCGAGGCCGCGCACGAGGAACGCAAGGATTCGCGACTCATCCTCGATGACCAGGATTCGCAGGCTGGGGCACCTCCTGCAGGCGACCATACAGCAGTGAAGATGACGTGCATATGACCGCCCGATGACGGTCTGGTCATTTATGCCGGCCCGCCCACGCTGCCCGTTTACCGTCGGCTCGGCAGCATGGCCGAGCCAACGGCAGAGCAGACTCTCTCCCCCGGCGCTGCGATCCTCGAGGCACCGGTCACGGAGCGACCGGTCCGGCCATTTCCGGACCGGGCTGCCCGCCACTGGCTCATCTCCGCGATCGTCTGGCTGACGGTCGTCGACCTCTTCGGCCTCGTCCTGGCGACCGAGTTCGTGACGCCCGAGGCCTTCGGGAACATCTCGTGGCTCGCCTTCAGCCGGGTTCGTCCGTCGCACGTGAGCGGCGTCATCCTCGCGTGGCTCACGATGATGTACTTCGGGGCGCTCTTCTACATGCTGCCGCGGCTCGTCGGCACCCGCTCGATGTGGAGCGAACGGCTCGGAGTCTGGGCCGCGTGGGCCTGGAACGTGATGTTGGTGCTCGGAATCGTCAGCCTTCTCACGGGACACAGTCAGGGTCGCGAGTATGCCGAGTACATCTGGCCGATCGACATCCTCCTGATCCTCATCTGGTCGGCGAACATCGTGAACGTCCTCGCGACCGTCCGCATCCGGACGATCCGCCCGATCTACGTCTCGGTCTGGTTCTTCATCGCGAGCCCGCTCTGGCTGGCCGTCGACTACGCGATCGGGAACGTGATCTGGCGCCCCGGCGAGATCTGGAGCGCGCCCTCGGGCGCCCTCTCGAACAGCCTGTCGGACGCGATGCTGAACTGGTGGTACGCCCACAACCTCTTCGGGCTCTGGCTCACGCCGATGCTGATCGCGATCACGTACTACATGGTCCCGCGGATCACGAACACGCCCCTCGCGAGCTACACCCTCTCGCTCGTCTCGTTCTGGGGGATGGCGTTCCTCTACACGGGGGTAGGCGACCACCACATCCTGCAGTCGCCGACGCCCTCCTGGCTGAAGACGATCGCCGAAGTATCGTCGTGGGCGCTGCTCATCCCGGTCTTCGCATTCACGATCAACATCCTCGGGACGATGAAAGGCAACTGGGAGAAGTTCTTCACGAACTTACCCCTGCGCTTCACGCTGACCGCGTTCTTCTTCTACTTCCTGGTGAACATCCAGGGCGCGTTCGAGGCGATCCAGCCGTTCAACAAGCTCCAGCACTTCACGAACTTCGTCGTCGCACACGCCCACCTCGCCTTGCTCGGGGCCTTCACGATCCTCGGGATGGGCGTGATCGACTACATCGTCGCCCAGGTCTGGGCGCGCCCCCTCTGGAGCCGAACCCTCACGGAATGGCAGTACTGGCTCATCACCGTCGGCTTCACCGGCTTCTTCAGCGTGCTCACGCTCGCGGGCTTCCAGCAGGGGTTCAGCTGGGCCGACGGGATCCCCGAGGTCAACGTGCTCCCGCAGCTCCATGCTTACTACATCGCGCGCGGGATCTTCGGGGCCATGATCGTGATCTCCGGGATCGTGCAGATCGTGAACATCGGCATGACCATGTTCACGAACACGGAGGATCGCCGTCGAGCCGAGACGATGAGGGTGGCGGAGGCGGTCGTGCCTCCGCTCCCGGGATAGCGCCGTGGCGGACGACGACCCCCGCAAGGACGAGAACGGCCCCCGGGCTCCGCGAGGCTGGGCGCCCCATCCGCCCGAGCGGATGCTCATCACCCCGCTGGTCGCCGGCCTGGGTGGACTAATCGCTTTCTTCACCGTCGTCTTCATCGTCGTCGTCCTTCCGATCAACACGTTCGACCCGCCGCCCTCGGACGACTGGGCGCCGCTCTCCGACCAGGCAGTGAAGGGCCGGAACCTCTTCGCATCGAACGGCTGCTACGTCTGTCACTCCGGCTACTCGCGGCCGCAGGATGTGCGAGCCGGGCTTTACTTCCTCTACCCGAAGGTCTCCCAGCCGGGCGACTTTTACGGGAGCGACCAGTCGCCGAACCTGCTCGGCACCGAGCGGACCGGGCCCGACCTCTCGCAGGAGTCCGGCTGGCACCCGGACGACTGGCAGCGCATGCACTTCTACGACCCGCGGTTCGCCGACCCGCTCTCGCTCATGCCGCCGATGAAGGCGCTGTTCTCGGACAGCCAGGTCGAGCAGCTCGTCACGTACGTCGAGACCCGGAGCGGCAAGTCGGGTCTCCTTCGCTACGCAGGACAGCTGTACGCCAAGCACCTCGTGCTCACGGTGCAGGCGTTTCCCGAGCCTTACAAAGGGTTCCAGGGAGCGAACAAGCCGATCGTCAAAGAGCAGGAGCCGGTCGAGGGTGCCCCCAGCATCGTTCCGAAGGACCAGCTCCCGGAGGCGCCGAACCTCGCTCAGATCGACCGGAGCTACTGGCTTGCCGGCAACCCGCTCCCCGTGACCGAGGCCAACCTGCTCCGCGGCAAGGAGATCTACCTCCAGCGGTGCGGCGGCTGTCACAACGTGAACGGGAACGGCAAGGGGCCCGCCGCGAGGTTCCTGTCACCGCCGCCGCTCCCGTTCGACGACGCCGACGACCAGTGCTGCGGCGCAGACACCGGCCCCGGCGACTTCTATTACCGGGTCCTCCACGGGTGGCCGGGGACGGCGATGGAGAACTTCGGCGAACGGCTGTCAGTCGACGACATCTGGCGGGTCGTGCTCTTCCTGAAGACGATCCCGAACGGAACGCTCGACCCGAATGTCGTCCCCGAACCGAAGGACTACATCGTCTGGAAGCCGAGCGAGGAGCTGCTCGCCTGGGTCGCGAAGAACCAGCCGCTCGAAGGGAACGCGTCCTTCGCCGATGAGCCGGTCACCGATCCCTACATGCAGGAGGCGATGCGGATCTTCCCGGGCCTCGCCCCGGGTGACAAGGTCTTGGTCGACGGCCTCGAGACGCCGCTCGACCTCGAGGACGCCGCCGCCGGGATCCAGTCGATCTACCAGGATCTCCTCGACCGGGCCTGGGCCGAGGCGAAGGCGCGCGGCGGCAAGCTGCCGCCGGAGGCGCAAAAGGCAATCCTGCCGACCGTTCCGGGCCAGCAATGAGACGCGGTCTCGGCATCCTCATGCTCGTCGTTCTCGCCGCACTCATGGCGCCCGCGGCCGCCTGGGCACACGAGGCGCCCGAGACCGACCAGTCGCGCTGGGTGATGGTCGACTGGATGCTCGAGACCTTCTTCATCTTCGCGGGCGTCGCGCTCGCCGGTTTCCTCTGGGCCTGGAAGGCGGGGCACTTCCACAACCTGGAGCAGCAGGCGAGCATCCCGCTCCGGATTCACGAGGAGGACTACTACACGCCCGAATGGGCCTTTGACGAGGAGGAGTGGGACGATGTCGATGCCGAGCGGTGACTCGCCGAACGACGCCCGGGACTTCTACCTCTACCTGCAGGGCCACCACGAATCGCAGCACCGTGTCGAGACCTGGCACGTCGACTGGCTTTCGCTCGCCTGGCTCTGGGGCTTCGTCATCGTGCTCTCCGTGGTACTCCTCCTCTGGGTGCGGCAGTATCGGTCGACCCGCCACCGCGCGGGGATCTACCCCCTCGACAGCTTCGGCGGCTGGACGACGGAGGCGGCCGGTCCGGCGACCGGCTTCTTCCTCCTCTTCACCGGCGTGATCGTCGTGTTCGCGGTCGCTCTCATCGTCGGGCACCTCGTCTGGGGACAGAAGTTCTGATGGCCGCCGCCCCGATGGCCGCCGCGCCGCCGTACGTCGCCTACTCGAGCGCTACGGAGGCCCTCGTCCCGGCCGCCGAATGGCCGGCGCTCTACTCCTCCCTCCAGGCGCTCAAGGGCCACGTCCAGGAGTACCCGGGCTGCCAGGGCTTCGACGTCTTCGTTCGCGTCGAAGCCGGCGGCGACGTGCGCGTCCAGTGCTACACGACCTGGGATACCTACGTCCAGCTCGAGGCGTTCCTCGAGCGCGGCTACACGTTCGAACGGCTGCTCGCCGACTTCGGCGACGGCCTCGAAATCGAGAGGAGCCTGACGATGGAGAAGGTCTTCTGATGGCCCGCCAGCCCCGCCGTTCGGACCGCCCGGCCCGGCCCCTCATGGGCTACCGCGACGTGGGCGAGGACGTGCGCCACTCCCGTCGCGCCGTCTCGCGGGCCTGGATCATCCTCGCGGTGATGGCCGTGCTCTACCTGGTCTGGACGCTGGTCATCTACTTCCTCGAGCCCGGCCTGCGCTAGCGGCGGCCGCCGTGTACACGCAGCATCTGTCGACGCTGCAGTTCCTCACCTTCGTGGCCTTCGGTGTCGTGGTCCTGGCCGCGCTGTGGCGTCTCCTACCCGGAAAGGAGCCGCCGGTCCGCACCGAGCCCTACCCCGCAGAGCAACTGGCCGCGCACGATCGCAGGCTGCCCAAGTACTTCCTCGCCGGGGGCGGCTTCCTCGTGCTCGGAAGCCTCCACATGGTGGTGAAGAACCTCCCCTGGGTAGCCGACTGGCTCGCGCGGGCGGGCTACCCGGGGCACCTCGTCCGCGACCTCTCGAACACGCACGTGATGATCATCGGGGGCGGGACACTGATCGTCTCGGGCCTCACCTGGTACGCCCTCCCGCGGATGGTGGGACGGCCACTCGCAAGCGAGGGGCTGGCCCACGGCGCGTTCTGGTTCACGGCGGCCGGGCTTCTTCTCTTCTACGTCGCCCTCGTGGCGAACGGGATCGCGATGGGCCGGCTGGTCGCGCACGGCTGGGAGTACGAGGCAGCCAAGGAGCACATGGGCAAGCTCTACCGGGTTCCGGTCGGTATGGGCGCGGGCGTGATGGGCATCGGCTACTGGTGCTTCGCGGCGAACGTGATGCTGACGGCGTTCCAGGGCCGCCTCGTGCGCTGCCCGAAGCCGACCGGTCATCTCTGGAAGTTCCTCGGCGCCGGCGCGGCCGGGCTGACCGTCGGAACGGTGCAGGGCGTGATCCAGGTGCAGCCGGCACATGCCGACTGGCTCTTCCGCGCCGGGCACGCTGGCGAATGGATCGATCCGATCAGCCACGCCCACGTGAACCTCGTCACCGGTCTGACGATGCTGACGGCCGGCGTCCTCTTCTACCTCCTGCCCCTGCTCGGCGCCGTGCCCCCCTCGCGACGCCTCGCCAACGCCTGCTTCGCCGCGCTCCTCGGCGGATCGCTCGCCTTCTACGCCGCCGCTCTCTACCTCGGCTTCCACGAGGGCCGGCTCGTCGTCGAGGGCGGCCTGACACCCGAACAGGCCGAGGAGGCGACTCCGCTCCACGCGGTCCTGATCATGACCGGGGGGACGGCGATGCTCCTCGGATTCTGGCTCTTCCTCGCCACGGTCGTGCGCGCGGTTCGGCCCGCTCGCGGACCGGCCCGGGCCTTCGTACTGGCGGGGTGCGGAGCCCTGGCAGTCGGGACACTCCAGGGGCCGGTGCAGGCCTTCCCGGCCGTGAACGAGCTGCTCGAGCGCGGAGGAGAGGCAGGCGAGGTAATCGTCAACCTGCACGCGCAACTCAACATGCTCGGCGGGCTCATGGTCATCCTCGTTGGGCTCGCGCTGCTCTTGCTCGCCGAGCTCGGAGTGAGGGAATGGCCCCGGCACGCAAGGTTCGTTCTCAAGCCGGCCTCGGGAGGCGTTGCCGTCTACTACGCGGCCGGGATCGCGCTCTCGGCCGTCGCCGCGAGCCGGGTCGCGGGCAGAGAGACGTACGGACAGGCCGTCGCCGCGCTCGAGCCCTGGCAGGCTCTCGTGCTCGTGCCGGCCGCGCTCGGTGTCCTCGCCGGCTTCAGCGCCTTCGCGGCTGCAACCTGGAGCCTCACCGCTCCTTACCGCGAGGCCGGCTTCCGGGCCGTCGCAGCGGCCCCCTCGATCTACACGGGCCGCATCCCCAAGCGGGTGCGCCGGCGCAGCCCGGCGGCGCTCGCTGCGTACGAGCTGCCGATGGGCCTGCTCGGCTTCCCGGGTGTTGGCTGGCTCTTCGCCGGCTTCCCGTTCACCGCCACGATCCTCCTCCTCGCTGGCCCGGGCGTTGCCTGGGCGCTCATCCCCCTCGCCTCGACGCCCTACGCCGACGTTCCGTTCCAGGGGTTGGGGATCGCCCCGGAGCTCGTCTGGCTACCCACGAGCACCCTGGTCTCGGCCGCGTTTTTGTACCGCGCCCAGCGGCGGCGACGCCTCCGGCTGCTCGGTGCCCCGCCTCGCCGGCGCCGCCGGCTGCGCGGCGGCTACCGGACGCGTGTGAGCGTCGCCCTCGGCGCCATCGCCCTGCTGCTCGCATCGATCCCGTTCGTCCCGGCTGTGACCGGCATCGGCGGGAGCTCGGTTCGCTACTCGTACCAGACGGGATTCACGCCCGAGGTCACGGGGCAGTTCCTCGCTTCCCCACGCGGCACGATCAAGCTCTTCGCCTGGCGTGACCCTCAGGAGCGGTTCCCCTCCGACGCGCTGCGCCTGCACGCGGACGACGTGCGCTCGCTGGTCGTGCGCGCGGCTGCGATCGACCGGACCGGCGCCTATCAGCTCTTCGACCTCGCGCACGGGAGCTCTGTCCCGCTCGTCGTGAGAAGCCGCTCTTCGAGAACCCTCGAGCTCGCGCCGGGCCGGCGCCTGCCACCGGGCCGGTACCTCTTCGTCGCTAGCCACGAGGGTATGTTCGGAGGACGCGACTTCTCCTACCTCCGTGTGGTCGGCCCCGGTGAAGCCGTGACGGCGGTCAATCGCCGCCCACATGCGACCGCGCCCGCGGTCCTGGACGCGGTCCTACCGGTCGCCGCCTCGCTCCTGGCCGCGCTCTTCGCGGTACTCCTCCTCCGATCCCTCGTCCGGAGACCGGCAGGTCAGAAGGCGTTGTGGGCGACGGGGTTCGCGCTCTTCTCGGTCGCCACCACCTGCGAGGCGCTTGCGCAACGCCACGGCTGGAGCCCTGCACTCTTCCGCGCCTACTACCTCGCCGGCGGAGTGCTCGCCGTCGCATACCTCGGCGCCGGGTCCGCCTGGCTCCTCCTCCCACGGCGGGGACGTGACGCGCTCGCCGGCGCGCTGGCCGTGGCGACCCTGGCTGCGACGGTGTCCGTCCTCCTGGCGCACGTCGATCCGACGGAGCTCCTGCGCGCCCCGAGCGGTCGCCCTCCCGTCAACGGGGCTCTCGCAGGTCACGCCTTCCTGTGGGCGGTCGCGCTCAACTCGCTCGGGACGCTCGCGCTGGTCGGCGGCTCGGTGCTCTCGATCGTGCGGCGCCAGCGCGTCCGCGCGAACCTCTGGATCGCCGGAGGCGCTCTTGTGGTCGCGGCTGCGACCGGCCTCTCGCGCGCGGGCGACTACTCCTTCGTCTACCTGGGCGAGCTCGTGGGGATCGCGCTCATGTTCGCCGGCTTCACCGTCGTCGGGCGCCGCCGCGAACGGGAGCCGGTCCGAGGGCGGGTGCCGGAGCCGCGAGCGGCGGTGCCCGCCGCATGAGCGTGCGCGCGAGGCTCCGGAGTCATGCGGCCGCCGTCTCCGACTCGGAGCTCGAGCGAGCCGGCCGCCGCCTGCAAACCCTCACGCCGGATCAGCACGCCGTCCTCGAGGAGTTGGCGACGCGAGTGGCGGCACGCGTCACGGACTGCCTCCTCGAGCAGGCGAGGAGCGACGACCGTCTCAAGCGGGCAATCGCCGCCAGCTATGACAGCCCCGGAGGTCGTGCGTGGGGGAGACCGTGCGGCGGCTCCTCGGACGGATGACACAGAGCGGACAGACCTCCTCGCGCTAGCGGGATGACCGCGGCGGCCGCTTCCCTCCCGCGGGTGCCGCACTAGAAGGGCGATCGCGACCGGCGTACCCTTCCTGCATGCCCGTCTGCCCTCGCTGCAGCCAGGCGAACCCAGAGGGTTTCCGTTTCTGCGGCACCTGTGGCGCTCCGCTCGTCGAGGAGAGGGTCGCGCGCGACGAGCGCAAGGTCGCAACCGTGCTCTTCGCCGACCTCGTAGGATCGACCGACCTCGGGGGCTCGCAAGATCCGGAGCGGACGCGCGCGCTTCTCGAGCGTTTCTACGAAGGGATGGCGGCCGAGATCGAGGCCGCCGGCGGCACCCTCGAGAAGTTCGTCGGAGACGCTGTCATGGCCGCTTTCGGGGCCCCGGCTGCGCAGGAAGACCATGCGGAGCGAGCGCTCCACGCAGCCCTCGGGCTCCGGCGCCGCCTGGACGAGCTCTTCGGGGACACGCTCGCGCTCCGGATCGGGGTCAACACAGGCGAGGTCGTCGTCGGCCCCGCGCGCGAGGGAAGCGCCTTCGTGACCGGCGACGCGGTGAACGTCGCTGCCCGTATCGAGCAGGCCGCCGCGCCGGGCGAGATCCTCGTCGGCGAGCGGACAGCCGCCACTGCTCGCGGCGCTTTCGAGCTCGCGGAACCGATGACGGTCGAGGCAAAGGGCAAGGAAGGCGGCGTCGCCTGTCGGAGGCTCGTTCGCCCTCTCTCGCTCATGCGCCCGCGAGGGGTGGGTGGCCTCCAGCGCACATTCGTGGGGCGGGAGGACGAGCTCGAGCTGCTCCAGGCCGCCTATCGGCGCGTTGTCGGTCGCCAGGAGCCGGAGCTCTTCACGGTCATTGGCGACGCCGGCGTCGGCAAGACGCGGCTTGCGCGTGAGTTCTGGGAGTGGCTGGGCGCCGAGTCGCCGCAGCCGCTGCGCCGAACAGGCCGCTGTCTGTCCTACGGGCACGGCATCACCTACTGGCCGTTCGGCGAGGTGCTCAAGGAGCAGTTTGCGATTCTCGAGAGCGACCCGCCTGAAAGCCTTGTTCGCCGGCTGGGCGACCGGGAGATTCTCGCCCTCACGCTCGGCCTCGACGTCGCCGAAAATCTCCATCCGCTGGCGGCTCGCGAGCGCCTCGAAGAGGCCTGGGTCGAGCTGCTCGGGGAACTCGCCGCCGAACGACCTCTGGTCGTGTTGGTCGAGGATCTCCATTGGGCGGAGGAGCCGCTGCTAGATCTCCTTGACCGGCTCGCTCGCACCGTCGAAGGCCCCTTGCTACTCCTCGCTACTGCGCGTCCCGATCTCGCCGAGCGTCGTTCGACGCGGGGCAGACGGGCGAACGTCTCGCACATCTGGCTCGAGGCGCTCACTCCCACCGACACCGCCCAAATGCTCGAGCAACTCCTCGCTGCCGAGTTGCCCTCGGTCCTTCGCGACGTGGTGGTCGAACGAGCCGAGGGCAACCCCTTTTTCGTCGAGGAGCTCGTGGGCACGCTGATCGACCAGGGCGTGCTCGAGCGCGTCAACGGGAGCTGGACGGCACGGGAGCTGCCCGCCGGCTTCGTCGTACCGGACACGGTTCAGGCGGTGCTCGCCGCTCGCATCGATCTTCTCCAGCCGGCCGACAAGGCCGCGCTCCAGGCGGCCTCGGTGATCGGGCGCGTCTTCTGGTCGGGACCGGTGTACGAGCTGCTCGAAGGCTTCGAGCCAGAGCTCAGACTACTGGAGGAGCGCGACTTCATCCGCTCTCGCTCCGGGTCGTCGATGGCCGGCGAGCGCGAGTACGTGATCAAGCACGCGCTCACCCGGGAAGTTGCCTACGGCAGCCTTCCGAAGGCCAAACGGGCGCACCTGCACGCCTCGTTCGCCGCTTGGCTCGAGCGCACCGGCGAGTCGCGCGACGAGCATGCCTCTCTCCTTGCGCATCACTACGCCGAGGCGGTGCGGACTGAGGTCACCGACCTGGCCTGGGCCGGTGCTGAGGACGAGCTGGGTCGTCTTCGCGCGAAGGCGCTCTTCTGGCTTCGACGTGCCGCTGACCTAGCCGTCGGTCGCTACGCGATCGACGATGCGCTCGCATTGCTCGAGCGCGCGCGCGAGCTCGAAGTGAGCGAGCGGGGGCAGGCCGACCTTTGGGAAAAGATCGGACGCGCGAACATGCTCAAGTTCGACGGCGAGGCGTTCTGGACGGCGATGCAGGAAGCGATCGCGCTTTCCTCCGACCGGGGAGCCCAGGCCGACCTCTACAGCACGCTCGCCTATGAGACAACGGCACGTCCCGCAATGTGGAAGCAGCGGCCGGATCCGTCGCTCGTCAAGAGCTGGGTCGAGCGAGCACTCGAGCTTTCCGACCCCGGGACTCCTGCCCGCGTTAGCGCGCTTTTGGCCCTCGCCGAATTCGATCCAGCACGGGGAGCCGAACCGGCACTGGAGGCGAGCGAGCTCGCGAAGCGGCTCGGAGACGCCTATCTCCGGGCTGAGGCGGTGAGCGTCCGGGCCGAGCTGGCCCTCATGGAGGGCCGGTACGAGGAAGCACACGCTCTGGCCCTTCAGCGTTTTGACCTTTTGGCGGACTCGACCGATCCAGAAGCTCGCGTCCACTCGCACTGGTACGCCGTCTGCACAAACCTGGGTGCCGGCCGAATGGACGAAGCCCGCCGGCACGCGCGTCTTCTCGACGAGCTATCGCGAGAGCTCAGCTCACACCACGCCGTCCACGGGATCAGCATGCATCTGATGGTCGAGGAGCTCCAGGCGCACTGGGAAGCCGTGCGCGGGCTGGCGACCGAGACAGAGCGGACGATTGCCGACAACGCCGCCACCCCGTGCCAGTTCAACGTCCGCTCCCTGCTCGTCTGCGCGGTCGCGAGCGTCTACGTAGGGGACGAGGCCGAGGCCAGACGCCTCGAGACGGAGGCCAACGCCCTGGGAATCGAAGGCTACGGACTCACGAACGAAGCGCCGCGAATACGCCTCGCGCTCATTCGCGGCGAGCTGGACCGGGTCGAGCGGCTCCTCGCCGAGTTGCGCGAGGCGATGTACTTCACCCAGGTGGCGGGCCAAGCGACGCGGCTCGATGCCCTCGCCGCCCTGGGAGATCGGAAGGGTGTCGAGGACGAGGCGCTCCCGCTTCTGCGGCCGGATACCTTTCTCGAGCCGTTCGCGCTCCGTGCGCTGGGACTCGTTCGCGAGGACGCCGAGCTCGTCGAGAGGGCGATCGCTCGCTTCGACGCGATGGGACTCGACCGACACACCGAGGAGACGCGCGGTATGGTCTGACCCCGCGCCGCGGAGCGGATCCTCGTTGGCCGCCGTAACTCGCACCGGAGCCGTGTTCGTGCTTGCGTTGACGCGCGATCAAGTGGGTGGGAAGATCGGAAGCTATTCGTGCGTCATGACACGTAAGGCCCCACGCTGTGGTGGGCCATGAGCGGAAGGAGGCGTATGGACTACGCGACAGGAACCGCCAGGCTGGTCGAGCCTGGAAACCTCGAGGGTCGTGGAGTCGCAGCCGTACTCGATCGAAGCGAGATCGAGCAGGCACTGCGTTCCAAAGAGTCGACCGAGCTGATCCTCGACGTCGCACGGCAGGGCGACGTCGAGGCACACACGCTCGGCGTCCGTTGGGATCCACCGGATCTCGAGGAGGTGCTCCGCACGACCGAGGGCGACCGAATCGCGATCGCTTTCGACCGGGAGGAGCTCCAGGACGCACTCTCCGATGCCGACGTCGAGGGGCACGGCCTGCGAGAGAAGGCGCTCGTCCTGAGCGTCGCGGTTGCCACTGCGACCGCCGCAGTGGGCAGCGCGCAAGGGATGGTCGCCGGTGGAGGGAGCTCGGGCTCCGGCCAGCCAGCCGCCGCCGTCGGCGGTGCGGTCGCCGCGTCTGGGGATCAGTCCCCCGCGGAGGTGACCGGCGCTGCCGTCTCGACGGCCGATCAGCCGATCGGTGGTGCGGTCGCCGCCTCGGGAGACCAGTCACCCGCGGAGACGACCGGCGCTGCCATCTCGACGGCCGATCAGCCGATCGGTGGTGCGGTCGCCGCCTCAGGCGGTGAATCGCCCGCCGTGGCGATCGGCGGGGCGGGACCGAGACCGGTTCCCGCTTCGGACCAAGGCCCAGCGTTCGCCGCCCCTGGCGACGGACTCTCGGGTGCCGAAATCGCCGGGCTCGCCGGGCTCGGTGGGATCGCAATCACGGCCGCCGCCTTCGCCGCAGCCGGCCAGCGGCGTCGGCCGGTCGAGCCGGCCTAGAGGCACAGCGAACGGGGGGCCGGACAATCCGGCCCTCCGGTCGCTGGAGACGCACGGCTGCGCAGGAGCTACTCGTACCAGCTCGCAGGCGCGAGTCGGACGCTTGTCTCGTAGTCGAGCTCGTGCGTCGTCATCAAGTGGGCGTTCTCGCTGCGCTCGATCTCCTCGATCCGATCCCAGGTGGCGATCGTCGCGTCCGGGCTCCAGAGAATGCCCGGCAAGCTGCGAGAGCGCATCTTCGCGAGCAGGTAGGCGGCGTCCGCCAGCAGGAAGACCGTCTGTCCGTCCAGGTGCACGAGGAGCGACTGGTGACCCCGCGTGTGGCCGGGCGTCGAGATGATCGTCACGCGACCGTCGCCGAAGACGTCGTGGTCACCGTCGAGCTGCTGCCAGCTCAACCCGACGTCGTAGTCGCCGCGCACGTAGATCGCCTCTTGGTACACGGGCGGGTCCATCGCGAAGGCCAGCTCCTCCCGCTGCACGAGGACGGGCGCGTGCTTCAGCCACTCGAGGCCGCCGGCGTGATCGAAGTGGAGGTGTGACTGGACGACCAGGTCGACGTCGCGCGGGCGCAGCCCGATGGCAGCAAGCCGTCGCTCGACGTGGTCGTCCGGGCTGAGCGTGACTTCGAAGTCCGCCGCTGCCGGACCAAGGCGCAACTCGGGATCGGTGGCGAGCTGCGGGTGAGCTCCGCTGTCGAACACGAGAGTGCCCGCCGGATGCTTGACCACGTAGAGGAAATAGGGGTTGTAGACCTTCTTCCCCGGTTCCGGATCGAACGGGTCGAAGGCGGCCATCGTCATGAGATCTCCGCCGCAATGGAGGGCGTACAGCTGGATCGTGCTCATGACAGGCTCACGAATGCTTCGGTGTGACGGCCGCTGGACGGCACAACATAGGGAGCGCGTCCACCGCCGGTCAAGAATTCTCTCGTCGGATTACATACGAAGCGTGGCACCATCGTCCCGATGGCATCCGGCGGCGACAAGGATCGAGTGCTCGAGCTCACGCGTCGTTTCCTTGCTCCGCACCGCGTCGAGGTCTGGGAGGACATGGGCACACAGCTCGTCATCGGCCATCGGAAGGGCTACCGCCTCTGGGACCTGTCAGGCCACGAGCTGCTCGACTTCCACTTGAACGGCGGCACGTTCAAC
>Ga0184621_10000008_pt1 | contig 28538 bp, 24 predicted proteins | sample PLM1_30_b1_FD_133144 | JGI IMG/M metagenome (GOLD analysis project Ga0184621, IMG submission 133144) | Groundwater sediment microbial communities from an aquifer in East River, Colorado, USA - PLM1_30_b1 | ecosystem: Environmental > Terrestrial > Soil > Riparian zone | place: USA: East River...
CGATCGCTTGCTGGCCGAGGGACATCGGGTCGTCGCGGTCGACGACCTGTCGACCGGTCGGATCGCCAACCTCACCGAGGCGCGGGGCTACGGGAATGAGTTCACCTTCTTCAACATGGACATACGGGCTGAGGGGCTCCTGTCGCTCTTCGAGCGTCACCGGCCCGAAATCGTGATGCACATAGCAGCCCAAGCTGCGGTCGCAACGTCGATGGACGATCCCGTCTTCGATGCGGCTGTGAACGTATTGGGGACGCTGAACGTCCTCGAGTGCGCACGTCGGACCAGCATCCGAAAGGTCGTGTACGCGGCATCAGGCGGGACGATCTACGGTGAGGCTCGCAGGCTTCCGGCCAGAGAGACGGCGATCGGTGGAGCTCGTCCGCTCTCCGCGTACGGCATCAGCAAGAAGGTGGTGGTCGACTACCTCGCGTTCTACGAACGCGCTCACGGCCAAGATTGGACGGCCTTGGCCCTTGCCAATGTCTACGGTCCGCGCCAGGACCCTCACGGTGAGGCAGGGGTGACATCCATCTTCGCCTCCGAGATGCTCGCCGGCCGGCCCCCGGCGATCTTCGGCGATGGGAACCAGACACGCGACTACGTCTTCGTCGATGACGCGGTGCACGCGTTTTCGCTGGCCGCCGAGCATGGGTCGGGACGGGTCTTGAACGTGGGGACGGGTGTCGAAACATCGGTCAACGGTCTCTACCGCATGCTCGCGGAGATCACTGGATTCCAGGGTGCACCAGGGCAGGGCCCCGCTCGTCCGGGCGACCTGCGCCGAAACGTCCTCGACGTCTCAGCTGCCTCAGAGACGCTGAACTGGCGACCCTGGACCCACCTGGAAGACGGGTTGAGGGAGACGGTCGCTTACCTGCGCGGCGTCTGAGCGAAGATCCTCAGGGTCTCTGTGAGCGAGATCCTCAAGCGTTCGTCTGGAGTTCCTCAGGCTCCCCCAAGATACTGGGGCCCAGCAGCTCGATGAGCTCCTCCGGTTTCTTGCCCGCTGCGTTCGCGAGGACCTCGAGGTCACCCATCCTGAGCACGATCTTCTCTCCTGGCTGCTCCCGACGAAGCGCTCGGATCTGTCGGATGAATCCTGAGACGAGCGCGCCTTCGGCCGACCCCAAGGAAGCGAGGAGTGTCAGATCGACGACGGGCTCGCGTTTGCCTTCGAGAGCTCGGATAACATCGGCGAGGAGCGCTTGGGGCGCAATACCATACAGTTGGCAGAGATCGCAGAAGCGCTCCAGCGAGATGGTCCGCTCACCTCGCTCGTATCCGGCAACCGAGGAAGGTCTGAGCCGGCCTTCAGTCGCGGATGACACCTGTCGGAGCGTCAAACCCCGGGCTCGGCGTGCTTGTCGCAGAGCCTTCCCTGCTTCGATTGCGAGAGGGCTCATGCCGATCCTTGTTCACGATGTCGGCCTTCCAACCAAGGGGAAGCGAGCGGGGCTCAGTGTAGGTGTCGGAAGCATCGAAGGCCATCACCTCAGGTCAGAACGCCTTCCGTAACTTTCGTACGCATCATCGGACGTTGCGCCTGAAAGCAAATCTTGACGCATCTCCCTCGCTGTTGGACTCTCGGGGGATGGATGAATCCGTTGCCTCCCACGGGCTTCCCTGGTGGGGATAACTCGTGCTCCAAGAAAGTGTCTGACAAAACGCCGGGATGTGGCTGGAGGGGGTTGCGCCGGACGCGCTCCGCGTTCTAGGCTTCGCCTACGCTATTTGCGGTAGGGGCAACGGGTAAGGGCACTAGGCGACGCAGAATCCGGGCTGGGAAGCGAGATTCGCCTTGGGGAGCAACGGGAACAGGAGAGCGATTGTGAGCGGGTCCGTCGTTGAAGCCGTCCGTCCACGCGGCCCACTGTCGCAGCTGACCGACCAACTCGGTTCGTCGACGGATACCGACACAGCGATCGGAGCCGCCGCTGCCTGGATCCGAGCGATCCTGGCCTCGGATGCGGTCGTGACCCTGGCCCGGCCGGATACGTTCGGCAGACTTCGGGTCGTCTTTCGAACCGGCGAGGAGCCCGAGGCGCGACGAAGGCGATCGTCGAGAAGGCGAGAGGCCTTCGACACGCTCAGAACAACCCGGATGCCGGTCCCGGGAGATCTCGGCTGGATCAGCGCGATGTTCCCGATCACCTGCCGCGGAGAGCGTATCGGCGTTCTCGAGGTGGTCGCGCCCGAGGAGAAGATCGAGGCCTCCTTCGAGTTGCTGGAGGTCGCCGCGAGCCAACTCGCTGTCACTCTCTGTCGCGTCGAGGAGCGAACCGAGCTCTACCAGACCGTCGCGGACCTGGAACGGACCTCCGATCTCGGGAGCGATCTCATCCGTGCCAGATCGAAGGAGGACGCCGTCCGGATAGCGATCGGCTACGTTTCGGAAAGGCTCCGCGTGCCCGTCGCCGGGTGGTACGCGAAGACCGACGACCAGATGCACCTCGTGGCCGTCAAGGGCCTCGGACCGAACAGGGTTGGACAGGTCCGGGATGGGATCCCCACGCTTCCCTCGCGGATCTCTTCCCATGAGCTCGAGCGGGTGAAGGGATCGTTCCGCGATCTCGCGGGGGTTGGCGTCGTGTCGGCTCTTGACGTGGGGGAAGCCGTCCTGCTCGCTGGCGGTCCGGCCGAACCGATCGATCCCTCATTCCGAACGATCGGTTCCCTCCTCGCGGAGGTGCTTCAGCGCTTCGACGCTTCAGCGTTCGCACAACAGCGCAAGGAGAGGTTGGACATGGGTCTTGCCTGGACAGCCCACGAGCTGCGTGCACCGCTCCTCGGGGTTCGGGCCGCCCTCGATCTCCTGCTCGAACGCCACCGCAGCGATCCCGACGAAAGCGTGATCCTGCAGCACTCACTCCGCGAGCTCGATCGGCTCGCCAACATGGTCGAGGGACTGCTCGCCTGGGCTGTTGGCGCTCGGCCTCTCTTGCGCAGTGAAACCGACCTCGTGCACGTGGTCGAGGAAGCGGCGGAATCCTGCAGCCTCGAGGTGGGTGAGGACCGCGTGGTCATCTTCGCCCCTTCCCAAGCCGTCGCGAACATCGACGCGACACCCCTGCGAACGGCTGTGCTGAACCTCCTTCGGAACGCTGTCGCCCACGCGAATCCGGGTACCAAGGTCGAGGTTGTCATCCATCGCGAGGGCGATGACGTGGTCCTCAGTGTGATGGACGAGGGACCGGCGATCCCTCCCGACGAGCGTCGTATGGTCTTCGATCCGTTCGCTCGTGGGCGCGCCACCGGGCGTGCGACGAATGGGAGTGGGCTTGGACTGTTCATCGTCAAGCGCGTCGTAGAGGCGCACGGCGGCAGGATCTGGATCGAATCGGACCTCGGCCACACCACGTTCCACGTGGCGCTCCCGGTCGGGAAGGAGGAGCGACGGTTCGCATCCTGATCGTCGACGATCACATGCTGTTCGCCGAGGCCATCCGGGTGGCGCTCGAGGACCTCGGCATGTCAGTGGTCGAGGTCGTGTCCCGGGGGGCGGAGGCCGTCGAAGCGGTGGATCGCTCGAACCCCGACATCATCCTGATGGATATCGCCCTCCCGGATCAGAGCGGGTTGGCTGCCGGCCAAATGATCCTCGAGCGGCACCCGGACGCGAAGATCATCGCCGTGACGGCCCTGAGCGAGCGTGCGGTTGTCGATGAGGCGCTCCGGGTTGGCTTTGTCGGGTATCTCACGAAGGACACCCCTGTTGCGCAGTTCGTCAATGCCGTTCGATCGGCGATGGACGGACATCTCGTGCTGCCACATCGTCTGTCTCCCAACGGGCGGCCCACTCAGCGGCAGGAGGAAGTGGCGCTGCTTGCTTCACAACTCACCCCTCGGGAGCGAGAGGTGCTTGCCCTGTTGGTACGAGGCGCCAATGGGAAACTCGCGGCCACGCAGCTCGGCATCAGTTCGAACACGGTCCGGACGCACGTCCAGAGTATCTTGACGAAGCTGCAGGTGCACTCGCGCCTCGAGGCCGCCACCTTCGCCGTCCGTCATCGCCTGGTCGAGATACCGATGCCCGGAGACAGCCGGATCGCCTGAGCGAGGCACTCGGCCTGAGGTCCGCCGGTCGCGCTCCTGGTTCCATCTCATCCGCTTGTCGTAGGGCGTATACGTAGTCGGTCGCGTGCGCCAGCACGCCCCGCTCGATAGCGTCATCGAGCCGCCTGACCGCGGCGGTACATGGAGCCACCGAGACGGGAGACGGGGAGCGAGGGATGGGCGAATCACCGATCCGGATCCTGCTTGCGGACCAGCATGCCCTGTTCCGCGAGGCCCTGAGGACCGGTCTGGAGAGCGAGAGCGATCTGCAGGTGGTCGGCGAAGCCAGGAACGGACCCGAGGCGGTCGCGGAGGCCGAACGGACCATCCCGGGCGTCGCGATCCTGGACTTGGATCTGCCCATCACGGACGGCATCCGCGCGACGGTGCTGATCGTGGAGCGCATGCCGAACTGTCGGGTCCTCGTCTTGGGCCCCACCGACGACTACCGACGCCTCGTCGAAGCTCTCGACGCCGGAGCGAGCGGCTTCTTGACGAAGGAGGCGCCGCTCGCAGACCTCATACAAGCCACCCGAGTGGTCGACGGTGGCAACACGCTCATCCCCCCGCGGATGCTCGGACCTCTTCTCACGAACCTGCTCCGGCGCAAGAAGGACCAGGACCACGCCCACGACCGCATCGCTCGCCTGACTCGTCGGGAGCGTGAGGTTCTCGCCCTGCTGGCGGACGGGGCCGACAACGAGGACATCGCGCGGGTCCTCGTCATCAGCCCGCAGACGGCCCGGACGCATATCCAGAATATCTTGGGAAAGCTTGCGGTGCACTCGCGATTGGAGGCCGCGGCGTTCGTGACGCAGAACGGGATCGGGCCCGATCTGGTCATGGCCGACGGATGACGGCGACCGGAGTCATCCCTGCCCCGTGCCCCGGACATCGCTGGGGGTGGAAGCGTTACCTGGTTCCTAATGCAGCTACCGACCTGTCGATCGTCCCAACCGCTTACGAGATGCGAGCCACACGAGCACTGCTGCGGTGATGCCGACGACGTCGGCGATGAAGTCTGCTATCTCGGCATCCCGGTGAACCACCGCCTGTCCCAGCTCGACGCCGGCGCCGACGGCAGCCGCGAGGAGGGTCAGGACGAAGATCCTCGACCAGTGTGGTCGATCGTTGGCGTCCGAGAAGACTCTCGGAACGTTCAAGGCGGTCCACATCAAGGCTGCATAGGCAACCGCGTGCGGCACGCCGCCCAGGGGACCGGGCAGATCGGGTATCGGGAACGGCGCGATCGACCACACCACGATGCCGACGAGTATCAGGACGGGAGGAGCGTAGGTGATCGGGGAGCGGCGCCCCGAGGTTCGACTCCGGCCTTCATCCATGCCCGACCCTATCCGGTGCTCCCACCATCGTGTCTTGAGGCTGTTCAGCACGACGTCGAGAGATCCTCACGCGGACCGCTGACCCTCCGTGGGCCGGCTACCGCACGCTTCCGACGGCATCCCCCATGGTCGGTCGATCAAGGACGGAGGCGATCGTGCGACTCAGCCCTTCCGACATGGAGACGGCCGATTCCAAGCCGAGTCGTGTCCGGCGAGGGTGTCCGGGCAGCGCACCTCAGGGTCGTCGTGGGGCGATCGGTGAACAACGGTATCGGAGCTACTTCCGTAAGCGATCGGATGAGCTCCGTAGCTCGAGGACCGTGACCTCTTCCTGCCGGCCGAGTTGAGAGGTCGGAACTCCTTCGAGCTGATGGATCTCCAGATCGCCTCCACGAGGTCGTCATGTGGGACGGCTCGCCCATCGTTCCGGCGGCATCCGGGGACCGAAGGTGTCGAAGATCCGGGCGATCCTCACCGGGAGTTCGTGCACGTTGCGGTACGCCGTCGCAACGGCTTCTGCGTAGCGCTTCGCTTCGTCGTACACGGACCTCGCCTGTCACGCGGGTGAGAGTCGACGAACCCGGCGACTACGGAGACGAGCGCACGGGTCCGACTCATCCCCCGAACCCGAAGGGCCCAACCGGGGTCCGGACGCGGCCCTCGTCGGTTGGCCGGGCAGGGTGGGTTCGCCCCTGGAGGACGGGTTGCCGTCCCGTTGGGTAGTACCAGAACCCAGCGGAAGCCATCTCGACCGGGTCGAAGAGATTCCTCCCGTCCACCAGAACGGGCTGGGCCATGACTTCCCTGAGGCTCACGAGGTCGAGGTTCCGGAACGCTTCCCAATCCGTGGCGAGGATCAGGCAGTGCGCCCCCGACGCGGCTTCATACGGATCAGCGGCGATCTCGATCTCGGGGAGGTCGTCCTTGGCGTTCCCGGAGGCCTCGGGGTCATACCCAACGACCGATGCCCCTGAGGCCATGAGCCGCCGGGCGAGGGCGAGGGCGGGGGAGAACCGCACGTCGTCGGTGCTGGGCTTGAAGGCCAGTCCGAGGAGCGCGATCCGCTTGCCTTCCAGATTCCATAGGGCTTCCTCGACCTTCTTGACGGCGGCCTCGATAGCTTCCCGGTTGAGCTGCTCCACCTCCTTCAGGAGGTTGAACGAGTAGCCCAGACGAGCGGCCAGCCGTTCGAGAGCAGCCACGTCCTTGGGGAAGCAGTAACCGCCGTATCCAAGGCCCGCATCGAGGAACGCGCGGCCGATCCGCGGATCGGCGCCCATGACATCGGCCACAGCCGTGACGTCGGCTCCGGCCAGTTCGCAGACGCGAGCCATCGCGTTCGCGAACGAGATCTTCAAGGAGAGGAACGCGTTACAGGCGTGCTTCGCGAGCTCGGCCGTCCGGATGTCCGTGACGATCAGCTGTGCGCCGTTGCGGGTGAGCGGCTCATAGAGCTTCTCCAGGGTCCGGAGGGCTCGTTCCGATTGCACGCCGATGACGATCCGGTCGGGCTCGAGCGAGTCGCGCAGGGCCGAGCCCTCCCGGAGGAACTCTGGGTTCGAGGCAACGTGGAAGTAACGACCTCGTCCCTCTCGCTGCACCGTCATCTGGACGCGGTCGGCTGTTCCAGCGGGGACCGTCGACTTCTCGACCACAACCGTCCCGTCCTTCGCGTTGAGCGCGATCACGCTCGCGGACCGCTCGACCGCCAAGAGATTGGCTTCGCCGTCTGCCCGGGCGGGGGTTCCGACGCAGATGAAGACGACCTCGGCATCGCGTAGAGCCTGCGAAGCCTGAACGGTGAAGGACAAGCGGCCGGCCTCGATCTCGCCGACGAGAGCTGCCTCGAGCCCAGGCTCGAAGAAGGGCGAGACACCCTTTCGAAGCAGGGAGATCTTCTCCTCATCGATATCCGTCCCGATCACATCGTGGCCCAGTCTCGCGAGGGCAACAGACGTGACCAGTCCGACGTGTCCGGTTCCCATGACCGCTACGTTCACCAGAGACCTCCATCCAAGCTCTGCGTCTAGCGAGACTAGGCGCCCCTGCCTCCTCTGCCGACCGACGAGAGCGGTAGGTTCGCTACGGATGACGGCGTATCAGAGGAAGGATGAGGTACCGAGGACCCGGCACTCGCTGGGTACGGCACGCCGTAGTTCCTCCTACCGACGGCGCCCGCCGTACCGTTTCCACGACAGACGTATGAGGACCGCTGGAACCGCCGTCAAGTACCGTGTCGGATCGTGAGACTGCTCGTCGCACGCGTCGTCGGTTGGGCCGCGACCGCGGTGGTGCTGGTGTCCCTCTTGCCACCGGCCACCGCCCGAGCTCAAACGACCGCGTCCGTGATCCACGTTACCGAAACGTCTGACTGGGCGCGACCCAGCCCTGACCCGATGGGCCTTTCCTACCTCCCCTCCAGGCATAGGTTGATCGTTGCCGACAGCGAAGTTGATGAGGTGGCGTTGTTCGAGCACGCGAACATATTCATGATGACCACCGGAGGCAGCCCGAGGCGAGGTCTCGACGTGACCTCGTATACGAGGGAGCCTGCGGACGTAGCGGTCGGTCCAGGAGGGCGAAGCCTCCTGTTCTCCGACGATCTCATCGACCGGATCTTCCGGGTCCGCCGGGGACGAGACGGGCGCTGGGGGACGGACGACGACCGTGTCAGGTTGTTCCCCACGAAGCCGTTCGGGAGCAGCGACCCGGAAGGGCTCGGTTACGGTGCAGGTTCGTTGTTCGTCACGGATGGGATCGACAAGAAGGTCTACCGTCTAGACCCGGGGGCGAACCACAGATTCGACGGTGTGGCCCCCTTGGGCGACGACGTCGTCACCAGCTTCGATACGTCGTCACTCGGCCTGCAAGATCCCGAAGACATCGCATACGACCGCGTCAGCGGACACCTCTTCCTCATCAGCCGCACCAACCCCGTGATCGTCGAGGTGACCTTGGGGGGCGAGATGGTGGATTCAGTGGACATCTCCGCCTCAGGGATCAGCTCCCCGTCGGGAGTCGTCCTTGCCCCTGGAAGCATCGATCCCGGGGCCATCCACGTCTACGTGGCCGACCGCGGGGTGGACAACAACGATGCACCCGCCGAGAACGACGGCAGGATCTTCGAGTTCGACCTCACGGCCGATCCCCCGACGTAGGCTCAGTCTCGAGGTCGCAGCCGTCGCCCGGAGGTCCAGCGTGCGTGGAAAGGCCTCGAGGACCCCTCGGATCGGAGCACGAGACCCTCGCCGTCTCACGGGTGGTACTCCTTCCACCGTAGGCCACCTACTTCATCAAACGCTTTCGCCTCGGGAGCCCTGGTCCCAATCTCGTCCTTGCCGCAACAAGGCCGGGAGGAGCGCGCATGAAGACCGGGAATGCCGATGGATTGCCACGTTGCTCACAGTCGCCACACAGCGTTCGATTGCGCGCCGAGAACCAGGGCCCGCGGGTCGGACGACCGATGGCGTCCGCCTGGCTCTCCCCGGCCCTCCGAAGATCTTGGCGTTCTCTCGGAAGGGCGTCAGATGTCTGAGATCGATCTGCCCCAGGCGTATCCGCCGGCTGATCTTCCATTTGGGGGGCGGAGCGGCTACTTCGTCGTGAAGCGTGTCATCGACGTCGTGTTCGCGTCGGTGTTGATGCTGCTCCTTCTGCCCTTGTTCCTCATCATCGCAGTGGCGATCAAGGTGGACGGGCCTGGCCCGGTGATCTTCGCGCAGCCGCGACTCGGCGGTCGGCGGGTAGCGAAGGGAGGGACCCGCGACTGGGTCGTCGAAACGTTCACCATGTTCAAGTTCAGGACGATGGAGTCCGGTGCAGACCCTTCCCTGCATCGCGAGTACATGACGGCGTACCTCACCGGAGATCAGGATCGTCTCGCCTCGCTCCGACCGGGACGCAAGGCCCACGAATCATTCCGGCCGTCGGCGGATTCTCGAGTGACGCGGGTCGGCGGCGTCTTGCGGAAGCTCAGTCTGGATGAATTGCCTCAGCTGTGGAACGTGCTCAGAGGTGACATGAGTCTGGTCGGCCCCCGCCCTCCGATGGCGTACGAGGTCGAGCACTATGAAGGAGCCGCGATGCGGCGGCTGGCCAGCCTCCCCGGTATGACGGGCTGGGCGCAGGTTCGCGGGCGGTGCAGCATCGGCTTCGAGGAGATGGTCCGGCTGGACCTCGAATATCTGGAGATCCGTTCGGCTCTCTTCGATCTGAAGATCCTGCTGTTGACCATCCCCGTTGTCTTGCTCCGGAAAGGGGCGGATTAGGTTGGCCCTACTGAAGGTCGGCGTGATCGGGTGTGGCTACTGGGGACCGAACATCGTCCGAACGTTCCTCGAGCTCCCTGACGCGTCCGTCGAAGCCGTGGCCGATCTGGACTGGCCCACGCTCGAAGGGATCGTGAGCAGGCATCCGCAGGTCGCGAACTTCACCGACGACTTCAAGGATCTGTTCGAGATGGACCTCGACGCCGTGGTCGTCAGCACTCCGCCTGAGACGCACTTCGAGATCGTTCGCGCGTGCTTGGAGCAAGGCCTCGACGTACTGGTCGAGAAGCCGTTGGCTACGAACACGCGCGACGCGCGCGCGCTCGCCGAACTCGCCGAGAAAGACGATCGCATCATGATGGTTGGCCACATCGGCGCGTACAACCCCGCGGTCGACGAGCTGCGGAAGATGATCGAAAGCGGCGATCTCGGGCAGATCCGCTACATCGATGCGGTGCGAGTGGGACTCGGGCAGTATCATCCGACGTTGAACGTGATCTGGGATCTCGCGCCGCACGACGTCGCCATCCTGATCCACCTCCTCGGCGAGTCACCGCTCAGCGTCAACACCCGAGGCATCGCCTGCGTCCAAGAGTCGATCGAAGACGTGGCCTACATGACCCTGTCGTTCCCCTCCGGGATCTTGGCGCACTCAAGGATGAGTTGGTTGGATCCCCGCAAGACGCGCCGGATCACCGTCGTAGGGAGTCAGAAGATGGTTCTCTACGACGACCTGGAGGGCCATGAGAAGCTCAAGATCTACGACAAGCGGGTGAACGCCATCCCTCGCACCGATACCTTCGGGGAGTATCAGTTCGCGTACCACTACGGCAGCGTGGTCAGCCCGTACGTGCGCCTCGACGAACCTCTCAAGATCGAGTGTCTGCACTTCGTCGAGTGCGTGCTCGAACGCAAACGGCCTCTCACCGATGGCCGAAACGGGCTCAAGGTCGTCGAGGTGATCGAGGCCGCGCAGAGATCCTTGAGCCTCGGAGGCGCTCAGGTGTCGATCGGTGATGAGACCCAGGAAGAGGTGCCTATCCGGAGCCTCGATGGGAGCCAGGTTGGCACCGACGCGATCGGGGACGTGTTCCATCCCGATCCCCGAAGAGGGGACGATGTGCGGGTTGCTGACAACGGCTCGGTCCTCGTCGATCTGACTGATCAGGCGGTCGGCGACGGGGCTGCACGGATCAGGGAAGGTTGAGGCGACCATGGAGATGAGGCGCTATGTAAGCATCCTGAAACGCTGGTGGTGGCTCGCCCTGCCCGCGTTCCTCGTCACGACGGGTCTCACACTCCTCATCGTTCTCTCCCAACCTCCCGTCTACGAATCGCGAGCGACGTTCGTCGTGGCGCCCCAGTCCCTGAATCCAGACGACGCCGTCAACGCATTCGATACGCTCATCCGCGGAGCGCAGATCACCTCGACGTACGCGACGATCGCCCGCAGTGACCTCATCCTGGCGCGCGCAGAGGACCGACTCGCAGGATCGACCCCGAGCTCGGACATCACGGTCGGCGCCGAGGTGGAGACCGGGACGAATGTTCTCGAGATCAGCGTCCAAGGACCAGACCCCGACTCGGCCCACGGCTTCGCCGTCGCGGTCGCCGCCGAGACGGTGGACTACGTGAACGACATGAGCAACGCATACGCGCTTGAACCTCTCGACTCCCCTCAGGTTCCGAGGCTGCCGGTGGGCCCGCAGAAGGAACTCACGATCGTGCTCGGGGGTCTCTTCGGTCTCGTGCTCGGAGGCGCCCTCGCGCTCTTCGCCGAGTACCTCAACCCGAGCGAACGGGTCGAGGATCGTGCAAGGGAGAGCCGGACCTCCGGCCGCCCCCTGCACGACGAAAGGTCGTTCCGGTCCCGCGTGCGCCGCGAGGTCAGTCGCTCAAAACGGAGCGGGCATCCCTTCAGCTTCGGCGTGCTGAAGTTGGCGACGCGCAACGGCGCCAACGGAAAGGCCGCCGGGATCGTGGACGACCCCGAACCTATCGCCGACGCCTTCCGGCCAACCCTACGCCGAGATGATGCCCTGGCCTGGCTGGGTGAGGGGACCTTTGCCGTGTTGCTGCCCGATACGCCCGCCGCCGAGGCGGGGATGTTGCTGAGTGCCTGGAGGGCGACCGTCAACGAGCTTCCCAACGGCGAACCGAGGGGATCAGGCGCCCTGAACGTTTCCACAGGGACCTGCGAGTACCGTGACAACGTGTTCGTGGGGGATCGTGAGACGACGCATGTCGCCGGCATCCTGGCGGGCATCGATCAGGCAACGGCAGCCCGTCAGCAGACCGAAGTGAAGATCGAATCGCAGACGACGCCGCCCGCCCGGATCGCCGAGAAGCACAAGGTTCAGCCCACGACGTGGAAGAAGCGCCCGCGCGGCTCCGGCCGTCGTGGATGATCGACTCGAGGACCTGGTGAATCAGCCCGACACCGACCAGCCGATCTTGGCAACGGCCAAGGGGACAAGCTTCCTCGCCGGAGGGAGCTTCTTCGAGTTCGCGGCGCGATTCTTCATCGCGCTCATCCTCGCGCGCAACCTCGGCGCAGCGGACTACGGGCTCTACGTGTTGTCGATCAGCGCGGCCAGCATCTTCGCGGGGATCTCGCTGTTGGGGCTCGACGACGCCATGGTGCGCTACGTGGCGATCCTGTCCGGGAGGCGCGATCGCGGCGGGGTCTGGGGAACCGTCCAGATCGGCCTGGGGGTGTCCGTGCTCGCCGGCGTCTTGATGGGAGCGGGGCTCTTCATCGCGGCGCAACCGATCGCTCAGAATCTGTTCGACGAGCCGCGGCTCACGCCGTTGTTGCGCCTCTTCGCGTTCGTCGTGCCGTTCCTCACCGTGAGCAACGTGCTCGCAGGAACCGTCCGTGGGTTCCGGCGGATGGACTACTCCGCATTCGCCGAGAACGTGGTCATGTCGTTGGTCCGCTTGGTGCTGGTGGTGATCCTGAGCCTGATGAACGGCCTCAGTCTCTACGCCGCAGGTGTGGTCTTCGGCATCTCCGACGTGGCGGCGAGCGTCACCCTGATCATCCTGTTGAACAAGGTGTTCCCGCTCGGCGAAGCCTTTCATCGCGTGCCGCGGCGGGACCTTCGAGCCATCTTCGGGTTCGCGCTTCCCCTGTGGCTCTCGGGTCTCCTGCGTCAGTTCCGCCGGAACATCCAGACCTTCTTCCTTGGCACGCTGGCCGCGGCATCAAGCGTCGGCGTCTTCGCCGTCGCAAACAACGTCACGCTCGTGGGGCACGTCTGGTTGCTCTCGATCTACATGGCAGTGAAGCCCATCCTGGCGCAGCTCCATGACCAACGTGACCACGGCAGGCTCGCGCGTCTCTACGCCACGTCGACAAGGTGGACCCTTTCCCTGAACGTTCCTTTCTTCCTGGTCCTCGTGCTCTATCCGCAAGCCATCTTGAACGTCTTCGGTGCATCCTTCGTCGCGGGGACGACGGTGCTCGTGCTTCTTGCGTTCGCTGAGCTGATGAACGCCGGTACGGGGATCTGCGGCCCGTTGATCGACATGACGGGACACACGCGGGTCAAGCTGGCCAATACCATCCTGTGGACCGTACTGCTCATCGGCGGTGATGCCCTTCTGATCCCGCGCTGGGGCGTCGTCGGTGCCGCCACGGCTTCGCTGATCGCGATCGGAACGGTCAACGTCGTTACCGTTGCGGAGGTTTGGATCCTCGAGCGCCTCATCCCCTATGACCGGAGCTTCTGGAAGCCGGTCGTAGCAGGGTTAGCCGCCCTGACGGCGGGTTTCGCCCTCCGAGCCTGGATGCCGGTCGGGACGGACATCGGCCGTGCGATCGGTCAGGGCATAGCGGTCGGGGGCATCTACGGTGGACTCATGCTGCTCTTCGGGCTCGAACCCGACGATCGGTTGGTGTTCCAACGCGTGGTGAGCAAGACCAGGCGCGTGCTCGCGCGTCGACGCCCTGCGGCCCTGCTGAGGGAGCGGTCCGGTTGAGCGAGATCCACGGAAAGAGGGATGAGGCGGCACACCAGGGAGCCCCGGCGCGGCCCAACTCGGAGGGGCCGATCTTCGTCGGCGGGCTCGATCGCTCCGGGAAGACGACCATGCGGGGCTTCCTGGTCTCACATCCGAACATCGCCGTCCCTCCGGTCGGATCGAACATGGAGACCTACTTCTACGATCGGTTCGGCGACCTCGGCGAGGTCGAGAACCTGACCCGGTGCTTGGAGGCGATGCTCGCGTATTCGCACGTCCGGGTCCTCGAACCCGACCCGGATCGGATCCGTCGCGAGTTCGCCGATGGTCCACCAACGTACGCTCGGCTGTTCGGGTTGTTCCTCATGCATTACGCGGAGCGTGAAGGCAAGCCTCGATGGGGAGCGCAGACGGGCCTGCTCGAGCGCTACGGCGATTACCTGTTTTCGTCGTATCCGGGCGTCAAGTTCATCCACATGGTGCGCGATCCGCGGGATCGTTATGAAGCCTCTCTCGACCTGTGGCCGACCGGAAAGGGCCGTGCGGGAGGCGCGACCGCGAGGTGGCGATACTCCCTGCGTCTTGCCGAGCGCAACCGGACGAAGTATCCGGACGGCTACCTGCTCGTTCGCTACGAGGATCTCGTGACGAATACCGAGGAGGTCCTGCGCGAGGTATGCCGGTTCGTCGGCGAGGACTTCCATCCCGAGATGCTCACCATGTCCGGCGCGCCCGAGCGTCGGGCGCGACTCGTGGCGAGGCGGGGAGTGGGATCCTCTCCAGATCTCCTGTCGAGCGAGTTCATCGGCCGGTTCCGTGGACGGATCCCACGTCCTGAACTGGCGTTCATCCAACTACATGCCGGACGACTCATGCGTCGGTATGGCTATCGACCCGACGAGCTTCATCTGTCCGCGTCGGAGTGGGCGCGTTTCGCGACGCTTGACTGGCCCGGTCAGATGGCGCGCATGGTGGCCTGGCGATCCGCCGAGACGATCAAGCAGCGATTCCCGGCTCTGCTACCGCGAACTCCCGACCGACGGACGATCGTCAAGCCTCGCGAGGGGGTCTCGACGTGAGCGACGAACGTGGTCCCATCTTCATCGGCGGGCTGTCTCTCTCGGGAAAGACCCAGCTTCGAGTCGTGCTCGGCGCTCATCCCGAGATCTCGATGACACGACGAACCTACATGTGGGATCGGTTCTACCAGCGGTTCGGCGACCTCGGCAAGGATGGCAACCTCGACCGATGCTTGTCCGCCATGCTTGCCACGGAAGGGATCCGGAGGCTGGAGCCCGATCCCCGGCGTATCCGCACGGAATTCCTCGATGGCCCGCCGACGTACGCGCGGCTGTTCGCCCTCTTCCACCAGCACCACGCCGAGCGAGTGGGGAAGCGGCGATGGGGCGATCAGCTCGGCTTCGTGGAGCGCTTCGCCGATCCGATCTTCGCCTCCTACCCGTCCGCACGGATGATCCACATGATCCGAGACCCGCGCGCACCGGTGGATCCCGGAGCGAGGATCCGGAGGAGGCGGCGGGGGAGCCTGGGATGGTCAACGGCAAGGTGGCGACACTCCGCCGAGCTCGCCGAGCGTAATGGCACGGCCTACCCCGACCGCTACCGGGTCGTGCGGTACGAGCAGCTGGCTTCGCGTCCGGAGGAGACCGTTCGGGAGGTGTGCGCCTTCCTGGACGAGGAGTACGTCAATCTCTTGACCGAAGCCATCGAGACGATCACGTTCGACACCAACGATGGGACTGGAGAACTCGCGGAGCACGCGTCGATAGCAGAACGTACCTTCGTGGAGGCGCACGCCAATCGCGAGTTGCTCGCTTTCGACTACCCACTCACCCCGACGACCCCACGCGAGAATCTTTCCTTCCGCCTCGTCGATCACCCGATGGATCGGGCGGCCATGCTTGCCTGGCGGGTCCTCGGGAACGGCTTGCGCGTGGACAGAGAGCGGGGGCGAGCCTGATCATGGACCCGGGGCCGATCTTCGTCGCCGGCTTGGAGCGGAGCGGCACCAGTCTGATCTACGCGCTGCTCGCATCGCACCCGAAGATCGCCATGACACGCAGGACCAACCTTTGGACGCATTTCTACGGCCAGTACGGTGATCTCGCCGATCCCGGGAACCTCGATCGCTGCCTCGATGTCATGATGCGCTACAAGCGACTGCTCAAGCTGCAGCCAGACCCGGATCGGTTGCGTGGCGAATTCGACGCCGGCGACCCGACCTACGCTCGATTGTTCGCCCTCTTGGAATCCCAATTCGCGGAGCGGCTCGGCAGGCCGCGGTGGGGTGACAAGTCGCTCAACACGGAGCGTTACGCTGAGCACATCTTCGAAGCCTACCCGGGCGCTCGGATGTTGCACATGATGCGAGATCCTCGGGACCGATACGCGTCGTCCTTGACGCGGTGGAGTGTCCGTCGAGGTGGGATCGGGGCCGGAACCGCCGAGTGGCTGTCGTCGGCACATCTGGCCACTCGCAACCAGCGTCGCTTCCCGGATCGATATCGGATCGTTCGTTACGAGACGCTCGCGACCAGACCCGATGCGACGCTCCGAGAGATCTGCCGGTTCATCGACGAGGAGTTCGCACCCGAGATGTTGTCCATGGATGGCGCCCCGACGTTCCGCGCAAAGGGCAGCAACAGTTCGTACGGACAGCGTGATCCTGGCGTGATCTCGACAGAGTCGATCGGCAGGTTCCGACAGGTGCTCTCCCCTCGTCAGATCGCGTTCACGCAGATGATCGCCAGGGAGGAGATGGAAGCCTTCGGATATCCGTTGGAGGATCTCTCGCTCCCTCCGGCCGAGCGGTTTCGGTTCGCGATGGGAAGCCTTCCCGTGGAACTCGCTCGGCTCGCCGCGTGGCGGACCCGCGAGCAGGTCAGGAACCGAAGAGGACGTCCGGTCCCGGCCTATCGACTCGTAGGGGTCGCATGATCGACAGCGTTCGGCACGAAGGCGGAGTGGGTGGAACCGGGACCTTGCTCCGCCCCTCGCGGCGGGAGGCGATCTGGATCCCATTTGGACTGCTCGCGAGTGCCGCCACCGCATTTCTGGTGGCAAGCGGCTTCTGGTACGCGGCTTTGGCTATTTTGCTGATCGTGCCCAGCTTCATCGTTCTTCATCGCTATCCATTGGCCGTCATCACGGTCTGGTTGGTGCTGACCCCGTTGGTGGTCGAGACGAGCAACGATCATCTACGGAAGGTGTTCTGGTTCGTCCACCGTGGGTTGCCGGTCGTGACCCTGGTCGTTGTCGTCGTTGGATCGGTGATCGGAACCAGAAGCAGGACCCTCCCAAAGCTGGGTTGGCCCGAGCTCTTCATGGCCGGGTACATCGTGGCGACCGTGCTGTCGATCTACTACACGTCCGAGGACCCGGCCGCCGCCGCGATCCTCCTCTTCGATCGCGTCATCGTCCCGATGTGCCTGTACCTGATCGTGCGGCTGCTCGAGCCCGACGAGAGGGATCTGCGGTGGCTGGTACCTGCCGTGATCTTCGTCCTCGTGACCCAATCCCTGATCGGTCTCCTCTCCTGGACGGTGCCAGGTGTGCTGCCGACGGATTGGTTGGGCAAGCTCGGGGAGCGGACGATCGGCTCACTTCGAACCCCTGATGTTTTCGGAACGACGGTGCTGTTCTGCGGGCTGTTCCTCTTCAGCGCCGCCCTGAACGCTCGCAACCACGCCATCGGCCGTGTGTGGGCGGTTCTGGCGTTGGTCCTGACGATGTTCATGGTCTTCATGACGTTCTCCCGGGGGAACTGGCTCGCCGGATCGCTCGCCATCATCGGGACGCTCTTCATCTACCGAGAGTTCGCCAAGGCGCTCATCGTCGTCCTAGCGCCCGTCGTGGTCCTGTCCCTGGCTACGGGGGCACTGGCGGGTCAGGTGCAACTTGCACAAGAACGGTTCTTGTCGGAACAATCTGAGGAGTCCGCGCTGAGTCGTCTTCCGGTCGTCTTTGCGGCGGTCCGCATGTTCGAAGCCAAGCCGTTGCTGGGCTGGGGATACGAGAGCTTCGATCGGTTCGATCGGGAGTTCCAACGACAGGTGGGCGACCTTGTCTATCCCGACAAGGATCACGCCTCCCACAACTCGTACCTCACGATCCTCGCGGAGCAGGGGATCATCGGGTTCCTTCTCTTCATCGCGCCGACGGTGTACTGGCTCTTCAGGTCGGCATCGTATCGTCTCCGCCTGCCCGCCGATGGTCTCATAAGCCGCAGACTCCTCGCGGTCCTGTGGATGATCATCCTGGCGCACGTCGTCGTGAACAACTTCTCGCGGATGCTGGTCCCATTCGGTCTCGGCATGTTCTGGCTCACGCTGGGTTTGATCGCGTCGCTCGTCCATCGATACTCTCGAGAAGATGGCGCGAGCGTCCTGTCGCGAGATGCGAGGCCCGACCTCGGCGCGTTCGAGGCTGAGTAGGGACGAGGTCGAACGATGCAGTCGTGGAACGGCGAGTCGCACACGATCAAGGGCGTCGTCTACGTGGTCGGAACCTATCCGCTCCTCACCACGACGTTCATCGATCGAGAGATCAAGACCCTTCGGGCTTGGGGTGTGAACGTTCATATCCTGGCCGTTCGTCGTCCTCCGCTCGATCCGCCCTTGTCTCGCGATCAGCGGGATCTGCAACGAGACGTTCAGTATCTCCTGCCGGCGCGATGGGTCGATCTGATCCTGAGCCATCTCTACTTCCTCGTGCGCAGCCCGGGTCCTTTCGCGCGCACCTTTGCCTATCTCATCACCCGCCCGCATCCGAGCCTCATGAGCCGGGCGAAGACGATCCTCCATTTCGGGGAAGGGGTCTACGCGGCGTACCTCGTTCGCGGGCTGACGTTCCGAGAAATCCACGCGCACTTCGCGGACCGAGCAGCAACCATCGCGCTGGTGGCGAGCAGGCTCTTGGGGACTCCGTACAGCCTCTCGATCCATGCAGCCGGGGACATCTTCGTTGACCCCGTGCTGCTGCGAGAGAAGGTGACGCAGGCGCGGCACGTCGTCACGTGCACCGCGCACAACAAGGCTCACGTGGCGTCCCTGGTGGGTGTGGACGTGAGCGACATGATCACCCACGTGCGCCATGGGTTGGACCTCTCCGCGTACCCAACGGGGTCGGATCCTGCTTCCGGGCCGGCAGTGATCCTCTCGGTGGGACAGCTCAAGCAGCGGAAGGGCCTTGCGCAGCTCATCCGTGCCTGCGCGACGCTCCGTGATCGCGGGTACCGGTTCCGCTGCAGGATCGTCGGGCGTGGTCCGCAACATGCGCAGCTCCACATGTTGATCCGCCGCCTATCTCTGGCGGACACCGTCACCTTGTGCGGCGCGCTTCGGCATGAAGATGTGATCCGCGAGTATCGGCGGGCCACGATGTTCGTCCTCCCGTGCATCCAGACGGGCGAGGGCGATGTCGACGGGATCCCGAACGCGCTCGCCGAGGCCATGGCGCTGCAGGTCCCGGTCGTATCCACGCACCTCCCCGCGATCCGCGAGCTTGTCTCTGACGGCGTGAACGGCTTGCTCGTCCCGCCGAACGACGATGCGTCCCTGGCGGACGCGATGGCGCGACTCCTCGATCAGCCCGATCTGCAAGCGCGACTGGGTGAGCAGGCCCGAGGAACGGTCCTCGAGACGTTCCAGCTCGAGCCGAACGTGCGCGCCTTCGCCTCGACACTCTGGCCGGAGTGGTTCGCGAGGGTGGATGCGGTGTCGAGCGCATGACCACCCAGGCCTCACGACGAGGGGACGGCTGGACCGCCGTCGCTTGGGCGCCCTACAGTCGTCGCAGCGAGATGTTCGCCCGCGAGCTCGGAGGGACGCTCCATTGCATCCACTACCTGAGGTTCCGGTCGCCCCTGCACGCGCCCTTCAAGTATGCGATGCAGGCAGTCCGGACGCTCCAGGTGCTCTTCGAGGAGCGCCCGAGGGCGGTTCATGTGCAAAGCCCTCCGTTCGTCTGTGGGCTGGTCGTCCATCTCTACTGCCTGTTGTCCGGCGCTCGTTACGTCGTCGAGCATCACACCGCGTCGTTCGGTGGGGCGTGGGACTGGGCGTTGCCGATGCAAAGATTCGTCGCGCGACACGCGGTGATGAACATCGTGACCGCCGAACGCTGGGCGGAACTCGTACGCTCCTGGGGCGCAGAGGCACTCGTGATGCACGACCCCTTCCTCGATCTCCCGCCAGGTGAACCGTACCGCTTGCGGCCAGGGTTCAACGTGGCCTTCATCGGTACCTTCGCGCAGGATGAACCGCTCGATGCTGTGCTCGAAGCCGCAGCTCTGGCCCCCGACGTCAATTTCTGGATCACGGGCGACACGAAGCATGCACCGACGATCGCCCATCCGCCACCGAATGTCACGTTCACCGGGTTCCTGGAGTCCAATCGCGAATACCTGGGTTTGCTCAGGGGCGTGGATGCTGCCATGGTGCTGACGACCCGCAACGACACCCTGCAGCTCGCCGGTTGCGAGGCGATCTCGGTGGGTACACCGCTGATCACGTCGGACTGGCCCTACCTACGAGAGCTGTTCGCCGACACGGCCGTGTACGTGGCACCCTCTGCCGAGAGCATCTGCGAGGGCGTACGGGAGCTCAGAGACCGACGCTCGGAGCTCGTCGAGAGGATCCCTGGGTTCCGACGCCAGCGGCAGCGGGAATGGGGCGACCAGCTCGCCCGGTTGCGGGCCACGGTCCCTCAGGCGGGTCGATCGACGGTCCGCATCCGGTCCGGGACATGATCATGCACCGAGGAAGAACGAGCGTGGACGAAACCGGGTCTAGGAAGGAACAGCGATGAGGGTCTTCATCACAGGAGGAGCTGGGTTCGTCGGCGCGAATGTGGCGGACCACCATCTGGGATCCGGAGACGAGGTGGTCATCTACGACAACCTCTCACGGTACGGGACCGATCGAAACGCCGACTGGCTTCGAGAACGTCACGGCGAACGGTTGGGTGTCGTGCATGGCGACGTGCGCGACTTCGGAGCCCTCCGCGACGCGATTCCACGCGGCGCCGATCGCGTGTACCATCTGGCCGCGCAGGTCGCGGTCACGACGTCCGTCCGGGAGCCGCGCGACGATTTCGAGATCAACGCGCTGGGCACGTTCAATGTCTTGGAGGCCGTGCGACGGTCGGCGCCCGAGGCCGTGGTGCTGTACGCATCGACCAACAAGGTGTATGGCGGCATGGAAACCCTCGAGATCGTCGAGGACGAGACTCGCTACCGGTATCGGGACCTTCCGGAGGGGATCTCCGAGGACCAACCGCTCGACTTTCACTCGCCGTACGGCTGCTCCAAGGGGAGCGGCGACCAATACGTGCGCGACTATGCGCGGATCTTCAACCTGAGAACCGTCGTCATGCGCCAGTCGTGCATCTACGGCGTACGACAGATGGGAGCGGAGGATCAGGGTTGGATGGCGTACTTCTGCATCGCGGCGCGACTTGGCTGGCCGATCACGATCTTCGGCGACGGCAAGCAGGTGAGGGACGTCCTGTGGATCGGTGACCTCATCGACGCCTACGACATGGCGGCGGCCCAGATCGAGGCGACGGCCGGGGAGATCTTCAACATCGGCGGTGGACCGTCCGAGACCGTCTCCGTGTGGCAGGAGTTCGGCCCGATGCTCGAACGCCTGGCAGGCTCCGCACTCCCGGTCACGTTCTCGGACTGGCGTCCCGGCGATCAACCCGTGTATGTCAGCGACATCCGCAAGGCGGAGCGCGTTCTCGGATGGCGGCCCAAAGTGACCGTGGAGGAAGGCGTCGAACGACTCTGGCGGTGGGTCGATGCGAACACGACGCTGTTCGAGCGAGCGGTCCCTTCGAAGACATGATCGAGTGCGTCACGTCGAGGCGGTTCCATAGCGACTGGGCCGGGTCCACGGGGTCCGCTCCTCGTCCGTCAGTCGACGTAGGCGTCCTACGCTTGCTGGAAGATGGCCCGACCAGGTGGGCTTGCTACGGTCCGACGCGAGGTCGTCAGGCCATCGACTCGGCCCCCCGATGGTGGCGCCGAACATCTGATCGGCCATGTGACGGGGATGCCGAAGGGATTCTGGCGCAGGGGGTTCTGAGATGACGGTGGGAGACACCTCGAAGGGGCCGATCTTCATCGCCGGGGTGGCGCGATCAGGAACGACGCTCCTGCGGTACATGTTGTGCGGCAATCCGAACCTCTACGTGCCGCCCGAATCCAACTTCATCCCGCGCTTCTTCCGGAAGCGGCCGACGGCACCGATCAGCCGCGAGAGCGCTCGTCGGATCGTCGAGCAGATCGGCGAGTACGGGACGTTCTGGCGTGATTGGCGGGAGGGACGACTCGATCCGGATGCGTTCGTCGACGGTCTTCCCACGCTCACCCCTGCATCGTTCATCGACTCGCTGTACAGCCGATATGCCCGACAGTTCGGAGCCGTGCGATGGGGTGACAAGTCGACCATCTACGCGGGCTGGATAGATCTGTTCGTCGAGATGTTTCCGACGTGCCAGATCATCCATATCGTCCGGGACCCCCGGGACGTGACGGCCTCCTCGCTTGACGCCTACAGCGGCGCGCGATTCTTCTACATGGATCCCTACTACGCCGCTCGGATGTGGACGACAAGGATCGGCGCGGGTCTCGCCGCGGGGAGGCGGCTGCCTCCGGACAGGTATCACGAGATCCGGTACGAGGACCTGACGCAGGATCCCGAGGGCCGGGTCCGAGCGTTGTGCGACTTCCTGGGCGAGGATTTCCACCAGGCGATGTTGGCCCCGCAGGCGGAGGCGCTGAAGCACTACCATCGCTTCGGGATCCATCAACGCGTTCGCGGTCACGTGACGACCGCGCGTGCGGGCCGCTGGCGCACGGACCTCTCGCCGGCGGACCAGCGACTCGTCCAACGACTGACTCTCGACCTCCTCCCGGAGTTCGGCTATCCGGTCGAGGACCTGGGGCGCGCCGGTGCCGGGGAACGCCTACGAGCTCTTGCGCTGCGGGCGAAATTCGAGATCGTCAACCTCGCGCGGTCCGTTCTCCGGATGGTGGGGATCTTCAACCCCGCAAGACTCCTCCTGTCCTTGCCACGACGCCGTCCTCCGGTCGAAGGCTCACAGGATGCACCGTCGGATCGGCCTTCCCCCGGTGCCCCACCCGAGGGGGAGCCATCGTCGCTCGAGGTGTCCCCGGCGACACAGAACGAGGGAAGATGACCGGACTCGCCCTCCGGGAGCTCGGCGTCGCCGAGTACGCATCCTGGTTCGAGGCAAACCGATCGGCTTTGCGAGATCGGGGACCGTTCCACGAGCCGGCGTGGCTGGATGCGGCCGCTCGCGGCGTCGGTTTCGACCTCGGGTTCATCGGCGCTTTCGAGGGCGGCGAGCTCGTCGGGGCCGTGCCTGGGTATCTCACCCGGCGCGGTCCGTTACGGCTCTTCGGTTCCCCCTTGCGGGGCACGATGACCTCCTACCTCGGCCCGGTCACCCTGGATCCGGCGATCGCCACTGACGATCACCGCGACCTCGTCGTCGCGTGCACAGCCTTCGCCCGAACCACGTGGCGGGCGACGTATGTGAGGTTCACGCTCCGCGACGCCCCGGCGGAACGGATCCCTCCTCCGGGTGCCGACTGGCACGTACAGCGGCCGGCGAGCTACCGGCTCGACCTGTCCCCGGGCGAGGAAGCTGTGTTCGCCGGCCTCCGGTCCCACTGCCGACGGAACGTGCGCAAGGCGGCCCGCGCCGGCGTGGAGATCGTGCCGCTCGATGATCCGGGACTCTTCTATCGGATCCTCCAAGACACGTTCCGGCGTCATGACTCGACGAGCTGGCATCCCCCGCGGTTCTTCGAGACGATCATGGGCGAGCTTCCACCTCTCGGCCTCTTGTGGGGATGGGGAGCTCGCTACGACGAGCAGATCATCGCCGCCGGGCTCTTCCTTCACGACGATCGAGAGATGCATTTCATCAGTGGCGCGTCGCTTCACGAGTTCGGCTCGTTGCCGACGAGCTACCTCCTCCACTGGCACGCGATCGCAGCGGCGGCTCGGGAGGGTCTGCTGGTGTTCAACTCGGAGGCCAGCGGGATCCCCAGCATCGACCAGTTCAAGGAGACGTTCAATCCGGTCCGAGAGCGCCGTGGCACCCTCATCTGGGCACCTCGGGCAGTGTGGGTCGCCCAGCGTGCCTTCAAGCAGTGGCACAAGAGCGTGCGGCAGATCCGCGGCCGGATCGCCGTCGGGTGACCGGATCGCCTGTCGCCACGGCAACCGCGGCAAAGGCCGCGGTCGGTGCGTGCCGTTACCGATCTGCGCTTGCGGTCTCAGCCGATACGGGAAGCCTTCCCGCGTAGGCGGTTCGGCCTGGTGCGCCTCGAGCGCCCAACCTGCGAATCGTGTCGACGTATGAGGCGCCGGCGTCGCCCCAATTGTGACGACGGGTGAAGTTCCGGCTTCTTCGTGCGAGGTCCGCGAGACGGTCACGGTTCCCGTGGAGCTCTCGGACGCGGCGAGCCAGATCCTCCGGATCGCCGGGCGTGAAGAACTCGACCATGGTGTCGTGGAAGTACTCGTCGATCGCGGTGGTCCGCGCGGCGATGCACGGGATGCCCATCGCGGCATACTCCATGAGCTTCGTCGGCAGGAGCCCGTCGGTGAAGACGTCGTTCCGGTACGGAACGACACCAAGATCGGCACGCTCGATGATCGGAGGAAGATCTTCAGCGAGTCGGAACCCGTCATCGAGGTCGACGATCCCCTCCAGATCGAGTTGTTCGCGCAGCCGCGCGAGTTCTTGCATCTGGTCACCGCTGCCCAGGATCGTGAGTCGGATCTCCGGGATCTCGTCCTTGACGAGCGCGACGGCCCGGACGGCGAGGTCGAGCCCATAGCGGCGCGTCACGGTGCCGTGATAGATCAGCCGGAACTCGCCGTTGGGGGACCGGTGGGATCGAGATGGGCTGAACAGATCTTCATCCGCCAGGTTCATGACCACGCTGGATCCGTCCTCCGGTACCCCTCGGCGGATCAGCGTCTGTCGCCAGTGCTCGCTGACCGTGATGACGTGATCCGCGAAGCGGCACGCGAGACGCTCTTGCAAGCGGATCAGTCGGGCGATGGATCGCCGCGCATCCGAGCCGAAGCGGCCGGCGAAGAATTCCGGCATGAGGTCGTGCAGATCGAGGATGACGGGGACACCGCGGATCTTCGGCGCGACTGCGCTGAAGACGAGGAAGTCGGGGAGGTTGTGGACCTGGACCGTGGTGTAGGGCAGACGCAGCTGCAACCTCGTCAACCTGGCTCCCGCCCGGAGCGTGAATCGGACGTAGGACAGGAGCTGACGCGGCAGGCTGCGCTTCTCCAGCCGAACCGGCAACCGGTGGATCTGGACCCCTCGGTAACGTTCGAGGGGTCGCTCGCCAGCTTCCCGCAGGCAGATGACGTCGACCTCGAACCCCGCCGCAACGAGCGCCTCGGCCTCGCGCTGGACCCTCGTCTCGCCGAGCGGGTACCGGGCATAGACGACCATGCAGTGCCGTGGCTTTGACCGGTGGGAGCCGATAGCGTCCCGTACGTTCGAGGTGGTGCCCGGTCCCCGTTGGATGTTTTCCTCCGTCTCACCCGTCCGAGGGGTATCCATCGGCTTCAGGGACGTCAGCGACCGAGGAACCGCAGCGCGTAGTCCCAGATCGTGAGGGCGTCAACGTCTCCCGTCACGGCGAGCGCGCTCTTCGCGCCGTCGGGCCAGCGCCCCTTTCGAAGGATAGGGAAGGGACCGGTTTCCAGCTGGTCGAGGAGCGGTCGTTCGTCCATCCGTGAGAAACGATCCAGGTGAAGGAACACGGCGTGGTCGTGGGCAGTGGTCGCCGCCTCGACGATGTAGCCCTGTTCGCGGAGGAAGGCCCCGAGCCGGTCCGACGAGGCTGGATGGAGGCCGATGGTCGGCCGAACGCCGGATCGAAGGACGAAGGTCGACGATCGGACCAACCGGGTGCCGTCGTCCCACGGTTCGCTGCCGGGCACCTCGAGGCCGCGAGCCAGGACCGTGGATCCGCTCGGTCCCCGGACCGTGATACGGAACAGCCCGCCGCCTTCATCACGAACCGAGATGGTGGAGCTCGCTCGCGCGCTCCACCATCGTGCGAGCTCGTCGAGCCGCGCGATCCATACCGCCGGCGTCGTGGCTCGGGCGGCGCTCAGGACCGTGGCGATCGCGGGCCCGCACACGTCGATCCGCTCGGGGTGGACCGCGAGCGTGAACAGCTCACCGCGTTCGTGCGTCGAGCGCAGCATGTCGAGCCAGAGATCCGCGATCGGTTCCGAGGACGTGAGTCGAAGACGGTCAACCGCGGCCTCGTCGTCGGGCAGGCAGCACGGGATCCGGACGATCCCGCGATCGATCCTGGGTAGGACGGCGTGCTCCGTCGCCGGGAGGGCGTCGCAGAAGGTCAGGCCGCGACGGTACGCCTCGGTCTCGAGCTCCGGAGCGATCGGCCAGTTCATCGCCTGGCTGCTGTCGTAGAGGAACCCCTGTTCCCGCAGCGCATCGATCGTCGCCGCGTTCCACCTGAGGTAGGGCGCCCGGAAACCCATGGCCGGGATGCCGTGGTCCTGGAGGATCCGCCGGGCGCGGCCGAGCTGGGACACTTGGTCGGCGGGTGCGAGTCCGACGTGATCCACGTGGTAGTGCCCGTGCACCGCGAACTCGATCCCGAGCTCCGCGTACCGCGCGATCACGTGGGGGTTGCGCTCGACCGCGGCAGCCGTGATGGGAAGCGTTGCGCCGCAGTCGAATCGGTCCATGATGTCGAGCACCGCGCCGAGGCGGCGTTCCATGCGCTGCGGGCCGATCCCGTACCGAGCCCCGATCGCTCGCGCGCGACGTGCGAGGTTCGACGCGCCCTTACCCTTCGCAGCAACGGCGACCGATTGCACAACCGACCGGCTCATCGCGTCCCGCGGTTCGTCACAGGAACCTTCTGATCGACTCGTAGCCCGTGGTCGCGATGCGCATCCGAGCGGGCGACCGCACCCAGATGTCGCGACCGAAATCGACGAGGAGCCCACCGTACTTCGCCTTGAAGTCCCGCACGCCGTACGGCTCGTCCGGTCGGCCTGCGCCACCGAGATCCAGGAGCCGGCAGCCGAGCTCGTGTTCGGACTCGATGGCGTGGGCGACCAGCAGGTCGCCGGCTCCGAGCCGAGCGAACTCGCGCAGGGTGCCCGTGTACCAGTAGGTGACGACCCCCTTGAAGCGCAGGAGCATCATCACCCCGATCGTCTGGCCTCTCAGCCGCGCCAGCACCACCCGGTATCGACCCAGGGGACCCAGGATCCGGAACGCCGCATCGAACAGCGACCGGTCCGGCAGGGGCACCCGGATCCGTCGGTAGACGTCGCGGAGCACCTCGTACCCAGCGGCGACACCCCCGGGGTCCGCGGCGTCTTCGACGATGACACCCTCCCTGCGAGCCTTCAGCACGTTCCGCTTCGCGCTCGATGCCACCTTCCGCCAGAGCTCGTCTTCCGACTGCGTCAGGTCGACGAGGAAGTTGAGGTGCGCCTCGTGCCGGAACCCGCTGGCATGGATGGCGTCCGCGAGGTCGCCCTCATCGACGTGGTGTCGGATCTCCGTGAACACGGGAAGCCGTGGCCCCTCGTCCCGACACGCTCGCAGGAGGCGCACGAGAGGCTCGCCCCCAAGCGGGTCTGCGAGGGGCCCGGCGAAGGAGACGACGCGGCTCGTGACGGCCCGGAGCGGTCCCCCCAACGTTGCGATCGTCACGGGCGTCATCAGGGCGCGGATCTCGCCCGCGCCGCCCACGGTTCCCCAGACCGCCGGACGGTGATGCCGGGTCTCGGCGAAGACGCGATGCATCTCCGGCGTGTGGAAGATGCTCCCGTCGTCATGTTGCTCGACGAACGACGCCCAACTGCGCTCGTCGAGCGAGCGGACGACCCGAAGCGTTTCGGATCCGGGCGGTCCGGTGGCGGCGGGCGACGGCTCGGGCCCCGACGGTCCCGTCACCGCATGCGCTGCCGCCTCCCCGCTGCTCGGAACGGGCGCGTACCTCATCGAGGCGACGCTAGCAGCCGGACCTGCTCAGCCCATCTACCAGGAGACGTACGCTTCCTACGCCGCTTGGAGGGGCCTCGGATCAGGGGACCTGGTACTCGATGTGGAGCATGGGGGCGAAGGCAGCTCCGCCATCGAAGGCCTCCGCCCTGCGGACGCCCGTCCCGGAGATGATCAGCACCGCGGCGTTCCCAGGAGACCAGCCCGGGCGGTTGACGAGCTCCTGGAGGACGGCGCCGAGGTTGGGCGTGCGCTGCGCCGTCCCCCGAGCGCCCTGCGTCCAGGCGAGAGGGGTCCACGGGACGGAGCCGGTCGTCAGCGGTCTGGACGAGATGTTGGAGTTCGCCGTGGTGAAGGTGGCGGGACTGTCGGCCGCCTGGCCGCGGATGGTGAGGCTCGCCGCCGCCGAGTCGGCCTTGGAGGCCTGGAACTGGACGTACGCGTTGGTGATGATCGCACCGCGCGGAACGTTGATGCCCGTGAATCGCATCCCCACCAGCTGCACGACCGTCTTGTCCGTGACCAGCTCGAGATCGGAGCTGTTGATCCGCACGCTGTTGTTCGTCGTCTTCTGTTCCGCGTCGTCCGAGCTCGTGGCCACCGGGATGTCGAGCACGAGCGCGTTGCCGACCGTCACCTGGACCGGGGTGGAGGTGGCGCTGTTGCCCGCCGTATCGGCCGCGATCGCCGTGAGGTTGTGGTTCCCGTTGCCGGCCGTGACCGTGTTCCACGACACGGACCAGCCGTCCGCGCCGTTCGCGTCCGTGCCGATGCTCGCGCCGTCGACGAAGAACTGCACCGACCCGACGGTGCCGTTGTC
>Ga0184621_10000009_pt1 | contig 27921 bp, 36 predicted proteins | sample PLM1_30_b1_FD_133144 | JGI IMG/M metagenome (GOLD analysis project Ga0184621, IMG submission 133144) | Groundwater sediment microbial communities from an aquifer in East River, Colorado, USA - PLM1_30_b1 | ecosystem: Environmental > Terrestrial > Soil > Riparian zone | place: USA: East River...
ATGAGACTCTGCCGCTGCTCCGTCGAAGCGCACAAAGTTTTCTTCAGTCTCGTCACGTTCGACGCGCCCCGCCAATTCCTTGTTGGGACCGACCGCTCCCTGCACTCCCTCGGGCGGTTCCATGTAATACCGCAATCCTTGAATCGCGCCGGGCCCGGACCCGACTATCAAAATCTGAAAGGATTCGTCAATGAATTCCAACTCATCATCTTCCACATTCTCCGATCGCTGCGTCTCCCCAAGTGCGATTTCCTTGGCATCCTGCGTCCGAAGATTGCGCATCTGCTTCTTGAGCGCGAAAAGTAAAGTGTCCGCCTTGATAATATGCCCCGAACGGATTGACCCCCGGGACGCGCGAATGAGTTTCTGAAGGACTTTTTTATATTTCCCGCGGCTGCTTCCCGCCCAAAAAACGGCAACGTCCACTTCTCCCGCCAACTCCGTCATGAAAATGTCCGCGTAACGGAATTTTTTCTTGTGGAGTGGTAGTCTTCCGTCAAACCCCCGGCCCTCGACATACCACGTAATCGGACAACCGTCGTCCAACCGGTCGGGCGAGAATGCCTCCCACAACCGGTTATTTCCATCGTAGTCCCGGGAAAAATGGAAGATACGATTCTGACCGTTGAAATTCCCGTATAACCACTGCACCGGTCGAGTTCCCGTCCAGAAGCTATTCCACGCGGGTTGTGATTTTCCGGTGGTTCGTTGAAGTGGCGCTTCATCAAGCACCCACGTATGCCGATTGTATTTATCACAAAACGGAACGCTGACGAGAAGATAGTTCTCAAAAAACCCGGTAGCAATCCCCGCCATGTCCGGGGATAGTTGAGCTTTGCTATCCGCCATTTCATTGTCTCGATACGGAAGAATGGACGTCTGTCGGGTCAAAAGCGCCGAGTCCAAAGACGTCAACCCGAAAGTAGAATACCAGTAGAGCAAGCCGAGATGCGCCGTGACGGACCGTTCAGAAATACACCCAACGGATGGGAACAAAATTCGTTGGAAATTCGGGACAGAGTTCCACGTCGTTCGGTCCCGGATTCCCGATTGGAGAAGAGACGTGTTGCCCTCGGTGAATACAAGAAGCTGCGCGATTTCCGCATTCGGAATTTCCGCCAATGCGGTGATGGGCGCAGGCAAAATGAACGCCGTCACCGTCGAAAAATATAGCGGCTCCGTAAAGGAGGCCGGATTCGAGATATCCGAGGCAAACAGAAACGACCCGCGCGAGACCCAGAGGCGGTCTCCAGACCACGCCATCGGCCCGCCCAAGGGGATTTTTCCGGCTCCGCGCTGATGTTCGCCTTTCGTCCCGTCATAAATCACTGGAGCCGTCAGGCAGCCGTCCTGAATCACGACGATATTCCGGGGCGTGATTAACGTGAGCGACCCGTCCTCATTCTGAACGATGGATTGCTCCGCCTGCTGAAAAAAAAGCTGCCGCGCCGTCGAGGAAAACGACACGCCGGGGATTTGTCGGTAATCCGTAAATGGAAAATTGCTTGCGTAAAGCAAGCCGTCCACGGCGAAGAGAATGACTTCCATTCCCTGCTTGGGACGATACACAATCCCGCCCTGAAGATTTCCCGATGGCGCGACAAACTTGCATCGGTATCCCGGGCGACACTGCAACACACCGCCCCGGTTCACCGTGTTCATACTCCGAGAGTAAAACTCCGGCTCAAGACTGCCCGGCTTCGTCAAGGATTCCATCCCCGACAGAAATCGGACGTCAAAATCTTCGAGACGGGGGGTTGACATTACTCCTGATGGTCGCAATTGCAGCCCGCGTCCTGATTGTCGTGAGACTTCAGTTCCTTCATCCGGCGCTTTTCTTCGTCCTGTTCAGGACTATAGTCGAAGGGACCGCCCGTCGCCCGGGTTGCCCCGCTGTCCGCCGCATGATTTTGTTCTTGACTTGCCATGTTTACCTTTCTCGGGTCACTCGACCCACGCATCGGATTTATCCGAAATTGAATTTCTATCTTCCACCTGCAATGGTGAACTCACCGGACTCGTCAACGCGCCCTCTCGTTCGGTCAACAATCGCGTGGCGTTCGCTTCGTATGCGTTCCCATTCGCGAGGTCACTGTCCCGATAAAACTTCAGAGCGTGCAGTGCTAAAATAAGAGCCGGACGAGAGTGCAAAAGAATTCGGTCATTCCCGCTCCGCACTTCCGCCGTTCGTTTTCGGTAGTGCAACCGAACCCACGAGCACCCGTTTGAGACTTTCAAACGACGATACTGCGGAACTGTTTCGTCGGGCTCGAATATCCCGAGAAGAGTTCCAGAAAGCGTCGAGCTATCAAAACTCGAAAGCCGAATGTTTCCCGAAGTTATGTCTTTCACAATCGCCGTGATTCGTGAAATCGTGGGCGCTCCCGTTTCAGGTAGCGCATAACCAAAAATGGTCGGGACCCGATATCCATCCTCCCACACTCCGTTTACCAACGTGCGAAGCGGACGGTTCTGGTCGTCGTATCCGAAAACACGGAGGACCTTTCCCGCGTCCGCTTCATTATCCAAAAATGCCACGAGCTTAGACGGGCACTTGATGTCCCGATAAGTCGGAAAGTTTCCGCCATCCATCCAAGTGTAGTCGCAACGCTGGTTGAAATCCCCGGGACCATTCAGATGAAACGAAAAAAGTTGGTCATGGCCGAGTGCCGGACGCCCGCCGATGTTACATGCCAACACGGTTTCAATCTCCCGCGGAAGCGTGATGCACCCGCTGTCCACGCACAAGTCCACCCAGCCGACTAACGCATCAATTTCGCCCTTCTGCGCGAGCAATTCGACCGCGTCGGTAATCCAGCGAAATAGTTTTTCCCGTCGGCTGAATCCAAAGATGGTTTCAGCCTCCTCTAAAACGGTATCCGCGATAAACATCAGTAATTCTCTCCGTCGGTGGCTTCCTTTGCCATTTTGTCGAGCCGGTCGCCAGTCGATTCATCGGGCTCGCCTTCGTCGGAGTCCTCTTCATTCCCGGACTTCTCGCTTACCTCTTCAATCGACTTGATTTCGAGGGTGACGTTGTAGCGAGTTTTTCCATTGTAAATTGTTTTCGTCTCGCTGGTCTTGACGAAAGTAACTTCCATTGTTCCCGATTCTGGAAGGTCATAATCATCCGGCCACTCAAGGTGAATCGACGGATAGTATTTCTTATTCTCCGTCGTTGACTTCGATATTTGTTCACTCGGGGGTTTCGTCCCGAGGTCAATTGGATATTTGTCAGTCATAAATTAGGCCCACGAGATTGTAAGAGTATCGGCATTGATTGAAACCGAGTATCCCCTTGCAACCAAAAAAGTTCTCACAATAGCCAATGCCGGAAGATATTTTTCTCGCACGTTGAGCGGAATGTTCACACTGGCCCGGACAGCCCGCCGTTCCCGCCGGGCAACCTCAAGCTCAAAGTTAATCTGTTCAATCAACACCGATACTTGAACTTCGACCGCATCGGGATTGGGAGAAGACGCCGCACTAGTTTCTACGGCCCGGCGAAGGGTAATTTCTTCTTTTAGTTCAGCAGCGAGAGGAATCATGGCTTAGTAAACTTTACGAACACCAAAGGCAGCAATTTCAATGGCATCAAACTCACTCCATGAAAAATTAACCGTGTCTAATACCCCGGTGCTCTCATCGAAAGCCCCAGTGATTGACCCGGAAGTTCCAATAAGTGCCGAGTCGGCCTGAGAAAGCCCGGTCGTCGTCGCGGCAACATCGTCCAAAAGAAAGTTCACCGCGCTCTTTGCCTGAGAAAATTCTACCACTGAAGCCCCACAAGAAACTTCCTTGTGAGAGTATGTAACGGAACCTGCCCCCGCAAAAACTGGTCGAGAAACTTCATAAACCAGCGGAGTCAAGAATCCCTCCGAGGCAGTAATACTATGTCCCGAACCGCCCGCCGCGATATCAGTGGTAGTCGTTCCGCGCCGGGAAACAAACCGAAATGTCGGCATATTGAAATACGAGGACGTGGTTCCTGCCGTGAAAGTCCCGGTCCCCGTTCCGTCTCCAGTTCTAAGTCCAATGAAATTATTAGTGGTCGCGCTCGTCACCATGTTGGCCGTCCCGTTACAAACCCCAAAATATCCATTTACCGTCGTGATGTTTGCCACGGCGTTAATCCGAAGCAATAGAACAATCTTGAGACGATTCCATTTGGCTCCCCACGGCATCTTTCGGCCATACTGGTCCAACTGACCCAGATTCAATCGTTGCTCCGACCGTCCGTCCGTGTGAGTTCGGGTAACAATCGACGGAGTTCCGGGACTGGTTCCATTGTCCGCCCATCCCCAACCCCGGTCAAAGGTAGAGATGATTCCGGGGGAATAATCGTCGAAGTATTCACTCACCTGACCACGACTTTGAACCAATTCGGTAATCGACGGACCCGTAGGACCGGTCGGGCCGGACGCACCGGTCGCTCCCGCCGTCCCCGTTGGACCCGTTGGACCCGTAGCACCGTTCGTCCCATTCGTCCCGGCAGGACCCGTGGGACCCGTTGCCCCGGCTCCCGTGGGACCCTGAAGACCCTGGGGGCCGATGGGACCTTGCGCACCGAGTTTGTCCGGCGTGATTTTTTTGGTCTCAAAGCTGCCATCGGACTGACGGACCGCCATGAAAAGAAACCCGTCAGGTAATGTCGCTGTCTCTTCCGGGTATTGCGTCGTTTTCGCCATATCAACTTACAAGTGTGTGCGGGTAATCGTCAAAAATCAAATTGTTCGTTATCTCATCCCGAATCGGGAATCCCGCTTCATCCAGTAATGCGTCCTCATTCCCCGAGTTCGTAATTGGGCGCGTAATCGGCGACCGAGGCACCCGATGAAGCAACCTTTGACCGCCGGTGCAATCATTGCACGACAAGTCGTCGTTCGGGTCCTTAATGATGGGAAAACTTCTCATGCCAACCGGACGTAAATCAATTTGGACCCCAGGCTATCAATTGTCTGAGTCGCCGTCGCGGCACTCGACTTGGCATAGAATTGAATCACGTCGTTAGCCACCGCCGTCGTGACGACCGAGAAAAACGAAAATGTCTGGACTAACGGAGAATCCGTCGCCCGATGGAAGCTTTCAGAATTCGTTACGTCAAGTCCCTGAGTGGAATTGAACAACTTGAAGTCCCATTCTCGATTGGCCCCCGATGAATTGAGACCATTGACCTGAATGATGAACAGATAAGTCCCCGGGGTCGCCAAGGTTGCTTCCAAATCAGTCGCTCCGAAGTCCACCTTCGCGTAAGACGCCGTCAGAGTGTAGTCCGACGAGCCGCCCACGATTTCCGCGTTGCTGTTCGTCGCCGTCGCACCGGTCGCACCGACCGAGCCTGACGCGCCGGTCGCTCCAGTGGCTCCAGTTGGGCCGGTCGGACCTTGGGGACCCGTCAAACCAGTCGCACCAGTGTCCCCCTTGATAGACACTCCTCGGGGCCCAGTAGGAAGCACCAAAGTTCCCGGATTGATAATTGTCTCAGGCGAAGGAATCGACTCAATTAGGGACGCAAAAACCGTCGAGCCTTGGAAAACCTGCGATACCGTCAACCAACCGACCCCCGGAATAAAAATCGTCTCGCCAACCGAGATTACCGGGGACGGAATAATTGTGAACTGGGCCGTCGGATTCGATTCGGTCGGAGCGACAAACGCAGATGTGGTAATGGTATAGGCGTTATGACCGGGAACTCCCTGCTCGCCCGTGTCGCCTTTCGGACCCACGAGCCCCGTGATGCCCTCCGCGAAAAGTCTCAAAAAATAGCACGCAAGCCCTTCGGTATCGCCGCGCGGATTACCCGGAAGCCCAATGTCGAGTGAACACGGGAGATTCCACGTAACAACTCCGTCCACTTCGGTCTTGGTCACTTCACCGAAAAACTGGACCGTGAAATTCTCAATCTGAGACGGAAGCGTCTCGACCGCGGCGCTGTTCGCTGGGCAGGCTTCGCACGGGCGGCACGCGCAGGCGTTGGTTCGGTCTCCGCAAGAATCGCAACTCATTTCTTCACCTGTTCTTTGAGGGCTTCGACGGTCCCGCGAAGGGAACCATGACGGTGTGCAAAAAACCAGAGCGCCGCCGCACCGACCGCCACTGCCATAATCAAAATCTCGTTGCCCACAATGAGGGAAGGCAAAATAATCATCGCGAGCCCCGCCGCGGTAATCACGCCGCTCGTGGTAACACTTCCACCCGTGACCAACTTGAGTGGTGGATACACGAAGCTGGCCGCACCAAAAAGAAACACCAAAATCCCGACATACATCACCGGACGGAGAGACGAAAGCTTCGCGCCAATCTCGCGCGCGGTATCCTTCTGCGCCGGACCAATCGTCGTTTCAATCGTCTCCGACGTGACCCGAGGACCAGGCTGAACCGTGTTTCCGGGGCCCGGCTCCGTGATAGTGCGTTTATACACCTGAGTCGTCGCCGACACCGGATTCTGTGACTGCCGGACAGATGCCGAGACGCCGCCAGGAGTGGAAAACTGTGCGCGGCCCGGGCGCAACGGAAACGAGCCGCAACCCGTGAGGATTGCGAGCATCAGAAACCAGAAAAAACTAGGAAGTTTCATTTTTTGAATTTTCGAGGACGACGAACTTTCTTCGCAACCGATTTTCGCGGGCGACGAACTGTCTTCTCCACCTGTTCCCACTTACGATAAATGTAAAGGATTGTGACAATGGCAACTCCTATTTGACCCACTACAAGGGACGCTTGCAAATAAGGCTCCGAGACCGCCAGTACGCCACTAAGTCCCGGAGAACCCACGCCCAGAAGAGCCGCTAAGGTTACTTGAAGATGGTCTTTTAGACTCCCGGACATACGAAAGTGCTTTTTAGAATCTTGGCGAGAAGGACATTGTCGGAGTCGCCGTGTTTTGGAGTAGCGTCCGCCGCCGGGCATTGATTGCTGTAGGCCGCACAAAGTTTGAATAATAGGGTATTATTCGAGTCCGCCAAAAGCGGGGCCCCGCCAGTCGAGTCCACCGCATAAACTGCTTGAGCCCACTTGAAGAGGAAATTGTTCTCCGAGTCATTCAATTTTGGAGCGGAGTCAGAAAACATATCAATTGCCTCCTGACCCGAACGGGCCACACGTATTTACGGCGAGAAGAATCTTGTAAAGCAATGTCTCGTCCGAATCCATCAGCAAAGGCTGCGAATCCGACGCCGGACAGACGGTATGATAATACTGGCAAATCTTGAACAACAAAGTGTTGTAAGAATCGCCTAGCTTTTCCTCGGTCGAATCAAACGCCACTCGATTCCTTGTCTAAACGGGTTTTTTCCAATTGTAGTTTCTGAAAAATCACCGCGATGGGAATCGACAATTCGAGTCCTTTATATTTCGCCGCTGCATCCAAAATTTGCAGCATGGCTTGGGCTTCCGGTTCGGTCAGGTTAAGTATCAGGGTGTTCATAATCCAAAGAAGCTTTTAAGACTCGACATAAATCCCCCGGCCTCGGGTTCCGTCCCCGGGGCAGCGGGTTCTTCCGGCGAGTCCACAATCCCAAGCGCGGCCTTGATTCGGTCAATATCCGGTAGCACGAGGGCATATTTTTCGGGGGTTGCAATCGCAATCGCTTCCTCCAATGTCGAGACTTTGCGAATCTCGACTTTCTTCGGGACATAGGAGACCTGAGCCGCCCGAATTTCCTGGTTAATTATATCGGCAATTGCCTGTTCTACCGACGGAGTCCGCTCTCCAAAAAAGTGAAGCAACGCCTCTTGCGTAAATGGCGTCAATGCGGCCAGTTCGCCGGGGTCAAAACTTACAATATCGTCAGTAATTCTCATGTGAATAGTCCGTAAGACCGGAGACCGTCGTTAATCTGTTTCAACTTCCGGGCGAGTTGATAAATATCATTTCTGATTGCGGCGGCATCATTGGCATAAGTGGTCAGGTCGGTGTAATTGGCGATGGTATCATCTGTCCCACCAGAGGTAACACTGTTGGTCAAATTCGCCCCCGAGGTCTGTTTAACAACCGCCGTAGCGGCAAAAAATGAAAGCGTAGTCGCACTCCCGAAGCGCAGAAGTTCCGTCGCATCCGCTCCGAGCACTAATGCCCGCGCCGTTCCGCCGCCGGAACCTTTCTCCGTCCAAAGCTGCGCAACATTCGTGGTCCATTGAAGGTCGAGCCGTTCAAAATTTGTTGCGCTCGTCTTGGTATTATACACCGCGAGAAAACTCGGTCCTGCGCCGTCCGCCCCAAAAATATCAAGCCCGATGCCGTTGCGGCCAATGGCCGGGAAGGAAGAGGTCGTTCCCCCCAATTGCAGACGAGTAAAATCCGTCTGCGTCACATTCCGAAAAAGCAACAGTCCATCTGCTGGGCTGGTAATGTTTGACCGATTGTTGAAATTAAGTATCCCTGCCCCACCAATCGTGAAACCCCCAAGCGCCAATATATTCCCAAACCGGTCCACATTAAATTGTGAAGCTGCTCCTACCTGCAAATCCAACAGTTTACTAGTTCCACCAGACGCAGCGATGGTGACATTAAGTTTTATCGCCGTGAATGTCACGCCCGCGTTATTCCAAATCTGTGACAAATCAAAGATTGGAGTGTCTGCTGTAACCGTTCCTAAATTACCCGTCAAGGTTCCGGTGGTTTGAAGGGTGAACCAGGGCACCCCCCCGGTTAGTAAAGCTAGCGTCGAGGCCCCGATAGTCCCTACGGATAATGTTCTTGAGGTTCCCGTCCCGCCCGCAGCAGTTGTTAAAAATGCAGCATTCGAGGACCAACTCACCCCCAATTTTTCAAAATTCACCCCTCCGCCCGAATAGGTATTATAGACCGCGAAAGTCTGAGAAGTTGTCCCGTTTCGTAATCCTAATTGCGCCGCTGCATCTCGTTCCAGAAAAACATCCGAGGAAGTCGCGAAACTGGACGACCAAGAAACTGAACGCGCATCGAGTCTAAGACCCGTCGCATCAATTTCAAGCGCCTGAGTTCCGAGAATGGAGAAACCTATTTCTCCCGCCGCCGGACGAAATAAACCCGAATTGGTTTCGTTCGCAAAGGCGAGTGAGGGAGCCGCCGCGGACCCATCCGCGAGAAGATTAGGACCCGCCGCACCAGTGGGGCCCGTGGGCCCAGTTGCCCCGGTCGGTCCAGTCGGACCCGTGGCTCCGGTTGGTCCTGGGATGGTTGATGCGGGACCAGTGGGGCCCGTGGGCCCCGTTGGTCCAGTAGGTCCACCTCCCCCGCCACCTCCGGTATCCAAAATCTGAGCAATCTTGAAGAGAAGATTGTTATCAGAATCGTTTATCTTTGGGGCGGTATCCGTGAACATATCAGCAGACGGTCAGGCACTGCAAAATTTTTTTCAGAAGGGTATTATCTGAATCCCCGAGTTTTGGGGAGGAGTTCGCCGCCGGGCACGTATCGCTATAGTGTTGAGCAATCTTGAACAACAGGATATTGTCCGAATCCCCGATTTCTGGCGTAGTTCCGTAACCCATACACTTAAAAGTGGATTCCGGGAGTCCTTCCCGGAATCCACTTCCCTACGAACCAAATACCAACTTAGGCAGTGATGCCAAGAGCGTCCCGAAGAGACGTATCAAAGGCGGTCCCCTGATTCAAATCCGTGGGAGGATTACTGGCAATAATTAACGTGAGAAGTTCGGAGAGCGAACGTCCTTCCGCAGCAGGAATGCTGCGAGCAGTGCAGAGCGCCTCCAAGGCAGTTTGAGCTTGAGCGTATGTCATAAGGATTTTGTGTTGGGCCGGAAGTCGGCGATTTTATCCGCCGACTTCCAGTCGTGTTGATTAGCAAACTCCGACAGTCGCGAACTGGTCGCCACCCGTATAGTTGGACGGAGCCGTCACATCGCAAGCAGGCAGACCGAGGTCCGCTTGGCAACGCTTATAGATGATAGGGACAATGTGCTGAGGACGCACGGGCTGGTAGGCGCGAGTAATCTGATACTTGTGCCAACCGAAGTCACCGAAGACGTTACAATCATTATCCTGAATGTAGTGCCAGTCAAGTTCGCCCATGTGAAGCTGGGGCGCGAACTTGAAGCTGCCTTCCCCGACATACCGCTCAGGAACGAGCCGGTTGAAGGAGTTATCCGCCACGAGAAACGCAATCTCAAACGGAGCGGAGAGCCACGCTGGATTGACCTTGGAATAAGCCGTATTCTTGCTCGCATTGGAGACGATGATAACGGGGTCCACGAGAACGGGGACACCGGAACCGGAGATGGACGACGCCCGCAAAGGACGCTGGTCAACCGCGAGGCTGATACCGCGATAGGCCCCGGCTTCCTCGAAGCTGTAACCCATCAATGCGGTTTCGCCGAATCGGAAAGAACCGCTGGCCAAGCAACAGATGGCATCCTTGACACCCGTCTCGGCGCGGAAGCTCTCGACGATGTCGGAACTGCCGATGAAACGGAACATGCCTTTCTGACCGTCGCCGAAAGTCTCCGCAAAGAGAGCTTCCTTCAGATAACGGGCAATCGTATGAACCGTCTTGAACGAGACCGGTCCGGTCGGATTCAGCGGTGTGAACTGCACGCCCACGTCGGTTTCGTTACCGCCCGTGAACAGCGAGGTGAAATCATAACCGGCAGTCGCATTGAACTTCGACGCCGAACGCAGGTAAAGCTGCGCACGAATGTCCGAGTTGATGTATTGCGTGATGAGTTTCTTCATCGAATCCTCAGCCGCGAGGTAGCTCGATTTGAAAGCCGCGTAACCTTTCTTCACGCAGACGCGAGGACCGAAGCCGCGCTTCGACTCCAGACGAGCGGTGAAATCGACGGCATCCGTGAGGTCCTGAAGACCAACGGTGCCACAGAGTTCGGTATCGCAAACGAAGGTCGGCAGAGCGAGTGAATCGCCAGGAGCCGCCTGCATCTGGACAGACGTGCGGATTTCATCCGAGACGCCAGACGGAAAAGTTCCGCCACCGATGAGGTTGATGAATGGGGAGTTGGCAGCGAGAGCTTTCGCAATCGTGCCCGTGAGACGAGACGTATCTTTACGCGCAATATCTGAGAGCGTAGCAGGTGTGAGGCATTGGCCCGGCATGAGATGAAACTTTCTTGTCACCGGATTTTCCGGTGATGGGTTAAAGACTTGTGCTACAAATGGTTGTAGCGGACCTTTTCTTCGCGAGCCAGCCGAAGATTAGGCTCAAGTCCTACCCGGAACGAGGAGGGAGAATTTTAGTTCCAACCAGAGAAATGCGACGAGAATGGAAATTGTCAACCCGAATGTTTTTGAAGATACGCCGCTGCCGCGAAAAGTCGCTCCGGGGAATCCTTAAATTGCCCCAATCCGACATTACACCCCAAACAAAGAATACCGCGAACCTTATTGGTGCAATGACAATGGTCCACGCAAAGGTCGTGGGGCTTTCCTGAAAACGGGTCCCCGCACGCAGCGCACTTTCCCTCCTGTTGAACAATTAGAGCTTCCACCTCTCCAAGCGACAGACCGAACTTTTTCTTGTATCGACTTCGACGATTATGCAGAGCCCGTTGAGCCGAATTTCTAATCGCCCAGTCCTTTGCTCTCTGATAAAATTTTTCGGGAGTTGCCCGGCGGCGAGCCGTGTCCCGAATACTAACGCATTCTCGACAATGATACCGAAGCTTGTCCTTCTTGTGGGAATCCCGAGAAAAGGCTTCCTCTGGTTTTTCCTGCCGACATTTGTGACAAATTTTCATCCCACGAATCGCTTACGAACCTCTTCTTGAACTGAGGTGTCCTTAATCCCGTGAAGGAATACGCACCCGCTTTCCCGTAAATGAAGAATGGCTTCCGGGGACATCGTCTTGGTCTGCCACAGAGATTTCATCAGGGGGCAATCGGCCCATCCTACCCGCTTAAATTCTTTTGCAAGCCAAAAGTCCCATCCCTTCGTCGGGTCGCAACCGCCAATTTGACGGGAGACCCAATAGAGAAACTTCAGGTCGCCACTAAACATCGCATTCCCGTTGATATGCGGAAGCGGATACTCCACCTTGGCCCCGAACATTTTCGCATTCTTCGGAACCGCCTGTTGGTCCCACGAACGCGAAAGTTCACGATGCCAATTGGGAACGAGCGGACAGGCGTCCGCTTCAAAGGTCAGCACCGCTTTGTAAGGAGGGAACCGTTTCGCCTCGGAAAAAGAATAAACGTGGTCCATCGTCCCAAACCAAAGGTCATTGCATCCATGCGGCCAGCCAGTGCCGCGGCGATGACGGTTGACAAAAGTATGGGTGTTGAACTTGGTCGAAACATACTCGACGGTGCTGAGGTCCTGTTCGCAATCGAAACGCGAGACAAACAGGAAATCCGCAAAATCCGAGTGACGCGGTTCAAGGTCCGCGATGAGACGGGCCACCCGCATCGCTTGGTCCCGGTCGCCTTTCCAAAACTGAAGGGCCAATAGAATTTTAGTTGGTTGGTCTTGGGCCATAGCATTTGTCTCCGATATGTCCGCACACTACCGCAAGGTCAATATGCGGCACATGCCCTGATTGCGCGGCCCGAACACAGAACGTCACGTCCTCTCCCATCCCGAGCCCGGAATGCCATCGCGATTGTTCGCGACCATACAAAATCAGTTTCTTTGACTCTGCGATTCGAGCCGCCTCACTCACCGAGTTGTCGTTCAAAATGGCCAGCGCCTTCTCCGTCGAGTCCTTCAAATCGTGCTCGCTGCTCGTGAACCAATGTCCAAAGTCCCCCTTCTCATTTCGAGAAAGGTGTGGAAAACGCTTTTCGATATCGAGAAAAACCGTCCGATGAATCAAGAGACATCCCGTTCCGACCCACTTGGTCGGTTTGCAAATATCGTGGGGCGCGCGGCGGGCAAAGGCTTCCTCAATTTTATCTTCAGCGCCCTCGGCGTAAACCGCTTTGCCATGTGCCCAACGACCGAAGTATAAACCACCCACCAAAGTCTTACCATGAGAAAGAAGTCGGTTAATCGTATGGAGTCCGGCAGCCCGGGGAGGGAGATTAAAGCGAGTAAAATGGTTGAAAAGCTCTGCATTACCAAAAGGGACAATCATGTCGTCATCGACAGTGTAGGCCCACTCAATTTTTGTCTTAAGAAAGTTGTCCGCGAGTTTATTCCGGGAATGCGCAATGAACGCATCTCCGAAGTCCAACATCACCGCCATTTTGGAGCGGTCGAGCATACTCATCAATGAGAATGTCGTCCGTGGATTGGAAGTTTTGTAACTAGGCATCATCAAACAAACTTGCTTGCCCTCCCAGCGTGCTTCTTGAACCATCTCCATCCCGGGCACATCTCCCGGGTCGAAGACTCTCTCCACCGCGGCGAGAGACACGGGCTTGCTGCCCTTCTCCCACTGTGCGATGAGTGCCTCGGAGACTTCAAAGAAGGCCGCGGCTTCCGCCTGAGACGGGAAGCCGCGAACTTTCGACAAAACTAATTCGGTGAGGTATGACATCAAACTGGAATTCCTGCTGCCTCGCGTAACAAAGATTGACAATTGCGCACTCCGCGGTTACTCTCCCGGTCCTGGTCAGTATCCCCCGGATACCCGGTATCGAATACCCCCGAACCATCACAACCGGACTCTGGACAGTGTGCAAAATAAACACTCCCGCCGCCATTGTTGGGTAGTCGGCTACTCTCGTGTTTTTCAAAAAGAAAAATGCACTTGCAGGTTCTACATTCAGCAATCATGTCCTCGGAGATTTGTGGAACTCCTCGTTTGAGAATCTTCATACGCGGGGTTATGCCGGAACGCCGCCAGCCGCCGCTTCACGAGCCATCCGGTCAATCGCATCGGAACCGGATTCCAGCTTCAGATTCTTGCCGGGCTGAACGTCGTCGTTCGCCGGAGTATTACGCAATCGTTGTGTCGAACCCCTCTTAATTTTCTCCAAGAGGGTCTGCGATTCTTTGAGACTCGCTTCGAGCGCCTTAATCTGCGCTTCAGACGATGCCTTGTGCTCCGCGAAATCGCGACGGACCTTCATCAGTTCGACAACGCCGAGACCGAGAGCCGCACGCATTTCCGGTGAGTCATCCTTGGCCGCTTCCACAACTGCAATGGACGCATCCTTCAGAAATTTGTTGTAGTCCTCAATGACCGCTTTCTCCGCGGGAGTCGCGCCTGAGGGGACCTGCTTGGGCTTCATCCATTCGGTTTCCGAGAGAAGCTTCTCCCCGTAAGCGAGCGCCTTCTGTGTGGAAAGTTCCCGCTGCTTTGTAGTCTGCTCCTGACGCTGCGCGAGATACTTACTAGCGTTCTCCTTGGCTTCTTTGATGGCTTTCGCCTTGCGTTCGCTAATGTCTTCAACCTCCACCAACTTCGATTCAACCGACCGGCGAATCTGGTCGGGAAGACTCTTCAAAATAGGTTCCCAATTGACCTCGTTGATGCCCCCCAGTTCCTTGATTTTTTCAATCACCGGAGCCGTCGCTCCACCTGTGATGAGCTTCGCGTAAATGGACTCCGTCACCTCTGTCACCTTCGCATCAAAAGTCTTGAACGCCGGGTCCGCTTCCACGTCCAGCTTGGCGCGAAAACTCCTCAACTCTTCAATCTCGGCCTTAAGTTCCGGGGTGAGTCCCCCGTCTTTAGTTTTGGATTCCAACTCCGAGAGCTTGCCTTCGAGTTCCTTGGTCTTCGTCACCAACAGAGAAATCTTCTCACGCGCAACCCGTTTCACCTCAGAAAAAGCTTCGCCCGTTTTCGGCTTGGTGTTCTGTGGAAGCTCGACCTTGTCAAGTTCGTCAGGCTCCGGTTTCGGGTCCTCCTTCTTGTCCACAGGAGCCGCGTCGTCCTTTTTGTCGGCAGGCGCAGTGTCCTCTTTCTTATCGACGGGGGCCGCGTCCTCTTTCTTATCCTCGGGAGGATTATCGCTTCCGAGGTCTTCCCCCTTTCCTTCGGTTGCTTCAAGCAACATCCGGTCTAATTCGGACGAGGTTTCGGGGTCTGTGGTAGGAAGTGTATCTACTCCGGGAATGTTTGCGATGTCGGTATTTTCTGTGGCCATAGGTTCGGCTATTACGATGCGTTCGTGTCGGAATCCGCCCACTTCGAGTCGTCGTCGATGGATGGATAATTGTCGGGTTTTGGTTCCATCTCTTTTGGACGGGTAGTTTGCAGAGAAAAGAGTTGTTCCACGGCTTCGTTGTATCCTTTCACAACGCCGCTTGCCACAAGAGTTTTGTTCTTGTGTTCGCCGTCGAGAAGAGTGGGTGCAAGAAAAGCGAGAGTCTGCGCGAGCTTTTGGCCCGTGGAGCTTTCAAGAAATCCTTTGAGAGTGAGAGCGTCGTCCGAAGTCCATTCCGGTAGCGCGTGGTTCGTAGGGATGAACATTTTCAGGTCTGTTGGGCTGGAAGTGTGGGAGTTGATTCTGGGTCGCCACCGACAGCGGCTACGTCGAGCGCGCCAACTTCCCCCTCGGGAACAGCGCCTTGAGCGTGTGCGTCCACGGCAGCATTCACGTCTTGATGCTGTTGAGCAAGTTCATTCAGCTTTTCCATGTTCGCGCGAAGCTTGGTTAGAATTTCCTCCACCGGCTTGAGAGCTTCCTTCGGAGTTCCCACCGCCAGCGCGCCATTGTAGTGCGCCTCAGCGTGCGCAAGAAGAGCATGGAGAGTTTGAACCGCGTGTGGGTCGGACACAGCTTGCTGCGCCGTTGCCTCCATCACGGGCATCAATACCTGAAGATGAACCTCGTGATTATCCCGCGGAGACACCGGAACCTCGGCACTCTGGCCGACGATGAGAAGCAATTCCAAACTTTGAAGCCGGGATTGTTCCGCCTGAACGGTCGGGTCTTCGTCGGGAAGCAGAATTTTATTGGCGAACTCTTCGTCCACCTGCGCGGTCACTTTTTGAAGTTCGAGTTCCTTTTGATTGTAGAGTGGATTCCCGCGCGCCTCAGTCGCAATCGCGACAATCTGTTGCCGCTTCAGTTCGGTGTAGTCCCGAACCGTTTCCGCAACGGGTTGCTTGGCCAACTCATCAAGCTCTTCGCGAGACATGATTTTGAGCAAGCGTTCCTGCATCGCTTTCGCGTCGTCATCGTCCGTGTTCTTGTCGCAAAGCCGTTTCTGAATGGTGGTCATCATCCGCGCGAACTGAGTCAGAAATCGTGCGATAATACTGTCCCGGGACTCCTCTTCGCGCTGTGCAAAAAACTCAACTTGCGCCTTGGTCACGCGCTCGCCCTCGAAAACCTTCGGGGTTGTCGCCCCGGCCATCTGGTCCAAAAGAGACGAGAGAAATTCGTCGAGTTTCAAGAAAGGCTCCACGCCCGATTCCAAAACGCGCTCCGAAATGTTGTATCCCTGACCAATGAGAATCGCGTTGCCAACGACGGACATCTTAAATCGACGAAGTGCCTTGTCATCGCCCTGAATGATGATTTTTCCAGCAAGATTCAGCCGGTCCACCACCTCATTGCGCGAGCGGTCGAGAATTCCGGCCATCGCATAGAGTTCGCGACCGATTCCCTTGCTCCCATGCACTGTGCCGTTGCCCTGTTGAAAACAGAAGAGTCCAAGAGCATCGGGCATTGAGTCATACTGGTCTTCGTTGGTGAAAAGCACCTTGAAAGTTTTGTCGAGAAGACTATAGTGGGAAACTTTCCCATCAATTTCGGTCGCGAACAGATGCCAGACCACGACCGCGCGTGGCCCCGCCTCGAAAGAGAGTCCGAGATTGGATTCACGAATCATGTCCTCATGAATTCGCTCCCAAGTCGTCTGTTGGCTGCGCCGGTTAAGCGGCGTTGCTTCATTGAGCGCCAAAACCACTTGCTTGACATCCCACCCGCGCGCTTCAGCCGCTTCTTTGTCTTCAATCAACTCAAAAAGCTCGTGGAGAAGAAAAACTTCACGAAGAGCGCAGACTTGAGTTGCCTTGGGGGATTGCTTGGTGCCCGATGGGAGAAAAAATTGGTCCTGCCGAAAGAATTTCGGCATCCAGTGGAATTCATCTTGCCACGCGACTGCCGCGAATCCAAAAAGTGCATTTTCTTGGGCGAGGTCGTTGCAAAAATTTGACCAGTCGGGATGCGCGCGGATGGTTTTAGTGATTTCCCGGCGAAAAGCTTCAGTCTTCACCACGGAGCCGTCCACTTCATCCGGCAATGCGGAGTTGGTGTAGTATTTCACACCCTCCACAGCCTTCACGAAGCGCGGCGCGACCTTGTCAATGAGCATCGGCAATGGCTTAGTTGTGAAATTCGACTTCCAGGAGAGTCCTTCAGCGGTCAACGCCTCCGTTGCATAGGGCTTTTCGCTGTTGTATTTTGCCATGATGCGCGCGTTCTTGATATTGCGGTCGCGGCTGGCAGATTCGAGCGAAGTGATGATATTCTCGGCCTGCTTGGCGTCCTTGATAGCTCGACGCTTGGGTTTCAGCGAGGCCGAAAGGCCGGGCTGGTTTACCGCACCATCATACGAATCGCCTTTTGGGCGATTGTTCTCGGTTGCATTCTCTGGGAGTTGGGGCATGTCGTTAGAAGAAGTCTGACGGTTCTGAAGAAAGTCAACTTTGGTTCGTGTGCCAAAGACCCTTGGGACATTTCTCTCCTGCAAGCTGGGCCTTCAATGAAATAATGCAAGTGCAAACGGTGCATTGCCCCGAAGACAACTCAAAAAACTGGCACCGGTCACAAATCTCTATCCGCCACTTCACCAGTTTTGCCGAAGCCGCGAGAGAGTCGGTGGTCTTACAGGAAGGACACATCACTGATTTGTGAATGGCCACTTGCCTTTAGGGCACTTCTCTGTAGCAAGTTGCGCCTTGAGAGGAACGAAGCAAGTGCAGACCTTGCACTGACGAGACTGGGCGTCAAAAAACTCACACCCCGCACAAATCTTGATTCGCAAGTCAACCGTCTGCTGTGAGACCGCGAGCGGCGCGCGGCGCGCGGTGGCAGAGACCACCCGGGCCGCGGCTTTGACGGCATTCCAAGGATTCGGGACCTTCATTGAGGACGACGCCAGCACGGCGGCGGGAGCGCCGGGTCTACCTCCGGCTTCAGATTCAGATGAACCGAAACAAAGGTGTCCTCTCCAAGCACTCCGCAGGGGTGAAGCGACCGGTTCGCGGGAGTTTGTTCAGCCAAAATCACTTTCCGGGCATCCCGAACGCTGTGTAAACACGCTTCACATGCGCTCGAAAGTGCCTGTTGCCGAGGACATACGGCACAAATTGTCGCCCTCCGCGCGGCCTCCCCGGCGGGGACATGAGCAGGTGTGCCACTTTGTCTCCTTTGGGTCAAAATGGCACTCAACCAGTTGAGAACGCGGTGGTTAATCCCTGCCGCGAGAGGTAGGGGCGGTGGTCCCGGCGGTGCGTGACAGAGACCGGGCGTCTTAGCGCAATGCTGAGTATTGACCTCGGCTTTCACATCGCCGGGGGGCTTCCTGTTACGTTCCCGATATTCCCGAATCACTCGAAACAGGTCCTTCCACGAATCGCCGCGATGTTTTACACCGTCGGCATCCTCAAAAACGTAACCATCTGGTGGATAGAGGTTTGGATTGAAGCTCCAACTCATAAGTCGTCAAACCGATTAGTTATATCGACCCGGACTCCTCCGTAATCTTCATCATCGTCATCGAAACCTTCGGTCGAATTCTCCGCCATCATTCCGGGAACAAAACCGCTCGCCTTGCGCGCTGCGTGAATCAGCAACGTGACCGCGTCCGCATCATCAGGAGATTTGTTTTGATGACGGCTCTTGAAATCACTCTTGGTCTCCACGCGCGATTTCTTTCCGCACGAGCGAAATAACCGACCGGTCAATTGTGGAACCAATTCCTCAGTCGCCAACGTCGGAGAGGCAAAACAGTATTGAAACTCGATGAACTTACGCGTCGCAAACCAAAGCTCACTGTGAACTCGGTCATAGAGTTCCTTCGCGGTATCGGTATCCTCCGCCATCACGCGAGTTTCTCCCGCGCCCTCCGAGTAGTTCACGCCCCAGACCCCCGTTCCCCAATTATATTTCAGCAAATCAAAAACTCCCTGACCATTTCCAGTGCGGTCCACCGCCAACCATTCTGGTTTGATTTTCAAAGTTCTACACAGCCGGACAATTTCCGATTGCATCGCCACGGTATCGCCCTTGGGCAGCTTGAAAATCTGTTCGAGAAAAATCACGTTGCGAACAATCTTCCGCCCGCGTTTGTCCTCGAAATAAATTGTGTGCCCCGTCGGATGCGCTAAAGATGCCGAAAACTTTACTCCCGACGCGCGACCAAAAAGCCCTTTAGCGAATCGCGCCGCGTCATTTCCTTCAAGCGCAAGGTCCACCCCGCCGCACGGCTCCGGGGAATCATACCAGATAATCTCGGCTTTCCACCGGTCGAGGAGACCCGGCGGGATAATCGACATTACCGTTCCAGTCGGCGGAAAACATCCGCGCGCCATTGCCCAGTATCCGGGAGAATTATTGCCTCCAGAATTCTCAATAATCTTGTCAAACCCTTCCTTGGTTTGTAACCCTTCAAAAATTACTTTTCCCGATTTTACATTCTCGCATTGTGCCGCATCCAAACGAACCACGCGCCAGCCGCGGGTTGAAATCCATCCGAAATGAATATCGGGGTCAAAGCTCGGCCAACCAAACGGAGGCTCACACCGGACCCCAACTTCGTCGTTCTGGTCCGTCGGGTTAAACGCTCCTGTGATTCTCAGACCTTCGGTGCCGCTGGTATTCGACAGAAGATTATCAATATCGCGCCAAATTCCCGTCGGAATGTTCGCGATTTCGTCCAGAAAAATAAACAACCGGGACTGCTTTCCGAAAACCGGATGCTCCTTCTTGCGCCGGTCGCGCTTCACGCCTTGCAACCGTCCTGCCGCCTTCTTCCCCAATGGCACGACGACGCCCGAGATGGAACTCTTACGGACGCGCGGGTCAAGCCCGATGAATAGACGGCCCACCTGCCCAGGGAGCGGAATTCGACTCTCCTTGTGGAGCCTAACCAAGTGTGTAAACAGGTTATCCTCAAGATGGCGCTCCGAGGGACCCGTCACCTTGACCGTGGTGTATTCCGGGTCGCGAATCCATTCGAGAAAATGCCATACTGCCGCAGAAAAACTTTTTGACATCGACCCGGCCCCCATCAAGAGAATGGTTTGGTTCTCGTCGAGCGCCTTCCAAATTCGTTGCGTGGACTCTGGTCGCGGGTCGAACTGCGTCGGACCCCAGAGCATGAGTGCGGCTTCCTCGCGCCCTTTGTTGTTCAGTAACCAGTGCAGGAAGCTGTTCAGCAATAGAAGGGCTTTGTCTTTGGTGTCAACCTCCTGCTTCTGACTCGAGAAATGGAGAATGGCCCGGGCCGCGTCGAAATGCTTGTCCTGACCGAGCAAGTCAATGACGGTCTCTGCGAGTTTTTTCTGCGGGCAATCAGGCGAGAGCATCGGGTCCCAGAATTTCCGTAATCACTGCGCGCGGCGTTTTGCCGAACGTGTTCCCGCCCGAGTAATCGAAACGCACGTCACACTCCTTGTCCAGCCCGCCATGACTCCAAAATTGAATCATGGAATTGGGAATCGTGTTCGGCGCATTGTCGATGTCCATCCACTCGAACATTTCGGGTTTGTATTTGTGAGCGTAAGCCCCCAGCAAATTACTCTCCGAGAAATTGGACGCATCGGACCGCTCCGGGCGGTCGCCGTTGAAAGTTTTGGTGCTCCCGGTGTAAACGAAATCTTCAAACGGAACCCCGTGACGGTCCTCCACCTCAAACCGGGTCGCGATGAACAGGTCGCGCGGATACATCAACGGGAGCCGACGCATGTATTCGTAATTGGGCGAGAACCCGAGCGCCCACTCGACGCCCTGCTGCCACGGCTGGATGCACGCGCGCGGAACGTATTTGAGCAAATGCTCGTAAGTGTTCACGAGCATCACCGGCTTTCCGTCCTTGAAAAAGAGCTCCGGGGAAAACTCTTTGTGGACGATGCAGTCGCTACCGACGAGCCAAATGTAATCTGCCGCGGGGCACAGCCGGTCGCCGTGCATCATCGACATCTGCGCGCGGAGATTGCCTTGAACGACTCCGCGTGGGTCACAGTCCACGACGACCGTCGCGTCCCGATAGTGGCGGTGGACCACGTCACACGCGCCAAGGTAATCGTCGGGCGCAACCGAGATGACCGGCGGGAGAAATCCTTTCGAGAATTTGTTGAGGCTGGCCAGACAGGGGCCGAGCCAGATGAAGTCCTTCTTGTAGGACGCAATTAGGATTTGGTGATTCATGATTTTACTTGAGTCGCTCGTCGTGCCGCCGCCGTCGCCGGGTTATTTCGGAAAACTCGGAACCACATCTTGCGACCTCGTCCCCATTTGGTCGTCCGAAAATCCATCGTATGAACTAGGCCGCAATCACAACACATCATGCGGTATCCACGCTTCACGGGTCTGACCCATTCTCCGGGCTTTGGTTCGTCGTATTTCATAGGATGATTCCGGCTTTCTGAAAAAACTCGCGCGCGGTGCTAACGCCGTCGAGCTTATCACTGACGACATGGTCAAGTCCTCCGTGACTCCATCCCTCCGCTACCAGCCCGGCGGACGGATGTGTAGCCTTGGTCTCCAGACGATTCCAGTAGTAATCGGGTTTGAAAAGCGACTGCGCCACTGCCCCGAGTGTCTCGAATTCACAAAATCCCTGCGGGTAGGAATTCTCGCACGAGAAGACGTAGTCCGAGAATCCCTCCGGGTGTTTGTCCGCAACAAGTGCGCGAGTAACCTCATAGACTTCCCGATAATGGCAGTGGGGATGTCCCGTCATCGTGGAAAGCATCACGTCACCCCCGAGTGCCGCATCCACCCGGGATTTCCACATCCCCGGCCCCCACTCGTCCGCGCGAAGCAAGTCCTCAAACAGAAAATACGAACAAATCAACTCCTCCCCGTTCATCCAATGATAGGGGGTGCATGGCGCAGTAAACACACAGTCCGCATCCATGTGCCAGATTGCATCCGCGTCGGGGAGCCACATATCCGCGCAACACTGCTGCATCTGATGCCAGTTGAAACCCTTGTCCACCCACGCGGGCGCGTGAATCAGACGGATTCCGTATTTCTCACAGACCGGGATAAAGTCGAGCGCGTCCGCCGTGGGGACCAAACAGGCCGCATCATCCCACCCGCGCGCGAACTTCGCGTAGCTGGCCGCGGAATACTTAAACCACTCCAAGTCTTTGCCGAAGGTATTCCAGAGAAGCGCGGTTTTCATCACAGACCAAGCCGCTGAAAAAGTTGTCGCGGAGTCTGTCGTCCGCCGAGTGAATCGGGGAATGGATGAATCGCGTCGAGTCCTCCGTGGGAATAACATTGCGCCATTCGTCCCACCGACGGATGAACCTCTTTCTGCAAATCACGCCAGACGTAATCACTAAAATAGAATCGTTTGGCAATCGCCCCGAGAGTTTCAAATTCACAGAATCCTTGTGGAAAGGAATTCTGTTGAAGGCGGATGAATTTTTCCCATGAGCGAGTATGGCGAGTGACTTCTTCGCGAGTTTTCGCATAGACGTTTCTATAGTGGCAATGGGGATGCCCCGTCATCGTCGCGATTTTTGCGTCACCCCCGATGGCGTCGTCCACGCGCGACTTCCATTTCCAATTACCGTGTCGTCCTTCGGCAGCAAGTAAATGGTCGAAACTCACATAGGGGCAGAGAAGTTTGCCATCCTGCATCCAGTCTTCAGGCCCACACGGGACGGTAAACACCGTGTCCGCGTCCAGATGCCAAATGGCGTCCGCGTCGGGAAAAAGCATGTCGGCCTGACACTGCCACATCTGGTGCCAATTGAATGATTTATCTATCCAGTCGGGACGGTCAAGAAGGGTGATGCCATGATGTTCACAAGTCTCGCGGAAATTATCGCGGTGGCGAGTGGGAACGAGGCACGCGACAGAATTGAAACGCCCGCGCGCAAACTTGGTAAAGCTCGCGGCGCTGAACCGGAACCAATGAAGGTCTCCGGCGTAAGTATTCCAAAGAAGTGCCGTTTTCAAAAATTAGCCGGATGGTTCTCATTAGAACTCTCGGGTCCTAGCCACACACCCGGCATAGTTTGGTGGACCCCGGAGAGTCGATTCTCTCCCGACTGACCGTAGCTAACCAATCAGCCGCGAATCCGAGGGCCCATAAAAGTGAGCGGGAGTATTGTGAGTAGCTCTTTCGAGACTTAGAGGCGCGGACCGAGTTATCCTCCATTCACCGCGTCTCATAGTGCCCTGTGTGACTCCCGCTCGCGGCGTCCGCAATAATTTGCTGGCAAGTCCCGCGATATATCAAAGCACTACAAAATTGGAGCCGGGCGGTTCACAGTAGAACTCTCGGTGCGCTCACGCACCCGGCATAAAATTCAGAGAGGCCCTTCCCATCGGGTATCTTTCGTGCGCTACCGACTTATCGAAAGAACCTCTCCCCGGACTCTCCCGGTTGGTCACGTCTCAGGCTTTGCACCATATTCTCGATGACGTTCTCGTTCTATTTTGACTGTTTAGACCTTGCCAACTTTCGCGGCAGCTTCATGCAGTCGATTTGTTGGGGATATATCCCCGGCGCATTTCTCATGAGGCGCGAGGTGCTTAAAGGCTCATACGCCCGACAAGAAAAATTGGGAGCGGGAGAAGGATTTTCACCTCCGACCTTCTGGTTATGAGCCAGACGCGCTAAATACTGCGCCATCCCGCCGTAAAATTTCAATGAGCTATCAAAGAGATGCGGGCGAACTTTTGATTGTCAACGCCGGTCAATAAAGTTGGTATGCGGTGTCCTTTTTCTGTCGATTTGGCGTGACCGCCCGGGTTGTTTAATGCTTTCGCCCAGGCTCGCGATTTTGCAATAGCGAAACGGGTATTCATCTTACTGATTGTTGCAAGCGAGAACATAGGTGGTTTTGATTTTCTTGGACTTCTCAATCGTGGTCACTTTTAACAGACGGGGTGTAACCAGACACACTATCATCAGATGCCCCATCGCCAACCGGCGTATTGCCGCCGACAGGTTCATCGGCATACTCGATAACGTGATATCCCCGGCGTCTTTAGGCAACAGCCCCATCTCGACGAGCCGCGCGCTCAAATTTTGAAGGGTTACTTTCATTCGTCGATGTCAGGAATGTCCTCGGTGAGTAAAAGATTTTGGTTCGCCCGGGCAATGTTGAAAACGATTCCGCGCGTCCACATCTTCGCCCCTCCCGGGGTAGGAATTTTCCGATACTGCAACTTACGAGCGATGGCGTCCAGCGTGTGCTTCTCGCTTCGGACCAGCCGAATGATTTTGTCGATGACGAGATTTTCCTCGGCGTTCCGCCCATACGGTTTAGGACCCCCGCACGGTTTGCCGGTCTCCAGCTTTTTCCGTTTGCGTCCGGCCAGAAGCTTCTTGCAAATCTGTGCCTTGTCCCACTCCGCAAGGGCTCCCAATATCTGTCGTATTAGCGTGCGCGTCGGGTCGCCGACGGCGTTAACCAACTCTTCGCCGCTATCGGCGGCATAAACGGAGACTCCCCGAGTTTTACACTCTCGGAAAAAAAGCTCGGCAATGACAATGTCGCGTGCGATACGGTCCACGCGCTCGACGATGATTGTGTCATATTGCTCCCCACACAGCGCGAGCAACTCCTGCATCTTCGGGCGGTCGAAGAGTTGGTCGCTACCCGACTGTTGCTCCTCGAAATATCGCGGAATAGTCCAGCCCTTGATTTCCGCGAACGCGCGGCAAGCCTCTTTCTGACGCGGGAATCCGTCGCCATCGGTCTGCGCCGCGGTGGATACCCGAAGATATGCGAGGGCTCTTTTCATATTGGGAGGGTAAATCGGAACGGTTTCGGAGTTAGGTTGTGGTCGAACTTCTGGATGAACCGCTGCGCCTTCTTCGGAAGCGGGATGCAGAGGTCCTCCACAATGACCCCGTGTGGACATACACTAATGAAACTCCTCGGAAATCTCCGAATCAGCGAAAGCGCAATCGGACACCGGCCCGCGCTACACGGACACCCATTTCGGATGTCGGCTTTGGTAACGTAAATTCTCATACGAGGACGGCTTTCACAAGTCAATCGTAAAGCAGAATGGCTCGACGCACTTCAAGTCATCGAAGCGACTGATGAACACACGCACCTTGTTAGACCACAGCAAAATCTTGTGGCCAACCATTCCGCCGCGGGGACCAACGGTGACGCAGCTCCTCGGGAACCGACGTTTCAACGAGCGTGCGAGTGGACATTTGCACGCGCTACACGGACGCCCGTGTGCGATGTCGGACTTGGTTACATAGATTCTCATACGAGTGATTTGGGTTTGTCGTCGTTCTTCAGAGTGACCTTGAAACACTGTCCCGCCGCCGTGTGATAGATAACGATGCCCTCGGGGTCCATGAATCCCGGAGCCGCGACGGAACCGCTCATCCGCAGTTCGGCCACGGTTTCCTCAATGCAACGAGTAATCATCGGACCGCGCCAGAGCGTCGGGACGACATGACAACAGGCTGGACCATTCACCCATTCCCCCGAATCTTCTTTCGTGCAAAGCCCAGAGCCAATCCCATTGATATATTTCCATCGGCGCACATCAAATAGAGAAAAGCGTTTTTCCTTGAGACCGTAGTTGCGCTGAATGCCGTTGCCCCACCACTCGCCGAAGTGACGCCCGGGGCCGAGCTTCCAGAGTTCGTCGAGATTTTCCTGGCACCAACGGGCGAACCCATAGTTGTCGTTATCGACGGTCAGATAACGATTGCGCGAACCGACCAGCATAGTCGTTCCCGTCTCGTTGATGAGGATTTGCGCGTTGCTACCGTCAAGCTTCTCGGTGATGATGATTTCGCGATTGAGCCGCGCCATCTTGGCGAATGGCCGGAATTCGAGCGGAGATGTTTCGTTCATAGAATTAAATTACCACTCGCGCCGGAACTTGTCAAACATTTTATCGTCGGCCATCCGCGTGAGGATTTTCGAGAAAAGCCGAATCCATTCCTCGCGGTGATTGAAAAAAGCGAGGTGGGCCAATTCGTGCGCAATGGTGTCGAGCACGAAATATGACTTGCGCCGTCCATCCCGGTCTCGAAGCGAAATGAGGATTGCCCCGTCCACCGAACAGAAGCCCGAGAATTCGGGTCCCATAGGCTTCACTGATTTTAATCGCAGCCCGAAAACCTTGGCGTAGTGCTCAGTGGTTTTCTTGACTAGCTTCCAGCGTTTCACGTCGCTCATTCAAATCTCTTTCCGCCGAACGGGTGATAATCAACCTTCGTCGGGCCACTTATCGTTGATGGCAAGATACCGCCGATAGGACCAAAGTCCACAGATATTTTCGCCCCAGTTCAACGTCTGCCCTTCAATGGCAGGCTGCGGCATCTCCGGCGGGATGACCATCTTCCACGGGTTGTCCGCCCGTTTGCACGCATCGCGAAACGATTTGTTGTCACGCTCCGCCCACTCCGCTTCCCTCAGGTTTATCATAAATCATCGGGTTCGGTTCATACCATCGCCAGCCGCAGTGAATACACTTCACATCCGCGTGCTGGGGAGTGCAAAAAGAACACTCCGTCACGATAACGGCCTCTTGGTCCACGTTGCATTCAGGGTTTGGACATGTGGCCAACAAAACCTTCATAGCGGGGCCACAATCATCGGGTCAGGAAAACCGCCACGATTGTCACCAGAATCAGCGCAAGCAAATACAATTCAGTGTAGTTCATCGGCCCCACCTTTCCACGGAGAGCTTCTCACGCATCTCTCGGCATAAGAAAACGAGGGGCAGGGCACTCGCGGGGGTGTAGGCAGCGCCCACCAGATAAACGTCGGCAGCTTTTATCACCGCGTCCAACTCCCGACGTTTCCGTTTTCGCCACTCGCGGTCGTTTTTCACCCCGAGGTGTTTCTTCTCGCCTTCGTTCAGACAAAAATTGCTCATATAGATACGGTATCACCATTTCCGCGCGATGTCAAATTCGCGCTCAAAGGATTCAAATAGCCGACGCTTGACTTCGGGATACACCTCGAAGGCGCAGTAAATCAGGAAGCACTGGCCGTTGATGGTCACGGAGAATTTCACCAGTCCTCCCGGCTCATGCAGGCGGACTTTGCAATTCAAATGCGGTTCGTTCACTTAAACAATCTCCCACACTCCCGGGCGGTTGTCAACTCACAATCCGGGATGACAGGACACCGCCGCGTATAAGTTTCGGCGATGGGCTTGCGTCGTGAGGAAAAGACGGGACTTGGCTTCTGAGGGGTTGCGACCGTAGGCCGAGACGCCATAGTGCTTGGAGTCGGCCCGCCAGAGGGTTTCGACGCCGCGGTCGTCCACATGCATCGAGAGAGTGATTCGTTTCATTCGATTCTGTAGGTTAGTTCAAAGTCGGCGGTCTCGAACTCCGGGTTCGGGACGATGCCGCCTTTTCCGTCTTTCTTGTGAGAAAAAACTTCGACGTAGTCGTGGTAGGCCGCGCACCAGCGGTCGGATTCTTTGTCCTCCCCGGGCCGGAAGGCGCGGAATCGGCGTCGCGGTGCACCAGCGATTCGTTTCATGGGGGCCAGACTATCACCTTTCTCAGAGCGGTCAAATTGTTTTTTCAGAACTGTGAGAAAATTTACCTAAGTCAACCGAAAATAACTTTTCCGATAGAAATTTTTCATTTTTAGCGGGGGGAACTGAGCCAACCCGCGCGCCCCCGCGTCCCCCGTGCCGCATCCCGCTGTGTCAAAATGTCGTAGTGTCCAAGTGTCCCGACCGAGTGTCCCGTTGGACTGTCAAGGGATAGGTGATATTATTTACACCTAAGTCTCTGTGCCACACGGTCTTATCGAATATGGGTGTATTCACCCATATTGAGTTGGGTATATTTACCCAACTCATTTACGACTCGACCTCGGGCTTCGAGAGATTTTCGCTCGGTGCGACAATAAGTCTCACTTCGTTCTCAAGCA
>Ga0184621_10000010_pt1 | contig 27850 bp, 29 predicted proteins | sample PLM1_30_b1_FD_133144 | JGI IMG/M metagenome (GOLD analysis project Ga0184621, IMG submission 133144) | Groundwater sediment microbial communities from an aquifer in East River, Colorado, USA - PLM1_30_b1 | ecosystem: Environmental > Terrestrial > Soil > Riparian zone | place: USA: East River...
GGGCTGGTCGCCAACGGCCCTTAGCATCGCCGGCGCCATGTTCATCGCCCTACTCGTCATAGCTCTACGGGAGCTCGCCGAGCGACATAGGGGACGGGAAGCAGGATGGCGCTGACCAGGAGGGCACACGTCCGCCGGCTCCCGCACTTCCCGCTTGCTAGAGAATCGGACGGCGCCGAGCGAAAGAGTCCCTAGAGGAGCTAGGTCGAGGGCGTTGCCGCGAGCCGTCGCGCCAGCGGTTCCTCAGGAGGTGAGAGCGGACGCGACTGTGTGCCAAGCACGGCCCAGCCGACACCCTCTCGCAGACTGCGCTCAATGCGCTCGCGAACGTCGTCCTCCTCAGTCGAGGGTGCCACGAAGAGCGTTCGGAAGTTCGCGACGGGGTCGGAAAGCTCGATGTCGTTGTTGTGGGGCCAGCGGCAGGGCCCTTCGTGTTCCCAGTGACCGCAGAGCGCTTTCGTCACTGCGGCCCCTACCGCGGCCGGATCTGTTCCTTTGTGAAGCTGCAATTCGGCCTCGTGGACGAACGCAGCACGCACATACGTCATTACGAGAACAGCCTACTCGCGGGCCCCTCTCGGAAAGCTCTACCCAACCTTCTACGATCTCAGCAGATCTGACCTGACCTGGCGTAACCTGGCCTGAGCAAACAAGCCGGTTGGGGAGGCGCTCACATGAAGATGGATATGAACAAGATGCTGCAGCAGGTGCAGCAGATGCAGGCGGAGATGGCCAAGGCCCAGGAGGAGCTTGCCAAGGAGACCGTGGAGGCCTCGGTCGGAGGGGGAATGGTCAAGGTCAAGGCGACCGGCGGCGGCGAGATCGTCGAGGTGAAGATCGCCAAGGAGGCGATCGACCCGGACGATCCCGAGTCGCTCGAGGATCTCGTCGTAGCCGGCGTCAACGAGGCGCTCCGAAGCGCCCAGGATCTGATGCAGTCGAAACTCGGCGGCGCCATGGGTGGGCTCGGCGGACTCGGGCTTCCGGGCCTCTAACCCCCTAGGGCACAATGGGCTGGTGTTCAGCCCGACCGTCGACAACCTGATTGCCCAGCTCTCGCGCCTGCCTGGAATCGGGACGCGGACTGCGCAGCGGCTCTCCTTCCACATCCTCCGTCTCTCCAAGGAGGACGCGCTTGCACTCGCAGACGCGATTCGCGAGGTCAAGGAGCGGATCCGCTTCTGCGCCGAGTGCGGAAACCTGACCGAAGAGGAGCTCTGCCTCATCTGCCGCGATGGACGGCGCGACCGCTCCGTGATCTGCGTCGTGGAGCAGCCCGCCGACCTCATCTCCATGGAACGGACGGCCGCGTTCCGGGGCGTCTATCACGTGCTCGGCGGAGCGCTCTCGCCCCTCGACGGCGTCGAGCCCGAGCACTTGAAGATCGACGAGCTGCTGGCACGGGTGGAGCGAAACGGCGTGCAGGAGGTCGTTCTCGCAACGAATCCGAACATGACCGGGGAAGCGACTGCGTCCTTCCTTGCCGACCGCCTGCGCGACCGCACGCACGTCACGCGCCTGGCAAGCGGGCTGCCCGTGGGGGGCGATCTCGAATACGCAGATGAGGTGACGCTCGGGCGGGCGCTCGCCGGACGCCGCGAGATGTAGCTCTCTGAAGGTTTTTTCCGCTAACAGCGAACTTTTGTTCTTCGACCAGGTTGAATTCGAGCCCAGCCGGGATAAGATCGTCTAGCTGAACCGGAAGACCCTCGGGTCGACCGGTTCAGCGCTTTTAACGGCCGAAATCTCCGAAGCCGCGCCTACAATCGGCGGATGACCGAAACCGCCTTCGAGACCGTCGCTCGGGTCGAGCCGGAACCGCCTGCCGCGAGCCTCGGCACCGTGGTCATGAAGTTTGGCGGAACGTCCGTCGCCGACCCCGAGAAGATCCGCAGGGTCGCCGAGCGCCTCGTCTCCGCGCGCGGCCGGGGCCAGCGCGTCGTGGGTGTCGTGTCGGCCATGGGCCGGCACACGGACGAGCTCGTCGCGCTCGCCTACGACGTCTCACCCCGCCCGAGGCCGCGGGAGCTCGACATGCTGATTTCCGTCGGGGAGCGGATCTCCTGCTCGCTCGTCGCGATGGCGATCTCGGACCTCGGGTTGGACGCGGTCTCCCTCACGGGCTCCCAAGCGGGAATCGTCACCGACACCGTTCACGGCAAGGCCAAGATCGTCGAGGTGCGCGCCCGGCGGATCCACGAGGCGCTGGATGAGGACCGGATCGTTCTCGTAGCCGGATTCCAGGGGGTCTCGACCGCATTCGACATCACGACGCTCGGCCGGGGTGGCTCCGACACGACTGCAGTAGCGCTCGCCGCGGCGCTGGGAGCGGACGCATGCGAGATCTACACCGACGTGGACGGCGTTTTCACGGCCGACCCGCGCGTCGTCCCCGGGGCGCGAAAGCTCCACGCGGTCAGCTTCGAGGAAATGCTCGAGATGGCAGCCTCTGGCGCGCGAGTGCTTCAGCTACGCTCGGTCGAGTTCGCCAGGAACCATGGAGTCAGGCTCCACGTGCGCTCCACCTTCACCAGCGACGACGGCACATGGATCAGGGAGGAGGACGAGCGAATGCTCGAGAAAGCGATGATCTCGGGGGTCACCCACACGCTCGAGGAGGCGCTCTATCGCGTGGACGGAACCTCTCGGGCCGCCCTCTTCCAGGCTCTCGCGGACGCGTCGGTGAACGTGGACACGATCATCCAGACCGGTGAGGAGATCGTCTTCTCGGCGCCACTTGAAGACCGGACCGAGATCGGCGTGGCCCTGCAGCAGCTAGGAGCGCGCTGGTCAGAGACCGACGACCTCGGGAAGGTGAGCGTCGTCGGCGCCGGGATGAAGAGCCATCCCGGGATCGCAGCCAAGACGTTCGTGACTCTCGACGAGCTCGGCGTCGAGCCGCGGTTCTTGACTACCTCGCCGATCAAGATCGCGTTCTACGTCCCGCACGAGGACGTCGAACGAACGGTCGCTGCGCTCCACGACGCCTTTGAGCTGTCCTCCCCCGACGCTGAGCGCCAGCACGCATGACGCCGAGGATCGGAGTCGTCGGAGCAACCGGCGCCGTGGGGACCGTCACGCTCGACCTGCTGGCAGGGCGCAATCTCGGCGACGTGAGAGCGCTCGCCTCGGCCCGTTCGGCCGGCAAGCGGGTCCCCTTCGGGGGCGGCGAGCTGCTCGTCGAGGAAGCCACACCCGAGACGCTCGCGGCCGGGGACCTCGACCTCGCGTTCTTCTCCGTCGGGACGGCAACCAGCCTGGTGCTCGTTCCCCCGGCGGCCGCGGGCGGCACGGTCTGCATAGACAAATCGGACGCCTACCGCCTCACAGACGGCATTCCCCTGGTCGTGGCCGGTGTCAACGACGACGTGCTGAACGGCGACCGGATCGTCGCCAACCCCAACTGCTCCGCGATCCAACTTGCATGTGCGCTGAAACCGCTGCACGAGGCAGCCGGCCTCGCCCGCGTGCGCCTCGCGACGTACCAGTCGATGTCGGGGGCGGGTGATGCGGGGATCGAGAAGCTCCGGGCGACGGCGCCGGCCGAGGGCGACCTGGCGATGGATTGGGAGCTCGACGGAGATGAGTTCTCGGAGGAATACAAGCTCCGCGCGGAGACCCGGAAGATCCTCGGCCTGCCCGAGCTCCCGCTCCAGGCGACTTGCGTTCGAGTCCCGGTCCTGGTCGGCCATGCGCAAGCCGTCTGGATCGAGACCGAAAGGGACCTGTCTGCGGAGGAGGCCAGCGAGGCCCTTGCTGCGGCACCAAATGTTGCCCTGGCCCAGCTTCCCACTCCTGCCGACGCAGCCGGGCGGGACGAGGTGCTCGTGGGGCGCGTACGCCGCGACCCGACGGTGGAGCACGGCCTCTGCCTCTGGGTGGTGAACGACAACCTCCGCAAGGGCGCCGCTCTGAACGCCGTCCAGATCGCCGAGCACCTCCTCGCACGGAACCTCCTCGCGGCTTAAGGACGCTGGGGGACCGGAGCCGGCGTGAAGGCCTCCTTCACCCGCCGGAGCACGCTGGCTCGGCTGCCCTCCAGGACCGGCTGAAGCCCTCCCAGCTCGAGCCGCGCCAGTGCGACTGGTCCTTCCCAGCGAAGGGGCCGGAATCCGAAGTCGGCGAGGAAGTCGGTCGGAAAGATCGTGCGGTGGACGACGAAGCGCTCGTAGCCGTCAGTGCCTTCCGGATAGCGGTAGCCAAACGTCTCGATCGCCTTCACGCCGCGATCACGCGCTTCGCCGATTGCAGAGAGGAAGAGGCTCTGCATCACCCACGGCGTCTGTAGATCCACCAGATACGCGCAGGTGATCAGGATCGCGTCGGGCGACGGTGGTCCGGCCGGCAGCTCTTGCGCCCGCGGAAAATGCTCGGAGGGGGCGAACTGCATCGCGCCGAGGAGCCGCTCCTCACCGTAGTAGAGCGTCCCCCATGCCCCCCACTCCTCCTCGACCCGATCTGCCCACCTGCCCTTCTCCGTAGCGCGCCTGCCGCCGGTCTGCCAAAAGACGCACCCAACGCACGGAGGCGGCGCGTGCGCCAGCGAGACCTGCGTCAGTGGATGGAGCCTGTAGGCCATGGCAAGGCTTAGTGTGCCCGCTCGAGCCGCAAGAGAGTCGCCTCTGGCCGGGCAAGGAACCGGAAGGGCACGAAGCTCGTGCCGAGCCCGCGCGAGACGTACAGCGGTCCCGCGACCGTCTGATGGAGCCCTTCCCAGTGCAGTGCCCGAAGGTGTTCGAGCCGCAACTTTCCCCGCGGGGTTGGGATGCAGATCTGCCCTCCGTGCAAGTGCCCCGCGAGAGTCAGGTCGAACTCATCCGGCTCGAGCCAACCGACGACGTCCGGAAAGTGGCACAGCAGGATCCGGAGGTCAGCCTCCGGATCCACAAGGGCACCGGGCCGAGCCCGGCGGCGAAACGACACCGGATCGACTCCGACGATCTGGAGTCGTGCCGAACCGACCTCGAATGAGCTGGCCGAGCCGGCGTGAAGAACGGCTCCGACGCTCTCGACCTCGGCTGGATCGCCGGGCTGATTAAACGGGTCGCGAGTCCTTCCGAGGTCATGGTTCCCGAGCACGACGTGTACGCCGTACGGGGCGGCGAGCGCACTGAGAGCGCGACGAAGCTCCGGTGCCCCTCGCGGCCGGCTGACCAGGTCACCTGTGACGGCGACTAGGTCAGGGTGTTGCTCCCGCCCCCAGTCCACCGCCTTGCGAAGTGCCCGCCCGTTCAGCGAGAGCGTGCCGAGGTGAAAGTCCGAGAGATGCAGGATCCGGAAGCCGCGTAGGTCCTCGTGAAGGCCGGGAACCATGACGTCGACCACCAGCGTCTCCACCCATTGCGCCTCGTAGAGCGACCAGGCAGCCAGCGCCCCGCCAACGGCGGCGCCCGCGCCCGCGACCGATCTCAGGCGTTCGCGCAAGTTTCGACCCAAAGCCGGCATCTCTCTCTCTGGAGGGGGGGTTACGATCCGGCCCGGGCTCCCCAGGGAGGCCGGGCCGGTGTCGTTAGATGGTTACGGGGCCTCGAGCTTCTCGAGGATGGGCGTCACGGGTACGACATGGCGCTTGAACTTGAGCTCCGAGTCCTCGAGCCCGGCCGCGACCCCGATCAGCTGCGAGAGGTGCAGGATCGGCATCTGATAGCGCTTTCCGGTCGACGCCTCGAGCTTCTGCTGCCAGGCGTCAAGCGACAGGTGGCAGAGCGGACAGGGCGTCACCATCGCATCCGCACCCGCCTCGAGCGACTGCTCGATCGGCTGGATCAGCTCGCCGAGGGCCGTTTCCTCGCGTGCCTGGATGATCGGGAACCCGCAGCACTTGATCTTGGCCGGATAGTCGATCGGCTCGCCGCCGCAGGCTTCGATGATCGCCTCGAGCGACCACGGCTTGTCGGGGTTCTCGAACCCCATGATCTTCGAGGGGCGCAAGATCTGGCAGCCGTAGAACGGCGCCACCTTGAGGCCTTTGAGGCCCTTGTGCGCGACTTCCTTCAAGCGGTCATACCCGTCTCCCTGGGCGATCAGCCAGAGGAAGTGCTTGACCTCCACCCCGCCTGAGTAGGGCGGCGCGCCGACGCGTTCGAGGTTCTCGCTGACCCGCTTCCGCAGGGGGTCGTCGTTCTGGAGCATGAAGTTGGCCTGGCGGAGGTTGAGCGTGCAGACGTTGCAGATCGTCATGAGCGTCTCCGCGCCGGTGGCCTCTGCGTAGGCGAGGATGCGCGCGTTCAGGTGCAGGTAGTAGTCGGGCTCGGCCTCGTGGATGTCGCCGGCCCCACAGCAGGTGACCGAGTCGAGCTCCTCGAGCTCGATCCCGAGCTTCGGAGCGAGAGCTTGCGTCGACGAATCGAGCTCCTTCGCCGAGAGCGAGGCGAGGCAGCCCTTGTAGTAAGCGACTTTCATCCCTCCGCCCTCGGCGGAGATGCACCGGGCGTCACCTCGGGCGCGTCACGACTCACGCCGCCGGAGTCCATATGCTCGATCCTCGCGAGCGCCCGCTCACCCTGGACGTGCCCGAGGGCTCCGTCGCGACCCTGCGTCTTGATGAGCTCGCGAAGGGCACGGGCCTCCCCGACGCCTCGCGCGACGTGCGGCGGAACGGGGAGCGGGACCTTGCCGACACGAAGGAGCGAGAGCGCGAACTTCGTCTGCTTGATCGCCTCGACGACTCCCTGGGTCTTCGGCACCAGCTCGGTCTCTCGGAGCCAGCCCGTGGTCTCGGCGGAGCGGATGAACCATTTCGCGTGCTTCGCCCCCATGTCGCGGTCGATGCCCTCCTTGATCGACTCGGCGCCGAGCTTCGCGATCGCGTCGCGCGGGTCGACCCCCTTCGGGCAGCGCTCGTTGCAGAAATAGCACCGCGTGCAGTCCCAGATCCCGTGCTCGTCGTTATAGGACTCGAGGCGCTCCACCTTCGTGTGCTCGCGCGGGTCGCCCACGAACCGGAACCCCTTCGCGAGGGCCGCCGGGCCGAAGAACTCCGGATCTGCCTCCATCGAGTTGCACTCGGAGACGCAGCACCCGCACATGATGCAGAGCGCCTCCTTGTGGATCGGGTTCATCTCCTCCTGCGTGTGCTGGAACTCCCTCTCGGGAGGCTCCTCGTAGCCGGTGTCGAGCCACGGCTTCATGCGCTTGATCTTCGACCAGAAAGGATCCATGTCGACGACGAGGTCCTTGAGGACCGGCATGTTCCCCATCGCCGAGATGACGGGGACGTGGCCACTCTCGACGATGGGCTTCATCCGCTCCTTGCACGCGAGGATCGCGCGCCCGTCCATGCGCATCCCGCACGAGCCGCAGATCATCATCCGGCAGCTCTTGCGGTAGGCAAGCGTGCCGTCGACGCGGTCCTTGACCAGGTCGAGGACATCGAGAAGGCACGACCACTCCGGCGCGTCCACTTCGTACTGCTTCAGCGCCCGCTCGCCCGAATCGGGGTCGTAGCGCCAGATCTTGAGAGCCACCTCCATCGTGGCGACGGGCTTGAACGCCGTAGCTTCGGTCACTAATACGTCCTCTCCATCGGTTCCCACTTCGTCACGCGCACCGGCGTCCACGAGAGCTCGGGGCGGTCGTCGACCCAGCGAATCATCGTGTGCTTCATGTAGTTCTCGTCGTCCCGGTCCGGGTAGTCGTGGGGACGGGCGTGGGCACCGCGGCTCTCCTTGCGTGCGAGCCCGGCCTCGACCATGCAGGCGCTGAGTTGGAGCAGGTATCCGAGCTCCAGGGCCTGGGTCACGTCGTTGTTGAAGACCGTTCCCTTGTCGTCGACCAGCACGCGCTCGTAGCGCTCGCTAAGTGCTCCGACGATCTCCCCCTGCCGCTGCATCTGGTCTTCGCGGCGGAAGACGCCGAAGTTCTCGTGCATGGTCTGCGCCATCTCGTCGCGGATCGCGTGCGGCCGCTCGCCCTCAGTGCGATCGAGGATCTCGCCAAGCTCGCGCTCGGCATCCGAGACCGCGCCCTCCGGGACCGTGACGGTCGTGTTCGAAAGCGCCCAGTCGGCAGCAGCGCGCCCGGCGCGCTTGCCGTAGGTGATGGTCTCCATGAGGGCGTTCCCACCCAGGCGGTTCGCCCCGTGCACCGACACACAGGCGACCTCGCCGGCCGCGTAGAGGCCCTCGAGCGCGGTCTTGCCGTCGAGATCCGTGTCGATGCCGCCCATGTGGTAGTGCGCTCCGGGCCGAACGGGGATCGGGTCGTGGATCGGGTCGATTCCGGCGAAGACCATCGAGAGCTCGCGCGTGCCGGGGAGGCGGTCGATGATCTTCTCGGCGCCCAGATGGCGAAGGTCGAGGAGGACGTTCCCGTCCACCCCACGCCCTTCGTCGATCTCGGTTTGCTCCGCCCGCGAGATCACGTCGCGGCTCGCAAGCTCCATCGCGTTCGGCGCGTACTCCTTCAGGAAACGCTCGCCTTCGCCGTTCAGCAAGTACGCCCCTTCGCCGCGGCACCCTTCGGTGATGAGGACACCCGTCGGCGAGAGCGTCGTGGGGTGGAACTGCATCATCTCCATGTCCTTCAGAGGCACCCCGAGTCGAAGCGCCATCGCCATCCCGTCGCCCGTGCACGAGTACGCGTTCGTCGTCCCCTGATACAGCCGTCCCGCGCCGCCTGTCGCGAGGATGATCGTCTTCCCGCCGAGTGTCTTCAGGCCGCCGTCGACGATGTCCCAGCAGATGACGCCCTGGCACCGGCCGTCGTCCTCGACCAGCTGCCAGGCGAAGTACTCCTCGTAGACCTGGAGGTCCCGTTTCATCACCTGCTCGTACAAGACATGGATCAGGACATGGCCGGTGATGTCGGCGGCGTAGGCGGTTCGCGGTTCGCCTGCGGCCCCGAATGGCCGCTGTGCGATCCGCCCGTCCTCGGTGCGCGAGAAGATGGCGCCCCAGTGCTCGAGCTGATAGACGTCGCCCGGCGCCTCCGTGCAGAGGACCTCGATCGCATCCTGGTCACCCAGGTAGTCGGAGCCCTTGACGGTGTCGAAGGCGTGCTTCTCAGGATCGTCGTCGGACGCGTTTCCGAGCGCCGCGTTGATGCCGCCTTCGGCCGCCCCCGAGTGGCTTCTCACCGGATGGATCTTGGAGACAATGGCCACGTCCGCCCCGCCGTCGTGGGCTTCGATTGCGGCGCGCATGCCGGCGAGACCGGCGCCCACCACCAGCACGTCGTGCTTGGCATCCACCAGTCACAGACGCTATCTGATCGGACGGGGGCACCGGCCTCGTAGCGACCGCTGCGACTATGCGGAGGCCGGTTCTAGAGTCTGGGACCCGCGTCCCGTAGGGCCGGGTCCACGTCCTCGAACTTCTCGAAGTTCTCGCGGAACTTCTCGGTCAGATACCGGGCCTTCTCGTCGTACGCCTCGGGGTCCCGCCACGTCCCTCGAGGGTCGAGCAGGCGCGAATCGACTCCCGGCACCTCCGTCGGAACTTCGAACCCGAAGAGCTCGTCGGTCCGGTAGTCGACCTGGTCGAGGTCGCCCGCGAGCGCGGCGCGGAGGAGCGCGCGGGTCGCGGCGATCGGCATGCGCTTGCCCTCGCCGAACGGGCCTCCCGTCCAGCCGGTGTTGACCAGCCAGACCGTGGAGCCGTGCTCGTCGAGTTTCTCGCCGAGGAGGCGGGCATAGACCGAGGGGCGCTGGGGCAGGAACGGCGCCCCGAAGCAGGCGGAGAAGGTCGGCTGAGGCTCGGTGACCCCGATCTCAGTGCCTGCGAGCTTGGCCGTGAACCCGGACAGGAAGTAGTAGAGCGCCTCATCCCTCGAGAGACGCGCTATCGGGGGCAAGATCCCGAATGCGTCGGCGGTCAGGAACACCACGGAGCTCGGATGGCCGGCACGCTTGGCCGGAAGCGCGTGCTCGATCTGCTCGAGCTTGTAGGCCGCGCGCGTGTTCTCGGTCTTCGAGTCGTCGTCGAGGTCGAGCACTCCCTCCTCGTCCACGACGACGTTCTCGAGCACCGTTCCGTATGTATGCGTCATTCGGAAGATCTCAGGCTCGGCCTCCGCAGAGAGGCGAATCACCTTCGCGTAGCAGCCGTCCTCGATGTTGAAAACGCCCTGGTCACCCCAGCCGTGCTCGTCGTCGCCGATGAGGTACCGCTCGGGATCGGCCGAGAGCGTCGTCTTTCCAGTCCCCGATAGACCGAAGAAGATCGCGACCTTGCCTTCGTGGTCGACGTTTGCCGAGCAGTGCATGGGCAAGACGCCGTCGAGCGGAAGCCGGTCGTTCATGACCGAGAAGATCGATTTCTTGATCTCGCCGCCGTAGTACGTCCCTCCGATCAGGACCTCGCTCCGCGAGGCGTGGAGAACGATGAAGGTTCCCGTTTGCGTTCCATCCGCGTCGGGATTCGCCTCAACTCCCGGCGCGTGCAGCACCAGCGCATCGGGCTCGAAGCCGGCCAGTTCGTCCCCGGTCGGCTCGATGAACATCGTCGTGGAGAAGAGTGCGTGGTAGGGGTGAGCGGTAACGACACGGACGCCGATCCTGTGCGCAGGATCAGCCCCGGCGTACGCGTCCGTGACATAGATCCTCTCCTGCTCCTCGAGATAAGCGATCACCTTCTCGCGGAGCCCCTCGAACGACTCCTCCTCGATCGCCTGATTGACAGCACCCCAGCCGATCCTGTCCTCGGACTCCGGCTCCTTCACGATGAACTTGTCCTTAGGCGAGCGGCCTGTGAACCGGCCGGTGTCGACCACGATCGGGCCGCCTTCTGCCAGCTTCCCCTCTCCATTGAGAAGGGAATGGGTGTAGAGAAGGGCAGTGGTCGGATTCCAGAAGACGCGGCCGCGCGGCGAAAAGCCGTGATCCTCGAGCCCCGAGCCTCTGGGCGTCATGATCGCCATTGCGCCTCTCCTACCGTGCGGTGATTGTCGACAAACCGCAATTATCCTACGCGCCCGGCCTTGTCGGTCGCCGGCGGGCAGGCACCTCGGTTTCGAACCACGTCTCCGGCGTGTAAACGAGCTCAGGCGCCCCGCGGACGTCGAAGCCGAGCGCCAGGAGCACGTCGGAAACTACCGCGCCCACCGGCTCGGCCGCGTGCCATGAGGCCGGTCCCCGCTGGATGCGGATGGCCCGGAGACCCCCCGCTTCGAAGATGCCGAGCTCGTGGCGTCCCAGAAGCCCCGGCTCGGCCTCGCCCCGGAGCTCGTACCGCAGGAAGAAACCGAGTCCGGGTGCGCTCGCGAAGCCCTTTCGTAGGCGAAGCAGGCTAGGACGGTACGGCGCTCCGACGAGTGCCCCGCACATCCCGAGCGGCGTCACGTGGGCGCGGACGAAGAAGACCGCCGGCTCGCCCTCCGAGGTGCAGTAGGTCCGCACGTTCAGCTGCGAGAACGGCGGAACCGGCAGGCGCCCGAGACGGCCGCCACGGACTCGCAGGCAGACCGCGGTCACCAGGAAGCGACCCTCGACGTCCGCGGGCTCGAGCTCCGGCGGAAGCGACCTTCGAACCGAGTCCCGGTCGGTTTCCCAGCTGGCCAGAAGGAGGTCTCGAATCTCCAGGCGAAGCCGCATCCGGCAGGAAGCCTACGGCGCGCCGGGAATTGCCTGCCGTGGAGACCAGCGCCGCCATCGAACGCTTTCTGTCGAGCCCGGCTCTGTCCGATGCGACGCGTCGGGCGTACCGCGCCGACCTGCATGAGTTCTCGGAGTGGCTTCGCGAAAACCGGCTCACGCTCCAGGAGGTCGATGCACGTGCACTCGCTCGTTACGCAGCCAAGGTAGGCGGCGATCGCCCCGGCAGGGAGCCCCGTAAGCTCGCGAGCACAACCGTCGCCCGCAAGCTGGCCGCCGTGCGCGCGCTCCTTCGGGCCGTCCTAGGGCCCCAGCGGGTGCCGGACCTGGCCCTCGGTGGAAAGCGGCGCCGGCGGCTTCCCCGCTCGCCGACCGGCCCCGAGACGGATGCCCTCCTCAGCGACCTCGAAGGCGAGGGGCCTCTCGCCCTTCGAAACCGCGCGCTCTTCGAGCTCGTCTACTCAGCCGGCCTCCGCGCGCAGGAGGTGGCCGACCTGAACCTCGCCGACGTCGACTTCGAGCAGGAGCTGGTTCTCGTGCAGGGGAAGGGCGAGAAGGAACGAGCCGTGCCCCTCGGAGAAGAGGCGGCTTACCGGATCGGGCGCTACCTGGAGCACGCCCGTCCCTCGCTCGCGCGCGGCGCCGAGAACCGGCTCTTTCTCTCGGCGCGGGGGCGGCCGCTGGACACCTCGACTTTGCGCCGCGTCCTTCCGAACCCACACCAGCTTCGACACGCCTTCGCCACGCATCTGCTCGAAGGCGGCGCAGACCTTCGCACGATCCAGGAGCTCCTCGGGCACGCCTCGCTCTCCACGACCCAGATCTACAGCCATGTCGACGCACGTCGTCTCCGCGCCGTCTATGACCACGCCCACCCTCGTGCCTGAACTCGATCCCCAGATAGAGAGCTTCCTGGCCCTGCTCACCGCCCGGCGGGCCCCGCGCACGGTAGACGCCTACCGCCGCGACCTCGCCGACCTGACGGCGTTCCTCGGCAAGTCGCCGGTAGACGCCGGCCAGGATGAGATCGAGGGGTGGCTGGCCGACCTACGAGGACGTGGGCAAGCTGCCTCGTCGGTTGCCCGCCGCGCAGCCGCCGCGCGCTCTTTCTATCGCCATCTGGCACTCCTCGGCGTGCGGGCGGACAATCCGGCTGCGGACGTGGATCTCCCGCGGCGCCGCCGGAAGCTGCCTCGGACGCTCTCGCCGGGAGAGGTCGAGCGCCTGATTGCGGCCGCCGACGGGACGACTCCGCGGGCCCGGCGGGATCATGCGCTCGTCGAGCTCCTCTACGGCGCGGGCCTGCGCGTCGGCGAGGCGGTCGGGCTCGAGCGGGGCGGCGTCGACCTCGAGAACCGGCTCGTCCGCTGCGTGGGCAAGGGCGACAAGGAACGGATCGTCCCGATCGGCGGGCATGCCGTCGCTGCCCTCCGGCGGTACTTGGCCCACGGCAGGCCTCACCTCGACCGCCGCCACAGGCCGGAGCTCTTTTTGAACGCGCAGGGCGGAGCGCTGACCCGGGCAGGAGCGTTCTTCATCCTTCGCCGGGTGGCGTCGAAGGCCGGGCTGGAGCCGGGCCGCGTGCACCCGCACCTGCTCCGCCACTCATTCGCCACTCACCTGCTCGAAGGTGGTGCCGACCTGCGCAGCGTCCAGGAGATGCTCGGCCATGCCGACCTGGGGACGACGGAGATCTACACCCACGTTTCGGAACGCCGTCGACGAGACACCTTCTTTAGTGCACATCCACACGCACGTCGCCGGCGTCCCTAAAGGAGGGCAAATGGAAACCCTCGACCCCCACATCCTCGGCCAGTTCACGATCATCGGCGGCGTCGGGGTCGCGATGCTGTGGCTGGCGACGCGCCTGCACGTCCTCGAGCGGCGTCAGACAGAGATGCGCTGCCCGTCGTGCCGCAGAATCGTGACCCGCGGCAGGGTCTGCCCCTGCGCGCGCTAACTGCCGCCTCACACGGACCGGGCAAGCCCGGCCGCTACTTGGCCGCGGCCTTCTGCTTCAAGGCACGGAGCACCGCTCCGGCCGCACGCGCGACCTCCCGATCCTCCTCCCCTTCGGCGATGTGCGCGAGAAGGGTCATGGTGTCCTGTGTCGCCGACCCGTTCTTCAGACAGAGCACGGCGAGACGGCGCACCGCTCCGTTCGGATCGCCGTTCGCGAGTGTGTGCAGCCGGGGGCGGACGCTGTTGACCGGCCCTGGATGGGTCCGAGACAGAAGCTCCAGCGAGAGGAGCGCCGAGCCCCGGCACGCGGGACTGTCGTCGTCGAGACCGCGGCGGAGCATCTCGGTCTTCTGGGCGAAGCGAAGCTGGCCGATGGCGCGAAAGGCGATCGCGCGCTCGCGGAAGTCCCGGCTGTGAACTGCCTCGTCGATCTCTTCGTCGACGTCTCGGCGGAGGTCTGCGAGCGTGCGCTCGTCGGTAATGGCCGCGGCGCGCTGGACAGCCGCTGCGAGAACCGCCGACAACTAGATGGTTGGCCGGTAATTGGCACGCCCGCGGGGACGGTCCAGACCAAGCCAGGGCGTGCCATCGCCCGCAGGCAAGGCTAGAAGCCTTGACAAGGGCGAGGGTGCGGCCTGGCGCCGCGCCTGGGCCGCCATCCGTGGGTGTGGTAATTGTCGGTCAGCCATCTGGCTAGCCGACCGAGGCGATCGAGCGCTGCCCGGGTCCGACGTATTGGGCCGAGGGCCGGATCAACCGCCCGGTGCGCTTCTCCTCGAGTATGTGCGCGGCCCAGCCGGCGACCCGGGAGCAGGCGAACATGGCCGGCGTCAGGTCGGGCGGAACCTCGGCTAGGTCGAGGACGACCGCCGAGTAGAACTCGACGTTCGTCGCGATCACGTAGTCAGGCTTTCGACGGCGCAGCTCGGCGAGCGCCGCCTCCTCTAGAGCCTCGGCGACCTCGAAACGGGGTGACTCGAGCTCCTTCGCCGTCCGCTTCAGAACGCGCGAGCGCGGATCTTCGGCCCGGTAGATGCGATGGCCGAAGCCCATGATCTTCCCGTGGCTGTCGAGGATCTGCTTGACGTACGCGTCGGGGTCACCCGTCCGGGCCACCTCGTCCAGCATCGGCAGCACGCGGGCCGGCGCGCCGCCGTGGAGCGGCCCGCTCAGCGCCCCGACGGCCGCCGACATCGCGGCGCCGCAGTCAGCCCCTGTCGACGCGGTGATCCGGGCGGTGAACGTCGAGGCATTGAGCCCGTGCTCGGCGGTGCAGATCCAGTAGGTGTCGATAGCTTTCACGTGGTCCGGGTCGGCCTCGCCCCGCCAGCGGAGGAGGAACTTCTCCGCCGCGGTCTCACCCGAGGCGACCACGTCGTCGGGAGCGGGCTCACGACCTTCGGCGACCGCCGCCGATTTCGCCACGATCGACATCATCTGCGCCGAAAGGCGGGCAAGGTCATCACGCGCCTGGGAGTCGTCGATGTCGACGATCTTGCCGAGCTTCCACTCGCTGGAGAGGTGCGCGGTCTCGGCCTGGAGGTCAGAGGGAGCGTTGCCGCTCAACCCCTTGGGCTCGTACGGCTCCGGATCCGGCATGCCGGGCTCGAAGTTCTCGTCGACGAGAAGGCCCCAGACCTTCTCGTAGGACACGTGGCCGACGAGCTCCTCGATGTCGACTCCCCGGTAGCGAAGGGCGCCGCCTTCGCGGTCGGGCTCGGCGATCTCGGTCTGGATGGCGACGACGCCTTCGAGGCCGGGCTTGAACTCGCTCATCTGCTTCCTCTCATCTCAGCGGGCACGGTACCTGAGCGTTGTACCCGCACGGCCCGCATACAATCAGGCCCCGATGCCTCACCGAGTGACCCTGATTCCGGGGGACGGCACGGGACCGGAGATCGCAGAGGCGACGCGACGCGTGATCGACGCGAGCGGCGCCACGATTGATTGGGACGTGCAGCACGCCGGCGCCGACGTCATGGACGAAAGCGGGGGCAACCCGCTGCCCGACCACGTCCTCGACTCGATCCGGACAAACGGCGTCGCCATCAAGGGGCCGATCACGACTCCCGTCGGAGTGGGGTTCCGCTCCGTCAACGTCGCGCTCCGGAAGGCTCTCGATCTTTATGGCCAGGTTCGCCCCTGTAAGAGCTATCCGGGCGTCCGCTCGCGCTACGACGCCGTCGACCTCATCATCGTGCGCGAGAACACCGAGGATCTCTACGCGGGCATCGAGTTCGAGCAGGGTGCCGAGGAGACCCGCGAACTGATCGCGTGGATCGAGGAGCGAGGAGGTTTGATCAAACCGGACTCGGGCATCTCGATCAAGCCGATCTCGGTGTCGGGAGCGCGACGCATCGTCGAGTTCGCGTTCGATTACGCGCGACGAAACGGCCGAGGGAAGGTCACGGCCGTGCACAAGGCCAACATCATGAAGTTCACCGACGGCCTCTACCTGCAGGTCGCCCGCGAGGTGGCGAACGAGAACGGCGATATCGAGTTCGAGGACCGGATCGTCGACAACCTCTCGATGCAACTCGTGCAACGTCCGGAGGAGTACGACGTTCTCGTCCTCCCGAACCTCTACGGCGACATCGTCTCCGATCTCGCCGCGGGCCTGATCGGCGGCCTCGGGCTTGCTCCAGGCGGAAACTTCGGCACGCACGCGGCGGTCTTCGAGCCCACGCACGGGTCGGCGCCGAAGTACAAGGGTCAGAACAGGGTGAACCCGATGGCGATGATGCTCTCGGGCGTCATGATGCTGCGCCACCTGGAGGAAGCCGAGGCCGCGGACCGGCTCGAGTCGGCCATCGCCGCCGTCATCGCCGAGGGCAGGAGCGTCACCTACGACATGAAGGAGCGCCGCGACGATCCGACGGCAGTCGGGACGAGCGAGGTCGCGGACGCCGTCATCGACAAGATGGGAGTCCGGGTTTGAGACGGAAGATCACGGTGGTGGGGGCCGGCAACGTCGGTGCCACAGTCGCACAGGAGGTCGCCCGGCGAGACTACGCGGAGGTCGTCCTCGTCGACATCAAAGAGGGCCTGCCGCAGGGCAAGGCGCTCGACATCGACCAGTCCGCCGCCGTGCTCGGCTACGAGCCGAGCGTCCTCGGAACGAACGGCTACGACGAGACTGCGGGCTCTGAGGTCGTCGTCGTGACCGCGGGCGTGCCCCGGACCGGCGACATGAGCAGGGACGACCTCGTGACCACGAACGAGAAGATCGTCGGATCCGTCGCGGAGGCCGCCGCGGCCCAGTCGCCCGACGCGATCCTGATCGTCGTCTCGAATCCGCTCGACGCGATGTGTCACGTCGCCCGCAACGTGACCGGCTGGCCGAAGGAACGGGTCTTCGGCATGGCAGGGATCCTCGACACCGCCCGTTTCTCGACCTTCATCGCGTGGGAGACCGGCGCGTCGGTCAAGGACGTGACCGCGATGGTGCTGGGCGGACACGGGGATCAGATGGTGCCCGTAGTCTCGGCGACCACGGTCGGCGGCGTCCCGCTCACGCAGCTCGTCTCCGACGATCGCATCGAGGCGATGGTGGAGCGGACGCGCAAGGGCGGCGGCGAGATCGTGAAGCTGCTCGGAACCTCGGCGTGGTATGCGCCGGGCGCCGCGGTCGCGCAGATGGTCGATTCGATCGTGCTCGACCAGAAGCGCGTGCTCCCGTGCACCGCCTTCCTCGAGGGCGAGTACGGAATCGACGGCCTCTACATCGGTGTACCGGTGAAGCTCGGCGCCGGCGGCGTCGAGGAGATCGTCCTGCTCGAGCTCAGCGAAGCCGAGCTGGAGGAGCTCGCAGGCTCCGCGGACGCGGTGCGCGAGGTGGTCGGAGTGCTCACGGGCTGACCGCCGCTCGGGTCAGTAGCCCGCGGCTACGATCGCTCGGTGCCCAGGCTTCTCCGCGGATGGCGCTCGCCTGTGGTGGTGCTCGCCGCCGTCGCCGCGGTGGTGGGCGCGCTCTACGTCATCCCCTCCGACCACTACCTCGTCCTGCCCGACCGGGCGCGCCCAGCCGACCCGCTCGTCAGCGTTCCTGGTGAGAAGAAGGGAGAGGAGAGCGGCGGCATCTACATGGTCGATGTCCTCGTGCGGAAGGCGTCCGTCCTCGAGCGGATCTTCCCGGGGATCGAGGAAGGGTCGAGCCTCGTGCCCGCCGAGCAAGTCAACCCGGTCGGCGTCAGCGACGAGCAACGGCGACAGAGCAGCCTGAACGAGATGTCGCGTTCGCAGCAGATCGCAGCCGCCGTGGCGCTTCGAAGCCTCGGCCGGAAGGTCAGCATCAAGCCGAACGGCGTCGAGGTCACTCTGATCAGGCCGGGCTTCCCAGCCGAGGGAAAGCTGGAGATCGGCGACGTGATCGTGCGGGCAAACGGCTCCGAGACGCGGACGCTGGAAAAGCTCGCTCACGTCATGAGTGCTGTCGAACCGGGGAAAGCGGTGCGACTCGTGGCCAACCGGGGCGACGGGAGAAAAGCGGTTACGGTCAACACGAGACCCGACCCGGAGGATCCGAAGCGAGCCGTCATCGGCGTTCAGATCCAGCAGAGCGCCGACATCGATTTGCCCGTGGCGGTCAAGATCGAGGCGGGGAACATCGGTGGGCCCTCGGCAGGTCTCGCCTTCGCGCTCGACATCGTGGACGAGCTCGGGCGGGATCTCGATCACGGGAAGACGGTGGTCGCCACAGGCGCGATCCGACTCGACGGAAAGGTGGACCCGATCGGGGGCATCCAGCAGAAGACCATCGGAGCCCGACAGGCCGGTGCCGACCTGTTTCTGGTCCCTGACGCAAACGCCGCGGAGGCGAGGCGCTATGCCGACGGCCTGTCCATCGTGGCCGTCTCGAACTTCAACGAAGCGTTGACTCGTCTGGCAACTAGGACGTAGCCTGACCTGGCAACGGTCGCGTTGTCCTTCCTGAAAATCCCCGCAAATTGCGGTGTTCTCAGTTCTAGCAACGCTTCCTAAACGTGCCTCAGAGCACTAGTATCCGCCCCCTGCGGCATGGCGGACAGGCGGGCACTCAGTTGCGACGATTGCTTCTTCAGGCGGGCCGAGTTGTGCGCAATTGCCGGGAACACCCCCTGCCCGACCTTCCGGCACGCACAGGCGGGAAAGCTCGATCCGCCGCGTCAGCCGACGCTCGTCGCCCGGCCCGTCCAGGCCGATCAGCGCGTCTACGCAGCGGCCTAACTCGTCAAACCCTCAGCTAAGCGGCGACGGCAAGGCGCTCGCGGGCGAGCATGCCGAGCTTTGCCACGCCCTCTCGGATCTCGTCGGGCGTTGCAAAGCTGAACGCGAGTCGTGCGGAGTCCTCCCCTCCCTCGCCGAGGAAGAAGTCGGCCCCCTTCACGAACGTGACCCCCGCCTCGGTCGCCTGCTCGAGGAGAGCGGCTGAGTCGACGCCGGCCGGAAAGTCCACCCACAGGAAGTACCCACCTTCGGGCCGGTTCCAGGTCGAGCCCTCGGGGAGCTCTTGCTCGAGCGCCTCGAGCATCGCGTCACGGCGTTCCCGCAGACCGTCACGGACGCGCGCGAGTGCTGTATCGAAGCCGCCGGAGGCGACGAACTCGTAGAGGGCGCCCTGAACGAAGATCGACGGCGAGATGTACGTCTCGGCAGCGAGCGCCTCGACGGGCTTGACGAGCTCTTCGGGGAGTACGGCGTAGCCGACCCGGATCCCCGGGGCAACCGTCTTCGAAAACGAGGACGAGTAGATGATGCCGACGCCCTCGGTCAGCTCGAACAGCGTCGGAAGATGCTCCCCTTCGAAGCGCACACCGCCATACGGGTCGTCTTCATAGACGAGCAGCTCGTGCTCGCCGACGAGCCTGGCCAGCGTGTGGCGACTCTCGAGGGACAGGGTGCGGCCGCTCGGGTTCTGGAACGTCGGGATCGTGTAGAGGACGCGTGGCGGACCGTGGCGCGCCAGCGAGTCTGAGAGTGCGCCAACGTCGAGGCCATCGTCGCGAAGCGGAAGGGCTTCGACCTCCGCGCCCAGGGCGCGGAGCGTCAGAAGCGTGCGGTCGTAGCTCGGCGCCTCCACGATCGCGCGGCCACCCTCGCCGAGCAACCGCCGCATCACGAAGTTGAAGCCCTGCAGCGATCCGTTCGTCACGAGGACGCGCGAGGGCTCGACGTCGTGGCGCTCGGCGATCCACTCGCGGAGAGGGCCGTAGCCGCCCGGAGGGCCGTAGTTCAGGATCGTCCGACCGTCGCGCTCCACTGCAGCCCTCGCAGCCTCTCCGAAGCCGTCGACGGGCAAGAGATCAGGCCCGGGAATTCCGCGCGCGAACGACACCAGACCCATGCCGGCCAGTTTACTCAGCCGATCCGCCGGCGTTAGAGGGCTGCGGGCGGGAGCGGCCGACCCCGCCCGCACTTGTTCATGCACGCGCCTAGCGAGGCAGTCGAATGCAATGCGTCCGGCGGTCAGGCTCGGGAGCCGGCGCGCTCGGCGACGAGCTGCGCCACTTCGGTCGGGTTCGTGCCGACCTGAACCCCGTGGGCCTCGAGGGCTTCTTTCTTCGCCTGGGCCGTTCCCGCCGACCCGGAGATGATGGCGCCCGCGTGCCCCATCGTCTTCCCGGGCGGCGCCGTGAAGCCGGCGATGTAGGCGATGACGGGCTTCGTCACCTCGGCCTCGATGAAGGCCGCCGCCTTCTCCTCCTCGGCGCCTCCGATCTCCCCCACCATCACGACGATCTCTGTCTCAGGGTCGTCCTGGAAGCGGCCGAGGACGTCGATGAACGACGACCCGACGACGGGGTCCCCCCCGATTCCCACGATAGTCGACTGCCCGACACCGAGCTGTGTCAGCTCGTGCCCGATCTGGTACGTCAACGTGCCGGATCTGCTCACGAGACCGACGCTTCCCTCGCTGAAGATCTCGGCGGGAATGATTCCCACGTTCGCCTTCCCGGGAGAGAGCGCTCCCGGGCAGTTCGGGCCGATGAGCGTGATTTCCAAAGGTCGCACATGGTTGTAGACCCGCAGCATGTCGTGGGCCGGAATCCCCTCGGTGATGCAGATGACCGTGGCGATGCCCGCGTCGACCGCCTCGAACATCGCGTCCGCAGCGAAGCGCGCGGGCACGAAGACCATGGCGGTGTTGGCACCGGTCTCGGAGACCGCGTCCCGCACCGTGTCGAAGACGGGGATCCCCTCAACGTCCTCACCGCCCTTCCCAGGGGTCACCCCCGCGACGACCTTCGTCCCGTAAGCCTTGTTCCGGGTCGCGTGGAAGGAGCCTTCCCGGCCCGTGATCCCCTGGACGACGAGGCGCGTCTCTCCGTCGACGATGATGGCCATTACTTGGCCGCCCGCAGCGCAATCCGGTCGAGCCGGATCCAGTCGCCGTCGATCCGATCGCTCAGCAGCGAGCGAACCCGCTCGGCCTCCTCGCCCGCACAGCCGGCCCGCTCGAGCCAGGGCGCCAGCTCGATCGGCTTGTCGAACTGCCTGACCTCGTCGACCCGAAGGCCCGCCGCCTCGAAGAAGCCACGCCATTCGGCCTCGGTGTAGTTGCGGACGTGCGAAGCGTCCCGTACGCGATCGGCTTCCTCGGCGTCGTCGCTCATGAACAGGTTGTCGACGAGGAGGACGCGGTCTGCCGCGACGCGTGCCATCTCCCGGATCGCCGCGCCGACGTCGTCGAAGTGATGGGCGGCGACCCGACAGGCGACGACGTCAAAGCTCCCGTCGGCGAACGGCAGGTCCTCCGCCGGACAGAGGACGTCCGGCTCCATGCCGGGGGAACGGTCCGTGGTGACCACCTCGAGCCCGACTTCGCGAAGGCGCCGGGCGACATGTCCACCACCGGTCGCGACATCGAGGGCGGTGCGCGCGTCCGCGGCCCACTCGACCACGAGATCGAGGTCGGGCCCCTCCCGGTGGGCCTCGCTCTCCCGGTAAGCCTGCGCCCGGTCGTCCCAGACGGAGCTCATGGCCGCGAGAGCTCCACCGCGCGCTTCGCAGCCTCGAGCATCGTGGCCTCGACATAGAGGTTCTTCGGAGCGGCCTCGACGAGAAGGCGCCGCCCCTCCTCCGCGTTCGTCCCGTCCAGGCGGACGACGATCGGCTGCTCGATGGTCAGCCGCTCGAGGGCAGCGAGGATTCCTCGCGCCACTTCGTCGCAGCGGGTGATACCGCCGAAAATATTGAAGAGGATCGATCGCACCTGGCTGTCGCTCGTGATCACCTCGAGGGCGTCCACTACGCCCTCCGCATCGCCGCCGCCGCCCAGGTCGCAGAAGTTCGCGGGCCGCCCGCCGGCCTGGGCAATCACGTCGAGAGTGGACATGACGAGCCCGGCCCCGTTCCCGAGGATCCCGACCTCGCCGTCGAGCTTCACGTAGGTGACCCCTTTCTCGCGTGCGAGGCGCTCATGCGGATCCGCGGCACTGTGGTCGCGCATCTCCGCAATGTCCGGATGGCGGTAGAGGGCGTTGTCGTCGACCGTGAACTTCGAGTCGAGGGCGCGCACCTCGCCTTCAGGCGTCACGATCAACGGGTTGATCTCACAGAGCATCGCGTCGCACTCGACGAAGACCCGGTAGAGCTTCTCGACGATCGCGGCGACCTGCTTTTGCTCGCCCGGATCCTCGATGCCCGCGGCAAAGAAGAGCCTGCGCGCCTGGAAGGGCTGGAAGCCGACAAGCGGCTCGACATGGAGGAGGGCCAGAGCGTCGGGACTTTGCTCTGCGACCTCCTCGATGTCCACACCGCCCTGGGTGGTCAGCATGAAGAGCGGCTTCTTCTCGCCTCGGTCGAACGTGACCGAGAGGTAGTACTCCTTGGCGATCTCGGATGCCTGCTCGACCCACAGCTTCTCGACCACGTGCCCGCTGATGTCGAGGCCGAGAATCTGTTCGGCCGCTTCACCCGCCTCGATGGGCGTCTGCGCGAGCTTGATCCCGCCGGCCTTCCCCCTTCCGCCGGTAAGCACCTGGGCCTTGACGACCACGGGCCCGCTCAGTTCCTCTGCCGCCGCACGGGCCTGCTCCGGAGACGCCGCAAGCCGGCCCTCGCTCACCGGGATCCCGAAGCGGCCGAAGAGCTCCTTGCCCTGGTACTCGTACAGATCCACGGCCGGGAGCCTAGATGCTCGTCGCTCGCCCGGGTGTTCGCGACCGGGAGCTCTGGGCATAGGAAGAGACGCTGTAGGCTGGCGACGCTAGACCGACGAAGGAGGCCAGGATGACGAGCTTGCACGACGACGAGATTCAGACCGGCACATTCGCGCAGGGTGGTGCCGCTGCCGCCGACGCAGACGGAGACGACCAGGACGCCGACTCCGACGACACCGACTCCGGTGACACCGACTCGACCGACTCGAGCGACTCGAGCGACGACTCGGACGCGGTCGACCCGGACACCGGCCCGGCTGACTCCGCCGGTTAGAACGAGCGAGCTCGAGCGAATCGTCGCTCCCACGAGCGCGGACGAGTTTCTCGCCGCGTTCTGGGAGCGACAACCGCTCGCCGTGTCCCTCAGCGAGGAGGGCCGATTCGACGACCTCCTCTCTCAGCAGAACGTCGAGTACCTCGTGTGCGATACGGGCCTCAGGTATCCGGCGTTTCGCCTCGTCAAGGCCGGGGAGCAGATCGCGCTCGGCGACTACACGACCGACGTGCCCTGGAGCCCGCAGCCGTTCTCGCGGACGGCGGACGTCCACCGCGTCCTCGCGGAGTTCGAGGCCGGAGCGACGATCGTCCTCCAGGGCCTCCACTACAACTGGCGGCCGCTCGCCGAGTTCTGCCGCGGCCTAGAAGCGGCGCTCGGCCACCCGGTCCAGGCGAACGCCTACTACACGCCGCGCGGCTCGCAGGGCCTGCCTGTCCACCACGACACGCACGACGTCTTCGTGCTCCAGGTCGCCGGGCACAAGCGCTGGCTCGTCTACAACCCCGTGTTCGAGCTCCCACTCCGCGAGCAGCGCTACAAGGCCGAGCTCGGAGCCCCGGGCGACCCGGTCCACGACCTGACCCTGGCGGCCGGCGACGTGCTCTACCTGCCTCGCGGCTGGATGCACGAGGCGCTGACCTCCGACGCGGACTCGCTCCACATCACGGTCGGGGTGAACGTCTACAGCTGGATCGACGCAGTGCGCGCCGCCGTCGACTCGTGCGCGGACGACATCGACTTCCGCCGCAGCGTTCCGGCCGACGGCGAGCAGCCGGTCGACCTCCTGGAGCGGGTCCGCGAGCGGCTCGACGCCGAGAGCGTGTCCCGCAGGATGCGGTCGCGGCTGGTACGGAGCCGCCGGGCGGTCCTCGGTGGACAGCTCGGCCAGCTTCGGGCCCTCGACCACCTGACGACCGACACCGAGCTCAGGCGCCGCCCGACCGTGATCGCCGACCTGGAACGAGGTTTGGATGGAGCCGCCCTCGTCTTCGAGGGGAAGCGAATCTCCTTCCCGGCTCAGGCGGACGAGGCGGTCGCCTTCGCTGCGACCGCCGAGGGCACCTTCCGTGCAGGCGACATGCCCGGCGACCTCGATGAGCCGGGGCGACTCGTGCTCGTGCGCCGGTTGGTGCGTGAGGGCTTCCTGCTCGTCAACGCGACACCACTCGATGCGTCAGAGGGACGAACCGGCGCGGACGGGACGGGCTAGCGGCGTCGCACGTCAGGTAGGTGGGCTCGCCGAGCTCGACGGCGACTGCGACTTCGTGCACCTCGCCCGACACCTCGAAGCGCACGAGCCAGCCGTCCGCCCGGGACTCCGAGGGAAGGAGCGTCAGGTCGTCTGGTGCGGTCGCACCCGTCGTCTCTCTCACCGCCCTTTCAGCCGCTTGCTCGGCGAACGAGTAGCACGAGCGCCCTCGATAGTGCTCGAGGGGGATGCGGCCTGCCAGCACCTCGTCGAGCAGCGCCCAGACCCCGGAGCGCTCCACCCGGCCGAAGTACAGGCCGGCGGGCAGCGACACGAGGTTCCCCGCAAACCTGTCGCCGCCGACGTGTGACGCCTGCCAGACCGTGTCCTCCTCCGCCTGCTCGCGGACCGCGTCGTAGAGGGGGCGCCCGAACTTCGCACAGCAGCGGTCCCTCTTTCCGTGCGTGCAGACGACGAGGAGCGGCCCCTCGACCGGGCGGGCCCAGCCGGCGGCCCCGGTCTCGAGTGCGCCGGCGAGGTCCAGGCCAAGAAGCTCTGCGTACCCGCCGAGCTCGGCTCCGAGCATGACGCTGTTCCGCTCCGCGGTGCGGGCGACATAGAACGCGTACTCAGCGTGCTGTCGGCGCTCCGGGCGCCGGACGAACAGGAGCCGTGAGCGCGGAAGCGCGCCGAGCTGCTCGCGCAGGTACGCCTTCACCTGGTCAGAAAGGCTCGACCCCGCGACGATGTCCCTGCTCCAGAGCCCGCGGTACTCGAGGAGGATCCAGTTGTCGATGCGGCTCGCCGTCGCCGCCAGAGGCTCGGCACTCTCGCGCGATACCTCGGCGCAGAGCGGCCTACGCTCGTCCACGCGCCTCCACGTCGGTCGTCACGCAGGGAGCGTAGCGCCGGTCAGCTGCCCTCCTGCGCCACCACGCAGATCACCTGGCCGGTGGTGACCGCCTCGCCGGGCTCAACCGACAGGCCGCTCACCCTGCCGTCCCGATGAGCCGTGATCTCGTTCTCCATCTTCATCGCCTCGATGACGCAGATGACGGAGCCGGCCGTGACCTCGTCGCCGTCGGCAACCTCGACGGCCAGGACCGTCCCCTGCATGGGGCTGACCACGTCTTCTTCACCCGCAAGGTGATGGGTCGCGAGTGAACGCTCCCGCCGCACCCGCGCGAGCTCGACGTGGGGCGGCTCGGGCTGGAGGACGGTGACTCCGTAGCGCCGCCCATCCAGCTCCACGTCGACGATCTGAGGCTGGGAGCGCGGCGCACCATCCCTGGCCGCCCCTGTGGAGCGCGCGGTCAGCTCAGCGGCCTGCGCCGCGAGCTCGGTGCTCTCGACGACGCCGTGGCAGGTCTCTCCCGCGACGAAACAAGGGTGGGCGAGGAGCGCCCGGTGGAAGCCGACGAGCGTCGGTACGCCCTCGATCGTGAATTCGCCGAGGGCCCGCAGCATCCGGCGCCGCGCGCGCTCACGATCCGTATCCCAGACGCAGAGCTTCGCGATCATCGGGTCGTAGAGCGCGAGGATCTCCGACCCCACGGTCACGCCGGAGTCGACGCGGACGCCAGGTCCTGCGGGCTCGCGGTACGCGGTTATGGCGCCGGGCGCCGGGAGGAAGCCGCTTGCCACGTCCTCCGCGTTGATCCGGCACTCGATTGCGTGGCCCGAGAAGCGGATGTTCTCCTGACCGTACGAGAGCGGATGGCCGGCCGCCACGAGGATCTGCTCTCGGATCAGATCGATCCCCGTGACGAGCTCGGTGACCGTGTGCTCGACCTGGATCCGCGTGTTCATCTCGAGGAACCAGTAGTTCCCGTCGCGATCGAGCAGGCCCTCGACAGTCCCCGCGCTCCGGTAGCCGACTGCCCGGGCCGCGTCGACGGCGATGCTGCCGATCCGGTCGCGCAACTCGGGCGTCACGGCCGGCGACGGCGTCTCCTCGACGAGCTTCTGGTGCCGCCGCTGGATGGTGCAGTCCCGCTCCCCGAGGTGGACGACGTTGCCGTGCTCATCCGCGAGCACCTGCACCTCGACGTGCCGGGGATCCTCGAGGTACTTCTCGACGTACACGGTCGCGTCCGAGAAGTAGGCCTCGCCTTCGCGCCGCGCCGTCGCGAGGGCCCGTTCGGCCTCCTCCGCAGAGCGAACCACCTTGAGCCCCTTGCCGCCGCCGCCGGCCGACGCCTTCACGGCGAGCGGCCATCCGTACTCCTCCCCCAGAGCCGCAAGCTCCTCGGCCGACTCGACCGGTTCCGTGGTGCCGGGAATGACCGGGACGCCCGCCGCTGCCATGCGCCTGCGCGCCTCGACCTTCGAGCCCATGATCACGATCGCCTCCGGCGGCGGCCCGATCCAGACGATGCCGGCCTCGGTGCACGCACGCGCGAGCTCGGCCTTCTCCGCCAGGAAGCCGTACCCAGGATGGAGCGCGTCGGCGCCCGCCCGGCGGGCCCTCTCCACGATGCGCTCGACGTTCAAGTAGCTCTCGGCGGGCGGTCCGGCCCCGAGGAGGTATGCCTCGTCGGCGACCGTGACGTGCAGGCTGGCCCGATCTGCCTCCGAGTAGACGGCGACCGACTCGATCCCGAGCTCCCGAAGCGTCCTGAAGATACGGATGGCGATCTCGCCGCGGTTGGCGACGAGCACCTTCCGGAAGGGCGGGGCCTCGACGTTCATCGCCCCGTATTCTGTCCGTCAGTGGGCTTCGCCGACCAGCTAACCCTGGGCCGCGCAGTCGCCGTGCCGGTGGTCGTGGTCCTGTTTGCCTGGAACTTCCCGAACCACGATTACTACGCGACCGTGGTCTTCGCCCTCGCGATGGCGACGGACTACCTCGACGGCTGGTGGGCGCGCCGGAGGGAGCAGACGTCGAACCTCGGGCGCCTGCTCGATCCGATCGCGGACAAGATCCTCGTCCTGGCGACGCTCATCATGCTCGTGGGCCGCGTGCTCCCGGCCTGGATGGTGGCGGCGATCGTCGCACGGGAGTTCCTGGTCTCGGGACTTCGCCTGGCGGCGCTCGAACGCGGCGTGGTCCTGAGCGCGCGCGACCTCGCCAAGGTGAAGACGACCTCGCAGGCCGTGGCGGCGACCCTGGCCGGGCTCGCGGCGGGCGGCGCCATCTCGGACGACATCGCCTGGTGGGCACTCCTCCTCGCAGTCGCGCTCACCTGGCTCTCCGGCCTCGACTACGCCCGTGTGGCGCCGAGTCTCCTGCGCGGCGGCCGCGCCCCCGCCTCCTAGAGGAGAGGCTGGCCCCGCAACAGGATTCCGTTTGCCTAAGAGCTCCTCGCCTTGCGCGCAGTGCGCGTTGGTGTAGTGCGGGCTCCAGGCCAGACTCTGGATGCGAGGCCAGTCAAGTGAGAATTGTATCTTGTTTGACTCGCGACTGTGGTGAGGGTGGCCCCGGCAGTCGTGGGTCGAGGTGAATCGGGCACACGGACGGCGAGCGCGGGCTACGGCTGGTATTGCTGGTCGATCGCGCGGACGGTGTCCACGTTGACTCTGATCCAGACGCCCGTCTCCAAGGGCTCGAATAGCTCGAGGCTGCTCGTGCCCTGGACGATCTGGGCCAGCTCAGAGACTGTGATCGGGGTCGCGCCCAGCTGCGCCGCGTCGCCGTCCTTGGTCAGGACTGTGACATGAGCGTCGTCCGGGACGAGGTAGGTCAGCAGCCGGTGGCCCTCCTCGACAACGTAGTTGTCGTTCGGAACCGGCTGGCCGGCCTCGACCGCACC
>Ga0184621_10000011_pt1 | contig 27407 bp, 22 predicted proteins | sample PLM1_30_b1_FD_133144 | JGI IMG/M metagenome (GOLD analysis project Ga0184621, IMG submission 133144) | Groundwater sediment microbial communities from an aquifer in East River, Colorado, USA - PLM1_30_b1 | ecosystem: Environmental > Terrestrial > Soil > Riparian zone | place: USA: East River...
CGGGGGGGGGGGGGGGGGGCCGCGGTGCGCCCCCCCCCCCTCCCCCCCCCCCCAACGTTGGAGACCCCATGTCGGAACCCGCCGTGTCCCTGCTCTCGGGGTGGGAAAGCTTCTACGTCATCACCGGTTCATCGGCAGCCGCCCTTACGGGGTTGATGTTCGTGGTGATCGCCCTGACGGGCCAAACGCTGGAGGCGACCGCGAACACGATGGCGTTGGTCCGCGCCTGGGGCACGCCCACGGTCGTGCATTTCGGCGCCGTCCTGCTGCTGGCGGCGATGCTCACCACGCCGGGTCACTCTATAACGACGCTGAGCGTGTGCGTGGGCGGCTGTGGCGTGGCCGGCCTCGCGTTCAGCCGCTGGGTCGTGCTTCAGGCGCGGCGCCAAACGGAGTACGTCCCGCAGCCCGATAACTGGCGGTGGCACTTATGGCTGCCGGTCGTTGCATACGCCACTCTTGTCGGCGCCGCCGGCGCGGTCTGGTGGCGCCCGGCCCCGGCGCTCGTCCTGGTCGGCGTCGCGGCGCTCTTGCTCCTCTACATCGGGATCCACAACTCGTGGGATGCGGCGATCTGGGTGTCCATCGGGCGACGCGTGAGCGGTGCGCATCGGTCGCCCGGACGAGGACAAGGATCCTAGACGCCCGGCCGGAGCGGCGGTACACTCGTACGCCATGCTCCGACCATCCCTGTGTGCTGCGCTGCTGTTTGCCTATGCTCCAGCCGCGGCGCAATCGCGCCCCGATCCCGTGGCCTCCGTGCCGGTCCTCGCGCCCCTCGTGGCGCGTCCGGCGAGCGAGTTGGCCGACGTCATCGACCGCTTCTCCATCGATCGGACCGGACTGACCCGCCGCTACGATGCGGACGACTCGCCCGACCAACGTCGCCGGATGCGCGAGTTCTACACGGGATGGCAGACGCGCCTCAAGGATCTCGACTTCGCCAAGCTGTCACCGGATGCTCGGGTCGACTACGTCCTGCTCGCCAACTACCTACGTCATCAGCTCGCGCTCCTGGACCGCCGCGACAAGCTGCGCGCCGAGGAGCTGCCGCTGACGCCGTTTGCCGACCGTTTGCTCGCTCTCCAGGATCTGCGGCGCAATCTCGTGACGATCGACCCGCGGGCGGCGGCCCGCACGTTGGCCGAGGTCACGCGGCAGGTCGACAGTCTGCGCGCGTTGTTTGAGCCTCCCACGAAGGGCACCGCCCCGCCGACGACAAAAACGATCGCCAATCGCGGCGCCGATGATCTGGACGACGTCCGTGGCGTCGTCAGCGCTTGGTTCCGCTACTACGACGGCTACGACCCCGACTTCTCGTGGTGGGTGAAGGACCCCTGGAAGAAGCTCGAAGAATCGCTCAAGAAATACGCGCGCACGCTGCGCGAGCGCGTGGTGGGGAAGAAGCCCGCCGAAGCCGGCACGGCGGACGACAACACCGGGCCCATCGTGGGGGACCCCATCGGCGCCGGCGGTCTGCAGGAGGATCTCGACTACGAGATGATCCCCTACACGCCCGAGGAGCTCATCGCCATCGCGCAACGCGAGTACGCGTTCAGTCTGAGCGAAATGCGGCGCGCGGCGCGCGCGATGGGATTCGGCGACGACTGGAAGGGAGCGCTCGAGAAGGTCAAGAACACCTTCGTCGAGCCGGGCCGCCAGCCTGACCTCGTCCGCGACCTCGCCCGCCAGGCCGAGGCGTTCCTCGACCAGCATGAGTGGGTGACGGTCCCGCCGCTGGCGCGGGAAGACTGGCGGATGGAAATGCTCTCCCCCGAGCGTCAGCGCGTGTCCCCCTTCTTCCTCGGCGGCGAGACGATCCAGGTGTCGTACCCGACCGCCGACATGTCGGACGAAGAGAAGCTCATGAGTTTGCGCGGCAACAATCCGCACTTTTCGCACGCCACGGTGTTTCACGAGCTGAATCCGGGCCATCACCTGCAGGGCTTCATGGCGGCGCGCTACAATTCGCACCGCCGCCTCTTCCAGACTCCGTTTTGGAGCGAAGGCCAGGGGCTCTACTGGGAGATGTTCCTATGGGATCACGGCTTTCACTCGGCGCCCGAAGATCGCGTCGGCGCGCTCTTCTGGCGCATGCACCGCAGCGCGCGGATCATCTTTTCGCTGAACTTCCATCTGGGGCGAATGACGCCGGACCAGGCGATTCAATTCCTGGTGGACACGGTGGGGTTCGAACGGGCCAACGCTGAGGGAGAAGTGCGGCGCTCCTTCAGCGGCGCCTACTCACCGCTGTACCAGGTGGCCTACATGATCGGGGGGCTCGAGCTGCGGGCGTTGCACGCGGAGCTGGTCGATTCCCGCCGCATGACCGAGCGCGAGTTCCACGACGCCGTGCTGCAAGGCGGGCCGATGCCGATCGCGATGGTGCGGGCACGGCTGGCCAAGATCGCTCTCACGCGTGACGGCCCCCTCCCGCCGTGGCGCTTCGCGGACCACCTGCCGCCGCCGAGGCCGGCACCATGAAAACGCTTGCACTTGCCTTGCTCGCAGCCCTCGCCGTTTCGGTGCCCTCCCAAGACGCCGTGCGCTGGGAGCGGCAGGCGCAGAACGTCACAATCATTCGGGACGACTGGGGCATTCCCCACGTGTACGGCAAGACCGACGCCGACGCGGTCTTCGGCCTCATCTACGCCCAGGCCGAGGATGATTTCAACAGGATCGAGACCAACTACCTCAACTCGATGGGCCGTCTGGCCGAGGCCGAGGGCGAGTCCGCGATCTATCAGGACCTCCGGATGAAGCTCTTCATCGATCCCGATTCGATCAAAGCGCAGTACGCCGCGAGCCCGGACTGGCTGAAGCGTCTCATGACTGCCTGGGCCGACGGCTTGAACTTTTACCTCTCCAAGCACCCTGAGGTGAAGCCCCGGGTCATCACGCGGTTCGAGCCGTGGATGGCGCTCACCTTCAGCGAGGGGAGCATCGGCGGCGACATCGAGCGCATCAACCCGCGAGACCTCGAGGCGATGTACGGCGGTGGCGCGGCCGTGCCCGTCGGCACCGGCACCGGGGACGAGCCCGACCTCGACCCGACCGGCTCGAACGGCTTCGCGATCGCGCCCGCGAACACGCTCAACCACCGCGCCCTGCTCCTCATCAACCCGCACACGTCGTTCTTTTTCCGCGCCGAGGTGCAGGTGGTGAGCGAAGAGGGGCTCAAGGCCTACGGGGCCGTGACGTGGGGGCAGTTCTTCGTCTATCAGGGCTTCAACGATCGTGTGGGCTGGATGCACACGTCGAGCGGCGTGGACAACATCGACGAGTACGTCGAAACGACCGTAAAAAAGGGCGACCGATACGTCTATCGCTACGGCGGCGCGGAGCGGCCCGTCACCGGCCGCACCATTACGGTGCCATACAAGACGGCGGCGGGGATGGCCCGGAAGGCGTTCACGGTCTATCGCACGCACCACGGTCCCGTCATCCGGAAAGCGGGCGACAAGTGGGTGAGCATCCGTCTGATGCAGAACCCGGTGCGGGCGTTGACCCAGTCGTACACGCGTACCAAGGCGCGAGACTACCAGTCGTTCCGCCGGACGATGGATCTGCACACCAACTCGTCCAACAACACCATCTTCGCGGCTGCAAACGGCGACATCGCCTACTTCCACGCCAATTTCATTCCGCGGCGTGACACGTCGTTCGACTGGGCGAAGCCCGTCGACGGGAGCACGCCGGCGACGGAGTGGGGCGCTTTGCTCACCGTGGACGAGACGCCCCACCTCTTGAATCCCGCGAGCGGGTGGCTCTACAACGCGAACAACTGGCCGTGGTCGGCGGCGGGGGCCTCGAGCCCGAAGCAGGAAGACTATCCCCGCTACGTCGAGACGGGCGGCGAGTCGGCGCGGGGACGTCACGCGATCATGGTGTTGCAGAACAAGAAAGACTTCACGCTCGACGGCCTCATCGCCGCGGCGTACGACAGTTACCTCCCGTGGTTCGAGCGCACGATCCCCGGGTTGCTCAAGGCGTGGGACGCGGCGCCCGCCGCCGATCCGGTGAAAACGAAGCTGGCGGATCAGGTCGCGGCGCTGCGCGGCTGGGACCTGCGCTGGTCGGCGGCGTCGATCCCCACCTCCCTGGCCGTCTTCTGGGGACAGAACATCGGGCGCACGCTGAACGGCGAGGCCCGCAGGGCGGGACTGGCGCTCGAAGACTACGTGGCGCAGCGCGCCACGGGACCGCAGCTGCTCGAGGCGCTGGCCGCGGCATCGGACCAGCTGACGGCGGATTTCGGGACGTGGCGCACGCCGTGGGGCGACATCAATCGCTTCCAACGTCTCACGGGCGACATCATCCAGCCCTTCAGCGACGCCGGGCCGAGCATTCCTGTGCCCTTCACGGCGTCGCAGTGGGGATCCCTCGCCGCGTTCGGCGCGCGCGCCTACCCCGGCACCAAGAAGTGGTACGGAACCTACGGCAACAGTTTCGTGGCGGTGGTGGAGTTCGGCGACAGCATACGCGCCAAGGCGGTGACCGCGGGTGGCGAGAGCGGGCACCCCGACTCTCCCCATTTCAACGATGAAGCGGCCCGCTATGCCGCCGGCAACCTGCGCGACGTGTACTTCTACCGGGCACAGCTCGTGGGCCACACCGAGCGGGAGTACCACCCGGGGAATTGAAGCAGCGCCTGCTGCGGCTGTACCGCACCTCTCGCCCGCACCCTGGCGCGCCTCGACGCTGGCGCGAGCCTTGCAAAGCCAGTGGTGCATGCGCAGAGCGTGGCTGTTCGCCTTGGGCCTCCTGACGGCCGGGTGGTTCGGCGCCGGATGCGGTGACGCTGTGAGCTCACGCGGCGGACCGGCGATGGACACCATCCCCATCGTAGGCCAGCGGCTGTACGTTCGCCCCGGCTTCACGGTCAATCTTTTTGCCGAGCAGCTGAGCGGTGTCCGCATGCTCGCGCTGGCCCCGGACGGCGCGGTCTTCGCCGCCCTATCGGGGGGCGGCGAGATCGTTCGTCTCGTCGACGCGAATGGTGACGGTGTCGCCGAGGCGATGACGCCGGTGCTGACCGGTCTCGACTATCCCTTCGGCCTCGCGTTCCGCGGCGACACGCTCTACGTCGCCGAGGAAGGGGGCGTGCGGCGGCTCGACCCCGGGCAGAGCACAACGGTTCCAATCGTATCCGGCTTACCTACCGGCGGGCATGTGTCTCGTTCGATCGCCTTTGGGCCGGACAATCGACTCTATCTCGCGATGGGCTCGTCGTGCGACGTGTGCGACGAGCCACCGCCACGGGCCGCGGTCACGCGCTACAACCTCGACGGGTCCGGCCCTCACACCGTAGCCACCGGGCTTCGTAACTCCGTCGGGCTCGCCTTCAACCCTACGACGGGTGAGTTGTGGGCCAACAACAACGACCGTGACCATCTGGGCGACAACGTGCCACCCGAGCACCTCAACATCGTGCGCGACGGCGCGTGGTACGGGTGGCCGCAATGCTACCTGCCTGGCCGGCCGAACCCCGAGTACGCGGGCGCCGATTGCTCGACCGTCGAGCCTCCCGCCATCACCTTCCCGGCCCATGCGGCCCCGCTCGGCCTCGTGTTCTACACGGGCGGCATGTTCCCCGCCGAGTACCGCGGCGACGCGTTCATGACCTATCACGGCTCCTGGAATCGCTCGCAGCCGATCGAGCCCCGGGTGGTGCGCGTGCTGGTGCAAAGCGGCCGGCCCGCCGCCATCGAAGATTTCCTCACGGGCTTCGAGCCGCGTGGAGGCTGGCGCTGGGGTCGCCCGGTGAGCCTGCTCGTCATGCCCGATGGGGCGTTGCTCGTGAGCGATGACAGTGGAGGACGGATCTGGCGGGTGAGTGTGTCTCGGTGACGTGTTTCTAGACGTCGTCGAAGGTGTGAACGATGGGATGCCCACCGGTCGCGGCTTCCCCCGGCGCCCGCACACACAGGGCCGTGTCCATCCCCGCCGCCCGTGCCCCATCCAGCTCGGCAACGACGTCCGAGAGAAACAACATGTCCGACGGGGCGCGGTTCAACGCCGCGGCGATGCGCGCGTAGCTCTGCACCGCCGTCTTGGGGCCTGTGGTGGTGTCGAAGTACGAGCGAATGAAAGGCGTGAGGTCGCCCGCGGTCGAATGCGCGAACAGGTCGCGCTGCGCCTGAACGCTCCCCGATGAAAAAATGGCGATGTCTCTACCCTGCGCGCGCCAGCGGGCCAGGGCAGGGGGGACGTCGGGAAAGACCTCGCCCCGCAAGTCGCCCGCGCGGTACCCTTCCTCCCAGATCTTGCCCTGAAGCGATTTGAGACCCGTCGATTTGCGGTCGCGATCCATCAGCCAGTGCACGAATGCCGAGACCGAAGCCATCGGGGGATTGGGTGCCGGCACTTCGGCGGCATGCTCGGCTCTGAGCAGCGCGATGTCGGCCTGGACGTCCGCATCGGCTTCGTGGCGCTCCAGGAATTCCTGCACCCGCGCGCGCGCGTACCCAAACAACGTCGTGTGGACGAACTCGAGGGGCGTTGTCGTGCCCTCGATGTCCAGCAGGATGGCGCTCAGCGCGACAGCGGCACGTACGTCGGCCCGAAGCAGACCGGCTGATAGCCCTGGTCCGTGCCGCTCTGCGTGTAATGAGGCGTCCAGCCGGCTTTGTCCTGGAACAGGCGGATCGCCCGGATGTTGCGATCGCCGCACAGATCGAACCAGTGCCAGGTGCCGCGCGGGACGCGAATGAGATCGCCGGCTTCCACTTCGATGGCGATGACCGGGCCGTCGCCGTCGCGTGGGTGGACGTGAAACAGACCGCGCCCGCGAACGATGAACCGCACCTCGTCCTCGTCGTGCCAGTGCTCGGTGTTGAATTTGGCGAGCATCGCCTCGAGCCCCGGCGTCTGCGCGGTCACGTCGATCACGTCGGCCGTGACATACCCGCCGCGCGCCTTGAGCTGCTCGATTTCCGGCGCATACGCGGCGAGGACTTCTTCGGCCGATGCGGTCTGCGGCACCCGCTGCGCACCCGGCCAGCGTTCGTAGTCGATCCGCAAGGTGGCCAGGTAGCGCGTGACGTCGTCCTGAGCGGTCAGGGTGCGCTTCTCGTCGGGGATTCTCACCGTTGCCATGTCATGCCTCGCTTTCGCCCCATCACTTCAAACAAGAACTCCAGAATCTCGACCTGCCGCTTGGCGTCGGCCAGATCCCGGCCCCACGTGTAGAGCCCATGGCGGCGGATCAGAAACCCGTGCGCATCGGCGTGCTCTCGCAAGATCGCCTCAAGGCGCGGGACCGCGGCAGCCCAGTCCTGAGTGTTGTCGAGGATCGGCAGCCACTCGCGATGGTCGTGGGTACGCACGCCGTCCAGCCCCTTCAGCATCTCGTACCCTTCGATCGCCAGGCCGCTCTCGGGGGCGTTGTCTGAGAGAATCGTGCTCCAAATCGAATGCGTATGCAACACCGCGCCGGCCCCCCGGGCCCGCGCGATCGCGATGTGCAGACTCGATTCGGCCGAGGGTTTGCCTGCTCCCGCCAGAACGTTGCCATGCTCGTCGATCTCGACGATCTGGTCGGCCGAGAGGAGGCCCTTATCGACTCCGCTGACGGTGATGGCGAGACGCAGGGGATCGCGGCTCAGGGTCGCGCTGAAGTTGCCGCTCGTGCCCAAGGCCCAGCCGCGCGCGTAGCACTGGCGCCCGATCTCGACGAGTAGAGCGGCCAGCGCGCCGCTCGACACGTTACGACTCGCCTTTGCGCCGCCTCGGCTTCTTCTCTATCGCAAGCGGCTCCTGCGGTATCCCCCCGGAAGCGGCGATCACGCGATCGCGGCCCTGGCTCTTCGCCTTGTACATCGCGGCGTCGGCGCTCGCAATCAGCTCCTCCGGCGTGTCGCCGTGCGACGGGTACTCGGCGATGCCGATGCTCACCGTCACCTTCCCGCCTTCGAACGGCTCGGTGGCCACGCGGGCCCGAACGCGTTCACCCACGATCGCCGCCGTCGTCAGCGGGGCCTCGAGCAGCATGACGAGAAACTCCTCGCCGCCGTAGCGCGCCACGGAGTCCACGCCGCGTGTCGCCTTCCTCAGGATTTCGGCGACCTTCACGAGTGCCGCGTCTCCGCCGAGGTGACCGTTCGTGTCGTTGTACCGCTTGAAGTGATCGACATCCGCCATCATGATGGAGAAGGTGCGCCGCAGGCGCCGCGAGCGCTGTACCTCGTTGGCCAACGTCCCCATCAGGTGCCGCCGGTTGTAGAGGCCGGTGAGGGCATCGGTGACGGAAAGCCGCTCCAACTCGCTCTGACCCTCCCGCTCTCGCAGCCGCGACACCATATGCGCGAAGGCCCGGGTCAGGTACCCGACCTCGCCGCTCCCGCCCGCGGGAAGCTCGGCATTGAGATCGCCCGACGTCACCTTGGCCGCGGCGCTGCTGAGGCGCTCCAGCGGGCGCGCGATCAGCATCCCCAGACCGTAGGCGACGAGCCCGACGCCCACGACCAGCACGAGCAGCATCAGGATCGTGACGTTGCGGAGCCGCGCCAGGTCGGCGAACGCCTCAGCGCGCGGCACCTCGACGACGGCGGCCCAGCGCAGCTGCGGCACGCGTCGCAGGATCGCGACGACCTCGCGTCCGTCCGGACGCTCGTACGTCACCGTCGCGCCTTCCCTGTCGAGCAGCGGTTGCAGCGTCGCCGCCGACAGGTTGGTGCGCATGACCTCGGCGGTGCTGGTGCGCGAGGTCAGGATCAACCTGCCGCGGTCCGTCATCACCGAGACCTCGCCGGCGCCCGGCGGCGCCAACCGCGCCAGCGTGTCGGCGATGGAGCGCAGGTTGATCTTGGCGCTGAGCGCGCCGAGGAAGCGGCCGTCCGCCTGGCGGATGGGCACGGCGAGCACGATGGCGGCCTTCGCCAGCCCGGCGTCCCAGTACGGATCACCCACGTGCGCGTCGCCGGTGCGGAGCGCGTTGAGGCGTTCGAGCGGCAGCGACATCGCGCCCGTGCGGCCGCCGCTGCTCGTCACCGCGTGGCCGGTGGCATCGATGATCAGGAGCGTCTCGAAGGCCGGGAACCGCTCGCGCGCCGATGTGAGGTGGTCGCGCAGCCGGCCGACGGCGCGGTCGGCGCCGCTGCCCTGCGTCCTCCCCACGTTGTCCGACAAGACGTAGGAGCTCGCCGACACGTGCAGCTCGTCGAGTCGCTCGTCTAGCCACTGGTCGAGCGCGCGGGCCGTCTCGGAGCTCGTGCTGCGCAGCTCCTGATCGACCTTCTCACTGAGCGCGCGGCGGTTCCGGCCGTACGAGATGACGGTCGTCGCGAGCGTCGGGATGAGCGTGGCCAGCACCGCCAGCGCCAGGATCTTGTTCCTGATGCTGTCCAAGTGCAGCGCGCGCAACGGTACCGCGATGCGTTCTCCCCAAGTGCTCATGGAGGGGTGCCTCTGGGCATGCAGCAAGATCGTCGGCTCGGGGAGAACATCAACCCCCTATATTCCTCCCCCGTGACCCCTGAGATCCCCACCGATCTCCAAGCCGCGCTGGGCGAGCGCTATAAGTTGCGTCGGGTGCTGGGCCGCGGCGGCATGGCCACGGTGTACCTCGCCTACGACGGCAAGCACCGGCGCGAGGTCGCTGTGAAAGTGCTGCTCCCCGGCCTCGCCGCCTTCCTCGGCGTCGAGCGGTTCCTGAAGGAAATCCAGATCGCGGCCGGCCTGACGCACCCGCACATCCTCGCCCTCCACGATTCCGGTGAGGTGGGGGGCTTCCTCTACTATGTCATGCCGCACCTCGATGGCGGCTCGCTGCGCCAGCGGCTCCAGGGGCGGCCCCTGCGCGTGGACGATGCCCTCACGATTGCGGGTCCGGTCGCGGACGCGCTGTCGTATGCGCACCGGATGGGCGTCTTTCACCGCGACATCAAACCCGAGAACGTCCTCTTCTCACAAGGTCATCCCATCGTCGCCGATTTCGGGATCGCGAAGGCGATCAGCACGGCGGGCGGCGCGAACCTCACGCGTACGGGGTTTCCGCTCGGCACACCCGGCTACATGAGCCCCGAGCAGGCGGCGGGGCTCACCGATCTCGACGCGCGGACCGATGTCTACAGTCTCGCGGTCGTCGTGTACGAGATGCTCGTCGGGGAGATCCCCGGGCGCTGGCCGACGGAAGAGGCGGTGCGCACGGGGCGGTTCCTCGAGGCCACCGCTCCGCACCGATCCCGGCTGGCCGACGTGGGCAGCCGGCTCGAGGGCGCCTTGGTCCGCGGCCTCGCCATCCGGCACGACCAGCGCACGCCCACCCCCGGGGCGTTGATCGACGAGTTGACCGGTGCGGGCCCGCCTCCCTCGCGCCGGCGTTACAGCGGGGGCGAGGTCGAGGAGATCGTGAAGCGAGCTACCGAGATCGAGGCCGGCGCACCGACCGCGAGCGGCGCGATGACGATCGGTGGTGTCGAGGCGCTGGCGGCTGAGGTGGGAATCGCCCCGGACGTCGTGCGCGCTGCCGCCCAAGCGATCAACCAACCGGGCAGGGCAGCGGCGGCCATCGAGCCGCCGCGCCGCAACCCCTGGATCGACGGACCGACGTCGCTCTTGTTCGAACGGGTGGTCGAGGGAGAGCTGCCTGACAGCGATTGGCAGGTGCTGGTGGACGAGATCCGGCTCGTGCTGCGGAACGCGGGGCAGGCGAGCCAGTTCGGCCGCTCGTTCTCGTGGGTCGCGGCGCGCGGCACCGCGGTGCGTCGCGATCTCGAGATCGCCGTGTCGGTGCGCGGCGGGCGTACGCGCATCACCATCCAGGAGAACATGGGCCAGCTGATCGGGGCGGTGTACGGGGGCATCGGCGGCGGCATGGGTGGGGGTGGGCTGGGCCCGATGCTGGGTATCCTCGGCGGCGCGATGCATGTCGCCGGGCCGCTGCTGGTGGCGCTCGTCCCGGTATGGCTGGGGGTTACGTACGCGACCGCTCGCGCGGTCTATCGTCACAACACGAATCGCCGCGCGAAGGAGCTCGAAGGGCTGGCCGATCGGCTCGCCGAGCTGGTGCGAGAGTTGGTGCCCGCGCGCCCGCGCCTACCCCGGTGACCGTTCGACACAGTTCGCTGCGCGAAGGTGCGTGGCTCAGCGTCCTAGAAGGCCCCGCCGCCACCTCCGCCTCCGCCGCCTCCCGACGACCCGCCGCCGCCGAACCCCGACCCGCCCGAGCTCCGGGGCGACGAAGTGAGGGTCGACCCCGCGGTAGTCGAGAGATGGGCCAGGTTGGCCGAAAAACCGGTCACGTTGAAATGGCTCATGCTCGGGCCCACGAACCAGGCGGGCGGCTGTGTGTAGATGCCCTCGAAGGCTCGCGCCCACTTCCGTTCCACGCCGAATGCCATCGCGAAGGGCAGATAGCGGTCGAATAGCTCCGGGTGCCCGATGATGATGCGTTTCAGGTTCTCGGACTCCACACGTCGCAGAAACTCCTCGAAGCCGAGCACGTGCTCGAGCGCCCGCGCCCCGGCCTCGGTGCGTGCCGGCATGATGAGGCTGAAGCACAGCAGGATCGCGCCGACGAGGATTCCGGCGGCGATGAACGGCGTGGGGGTCATCAGGAAACCGGCCGACAACGCGCCGCCGCCAATCGCGATCAGGGCGCCGAGCACGACCGCCCCGCCGATCCACCTGGCGCGCACCGTGTCGGGGCGCGCGTGGTAGAACCCGCGGCCCAGCAGCCGGTCAAACACCCTCGTCTTGATTCCGGGGATCTCCGTGTAGAACTCTTCCTTTAGATCGGACAGCTCGACGAGCCCGCTGCGCCCGGAGAAGATGCCCTCAAACAGGCGCCGTTCATGCGGTGCGAGCTCAGCGGCTCCCGCGGGAGGCTCCAGGCGGCGCAGGGTGTAGTCCCGGCTCCCCTCGCGCTCCTCGATGCGCAGATGCCCCCGGACGGCCAGGTCCACCAGCGTCGCGGTGATGTCGCGCAGGTCCGCGGAGTTATCGAGCAGCGTGCCCGCTTCGGCGGGGCTCAAGCCGCGCGGCGGCTCATACTGCACCGCGATGGGCCGCCGGCGGGGATCCTTGCCCCGGCGGCGCCAAATGAAGAACGCCAACAGGAAAACGGGAATCGGAATCGCGAGCGGCCAGTTGCTGCTGACGGCCTCTTGGGCCCGGGCCGTGACCGGCGGCTCCACCACGAGGCCCTTGTTCCACCCGACGACCGCGGTGAGCCCCTCGTGAAAGCCGAGGGCGTGGGGCATCGCGACGGTGACCGTGGTCCCCCCGGTCTCGACCTTCGCCTCCTGCGCCGTGGACCCGTACGCGCCGTTGAAGGCGATCGCCCGAATGCCCTCGGCGCCCGATGGCAGCTCGATGCGCGCCGTCGCGGCCCCGAGCGGCACGTCCCACTCGTCGCCGGTGACGTTCCAGTAGAGCTCGTCGTGGTCCTCGAAGAACCGCAGCCCGTTCGTCGCCCGGTAGCGGAGCACGACGGTCCGCGTGGCGTCCGCGGCGCCGGGGATCCACATCTTGAACTTGATGTAGTGCCGCTCGCGGTTCGCCTCGACGCGCAACGGCCGGCCCTCCCCGTCCGTCGCACTCTGCAGACTCAGCCCCAGCGTCCAATTGAATCCCTGCGGCGTACGGTACGTGACCGGGATCGTGCGGTAGATCCCGTTCCACGACCCGACGAACCGCGCGGTGATCGTCTCCGTCACCTGGATGCTCGCGTCCCGCTCGACCCGGATGACCGCCTCGAAGCGGTCGATCGTATACGAGCGTTGCGCGGCGGCGGACGTGCCCCAGAGGCCGACCAGCAGTAGGAGCCCGATGCGCCCCCTCCCCCCCCTCCTCACGCGCTCGCTCCCGTGTCCACGCGTGGCACGGCGCGTTCGGCGGCGTCGTCGATTCCGAAGAACTCGCGCGGCTTGAAGCGGAAGGTCCCGGTCACGAGGTTCGCCGGGAACTGCGCGATCCCGGTATTCCAATCCCGGACCACCGCGTTGTAGTAGCGTCGCGCCTGTTGCAGGGTGTCTTCGACGTCGGTCAAGGTGCGCTGTAGCCCCGCGAAGCTCGCCGCGGCCTTCAGGTCGGGGTACGCCTCGGCGATGGCGAAGATCTGGCGCAGCGATCCCTCCACCGGGTTTTCTTCTCGAAAGCGCGCGGTGGGACTCCCATCCGACGCCTGCAGAGCGCGGCCGCGCGCGGCGACGAGGGCTTCGAGCGTCTGCCGCTCATATCCTGCATGCCCTTTCACGACCGCGACGACCTGGGGAATGAGATCGTGACGGCGCTTGAGCTGCACATCGATATCGGCCCACGCGTTGTCGCTCAACTGGCGCAGACGCGTGAGCCGGTTGAAGATCACCACCGCCCACAGCGCGATCACGACGACGGCGGCGAGGAGCAGTTTCATGCGGCCAATATAGGGTCAGGTTCGGACCGCGTCGCGGTCGATCACCAGTCGTGTGACATGACCGGACAGTCGCCGGTGCACGCGCCAGATCAGGACCAGCGCCACGAACACCAGGCCGGCCGTGAGCCCCCACCACAGGCCGCGCGCCCCGGTGTGGAGGCCGAAGCCGAGGGCCGCGCTCACCGGCAGCCCGACTAGCCAGAAGCCCAGCACGTTGATGATCATTGGCGCGCGCGTATCAGCGACGCCGCGCAGGATGCCGATCGACACGACCTGGATGCCGTCGAACACCTGAAACACTCCCGCGATGGGGATGAGGGTTGCGGCGAGGGCGGCGACGCCCGCGTCGGTCGTATACAGCCCGGCGAGCGACGCCGGCACGAGTAGCATGACCAACGCGCTCGCGGACATGAAGCCGACGCCGCAGATGAGGCCCGCCGCGGCCGCGCGTCGCGCCTCCGCGATGTCGCCGCGCCCAACGGCGTGCCCGACGAGGACCGCCGCGGCGGCCGACACGCCCAGCGGCACCATGAACGCGAGCGAGGCGAGGTTCAACGCGACCTGGTGCCCCGCCAGCTGGGCGGTCCCCATCCAGCCCATCATGATGCCGACGACGGCGAAGACGCCGTACTCGAGCTCGTACTGGATCCCGATGGGCGCGCCGAGCGCCGCCATGCGGCGCAGCGGCTCCCACGCCGCGGCCTCGCGCCGCAGCGGCACGAGCTGCGGCCGGAGCGTCCGCCACGCGACGACGAGGAGCCAGGCGAGCATCACCCAGCGGCTGACCGAGGTGGCCCACGCGGAGCCGACGGCCCCGGCCGCCGGGAACCCCCAGTGCCCATAGATCCAGAGGTAGTTGAGTCCGACGTTGGCCAGGTTGCCGGCGACCATCGCGCCGACGATTGGGGCGATGCGCTTCAGCGCCTGCAGGCTCTGCCGCAGGGCGCCGAACAGATAGAAGGGAAGGATGCCCGCGATTTCGATGCGGGCGTACGCCGCGGCGACCCCGGCGACTTCCGGGGGTTGATGCAGCACGCCGAGCACCTGCCGCGCGGGCAGGAGCAGCACCGCGGCGACGACGCTCAGGGCGAGGGCCAGGATCAAGCCCCGCTGCACGCCGCGCGCGACGGCTTCGGTGTCACCCGCGCCCACGGCCTGCGCGACCACCGGGTCGAGCGCCATGAGGGCGCCCATCCCGAAGATCGCCGCGCCGAAGAAATAGAGATTGCCGAGCGCCACCGCCGCGATCGCTTCGGCCGAGACGTGACCCACCATCACGGTGTCCACGACGCCCATCAGCATTTGCCCCAGCTGCACGACGACGATCGGCAGGGCGAGACGCACCATGGCGTGCAGCTCGGCGCGGAACGTCATCGGTATGCGGGACATGCGGGGAAATAACGAGCCAAACCGTCTGACTGGCAACGACTTCCGCCATCTGCCGATTCCTGACTTGGCCCGGACGTTGGGTCGCCCAAGAGACAGCAACCTTTGAGGTCCGATGAGCGTCAGACTAATGACCCCACCTCGAGCCGCCGCGATGTCGAGAGCGATCGTCCTGTTCGTAGCGCTCGGCGCTGTCGCCGGGCCCCTCGTCGCCCAGAACAATCATCCGACACCGCCGCCCGTTGCGCGCGCCGTCCCCCTCCAAGGGGCGATTCAGCTCGACGGACGCCTCGATGAACCGGTCTGGCAGTCGTCACCCCCGGCCACGGACATGCGGCAGGCCCAGCCTCACGAGGGCCAGCCCGCCACGCAGCGCACGGAGGTGCGGTTCACGTTCGACGGCGCGGCGCTGTACGTGGGAGCGCGGATGTACGACGACTCGGGGGCGCGGGGGGTGCGCACCCGGCTGGTGCGGCGCGACGGCGATCCCAGCTCCGACTACATCCAGGTCATCTTCGACACGTACCACGATCACATCGGCCGGCTGTTCTTCCTGGTGAACCCATCGGGGGTGAAGAACGACGCCAACGGCCTGGGCGGCGGAGGCGATCCGTCCTGGGATCCCGTGTGGGACGTGCAAACCAGCATCGACTCGCTGGGCTGGACGGCCGAGATGCGCATCCCCTTCTCGCAGCTCCGGTATCCCTCCACGGCCGAGGCGCAGACATGGGGCCTCCAGATTTGGCGCCAGGAGAACCGCCTCAACGAGCTGTCGATGTGGTCGTTCTGGGGGTCGCAGGAGACCGGCGGACCACCGCGGTTCGGGCATCTCGAGGGCCTGGTGATCACGCGGCCGCCCGGCCGCGCCGAGATTCTTCCGTACGTCGTGGGACGGTCGGCCAACGTCCCCGGCGACGCCGCCGATCCGTTCTTCGATCCCCATGCCCTCGACGGGCGCGTCGGTGCCGACGCGACCCTGCGGGTCACGTCGAATCTCACGCTCAACGCCACGGTAAACCCCGACTTCGGTCAGGTTGAAGTCGACCCCGCCGTCGTGAACCTGTCGGCCTTCGAAACCTTCTTCGACGAGCGCCGGCCGTTCTTCGTTGAGGGCGCGGGGTATTTTGGCCTCGGCGGCTTCAACTGCTTTTTCTGCTCCAACGTCTCGAGCCTGTCGATGATCAGCACGCGGCGGATCGGCCGGCCACCACAGATCTCGCCGTTCCGCGCGGGTCTCCCGACCCCCATCGCGTTCGCCGACGTGCCCGAGAATTCCACCATTCTCGGTGCGGGGAAACTCACGGGGCGCACGCCGACCGGCTGGTCGATCGGCATCCTCGACGCTGTAACCCGCCGCGAGCGGGCCCTGGTGGAGGACACGCTGGGGGTGCGTCAAAGGCTCACCGTCGAACCGTTCACGAATTATTTCGCCGGGCGCGTTGCCAAAGATCTGCGCGGGGGCGCCACGGTACTCAAGGCCATGGCGACCTCGGTGTTCCGCGACCTGGATGAGCCATACATCGCTTCGCGGCTCTCGAAACACGCGGAGGTGTTGGGCGTGTCGAGCGACATGTGGTGGCGCAAGCGCGAGTACCGGCTGATGATGCAGCTGGCGGGCACCCAGGTCGTGGGCGACACGGGGGCCATCCGGCGCATCACGAGGTCGTCGGCGCACTTCTTTCAACGGCCGGACCGGTCCGATACCGCGGACGCACGCCGCCCCCGGACCTCGATCGATGGCGTGGGTGGATACGCTCGCTTCTCGCGCGAGTCGGGCAAGGTGCTGTTCGAGTTGTCCACCAACTTCCGCACGCCCGCCTTCAACAACAACGACATGACGTTCTTTTCGCGGGCGGACTATTGGTGGATGGGCGCGAACGTGTTCCCGCTGTGGACGAAGCCGAGCAAGTGGTATCGCCAGGCGTTTCTGATCGGCGGCGCGCAGCAGCAATACAACTTCGATGGTGACCTGACCGACCGGCAGGTGCACGGGTTCGCGCAGATCCAGACGCTTGGCTATTGGTGGCTCAGTACGTTCTGGATCCATCGGCCCGACGTGTTCGACGACCGGCTGACGCGCGGCGGTCCCGTCGTGCGGCGCCCGGGGATCGACTATTGGTCCGCCAATGTGAACACGGATTCACGCAAGAAGGTGGTGTTGAGCTTCAACACCGACCGGGGCTGCAACCGCGATGGGGATTGCGATCACTCCGCAAGCCTGTCGGCGGAATTGCGTCCCCGCTCGAACGTCTCCCTCTCGCTCGGACCGTCGATCGGACACGAGGAGACGGGATTCCAGTTCGTCACTGCGTTTACGGATCCCGCGAGCACCGCTTTCTATGGATCGCGCTACGTATTTGCCCGCCTGGAGCAGAACTCACTGTCCATGAACACCCGCTTCAACGTCACGTTCTCGCCCACGCTGACGCTGGAGCTGTTCATGCAACCGTTTATCGTGAGCGGCGAATTCTCGCGCTACAACGAGTTCGCGGCGCCGCGCTCGTCGCGCCGGCTGGTCTACGGCGTGGATACCGGCACCGACTCGGTGAAGGCGGGCAATCCGTCCCTCGGCGTCCGCGATTCGATCTTCATCGATCCGGACGGGGGGGGACCCGCGGCTCAGTTCGTCATCGAAAACCCGAGCTTCACCTTCCGCTCGCTGCGCGGCAACGCCGTGCTGCGGTGGGAGTATCGGCCGGGTTCCACGATCTTCGTGGTCTGGACGCGCAGCAGCCAGCTGCCCTCATTGACGCGTGGGCAGATCGACTTCAGCGAGGATGCGAGCGCCATTTTCCGGGGACCCTCGGCGAACATCTTCTTGATCAAGGTGAACTACTGGCTCGGACTGTAACGTCCCCTGCCTGATGCGTTAACGCCCTGTTGTGGCGACGACGCGGCAGTTGTGGCCGCCACTCCCCAAAAACCCGCCGCTCGCCCGTTTCCTGCGGTGCAGCCTCGGGGCGACGCGCTCCGGCCCGCTTGTTGCGCCACCCCAAGCCGGGTCCTATGACTACTACCGCCGCAGTGCCAGTCGTCCTCATCGCCGTGGGGCGCGAGCGCTCCCTCATGCGAGTCCTTGGCCCCACGGGATACAGCGTTCTCGAGGCGGCGACCGCGGGGCGGGCGCTCGAGCGGGCCCGCGACACCCGGCCCGACATCATCATTCTCGATAGCGACCTCCCCGACTTGACGGGGCTCGAGGCGTGCCGGCTGTTCCGCGGGGAACCGCACATCGGCCGCAACGTCCCGATCCTGCTGCTGACCTCCGGCCCACCCACACCCGACCAGCGCGTGACGGCCCTCCGCGCCGGCGTCTGGGATTTTCTCCGCCATCCCGGTGACCCGGATGAGCTGTCGCTGAAGCTCGAGACCTACATCCAGGCCAAGCGGAACATCGACGCCACGCTCGCCGAGGGGTTGGTCGATCCAACGACGGGCTTGCACAGCCGCCCGGGGTTGGCGCGGCGGGCGCGCGAGCTGGGGGCGTTGATGGCCCGACATCACGGCGCCCTCGCGTGCGTCGTCTTCGCGGTGGAGTCCAATCCAGCGGACCCGAGAGCCGGCAACTTGGTGGCACAGACGGCGCGCGTGTGCGACGTCGTCGGATCGTTGGGCCCCGGCGAATTCGCGGTCCTCGCTCCCGGAACCTCCGACGCCGGCGCGATCCGGTTCGCGCAGCGCGTCGCATCGGCGCTGTGCGCGTCGCCCGGTGGGAGCCGGGAGAACGCCGTCACGCCCGGCCCGGGGCTGCGCGTGGGCTACGACGCCGTCGTGAACCTGAAATACGCGCCGATCGATCCCGTCGCCCTGTTGGGACGCGCGGCGGCGGCGGTGCGCAACGGCCGGCCTGAACCCGGCTATCCGTGGGTGCGCCGTTTCGACGTGGGGACGGCGTCTCACGACGATGTCCGCGCCGCGGTGCGCAGCACGCCACCGGGCCTCGTACTCGAGGATGGGGGACACAGGTAATGCGGAACGTTCGTTTCCTGCGCGCGGCCCTGCTCGGCTGTGTCGCTGTCGTCGCGGTCAGCTGCTCGGAACCCACGAATCCCGCACCGCAGGCCGGCCTGCTCGACGGTGATCTCTTCGGTGACCTGACGCAGCGCACCGGCCTCCTCTATTGCGCGCCGCTCCCCTACGACTCGGTCACGCAAACGATCGGGCCCGAGGGCGGGATCATTCAGGTGGGCCCGCACACATTCACCGTCCCCGCCGGAGCGCTGGACACGGAGGTGACGATCACCGCGGTCACGCCCTCGGACACGGTCAATCGGATTCAGTTCCAGCCGGAGGGGTTGGTCTTCAACGACTACACCACCCTCCGCATGAGCTACGCGAACTGCAACCTCCTGGGCTCCCTCCTGCCCAAGCGGGTCGCGTACGTCAGTTCCGATTTCGTGATTCTCGATTACCTGCCGTCGCTGGACAACGTCTTCACGCAGACGGTCAGGGGCAAGCTCCAGCACTTCTCAGAGTATGCCCTCGCTTGGTGAGCCGCGCCTGAGCACTCCGTTCGCTCCGCCTGCCGCACTGCTCCAACAAGCGCGCGAGCGCGAACGGGCGGGGTCTCTGCCCGAAGCGATCCAGCGCTACGAAACGGCGATCGCGACGGCACAGCAGTTCGGCGACCAGCGGGTCCTGGCGGAGGCGCTCCGCCGTCTCGCCGTCGTGCGGCACCAACGGGGGGACGCTGATCAGGCCCGCGCACTCTGCCTCAGGAGCTATGACGTAGCCCACCACGTCGACGACGACGTGCTCGCGGCTGAAGCGCTCAATACGCTCGGCGTCATGGACATCACCACGGGGTCGCTGCAGGACGCGCGCGAGACGTTCCTCAAAGTACTGGACCTCGGAGGCGCGAGTCAGGCGCTGCGCGCGCGTGCCGAACAGAATCTCGGGATCGTCGCCAACATCCAGGGTCAGTTGAACGAGGCCGTGGCGCGGTACGAACGCTCGCTCGACGCGTACCGCAGCTGCGGCGACGAGCACGGCTGCGCGATCGCCTATCACAACCTGGGCATGGTGAGCGCCGACCGGGGGCGGCTCGACGCGGCGGATTGCTATTTCCAGGAAAGCCGGGCATTCGCGGAACGTGTCGGGGACGTCCATCTCTGGGCGCTATGCCTCCTCAATCACGCCGAAGTGCACGTCGCCCGGCAGCGCTTCGAGGACGCGCGCCAGAACGCGGAGTCGGCGCTCGCCATATTCGATCAGCTCGGGGCGCAGCGCGCCAAGGCGGACACCTACCGCGTGCTCGGCATGGTGTATCGTGAGACCGGCCGCCCGGCCCTGGCCGAATCGCGGCTGCGCTCAGCCATCGATCTGGCGAGCGCCGCGGGCTCCGCGTTGGGGGAGGCCGAGGCCTCCCGCGAGTTGGCGCTGGTGCACCAGGCCATGGGACGAAACGTAGAAGCGCTGCGCCTGCTCAACGCCGCCTACCGTCTGTTCCGCCGCCTCGACGCCCGAGTCGATCTGGTGTACGTCGGAGGCAAGGTGGCGGAGTTGGAGGGCTCGTACCTGGCCCTGGTGCGCGAGTGGGGCCAGTCGATCGAATCGACCGACAACCACACCTATGGGCACTGCGAGCGCGTCGCGAAGCACGCGGTCGCGATGGCGCGAGCCCTCGGACTCGACGAGCACGCGGAGACGACGGTCCTGCTCGGCGCCTACCTCCACGACGTCGGCAAGGTGCAGGTGCCGCACGAGATCCTCAAGAAGCCGAGCCCGCTGACGCGCGCGGAGCTCGAGGTGCTGCAGTTGCATCCTATCTGGGGCATCGAGCTGCTGGCGACCGTCGACTTCCCGTGGGACCTGAAGCCGATCATCCGTTCGCACCACGAGCGCTACGACGGCACCGGCTACCCCGACCGTTTGCAGGGCGACGAAATCCCGCTTGGGGCGCAGATCGTCGGGATTCTGGACGCGTTCGACGCCCTCACGACGACGCGCGCCAATCAAGCGGCGCTGTCCACGGATCAGGCGATCGCGGAGCTCACGCGGCGGTGCACCTGGTGGTCGCCGCGGGTCTTCGACGCGTTTCTCAAAGTGGTAGCGATCAGCGCCCCCGCGAAGCCCGCTGCGGCGGAATCGGCAGAGTCACCGTAAACGTGGTCCCCTGACCCAGGGCGGACTGCACGTCCACCTGGCCCTTGAACATCTCCTCCGTAATCTCCCGGACGACGGTCAGTCCGGTTCCCGATCCCGACCCGAACACCTGCGTCGTGAATCCCGGCTCGAAGATCCGGTCGCGATGCTCGGCGGCGATGCCGACGCCGCGGTCTTGGACCGCGAGGCGCAGCGCATCGCCCGCTTGAGCGAAGGTGACCACCACGGGGGTCTTCCCGCTCTGTGACGCCACGACGGCGTTCCGGATCAGGTTCGTGAGGATCTGATAGAGGCCGTTCGGATCGCCCTGCAGGAAGAGCCCGTTCACCGCGACGGTTCCCTCCAGCGCGATGCCTTTCTTGCGCGCCAGCGGCCGCTCGAGCGCGACACACGACCGCACTACCTGCCCCGCATCGAAGCGCTCCCAGCGCGCCAGCCCGCCGCGCGCGCGGTCCTGGATCGATCGCAAAAAGGCGATCGCCTGTTCCATGCCTTCTCCCACGCCGGTCAGGTCCTCGAGCAGCCCCGCCCGGAACGCCGGGTCGAGCGACGCCGTTTCACGCACACGCCGGAAGCACCACTCGAGTCCCGCCAACGCCGCCGTCAGCGGGTTGGCGACCTCGTGCGCGATGACGCTCGGCTGCCGCACCAGCTCCGCCAGGGCGTCGGGCTCAGGCGTCCTGGGGCGGACGGCCACGCGCGGCGTCTGATCGACCAGGCCCAGGCACAGGCCGGCGAGCTCGAGGGTGATGCGCTCGCGGCTGCGACGCTCTACGCCATCGGGGGGTGGGGCAGGGGGCTGATTCCGCACCGGAGCGATGCACCAGTGTCCGGCGTCGTCAAGCAGGCACCCCACCCACCGGCTGCCCTGAATGATCGGCGCGCTCCAGCGCTGCAGCGTACTGCTCAAGTCGAGATTCGTCGCGCCCAGAGGTGGCTCGGGCACGCTCGTCAGGATCGGGAGCACCTCCGCCCGCGCCGAGACTTCCCACATGGCGACGATCCGCCCCTGCAGCGCGACACTCGCCTGGCGCAGAATCTCGCGGCGGCGGGCGACGCCTGGATCGCCTGCGCTCTCCGGGCTGTTCATCGGCGTGGTGGGAGAGCGCTGCTAGGAGCGGGCGCGACGCTCGAGGAGCTCGAGCGCGCGTTCGAGCCGCCGCAACGCTGCGGCGAGATCGGCTCGCTGTTCGACGTGGAGGCCGTCGGTCTCGTACAGGTGGTGCATCAGCTGGAGCGCGTTCCGGACGTGCTCGGCGGGAGTCTCCGTCGCCCGGGGGCGAATGGCATTGCGTCGATCGAGCGTGCTGCGTCGCTCGGTACCACGTCGCAAGTCCACGACGCGGCGGCGATTGACGGCGACCGGCGCGAGGACCGTGCGTCTCGGCACGGCCCGGCGGTCGACCCCGCCGCGACGGTCGGCAACCAGGCGACTGGTCGTGGGCACGACCTAATCTGTCATTAACGGCGCGCCGGCGCCACTCGCACGGCGGTCGTGTAAATGAAGTCTCCGAGCGGCGAGTCGTCGTCGTTGGCGGCATTTCCAGCCGCGTGGAATACCACGAGGCCACGTCCGTCACTGGGCGCTGTCCAGCGCACCGACCAGCGACCGGCGTCGCCGCGCAAGTCGGTCCCAAGCAGCGTGTGCTCGATGTAGCTCACGTGCGACAGTGTGTCCCAGATCACAACCGAACGCCCGTCGCCGGGTGCAATGACGCCCGCCGGCCGCCCCGCCGCGGCGCCGTCGGCGAAGCGCGCGGCGAGCTGAAAGCCGGCCCGCAACATCCCGGCGTGCCGCAGCACGACCTCCAGCTGGTAGGTTCGGCCCGGTGCGTAGCTTGCCGGCGCCCCGGTGATGGCGAGCTCGCCGCCCGGCTCGTTGAGGCCGGCGTCGGAATGGCACGCGCGGCAGGTCGGCTCGCCGAAACCGCCGGTGTGCGCAGCCGGCGGTCCCGTCTTGAAGAGCGGAACCGCCGCCAACGACACCCCCGCCACGACGAGGGCGCCGAGTTTCACGGGCGCCCTAGGGGACAGGCGTCGCCGGGGGGTTCGGCAACTGGGCCCGGCCGATCGTGTTGGCGTCGCTCCCGAACCAGATGGCCCGCGCGTGGGGGTCGAACACCATGTGGCGGATGGTCCCGCCGCCGCTCGGGACATCGACGCCGGGGAGGAACTGTCGGGTGCGGGTGTCGAAGCCCACGAACCGATTCGGTTGGGCCCCCGTCTCCACTACCCAGATCCGGTCCTGGTCATCGACGGTGACCGCGTAGGGCCTCGCGCCGGAGCCGCCCGGCAGCGGCCACTCTTCCACCTGCTTGGTGCGCGGGTCGAAGCGGCCGAGCTTCCCCCCCGCATAGTCACCGTACCAGACGGCACCGTCGGAGGTGATGGCCATGCGCCGCGGCCGCGCCTCGGCGCGAGGCAGGGGATACTCCGTCAGTGCGAACGTCGTGGGGTCGACCGTCGCGATCTTGTTGGTCCCAAACAGGACCACCCACGGCCGGCCGTCGGGAGCGAGCGCGATGCCGTAGGGGCGGGCGCGCGGCGTCGGCACCTTGACCAGTCGCATCGTCCCGGTAGCCACCGTCAGCTTGCCGATGAAGTTGCCACCCTGGACCGTGAACCAGATGTCGCCGTGGCGATCCCAGATCATCGTGTGCGGGTCGCGCGCCATCGAGTCGGACATCGGAATGCGCGTGATCGTCCCGGTCTTCGGGTCGAGCCGCCCGATATGCGACGACGCGTTGCCCGAGTACCACACGATGCCGGCGCTGTCCAGAATCAGGTTGTGGGGACCGGCGCCGGGCGCGAGGTCGAACTTCTTGAACTCTCCGGTGGTGGGGTCGAGCACGCCCACGTAGTGGCCGGTTTGTCCCACGAACCACACCCGCCCCGCGCGATCGAGGTAGGGGTCGCGGGGGCGCGTGCCGGCCCAGGGCACGTTCCACTCCTGGATTTTCGCGGGGGGCTGCTGCGCCGCGGCTGGGGCAGCCAGCACGGCGAGCGCGACGAGAGTCGAGCGCGAGAGGGTCATGGAGCCGTCCGTTTTGCGAGCCATGCGTCGAGGGTCTTGCTCCCACCCCCCGACGCCCAGATGAATAGGAAGATGAAGCAGTACAACACCGGAAGTTCGCCGCGGTTCACCCAGGGCCAGAGGCTGTGGTTCTTCGACGCGTGCATCCAGAAGAAGGCGACGGCCATCTCCCCGGCCACGACGAACGCGACATAGCGAGTCCACACGCCCGCGGCGATCAAGAGCCCGCCGAAGAACTCGAGGATACCCGCAAGGCCCACCGGCCAGAACGCCGTGAACGATCCCTGGGCCCCGAACCAACCGAACAGCTTCATGCCGCCGTGGGTCATGAACAGCAAGCCGGCCACGATGCGAAGCGCGTTGAGCGTCAAGTCGTAGTACTTCTCGCCGAACCGTCCGGACATCGGGAGCCTCCCGAAGCGTGATGGCGCCAGTATAGCCGGGTCTCGCGCGGTACGCCATCTTTGCGGATCTTGGAGCGTCCGTGAACGACCATACGAATCATCGGCCCGCTGTCGTCGCCGGCTTCCTCGGCTGGATGCTCGACGCGTTCGATTTCTTCGTTGTCGTGATGACACTCACGGCGATCGCGAAAGAGTTCGGGCGCAGCGACGCCGAGATCGCGTTTTCGATTACGCTGACGCTCGCGTTCCGGCCGGTCGGGGCGTTCATCTTCGGCTTGCTGGCCGACCGCTACGGGCGGCGCCTGCCGTTGATGCTCGATCTCATCTTCTATTCCATCGTCGAGGTCCTCTCCGGGTTCGCACCGAGCTACTGGTCGTTCCTGGTGTTGCGTGCGTTGTTCGGGATCGGGATGGGCGGGGAGTGGGGGGTGGGGGCCTCGCTCGTAATGGAAAAGGTGCCGCCCAGGCTGCGCGGCGTCTATTCGGGACTGTTGCAGCAGGGCTACGCCGCGGGCTATCTGCTCGCCGCCCTGTGTTACTTCTTCGTCTTCCCACGCTGGGGGTGGCGGCCGATGTTCTTCATCGGCGGGCTTCCGGCACTGCTGGCCCTGTACATCCGGTTCCAGGTGAAAGAGTCCGAGGTCTGGCAGCGGACACGCCACCGCGATTGGTCCGGGCTCGGCCGCGCCATCGTGTCGCACTGGAAGCTCTTTCTGTACATCTGGTTGCTGATGACGATGATGAACCTGGTGTCGCACGGCACCCAGGACCTCTATCCGACATTCTTGCAGCGCGATTGGGGATTCACGCCGGAACGTCGGGCGATCCTGACGATGATTGCGAACGCCGGTGCGCTCACGGGAGGCGTGCTGTTCGGGCTCTATTCCGACCGCATTGGACGGCGCCGGGCGATCGCCGTCGCGCTCGCTGGCGCGATCGTGATGATCCCGGCCTGGGCGTTCGCGCCGTCACTCCCCGTACTTTTTCTCGGGGCCTTCGGGATGCAGTTCATGGTGCAGGGCGCCTGGGGAGTCATCCCCGCCCATATCACCGAGTTGTCTCCCGACTCCGTGCGGGGTTTCCTCCCGGGCTTTGCCTACCAATGCGGCGTCGCGGTCGCGGCGTTCGTGCCAACGCTGCAGGCGTGGATCGCCGAACGCGTGACGTACACCGTGGCGATGCCGCTCACGGCGGGCATCGCATTCGTCGCGTGCGCGATCGTGGCATGGCGCGGTCCCGAGCGGCGCGGCATCACGTACGGCGCGGGGCCGCCACTCCCGCCCGCATAGGTGTCACCGAACAAACCCCATATGGCCCGCGAGCTCCACGCCGACGTCATTATGATGGACTGCGCCCTGGGCGAATGTCATTTGTGAGCCAAGCCCGCCTGCCCTAGGGTCCGCTTCCCGCCCGAATCTCGGACCGCGACGCTGTGGCGCACGGTTACCCGTGCCCAGGAGGATGCTATGTCCCCGCACAGCCGCGCCAGAACCGCTCTATTCGCGGCGGCGCTCGGCGCCATCGCCGCCTGCGATGACGCGCCACCCGCCACCGCGCCCCCCACCGACCTGCCGCCGCCGGCGGCGCTGTTGATCCCGTTTGCGCCGGCCGGCAGTCCGCTCCCCGATCTCACCGCCGATCAGCTCGCGCTGTTCCAGCGGGGGAGTGCCGTGTTTCAGATCGAGTTCGCTCCTGAGAACGGGCTCGGACCGCTCTTCAACGCCGTCGGGTGCGCGGCGTGTCACGAGAATCCCGTGGTCGGAGGCAGCGGCAGCAACGATCCCGAGGAGGAGGGCGAGGATATCGAGGTCCACGCGACCGCTTTCAAAGGCGGCGTGTGCGACAACCTCGCCGCCGTCGGGGGCCAGGTGCAGCAGCAGCAGGTCACGCCGGCGCTCGCGGACGCGCTCGGCATCGAGGCCGAGCCGGATATCCCCGGCGCCACCGCCAGCGGGCGGCGCACGACCCCCGACGTATTCGGGTTCGGTCTGCTCGATGCCGTTCCTGACGCCCAGATCCTCGCCTTGGCGGACCCGAACGATCGCAACGGCGACGGCATCTCGGGCCGCGTCCATCGCACGGCGGACGGCCGCATCGGCCGGTTCGGGCGGAAAGCGCAGGCCGCGACGCTGCGCGAGTTCAATTCCGAGGCGTTCGTGATGGAAATGGGCGTCACGAGCCCCGGGAACCCCACCGAGCAGACGGTCGGAGGCAACCCGCTGCCCGACGGCGTGGATCCGACCGCGGACCCCGAGGTGACGCAGGACGAGTTCGATGCGGCCGATGGGTTCGTGCGTCTGTTGGCTCCGCCCGAGCCACTGCCGTTGGACCTGATAGGCGCGATTGGCAGCGTGGTGTTCGTCAACATCGGGTGCGCGTCGTGTCACGTCCCGGCGCTCCTCACGGGGCCCAGTCCCGTGAGCGCGATCAGCCTCAAGGTCGTGCCGGCCTACACCGACCTGTTGCTGCACGATATGGGGCTCAAGCTCGCCGATATCTGCCTCGGCGACGCACGACCGTCCGAGTTTCGAACCGAGCCCCTTATGGGCTTGCGGTTCGTGACCGCGTTCATGCATGACGGCCGGGCGCTGACGATCCCGCAGGCGATCGCGGCGCACGGCGGGGAAGGTGCCCGTGCACGCAGCCGGTTCGCGCGGTTGTCGTCCTTCGAGGGCTTCGCCCTGCTCAGGTTCTTGCGCAGCTTGTAGACCGCTGGTGCGGGCGGCGGGTCCGGGGTAGTGTCCCGGCCCGCCGCCCGTATCTTCTCCGAGTCGCAGCCGTCACTCGCACACTCGGAGGCTATATGGTGCCCCGCCGCTCGTTTCTCGCCGCGCTCGCGTCGCTCACCGGCGTGGCGCTGACGCGCCCCGCGTTCGCCCTGCCCGCGTCGGATACGTGGGATCTTTCCTGGCTCGATCAGCTCAAGGGCCGGCACAAGCAGGTGTTCGCCGTCAGCGCGCTGCACGACCGCCTCCCCCTGCACGTCGTCGTCAACTACCTGGATGCGCACCGCGAGGTATTCGGGCTGGCGTACCCCGACATCAACACCGTGGTCGGGATCGCGCGGCAGGCGTTTCCCATCAACGCCCAGGACGCGCTGTGGACGAAGTACGAGTTGGGC
>Ga0184621_10000016_pt1 | contig 24871 bp, 19 predicted proteins | sample PLM1_30_b1_FD_133144 | JGI IMG/M metagenome (GOLD analysis project Ga0184621, IMG submission 133144) | Groundwater sediment microbial communities from an aquifer in East River, Colorado, USA - PLM1_30_b1 | ecosystem: Environmental > Terrestrial > Soil > Riparian zone | place: USA: East River...
CCCGGGCCGCGACCGCTTCGAGGTGGGGCGCTGGAACGATCCCTTGCCGGGCGTCGTCGAAACCTTGCAGTGGCTCGGAGTCCTCCAGGCCTGACCGCAGCGGCGCCCGCTTGCCTGGGCCTTTGGGAGGCGCGAGTCCTTCCGGGCTAGTCCGGGAGGCTGCTCTCGACGAACAGGCGATGCCAGGTCGAGAAGCACAGCAGCGCCCACAGAATCCCCTCGCGGTTCTGGCGGCCGGTGCGGTGCTCGCGCAGCAAGGTCTCCACCATCTTCGGCTCGAAGTAACCCAGGCGGCGCTGCCGCTCCGGCGACAGCTCGTCCGCCAGCATGTCGCGCAGTTCGTGGCGCAGCCACGCGGACGTCGGACCGACGAACCCGCGCTTCGGCGCCCGAAAGTGCGGCGCCGGCAGGCGCGGCTGCAGCGCACGTCGCAGCAGCCGCTTGGTCTGCCAGCGCGAACCGATCTTCACACTTTGGGGAATGGGGAAGACGGCCTCGACCAGCACGTGGTCCACGAAGGGAACGCGCACCTCGAGTGAGTGCGCCATCGCCAACCGGTCGCTGAGGGCGAGGACGTCGTCGGGGAGGAAGGTCGTGTAGTCGAGGTACAATCCGGCGGCGAGCCCTGTGAGCGACGGCTGCGCGCTGAACAGATCCCGGAAGCGCTCGCTCGCCGCGCCGCCGGAGATGCGCGCCCGGAGACTCGGTGTGTACAGCGCCACACGCTCACCGTTCACGAGCCGGCTGATCATGCCGAGGAACTGATCCGCCACGGGACCGCCGTCCGAGCGCAGGAAGCGCTTCAGCCGGTCGACGCCAAGGTTGCCGTCGCGCGGTTCGGGGAGAAGGCGGCTCGCGGCGGCGGCGAGACGCCGCACGCCGGCGGGCAGCTTGGCGTACTGCTCGGTCGCCAACAGCCCGATGTGCCGCCGGTACCCCGCGAACAGCTCGTCCCCGCCGATGCCGGTCAGAGCCACCTTGTAGCGGCTTCCAACCGCCTTCGAGAGCAGCCATGTGGGGATCGCGGAATCGTCGGCATGGGGCTCGTCGAGCGCGCGGACGATCGGCTCGAAGATGTCGCGGATCTCCGGCCGGATGTCGATGGGCGTGAGCTCCGCACCGTACCGCGACGCCAGCGCCGCGGCGAGACCAGTCTCGTCGGCGGCCGTGGCCCCGGACCCGAAGTACCGCGCCGTGAACGCGTGCGGCGTGTTTCCCGCCAGCGCCATGCTCGCCACGACGGCGGAGGAGTCGAGGCCGCCGCTCAGGAATGCGGCTACCGGCACGTCGCTCACCAAATGCGCCGCCACCGAGCTGTCGAGCCACTCCCGCACGCGCTCCTCCGGGTCGGGCGGGACGTCAGGCGTGGGCTGCGGGAACTGCCAGTAGCGGCGCGCGCTCACCCCGCCGTGACGCCGCCACACGAGGGTGTGGCCCGGCTCGACCTTGCGCACGTCGAGGAACGGGGAAGCGGGAGCGGGGATGTACCCGAGCTGGAAGTACGCGTCCAGCGCCTCCCAATCCAGCACCCGCGACGTCAGGCCGGCCGCATGCAGCGCCTTGAGCTCGGACGCGAATGCGATGCCCCACGGCGCGGTCACGACATACAGCGGCTTGATCCCGAACCGGTCCCGCGCCAACAGGAGCGTCTCGTCGGACTCATCCCAGAGGGCAAAGGCGAACATGCCGCGCAGGGGCGTGACGCAGTCGGGGCCGCGCTCCTCGTAGAGGTGCACGATCGTCTCGGTGTCGCCTTGGGAGCGAACGGCATGCCCCCGGGCGACCAGGCCGCGCCGCAGGTCTTGGTAGTTGTAGATCTCGCCGTTGAAGACGATCACCTTGGAGCCGTCTTCGTTGAAGATCGGCTGCCGGCCGCCGCCCAGGTCGATGATGCTGAGGCGCCGCATCCCAAAGCCGACGGCCCCACGCACGTAGAGCCCCTCGTCGTCGGGGCCGCGATGCTCTTGGGCGGCGCACATGCGGCGCACCAGTGCTTCCGGCACCGGACGATCTCGGTCGCGGTACACAATCCCTGCAATGCCGCACATGTCGCGTGGCTCCAGCGCTCCCTTGTCTCGGCCCATCACAAGCAAGAGTGGCGCCACGGAGGAATGTAGCCTCGACGCAACAGATGTCGCACGGCGTGGCTCTTGCACAGGCAAGCTCACCCGGTCGATCGGAGTAGCTGGCAGTGGAAGTCTTGCCGTTGACGATGCCGCGGGGAGCCTCGCGGGTCGGAGTGACGCGAATGTCGCTGACGGACGCCCTCGCGCTCGGGGCCGCCCCTTGGGACGAAGTCGTCGGGGGGGCCGGATCGCCGTCCCCCTTCATGGGCTGGGCCTGGCATCGCGCGTGGGCGGATTCCGCGCCGCACGTGGATGTGGATGCGAGCGAGGCCTTCCTGCTGCGCGACGCCGGCGGATCGCTCCACGCCCTGCTCCCCGTCCGGCTGGGCCGAGTGCGGTTTCGTCGCGTAGGGGTGCGGGCTCTGACGTGGGCGATCGGCGATACTGGGTGTCCCGACGAGCTCGACGTTCCGGGCCTCCCCGAGGGCGATTGGCCGGCGCTCGCGGCAGCACTCGAGGTCCTGCCGTGGCAAGTCATCATCCTGAGCAACCTCGTGGAGGGCGCGCCGAACGCGCGGCGCCTGTGCGCCGCGCTGATCGGACGCGGACACGTGGCGCGACAGTATCCGCTGTGGAGTTGCCCGCAGCTCGAGCTCCCTTCGTCGTGGGATGCCTATCTCGCCACGCTCAGTCCCAACCGCCGCCAGATCCTGCGTCGCAAGGAGCGGAGCCTGCGCCGGGATCACGCCCTCGCGGTCACGGACTACGGGGCGGACCGTCTCGAGGAGGGGTGGGGCCACCTGATGGCGTTGCACGCGCAGCGGTGGGATGGCGCGGGGGGCGGCGCCTTCCGCGACCCGCGCGCCGAGCACCTGCAACGACAGTTCGCCCGCGAGATGGCGCAGCAGAACCGCCTGTGGCTCACCACGTTGGACTTAGCGGGACGGCCGGTGGCGGCGTGGTACGGCTTTGCGTCGGACGACACGGTGTACTTCTACCAGGGTGGCCGCGCTCCCGAGTGGGAGCGGGAAAGCGTCGGGCTGGTGTTGATGGGCATCATGATCCAACGCGCGATCGAGCGGGGTTACCGGGCATTCAACTTTCTGCGCGGCGACGACACCTACAAACGGCAGTGGACGCCGTCCCGGCGTCAGACCCACGAGACGGTGATCTTTCGCTCCGGATGGCGCGGCCTGGGCCTGCGCGCACTGGACGCCGTGGCCGAGCTCCGCGGGAAGGGGGGGGGGGACCATGATTGATCGTCCCACCGCGCCTCCGGACGGCGTCCTGGTCGTTGTGTCTCTCGACACCGAGGAAGACAACTGGCACCGCAGCACCGCCGAGGTGACGGTCGACAACATCCACGAGCTCCCGAAGCTCGCCGCCTTCTTCGAGCGCCTGGGGGTGCGACCGACCTACTTCACGGCCTATCAGGTCGCCACCGATCCGGGGGCGGCCGATGTGATGCGGGAGGTGGGTAACGTGGGCCGCGCGGAGATCGCCGCCCACCTCCATCCCTGGAACACGCCTCCCGTGGCGGAGGCGTTCACTCCCCGCAATTCGATGCTCAGCAACCTGCCGGCCGAGCTGCAGCTGGCCAAGGTCCAGCGGCTCACGGCCACGCTGGAGGAGACCTTCGATCTCAGGCCCACTGCGTTTCGCGCCGGCCGCTATGGCTTCGGGCGCGAGACCGTTGCCGCACTGCTGCGCTGCGGCTACCGGGCGGACAGCAGCGTCAGCCCCTTTATCAACTTGAAGCCTGTGGATGACGGCCCGACGTTCGTCGGCGCTCCTATGGTGCCGTATCGCCTGGCGCCGGACCGCGACGTTCGAGAGCCCGCGCCCGACGGCAAGCTCGTCGAGATTCCGCTCTCCTATGGCTTTAACCGTGGGCCGTTCGGCTTCTGGGATCCCGCGCGTCGTTTGCTCGAAGCAGCGCCCTGCCGCTGGCTTCACCTGGCCGGGCTCGCGGCCCGCGCCGGCCTCGTCAAGCGCCTCGTCCTGTGCCCGGAGCTCGCGTCGGTGGCGGACATGCTGACGTTGTCGCGCCGGCTCCTGGAGCACGGTGTGCGCCACCTCCACCTGAGCTGGCACACGCCGAGTCTCAAACCCGGACTGAGTCCCTTCGCCGCCACGGCTGCCGATGTCGCGCGCCTGTACGCAGCGGTCGAGGCCTACCTCGACGGCTTGTCGCGGATGACGCGATTTACGTTCGCTACAGTCAGCGAGGCGGCGGCATTGCTGGGGTAACGCCCGAACCAGCCTGTGGCGGTCACGCCACGCTCGACGGTCGCACGTAGGCTTTCTCCAGTCGCTTGCCGCTGGCACAGCCCGTGCTTTCTCGGCCTCGCATATCAGCGCTTGACGCGCCGACGCCACGAACGCGCCGGGAGCGATTCATCCACCGGGGACCGTGATCCGTGCTCAAGAACGTCGGCAGTAATTGGCTTGTGACGGTGGTGACCGTGGTCGCGGTCTACTTCCTCACCCCGTTCACGATCCACAAGCTCGGCGACGACGGCTACGGGACCTGGAATCTCATCAACTCGATCACCGGCTACTTGGGCCTGCTCGTGTTGGGGGTGCCGATGGCGTCGGTGCGCTACTTCGCCCAGCACGTCGCGAAAGGGGACACGCGTGCGCTGAACGAGGCGGTCGGCAGCTGCACGGCCCTCTATCTGCTCTTGGGAGGGGTCGCGCTCGTGGTGGGCGCCGGTCTGTACGTCTTTTTCATGCGCGCCTACGATATCCCCGTGGCCCTGCTGGGAGACGCCCGCTGGGCTTTCGGGCTGACGGTGCTCTTCGTGGCACTTGGGTTCGTCGGGCTCCTCCCCAACGGAATTCTGGCGGCGCACGACGATTTCGTCCCGCGCAACATCGTCCGCCTCTGGGGCGTGCTGCTCCGTATCGTGCTCACGTTCGGGCTGCTGGCGCTCCGAGCATCGATCACGCTGCTGGCCTTGGTACAGCTGGCTTGCATGCTGTTCGACTTCGCGCTCTGCTGGCTGCTCGTTCGGCGCCGCTACCCCGCCACGCGTGTGCGGTTGGCGGACTTCGACTGGAAGATGACGCGCGCCATCTTTGCGTTCAGTATCTACGTCCTAGTGTTGAACGCCGGCGCCCGGCTCTCGTTCGAAACCGACTCCCTCGTCATCGGCGCATACCTGGACGTCGGTCACATTCCCTTTTTCACCGTCGCCAACAGTTTCATCATCTACCTCATGGAATTCGTGGTGGCCATCGCAGCGGTCGTAATGCCGACTGCCACCCGGCTGCAAACGCAAGGGAAAGCCGGGGAACTGCGGGAGATCTTCTTGAAGTGGTCCAAGATCGCGCTGTCCTTGACGCTGGCGGCGGGACTGTTCCTCATCGTGCTGGGCCCGAGGTTCATCGCCTGGTGGGTCGATCCCACCTTCGAGCGGCCCGCGGGCGACGTGCTGCAAATCCTCATGGTGTCGTATCTCATCTTCCTGCCCGTGCGCGGGGTCGCGCTTCCGATTCTGATGGGGCTGGGCAAGGCGGGCCTGTCGACCATCGGGTTCCTCGTCGCCGGCGTCTTGAACCTCGGATTGAGCATCCTGCTCGTGCGCCCGCTCGGGCTGGCCGGAGTCGCGCTTGGCACGGCCATCCCCAATGTGCTGTTCGCCGGAGCCGTATTCCTGCAGGCCTGCCGGGAGCTCGACGTCCCGGTCGGGCGGTTCCTCCGGTACGTCGTGCCCCGCGCGGTGCTGGGTGCCTTGCCGGTCGTGGCCCTGCTCCTGTGGTTCAAGCTCCACCTCGATGTTCGTGGCGTGACCGCGCTGGCCGCGGCGGGCGTCGCCACGGTGCTCGTATTCACAGTGACATGGGTTTTCTTCGTGTACCGTAACGACCCGTACGTCGACGTGCGGGCGTGGCTGCCGCGGTTGCGGGCATGGGGGCGCGTATGACGTTCTGGATCGCGGTTGCTGGAGTCGCGGCGGCAGCCCTAATGATCGCCGCCGAGCTGGGATGCCGCTGGTGGATCCGCCGGCGCACGCGCTACTCCGTGTGGCCGCCTGGGATGCGACTCGAAGTGCGACAGGACCCAGACATATTCCCGGAGGTGGAGCCGCGCGTCCGTTTCGACATCAATGCCGATGGCGAGCGGGGCGGCGAGGTGCGCGATGACAACGACGGACTGTATCGCATTCTGGTTGCCGGGGGGAGCTCCGTCGAGTGTTACGCGCTCGACCAGCCCACCAGCTGGCCCGGCGCGCTTGAGGGTCTACTCAACGAGCCGGACAAGCTCGACGTGCTGGGAGCTCGCCGGGTGCACGTGGGTAACATCGGTCACTCGGGTGTCGGGGCGGCGGATCTCGACCTCATTCTCGAGCGCGTACTTCCCCAGTACCGTCATCTCGACGCGATTGTGATCATGGTCGGTGCGAGCACCGTGTACCACTGGCTGGAGGATGGGGCACCGCCGTCATGTCCGCCCCCTGCGGTGCCGGAATTCGCGCTGTTCGCATGTCACCCATGGCGACCGTTCGGGTGGACGCCCCGAGCGTGCGCCCTCGCCGAGGTGGCGCGCCGGCTGCGCCGCCGGTGGCTGCATCCGGTAGAAGTGAAGGAACACGCCGGGGCTTGGATCGTCGGCGGACGGAGGATGCGCGCCGAGGCGAAGGAGATTCGAACCACCGTGCCGGACCCAGACACCCTGCTGGAGCACTTCGAGCACCATTTCCGCCGTGCGGTCCGGTGCGCGGCGGCGCATGCTAATCGGGTGCTCGTGGTGCGGCAGCCTTGGTTCGAGAAGGACTACACACCCGAGGAAGCAGCGCGGTTCTGGCACGGCGGCGTCGGCAGACCGTGGAGAGAAACGGTCAACGTCTATTTTAGTCTAGAGGCCATCAACGGCCTGCTGGGCCTCGTCGACGCTCGCGCCGCCCTGCTCGCCGACTCGCTCGGCGTGCAGCACGTCAATCTGCGAACGCTGTTGAGCCAGGGCCTGCACCACTACTACGACCATGACCACTTCACGCCCGATGGGGCGGCGGTCGTGGCGCGGGCGGTCGCCGGCGCTCTGACGAGTACCCGCGAAGGTGATTACGGGCTCGAGGCTTCCGACAACGCAGGTTCGGCCACCGCAGGCACGAGCAGCGAGGTGCGGGCGTGATTGTCGGGATTGGGCTCGATATCGTCACGACCCACGAACCGGGACTCGCCGCCGCGGTGGTCATCCTGGCGGGCGTCAGGACTCGCGCCGCGTCTGAAATCCCTCGCCCCCGCATCGGCACGAGGACGCTGGAAACGGTCTCGAGCGGCGCTTGGTGATCGTCCACGTGGTCGCGCCCGCCGAGTTCGGTGGTCTCGAGCGCGTGGTGCAGCTGCTGGGACAGGGGCTGCGGGGCCTGGGCCACGATGTGCACGTCGTCGCGGTGGTGGTCGACCCGCGCGGCATCGAGGCGTTCCTGGCGCCGCTGCAGGACGCCGGGGTGCACACGCACACGATCGTCGTGCCGGGCCGTTCGTACCTACGGGAGCGCGCCGCCATCCGCGACTTGTGCCGCCGCTTGTGTCCCGACGTGGTGCACACTCATGGCTACCGGCCGGACGTGCTCGATGCGGGCGTCGCGCAGCGGCTGGGTATTCCCGTCGTTACGACTGTGCACGGATTTATCGGGGGCGGGTGGAAGAATCGTCTGTACGAGTGGCTGCAGTGTCGAGCCTTCCGCGGGTTTGACGCGGTCGTCTCTGTGTCTCGGCCCCTCGTCGACCGGTTGCGGAGCGCGGGCATCGCGATGTCACGGCTCCACGAGGTGCGGAACGCATGGAGTCCAGCCCAGCCGCTCCTGGGCCGGGATGCTGCGCGGCGTGCCCTCGGCCTGCCGCTCGCCGGGTTCGCCATCGGCTGGCTGGGTCGGCTGAGCCACGAGAAGGGCCCCGACATCCTCGTGGGGGCGTTGCCGTACCTCCAAGATCTGCCGCTGTTCGCGTCTGTAGTCGGGGACGGAGGGATGCGGGCCTCGCTCCAAGCCCAGGCTCGCGACCTGCGTCTGAACGGGCGGATTCGCTGGCAGGGCGTCGTCCCAGACGGGGCTCGCGTGCTCACCGCGTTCGATGTGTGCGTATTGAGCTCGCGCACCGAAGGCACGCCGATGGCGCTGTTCGAGGCGATGGCGGCCGGCGTGCCAGTCGTGGCCACGGCCGTCGGGGGCGTACCCGATGTCATATCCTCGCGGGAGGCGGTCCTCATCCCGCCCAACGATCCCGCGGCGCTGGCAGGCGCCATCCGAGGCGTCTACCGAGATCCTGCGGCAGCGCGGGATCGCGCCCGGGCCGCGCAGACGCGGGTGGAGCGCGACTTCGCCGTCGCGCCCTGGCTCGAGCGCTACGAGGCCATCTATCGCCGCGTGGCCGCATGATGGCGGTGCCGAAACTGGTCCTCGCCGCAGCGGCGGGCTTCTGCCTCTACACGTACCTCGGCTATCCCGCGCTCCTGAAGGTCCTGAGCCTGGTCCGCCGGACGAGGCGCTCGGGTGGGAGGGGGGGGAGGGGGGGGGGGCAACGCCTGTCGGGGTGGCCCCAGATAAGCATTCAGCTCCCCGTGTTCAACGAGGCAGACGTCATCGCCGGGACCCTGGACCGGATCCTCGCGCTCGATTATCCCCCCGACCGGCGACAAGTCCTCGTGGTGTCGGATGCGTCCACCGATCGGACCGATGACATCGTCATGAGCTTCGCCGACCGCGGGGTCGAGCTGCTCCGTCAGCCGCGGCGGCAGGGCAAGACGGCTGCCGAAAACGCGGCGCGCGTGCACCTGCGGGGCGAGATCATCATCAATACGGACGCCTCGGTGCGGATCCACCCCGCCGCCGTGAAGCACCTCGTCGCCGCGTTTCGCGATGGCTCCGTCGGCGTGGCGTCGGCGCGGGACGTCAGCGTCGCGAACCTGGAGACCCAGGCCAACGCCGGCGAAGGCGCGTATGTCGGGTACGAAATGTGGGTGCGGGACATGGAGACGGCCGTGGACGGCATCGTCGGGGCGTCCGGCTGCCTCTACGCGATCCGCGCCGACCTGCACATGCTCCCGGTCCCCGACGCGTTGAGCCGCGATTTCAGCGCGGCCCTGACGGCCCGAGCGCACGGACATCGAGCCGTGTCCGTTCCCGACGCGCTCTGCTTCGTGCCCCGCAGCGCGTCACTCCATCAAGAGTATCGGCGCAAGGTCCGAACCATCACTCGCGGTCTCGCGACGCTCGCGCACCGGCGCGCGCTGCTGAACCCCCTGCGCTACGGCGCGTTCGCGTGGATGCTCGTCAGCCACAAGGTGTGTCGCTGGCTGGTGCCGTGGGCGCTCGCGGCGTCGCTCGGCGCCCTCGCCGTCCTGTCGTTCACCGTTCCGTGGGCCCGGATCGTCCTCGCCACGGCGGTGGCGCTCGCTGCGGTAGCGGGAATCGCATGGCTACGGCCGGCCGGTGAGGCGATGCCGCGGTTCGTGGCCCTGCCGGCCTACGTCGCCGCCGGGAATCTGGCGGTGCTGCACGCGTGGCTCCGGTTCTTGGCCGGTCGTTCCGCGCCCGTGTGGGAACCCACACGGCGCGGCGCCTTGAACTAGCCGATTCCCCGTGGACCCGATTCAGATCTTCCGGCGCGAAGACATTCCCGAAGTGCTGGGCCTGTTTCGCGCCGCCTTCGTGCACAACGGGAGGAGCACGCCGACGCAGCTCGACAGCTACTTCGACCGCGTGTTCTTCGAGAGCCCGTGGTACGATGAGGCGCTGCCGTCCTACGTCTATCGCGACCGGAGCGGCGCCATTATCGGGTTTGCCGGGGTCCAGCCGAGACCGCTCGTGCTCCGTGGGCGCCCGCTCCGAGGGGCCGTGGCGACCAAACTCATGGTCTCGCCAAGCGGGGGCGACGCGCTCGCGGCCGTCCGGCTCCTCAAACGGGTGTTTGCAGGACCACAAGATGTACTGCTGTCGGACTTGAGCACCGACGCCGGCCGGCGCATTTGGGAGGGACTGGGGGGCATCACGGCCTTGCTTTACAGCCTACAGTGGCAGCGGCCGGTGCGACCGGCGCGACATGTGCTGTCATGGCTGCGCGCCCGCGGCGTGCCGGGGTTCATCACCGGAGGCTTGACGCCACTGTGCACGGTGACGGACGCCCTGCTGGCCCGGTCGCGCACTCGGTCTCGTGGTGGGTTGAACGGGTACACGACCGACGACCTCCCGCTCGACGTGATGGCCGCGCAATTCCCCGTCGTGTGCACCGAGCGGGCGCTGCGTCCCGAATACGACACGCGCGCGCTGCAGTGGCTGTTGAGCGTGGCGCAGATCAACGAGCCGCACCGGGTGTTGCGACGGCGCCTGGTGCGCGACGCGCGCGGGGCGGTGGTCGGGTGGTTCTTGTATTTCCTGGAGCCCGGCGGCGTCAGTGAGGTCGTGCAGCTCCTCGCGCGCAAGGGCTCCGCCGATACGGTCTTTCACTTGCTCCTGGCCGACGCGTGGACCTGCGGGGCGGTGATGCTGTCGGGCCGCCTGGAGCCGAGCATGGTGCGGGAAATGTCCGTCCGGCACAGCTACTTCCGGCAGGTGGGCCCCTGGACATTGGCACACACCAAGGACCCCGACGTGCTGGCGGCGATTCTCAGCGGCAGCGCGTTTTTGAGTCGCTTGGAAGGGGAGTGGTGATCACCAGCCGCCGCGCCGGCCCAGCATCACGGGCACCGTGCGCAGCATGATCTTCAAGTCCTCGAGCGCCGACTGGTTGTGGATGTATTCGAGGTCGAATGCCACCTTCTGTCGCACGTCGTCCACCGATCGATCGTATGTCAGGTTGATCTGCGCCCAACCCGTGATGCCTGGGCGCACCCGCTGGCGCCGCGCGTAACCTTGGATCTGCACGCACAAGTAGTTGAAGATCGACGGTTGCTCGGGGCGTGGGCCCACGACGTTCATGTCGCCCAGGAGCACGTTCCACAACTGTGGCAGCTCGTCGAGGCGGAACTTGCGGAGCACCCGCCCGACGGGGGTTACGCGGGGATCATCAGGGCGTGCCCAAACCTGGCTCGCCTTCTCCTCCGCCACGCACATGGTGCGGAACTTATACATCGTGAAGAGTTGGCCACCGGCGTCGACGTGACGTCGCGTATTCCCACCGGCACCCGTCAGGGCGCGGCGGTCGAGACCGATGCGCGCCTGTGTGAAGAGCACCGGGCCGCGCGAGGTGAGCTTGATCAGGACCGCGATCACGATCATCAGCGGCAGGGTGAGCACGAGGCCCAGCGCCGCGATCACGACATTGAGCACCCGGCGCGCGCCTTCGCCCTGCGTGCGGCGCGTCGTGACGCGGGGTGGCGCGTTCGGAAGCAGCCACGGAAGCGATGTCATGCCCCCGATGATTTGCAAACCGCGTGCCGGGTTTGGGTGCCCTACTTCGGTGCAATTGCGTGAAATACAAGCGGTTACGGGGCTGCGGCTTCGCTGCTACGTGGCGTGCCTACGACGAACTTTGTGGGGGCGGTGCGACGCGCGCCGGGGGGGGCGCACGCGTTTCAGGCGAAGACTGGCGCTGGCGGCAGATCGATTTCGAAGCTGAACTTGGTCCCACACTTGGTCCCACCCTGAGGGTGAGTCGTGACGGTGAGCTCGCCGCCCATGGCGGTGACGAGCTTGCGGCAGATCGCGAGTCCCAGGCCGGCGCTCGAGAAGTGATGCAGCGGCGACGAGGGGCCGGGACGGAACGGCTGGTACAGATCGGCGAGCGTCTCGGGGTCGATCCCCGGGCCGGTGTCGCGGACCGAGAATTCGACGCGCGTGTCGCACGTCTCGCGGGCCGCGACCTCGACGAAGCCCGTGTCGGTGTACTTCAGCGCGTTCGTGGTCAGGTTGACCAGCACCCGGGCCACGGCCCGGTCGTGACCAACGCGCTCTTCCAGTACCGGCGAGAGGAATCGCAGGTCGAGGCCTTTCTCTTCGGCGAGGGGCCTCGCCAGATCGCGCACTGACCGGAAGACGTCGGAGATCGAGAACGGGGCGGGCTCGCGGTCTGTCAGGGTCTCCCCGGTGCGGGAGAGCTCCAGGACGTCGCTTGCCGCAGCGCACAAAGACAGGGCGGCGCTGCGGATCAGGCCCAACTGGCGGCGCTGCGCGTCGGTGATGGGGCCGCTTTGGCCCAGCTGCATGGTTTCGGCGAGGAACATGATCGAGGTGAGGGGCGAACGCAGGTCGTGCGCCATTTCGACGACCATCTCCAGGCCCCGTTGGCCCGCGAAGGACGCGGCCAGGTCGCGCGGCTCTGGTGCGGGGTCCGAGAGCGCCAGCAACGGAGTCGGCAGCGCGTTCGTTTTCATGTTCACGCGGCCGGTTGCGGCGCCGACTCGGCCGGCTCTTCGGTGGTCTCACGCTCGACGACCCACGCGGCGTTGGGGCTGCGCTGCAGGCCGTGACGCTCCATCAACCGGTACAGCGTCGTCCGGTCCACGCCGGCGATGCGGGCGGCCTTGGACATGTTGCCACCGGCCCGGCTGAGGAGCCACGTCAGGTACTGCATCTCGAACTGGGCGATTACGCGCTCACGGGCGACGTGATAACTCTCCTCGAGCAACGTGGAGATGAGCGACGCCGGGTTGGTGCTGACGGCGGGCCGCGCCTCCGCGGTGAGCGGGAGCTCCTCCGGCCGGATGACGGCGCCCGGCTCGGTGAGGACGGCCACGTGCTCGATCACGTTCTGCAGCTCGCGCACATTGCCCCGCCAGGGGTGCGTGCACAGCGTGCGGATCGCGCCGTCGGACAGCTTGGGGAACGTCTCGCCCTTGCGGCGGTGCCGTACCCAGTACGTCGAGAGGAAGTACTCGGCGAGCAACGGGATGTCCTCCGGCCGCTCGCGGAGCGGGGGGACGTGAATCGGCACGACGCGCAGGCGGTAGTACAGGTCCTCCCGCATCGCCCCAGTCTGGACCGCTGCTTCGGGATCGCCATTCGTGGCCGCGATGAACCGGACGTTCACCACGGCGTCGGTCGTCTCGCTGCCGACGCGGCGCACCACCCCGTCCTGGATCACGCGGAGCAGCTTGGCCTGGATCGGCTTGGACATCTCGACCAGCTCGTCCAGAAACAGCGTCCCGCCGTTCGCCGTCTCGAGCAGGCCGGGCTTGTCACGCACCGCGCCCGTGAAGGCGCCCTTGCGATGTCCGAACATCTCGGACTCGAGCAGCGGCTCCGGGAGGGCGGCGCAGTTGACCGCGACGAAGGGTCGGCTGGAACGGCGGCTGTGCTGATGAATGAACTGGGCGATGAGCTCCTTGCCCGAGCCGCTCTCGCCCGTGATGAACACGGACGCGTCGGTCGGGGCCACGCGGCGCGCCAGCTCGATCGCCTTGCGGAACGGCAAAGACGTTCCGAGCAGTGTCGCCTTGTCGGCCGGAGCGTCCTCCCGGTCGGCGTCCGTCTGCTGGTCTCGGGTCTCCTGGCCGACGAGCACGGTGTGCGTCGCGCGTCCCATGATGATCTGGAGATGCTGGGCCGAGAAGGGCTTGGGCAGGTAATCCCACGCACCCTGGCGCAGCGCTTCGACGCTCGACTCGACGCTGGGGTTGCCCGTCATCACGATGACGATGGTTTCCGGATTCGTCGCCAGCGCGGCGCGCAGCAGGGCGAGCCCGTCGACCTGGGACATGTAGAGGTCCGCGAGCACGATATCGAAGGGTCGGCGCTTGAGCATTTCCAGCGCTTCCTGGCCCCGGCCACTCACGGTGACGTCGTAACCCTCGAGGCGGAGGACGCTCGCGCAGCTCTCGCGCAGTGTATGCTCGTCATCCACGACCAGCGTGCGGATGCGGGCTTTGGCGTCGGGTCCGATCGCGAGCAGCGCGCTGATGTTGCTCGCGTCGCTGGCGCCGTTGCCCGCGTTGTTCGATGATAGCGGTGTCGACATGGTTTACTCCTCCCGGGCCCCCCTTACGCAGGGATCGGGCCACACTGTCGCAACCTTGCAGCACGGCCGGATTGATGCGGCAATACGGGCACTTCCTCGGGGTGCCCGGCGCTCCCGGGTGAGGCCCTCTTGCACCAACCTGCATCCGGGTACGAGCCGCCGTGCACCGATTTGCGACATGCTCGCCGCCGCAACACGGGGCGTGCGCGGTATCGGACTTGCTGTGTAGCATCGGCATGACATCGAAACACCTGCCCGCGCCGCGCGCGCCGGATGGGCCCGTTCCGTTCGTACCGCGTCCCCGGGCGCCGGCAGCTGCGGTAGGGGAGGAACCGGGCCCCGATTGGCGCCGCCTCGCCACCGCCCTGTGGCACTTCAAGTGGGTCGTGATCCTCTTCTCGATTCTGGGTACTGCGGCGGGGGTCGCGGCGGTCCGCGCGTTGAAACCCGTGTACGTCGCGCAGGCCACCGTCTGGATCGACGTCCCCGACAACCGACGCGAACCGGACCGCGCCGGGCCGATCCGCCCGGGGGGCCTCCTCTCCGCGGATGCCTGGATCGATCTGCTGCGGTCCTACGTCGTGCTGGACCACGTGGTGCGCGAGTTGCGCTTGTATCTGGAGCTCAAGACGCCCGAGGACACCGCGCGCTTCGCGGCCTTCGGCGTTACGGACACGTTTCGGCCAGGGGACTACGTCCTGACGGTGGACGCTGCCGGGCGCAACTACGTGCTCGCCGCAGCCAAGGGCCCCGCGCTCGAGCACGGCGTGGTGGGTGATTCCGTGGGCGCCAAGCTCGGCTTCTTGTGGGCACCGACGCCCGCGTTACTCCCGCCGGGGGTCAAGGTCGAGTTCACCCTCGCGACGCCGCGCGACGCCGCGCTGCGTCTGGGGGAACGCCTCGACATCCCTCCCATGGATCTCGATCGCAACTTCCTATCGGTCGAGCTGCGGGGAACGAGTCCGCGGCAGATCGCCAACATCCTCAATGCCACGACCGCGCGCTTCGTGCAGATCGCGGGACAGCTGAAACGGCAGAAGCTCACCGAGCTGACCAAGATTCTCGAGGATCAGCGCAGTTATGCACAGCGCAACCTGGACGACGCTGAGCAGGCGCTCAAGGTGTTCCGCATGCGCACGATCACGCTTCCCTCGGACCAGCCGACCGGGCCGGCGGGCGCTGCCGGCGGCACGCAAGGACGTGACCCAGTTGTGACCGACTTCTTCGAGCGTCAATTCCAGCGCGAGCAGATGCGGCGCGATCGTGCCGCGATCGCGCGCGCGCTCACCCCGGCGAGCGGCTCGACCTTCCCGGCGGACGCGTTCGCCTCGATTGGGTCCGTGCAACATTCCCCGGAACTGTCGAACGCGCTGAAGGAGCTGAGCGACAAGCAGGCGCAACTGCGCACCTACCGGTACCATTACTCGGACGAGTACCCGCTCGTGAAAGGCCTCGTCGCCGAAATCGCGGAGCTGGAGCGGCGCACCATCCCGAGTCTCGCCCAGGCGCTCGCAGCGCAGCTTGCGGTGCGCGAGTCGGAGTTGGGGCAGCAGGTCGACGCCGCATCGCGCGAGATCCGCCAGATCCCGGCGCGCACCGTCGAGGAAGCGCGTTTGCGCCGCGGCGTGCAGCTCGCGGAGGAGTCGTACAACACGGTGCAGGGGCGCTTCCTGGAAGCCACGCTGGCCGCCGAGGCGTCGAGCGTGCCGGACGTGAAGATTTTCGATCCGGCGATCGTGCCGCAGCGTCCCGTCAAGAACACCGCGCCGCGCCTGCTGCTCATGGGTCTGCTGGCAGGCCTCGGGCTCGGCGTCGTGGGCGCGGTGGTGCTCGACCGGATCGATCCCCGGGTGCGCTACCCGGAACAGGTGTCCCGCGACCTCGGTCTGCCGATCCTCGGCGCGGTGCCCCACCTGCGCAGGGATCAGGAGCCCGCGGAGGTCGTCGAAGCCTTGCGCGGTGTGTGCCTCAATCTCGTGCACGCCTATGGGGCGGCCGGACCGCTCCTGGTCACGATCACCAGCCCCGGTCCGGGCGACGGGAAGTCGTTCCTCGCCGCCAACCTGGCCCTCACCTTCGCCGATGGCGGCCACCGGACGCTGCTGATCGACGGTGACATCCGGCGCGGCATCCTGCACCGCCGGTTCAAGGTCGGCCGGCAGCCGGGCCTCGCGGACTACCTGCGCGAGGATGCGACGCGCGATCAAGTCATCCAGTCGACCGCGTATCCGTGGCTGTCCTTTGTAGGCTGCGGCCTGCGGACGCATCGCGCCCCCGAGCTGCTTGGAGCACCGGCGATGGGCTCACTGATCACGGCGCTGCGTCCGGATTACGACGTGATCCTTATCGACAGTCCGCCCCTAGGCGCGGGCGTGGACGCGTTCATTCTGGGGACGGCGACCGGGAATGTGCTCCTGATCCTGCGGACCGGATACAGCCACCGTGAGATGACCGGGGCGAAGCTCGAGGTCCTGGACCGTCTGCCGCTGCGCACGCTGGGGGCCGTGTTGAACGACGTCCCGCGCGGGGCTGGCGGCCACTACTACGCCAACTACTCCTACCATCTCCCCGGGTACGAGGCCGTGGACGAGGAGGATGGGCGGGGCAGCGCTGCCCGGCCTCGGCTCGTCTAGGGAGACGCACTCGGGGCGGCGGGTCCCACCCCATCGTCGTAGCGCCGGATCCATGACCTTCCGCCCACCTCCGCGCCGCGCCGCAGCGCCGCGCTCGCGCGCACGAGCAGATCAACCGGTTGGATCGGCGCATAGCCGACGTTAGAGACGGCCTCGTACCCGACGCGGACTTGCCGCACGGGCAGGCGCTGGCCGCCTGCCATCGACGTTTCCCGAATCGCTCGCACCAAGCGCTCCGCCAGCTGCAAGGCCCCCGCTGGGTCCGTGGAGGGAGCGATCACGGCGAACTCCATGGGGCCGAGCCGGCCGATCACGTCGGAGAGCCGGCTGGCCGCCTTGAGGGCCTGAACGGACTTGAGAATGGCCGCCGCGGCCGCATCCCCGGCCGCGGCCGCGTCGGGGTCCAGGTCGAGCGCCAAAACGACGCAGGCGAGCGAGCCGTGCTCCCGAAACGCATACGAGCCGAGTTCCTGAACGCGGCGCGCCATGCCTTGCCGGTTGTACAGCCCGGTGGTCGGGTCGAGGAGGCCCTCGGCCCGCGCGCGATCGGCGTCCAGCTTTCCCCTCGTGTAAGCACGGAGCTTGAGGACCAACTCGGCCCCGTCGGTCGAGCGGCCGATGCAATCCCAAGCGCCCGCGCGCAGGGCGGCCATGCGTTGGTCGCGGGTCGGGTCGTGCGGTGTCGTGATGATCAAGGGGGTGCTCTTCGACACGCGCGCCTCTTCCCGCATGGCCCGACACAAGTCGAGCCCGCTCCTGTCGGACAGGAGCGCCTCGATGAAGATGACGTCGGGATCGGTAGTCCGGGCGCGCGCGAGCGCGTGCTGTCCCGTGGCGGTGCGCAGCACGGCGAAGCCGTTGGCACCGAGCAGGCCCTCGATCCAGGCCGCACTTCCTTTTTCTTCACCGACCACCAGCGCCAGCGGCAAGCCGGCGGATGGCCCTGAGTCGGTCATGCAGTCACCCTCCAGTCCCGGATTCGTCGCAGGATTGGGGCCATGTCGTTTCAACCCGAGTGCGGACGGCGCTGCGGCGGGCTGCCGCGGCCGCGCAACGCAATCGTAGGGGCGATGCGACCGCGTCGCGCAGCGATTCACGAGAGAAGTTATTGTCCCGGGGGCGGTTACGACCCTAGGTGAGCGACAGTGGTCAGGCCGGGCCCCAATCTTGAAGTAGGGCTGGGGCATGTGTGGAATCGTGGGTTACGTCGGATCGAGGCAAGCGGCGCCCATTCTCCTGGAGGGGCTCGCCCGCCTCGAGTACCGTGGCTACGACTCGGCCGGCGTGGCCCTGCAGAATGGGGGCGGCGTCGAGACCCGGAAACTCGCGGGCCGGGTCGAGGGGCTCGCCGATCTGCTCTCGCGCGACCCGGTGCACGGGACCTGCGGCATCGCGCATACTCGCTGGGCCACGCACGGTCCGCCCACCGACGTCAACGCGCACCCTCACAGCGATTGCAGTCGTGACATCGCGCTCGTCCACAACGGCATCGTGGAGAACGCCGATGTGTTGCGAACGCGGCTCGAGCGCGACGGCCATCGCTTCACCACGGAAACCGACACGGAAGTCCTCGCCCATCTGATCGAAGACGCCGAGGGTGCCACCCTCGAAGAGCGCCTCATCGCGGCGCTGGCGCCGGTCGAGGGGACCTACGGCCTGGCGGTCACCTGGAAGGCCGAACCCGGCAAGATCGTGGTGGCCAGGCGCGGATCGCCGGTACTGCTCGGCGTAGGCGACGGCGAACACTTCGTCGCCTCCGATGCGAGCGCCGTCCTCGGGCACACGCGGTCCGTCGTCTACCTGAAGGATGGCGACGTCGCGGTGTTGACGGCCGACGGGTACCGCGTCCTCGACCGCGATGCGGTGGAGCAGGAGCGGGCCGTCGACGACATCGAGTGGGATCTCGAGGCGCTCGCGCTGGGCCCCTATCCGCACTTCATGCTGAAGGAGATCTGCGAGCAGGCCGAGACGGTGCGCAACACGCTCCGCGGCCGGCTCCTCCCCGGAGAGGGCTTTGCGCGGCTGAACGGCCTCAATCTGACGCCGGGTCAATGCATGCGGATCCGGCGCATCCTGATCGTCGCCTGCGGCACGTCATGGCACTCGGCCCTCGTGGGTCGCCACGCGCTCGAGGAGCTGGCCGGCATTCCGATCGACGTCGAGTACGCCTCGGAGTATCGCTACCGGCGGCAACTGCGGATCCCGGGCACGCTCACGATCGCGATCTCGCAGTCCGGCGAGACCGCCGACACCCTGGAGGCGCTGCGCGCCGCCCGTGGGACCGGCGCGAACGTCATGGGGATCGTGAACGTCGTGGGGAGCACGATCGCTCGCGAGGCGGACGGCGGGATCTATCTCCACGCGGGGCCTGAGATCGGCGTCGCCTCGACCAAGGCGTTCACCTCACAGGTGGTCGCCCTGCTGCTGCTCGCGCTCTATCTGGCGCGCCAGCGGGGGGTGATGGCCGTGGACGAGGGACGGCGCCTGGTGGCCGAGTTCGAGCGATTGCCCGAGCTCGTAGCCCGCGCGCTCGCGCTCGAGCCGCAGGTCAAACAAGTGGCCGCGGAGTATGCCGGAGTCGGCAACGCGCTCTACCTGGGGCGTGGAGTCAACTACCCGGTCGCCTTGGAAGGCGCGCTCAAGCTCAAGGAGATCTCGTACATCCACGCCGAGGGGTACCCCGCGGCCGAGATGAAGCACGGCCCCATCGCGCTGATCGACGAGAACATGCCGGTGGTGTGCATCGCGCCGCAGGACCACGTCTACCCGAAGGTCGTTTCGAACATGCAGGAAGTGCGGGCGCGGGGTGGCCGGATCATCGCCATCACGAGCGAGGGCAACGGCGACTTGCGCGATCTCGTCGAACACCAGCTCCGCGTGCCTGCCTGCGACCCGCTGTTTTCACCAGTGCTCACGGTTATCCCCTTGCAGCTCCTGGCCTATCACATCGCCGTACAGCGGGGGTGCGACGTCGATCGCCCCCGCAACCTGGCGAAGAGTGTGACGGTGGAATGATGTCAAACGCCCGCGTGTTGATCCTTGCCGCATTGCTCTGCATCCCGGGCAGCCCGGCCCAGAGTGCGTCTCCTCCCCCGCCCGACGACTTTCAGGTGGGCGACCGCATCCTCCTGGCTGTCGAAGGGGACTCGATGCTGACCGACACGTTCACGGTCGTGGCGGGACCCGCGATCCAGCTTCCCGTCATCGGCCCGGTGTCGCTCGCGGGAGTGACTCACAAGGGGCTCGAGGCGCATTTGCAGCGCGAGCTGGCGCGGTACATCAAGGACCCGGTGGTGCACGCCCGTGCCTTGATCCGCCTGTCGATCCAGGGCGCCATCACGCGACCGGGATTCTACGCGGTCCCCACCGACCTGGTGCTCGCCGATGCCCTGATGGTGGCAGGCGGGCCCATCCAGGAAGCCAGGGTCGAGAAAATGCGCATCCGGCGCGAGGGCTCGCAGATTTGGAGCGGCCCGAAGCTCCAGGCCGCCATCGCCCGCGGGGCGACCCTGGAGGACCTCGGCTTGCGCGCGGGCGACCAGATCGATGTGCCCCGGGGACGGGACACGGAGACAACGGTGCGGATCGTCGGCGCGCTCGTGACCACCGCGGTCGCCGTGTGCGTCCTCACGAAGAGCTGCTGATGCGCGTCGTCTCAGTGGTGGGCGGTCCCTCGAACCTGGTGCAGTTGGCGCCGGTGGCTCGCGCCCTCGGCGAGTCGCGCGATGTCGAGCACTTAATCATCCATACCGGGCGGCACGACGCGCCGGGGATGTCGGCCGCGGTCGAGCAGTTGGGACTTCCGCCGGTCGAGTACCACCTCGAGGTCGGCGCAGGATCCTACGGGGTGCAGACCGGACTGATGCTGCAGCGGCTCGAGCCGGCGCTCGTCGAGCTGCAGCCGGATGTCGTCCTGGCGTATGGTGACCATCGAGCGGCGGGTGCGGCGGCACTCGCGGCGGCGGCGCTCGGCATCCGCTTCGGCCACGTGGAAGCAGGGTTGCGCGGCGACGGCGGAGAGAACCTGCCGAGCCTCGTGGCCGACCGGCTCGCCGACCTGCTGTTCGTTCCGTCGCGCGACGCGATCGACGCGCTGAAATCGGAGGGGGTCGCCGAGGAGCGGATCCAGTTCGTCGGGAGCGTACGCGTCGACGAGCTCTGCTGGGCGCTGCCGCGGGCTCCGTCAGCCGATTCGGGGGCGTACGCCGTGGCGAACCTGCACGAGCCCCCGGCTGAGGTCGTTCAAGCGCTCGCCGAGCTGGCCCAGCGAGTCCCCGTCGTCGAGGCGCCGGCCGGCTATGTCGAGCGGGCCGGGCTCGTGGCCGGGGCGGCGCTCGTGGTGACCGACGCAGATGATCTTCAGGAGGAAACGAGCTACCTCGGCGTCCCCTGTATCACCCTGCGCTCCAACACCGACCACCCCGCGACGTGCCAGCACGGCACCAACCGCCTGGTAGCGCCGCTTCGAGACACGCTCCTCGCCGCGGCGAACCGGGCGCTCGCGCGGCGCGCGCCGGTGCGTCCCGTGCTCGAACGTTGGGACGGGCGGGCGGCCGAACGCATTGCGAGCGTGCTGTGTGACGGCGCGGACTTCCCCTCCGAGCGGGAGCCCGCGGCGGCGCCGCGCGGGCGACGAGCGATGGCGCTTCCCCAGATGGTGTGACGTCTCACCCACTCTTGAGCGGAGGACGTATGCGACTGCGTAGGGCATTGGGTCTCTTGATGGCGGTGGCGGCGGCCGCCGGTACGGGTGGTGCCTGCCGTGGGCCCATCAGTCACGAATCGCCGGACACCGTTGCTCCGGCACTGGCATCCCTCATCGGCGGCACCCTCAGCACTGATCCCATTTTCGTGGTTGTACAGTTCGACGAGTCGGCGACGACAGGCGATGCCCTCGCGGGCCGCGTCATGGCGCTGGGTGCAGGGGCCCGCGCCCTGCGCCAGCTCCCGTTCGTGGGCGCGCTCGCGACGCCGGCGCAGGTGAACGCGATCGCCGCGCTGCCCGGCGTCGTGCGCATATCGGAGAACCGTCGACTCGCGTGGCTCGGGATGAGCTCCCGGCCAGCGGTACTGGCGCTGCTCGATCAGAGCGTGCCGACCATCAAGGCCGACCAGGCGCGGGCGCGCTACGGCGTGAGTGGGCGGGGCGTGGGCGTGGCGATCCTCGATAGCGGGATCGACGGGCTGTACCAGCACGACGTGCAGTATCCGAGTCGCACCGTTCAGAACCTCAAGATCATCGCCAACGGGCGCGACCTCGTGTGCTTCGAGAACCTGCCGTGCCCCGGCTCGATTTATCTCGAGAACCTCGCCAACAGCGAGACGTCGGTCGGACACGGCACGCACGTGTCGGGAATCGCCGGCGGGAACGGCGTCATGTCAGGTGGTCTGTACACGGGCGTCGCACCGGGATCGAATCTGATCGGGATCGGCACGGGCGACATACTGTTCATCTTCTGGGCGCTCGCCGGGTTCGACTACCTCCTCCAGAACCAGGACCGCTACAACATCAAGGTCGTGAACAACTCCTGGGGCACGACCGGGCCCTTCGATCCTCAGGATCCCGTCAGCATCGCCAGCAAGCGCGTGCACGATCGTGGCATCACGGTGGTGTTCGCGTCGGGGAACGAGGGACCGGGCGAGAACACGCTGAACCCGTACAGCGTGGCGCCGTGGGTGATCGGCGTGGCGGCGAGCTGCTCGATCACCGACTCGCTCGCCCGGGCGACGCACTGCCAGCCCGGCGGCATGCTCGGGGACTTCTCGTCGCGCGGGATCCCCGGCGATCCTCTGTACCACCCCACCGTGACGGCTCCCGGGGTCCACATCGTTTCCACCCGCGCGTCCACCGGCACAGTCTTGAACACGAGTGACGCACCGCACGATTTCGATCTGACCTCGTCGTGCGATTTGCGCACGGAGTTCGCGCCGTTCTATACATGCGCCAGCGGCACCAGCATGGCCACGCCGCACGTGACGGGCGTTGTGGCGCTGATGCAGGAGCGCGCCGGCGGCGGGCTCACCCCCGACCAGGTGCGCAGCATCCTGGTCCAAACCGCGGATCCAATGGCCGGATACGCCGTCTTTGAAGTGGGTGCCGGGCTCGTCAACGCGCTCGACGCGGTGAGACGCTCCCGCTGATTCGAAAGTAACGCACCGTAGGACGCCCGGGCGTGAGACGCTCGGGCGTCTTGCTTTCGCGCCACGGGACTGCTGCGCGGGCGTGCCGCTGCAGCCCTGCTACGTTTTCCAACCGATTGCGTCGCCGCGAGATACACGGTCCCGGAGTTGGCACCGGGTTTGCCTTTTGTCGGTGTCGGCAGAACCACACCAACACTCGCGGAGGCGAGCATCATGGTCAGACTGAGAGGCCTCGTGCTGCTAGTGGCTCCGATTGGGGTCGCCCTGGTCGCGTGGAGTTGCGACCGGCAGCCAAGCGCGCTGGCGCCGACGATCGGCACGCCGCTGGCGCACTTCAACGTATTCCAGTGTACGCCGCTCAAGATCACCGGCGGCGGCCGGATCGATTATCCCCCCGGCACAGCCGAGAAGAACCCCCCCGCCAGCCACATGTACGAGACGTTCGGCGCCCACGTCATGGACGACAATGGCGACTGCTCGCCGGAGAAGGGTCAGCTGGAGTGGGTCGACCACCGGCCCGAGTGGCGCATCAACGGGTCGCCACTGAATCTCCATTCCACGGCGATCACCTTCGCCGAAGAAGCGACGGACACCGATTGCAGTGACGGCGCCGCGCATTGGGGCGGGACGCTCCGCGTGCAGAACACGGGACAAGAAGCGGACTTTGAAGTCTTCGATTGCGACAACGGCGAGCCCGGCGTGGGCCACGACGGTTTCGCGATCCGTGTCCCGGCCATCAACTACGAGGTGCTGTGCACGGACCCCGACCTGCCGCCGGCGGAGCCTGCCTGTACGCTGACGGGCGGCAACAGACAGTTCCACCCCACGCACCGGTAAGGAGGACGCAATGAGAATCGAAACATTCCGGGGGGCGATCCGGTTGCTGGGTCTCGTCCTTCCGCTGACGATGTTGGCGAGTTCCGCCCAAGGCCAGGCCTTCGGCGTTGCCGTGAATACCAATACCGTGAATCAGAAGTTGGCGTACGTCGTCCTCCCGGCGGGAGAGGCGACGGCTTCGAATCAGGATCAGAGCGTGTCGGTGCCCGGTTTCGTGACCGCGCAGGACCTCTTCGCCATCGTGACCGGCGACGACGACCCGACGGACGGCCCCACCGCCGTGAGCAGCGCGACGTTGGGCGTGGTGAACCTGCTCAATGGGCTCATCACCGCCGACGGCGTCGTGGCCATGGCGAGTAGCAGCATCGGCGACGCCGGCGTCAATAGCAACGCCGCCGGGTCGAGCCTAGCGAATCTCGTCGTCGGCGGGACCGAAGTCTCCGATCCCGCGCCGAACACGCGCATGAACCTGCCTGGCGTCGGCTACGTCCTGCTGAATGAGCAGCGCCCGAGCGGCGACGGCGTGACGACGAGCGGCATGACCGTCAACATGATCCACGTCGTGCTGCAACAGCCCGTGTTGGGCCTGCTCGGCCAGATCACCGGCTACCGGACGGTGGGCGACATCATCGTCGGATCGGCCACGAGTAGCGTGACGCGGTAGAGGCCCGTGTAGCTGCGGTAGAGGCCCGTGTAGCTGAGGAAGCCCGGTCCCGGGCGGCCCGTAGGGGCACGGCATTGCCGTGCCCCTACAAGTCGTTCTGGTCCGGGCTTTACGGTGAGCACCAGTTTGGGGCACGCTGAACGCCGTCGCGCCCTAGTCTGAGGCGGCGCATGGGGATCGTGTGAAACGTCAGGCACGTAACTTGTTATAGCTAATTGTGTTGTGTTAATGCACCACGATGGGGCGATGGCACTAGCCTTGCTGTTGCGTCAGGACAACATTTTACCCCCGTTCCCACAACCGGCGAGGAGCCGCCTCCACATGGTCAAGAAAGACGTGCCGCAGCCCCCGCCAGACCCGCAAGCGAGCACCGAGTCGACACAGGCGCTGCTGCGGGAGCTGGTCGCGCACTTGCGACAGAACCGGACGCAGCTGCGCGAGGAGTGGGCTCGGCGCATCACCCGCGCCCAGCTCCTCACGGCCATGACGGAGGAAGAAATCTTCGCGGAAGCAACCTCGGTGTACGACAACTACGTCGAGGCCCTCGAGACGGGGACGTTCGAAGCCCTCCAGGCGTACGCGCGCAACCTGTCGGAGCGCATCATTCCGCGAGGCGTCGAAACGCACGA
>Ga0184621_10000019_pt1 | contig 24452 bp, 20 predicted proteins | sample PLM1_30_b1_FD_133144 | JGI IMG/M metagenome (GOLD analysis project Ga0184621, IMG submission 133144) | Groundwater sediment microbial communities from an aquifer in East River, Colorado, USA - PLM1_30_b1 | ecosystem: Environmental > Terrestrial > Soil > Riparian zone | place: USA: East River...
GTGGTGGCCGAGGGGCGCGGCGGCGTCATCGTGGAGCATCACATGGAGATGGTGGGAGCTTTCGCCGAGGCCGAGAAGCTCGATCCCGCGGACTGCCGACGCTACGTCGAAGAGAAGTTCTCGGCGCGCCGGATGGTGGCCGATTACGTCGCCGCGTACGAGCTGGTAACGGGCGGACGAGACAGGCCGGCCCCGGAGCTCGTCACTCCCTGACTTCGTCGAATCCTGCACGGTCTAGCGGACTTTCGGCGCATTCGGCGCGCCACCGGGGTGCGTTCGCGGATTAGAGTCGAAAGAGGGAGGAGGCTGGGACCACCGGGCCCGCAGCTCGATTCAGGCCGAGCTGGCTCCGACCGGGACCCGTACGAGGGCACCGTCGAGGTCGGCGAGCAGGTCGTCGACCGATTCGATCCCGACCGACAGGCGTATGAGGTTCTCCGGGATCGAGTACGGCGACTCGGAGAGGCTCGCGTGCGTCATCACTCCGGGGTGCTCGATGAGGCTCTCGACGCCTCCGAGCGACTCGGCCAGCTGCCAGATCGATGTCGAGCGGACGACCTCGAGCGCGTCCTGGCCGGAGCCCGCGACGTCGAAGGAGATCATCCCGCCGAAGCCGTCCATCTGGGAGCGGGCGAGGCCGTGCTGCGGGTGGCTCTCGAGCCCCGGATAGCGAACACGCTCGACGGCCGGATGGATCTCCAGGTGCTCGGCGATGCGTTGTGCGTTGGCCGAATGCTGGCGCATCCGGATTGCGAGCGTCTTCAGACCGCGCAGGACGAGCCACGAGTCGAGCGGTCCCGGGATGGCTCCGAGCGAGTTCTGGAGGAAGGCCAGCCGCTCCGCGATTGACGGGTCGTTCGTGCCCGCGAACCCGCCGACCACGTCCGAGTGCCCGCCGAGGTACTTCGTCGTCGAATGGACGACGACGTCCGCGCCGAGCTCGAGCGGGCGTTGCAGATAAGGCGTCGCGAACGTGTTGTCCACGACGACGAAGGCACCGGCGGCGTGCGCTGCCTCCGTGACAGCCCGCAAGTCGACGATGCTCATGAGTGGGTTCGTGGGCGTCTCGATCCAAACCATCCGCGTGCGCTCGTCGAGGAAGTCGGCCGGTCGCTCGCTGGCGTCCTCCGCCGAAACGAACTCGAACTGGTACCCCTTCGGCTCGTACACCTTGGTGAAGACGCGGTAGGTCCCGCCGTAGACGTCGTTCACGCAGACCACCCGGTCGCCGGGCGAAAGCAGATGGAACACAGTCGTCGTCGCGGCCATGCCGGATGCAAACGCGAAGCCGTGCGCCGCAGACTCGAGGGACGCGAGGCAGGTCTCGAGGGCCGCCCTGGTCGGATTGCCGGTGCGCGAGTACTCGTAGCCCTTGGTCTGCCCGGCCTCCTCCTGCACGTAGGTGGAGGTCTGAAAGATCGGGACGATCACGGCGCCGGTGGCCGGGTCCGGCTCCTGCCCATCGTGGATGGCGCGGGTCTCGAAGTCCATCGCTCGATCCTAGCGGCCTCTGGAGGAGGCCTGAAGTGAAGGCCGCGGTGCCCAGCCTGGTCTGGAGCGCCCCCGGCGGCGGCCGAATTTCACATCACCCTCTACCCGTTCCGGCGCTCGTGCGCCAGGTACTCGAGGAGGTCAGCCCTGGTCAGGACACCTGCCGGGCGCCCTTCGCGTGCAACAACAACCGCCGGGCTTCCGCTCGAGAGGTCGGCAAAGACCGTGTCGACCGTGTCTCGGATCTCGACCGCAGGCAGAGGCGGCTCCATCGCGCCGGCAACGTCCTCGGTCATGGCGCCCTCGTTCAGGAAGACGCGCTCGAGGAGCCCGCGCTCCCGGATCGAGCCCACGATGTCCGCGAGGGACTCGGCCGGCGCGTGGCGTACGACCGGGATCTGAGAAATGCCGTAGCGCTGCATCAACTCGATGGCCTGTCCAACCTTCTCGTGCGACTCGATCAGCACGAGCTCCGGCAGTCGCACCTCTCCCCCCTGTTTGAAGGCCAGCACTTCCTCGATCGTCGGCTGGGTGGTGGCACGCTCCAGGAACCCGTGCTCGAGGAGCCAGTTGTCGTCATAGACCTTCGAGAGGTAACCGCGGCCGCTGTCGGGGATCAACGTCACGATCGTTGCGTCTGGCCCGAAGCGGCGTGCTACCTGCAGCATTGCCCAGACGGCGGTGCCGCCGGAGCCGCCGACCAGCATTCCCTCTTCGCGTGCCAGGCGCCTGGCCGTGCGGAACGAGTCCCGGTCTGACACCGTGACGTACTCGTCGACCAGCGACGGATCGTAGGTCCTGGGCCAGAAGTCCTCGCCGATTCCTTCCACGAGGTATGGGTGGACGTCCTCGGTGCTCGAGTAGATCGAGCCTTCCGGGTCGGCGCCCACGACGAGGAGGTCGGGCTTCCGCTCCCTCAGGTACCGAGCCGTTCCGCTAATCGTGCCGCCCGTGCCCACGGAGAACACGATCGCGTCGATCTCGCCATCCGTCTGGTCCCAGAGCTCGGGACCCGTCGTCTCGTAGTGGGCCTCGGGATTCGCCGGGTTCGAGTACTGGTCGGGCTTGTACGCGCCGGGTATCTCCTCCGCGAGGCGATCGGAGACCGAGTAGTAGCTTTCGGGCGACTCGGGCTCGACCGCAGTCGGGCAGATGACAACCTCGGCCCCGTAGGCCCGCAAGAGCGCCCGCTTCTCTTCGGCGATCTTGTCGGGCATGACGAAGACGCAGCGATATCCCCTGAGCGTCGCAGCGATCGCGAGGCCTACACCCGTGTTACCGCTCGTCGGCTCCACGATGGTGCCGCCGGGCCGAAGCTTTCCCTCCCGCTCGGCCTGCTCGATCATCCGCAGGCCGATGCGGTCCTTGACGCTGCCGCCGGGGTTCATGTACTCGAGCTTGGCGAGGAGGGTGGGCTCCACTCCGCGCGAAAGGCGCTGCAAGCGCACGAGCGGCGTACGGCCGACGAGGTCGAGCACGGTCGGGTACTCCCTGGCCACGGGCGGATTGTAGGTGGGAGGCAGGGCTCCGCCTCCCCCGCCTGGGTCGTCCTCTAGTGGCGAAAGTGGCGGCGGGACGTGAAGACCATCGTCGCGCCGGCCTGCTCGACTGCGTTGGCGACTTCGGAGTCGCGCTTCGAGCCGCCCGGCTGGATGATTCCCGTGACGCCGGCGTCGAGGGCCAGGCTGGCTCCGTCCGCGAACGGGAAGAACGCGTCCGAGGCGAGTGCGGCCCCGTTCAGGTCGTGCCCGCGGTCACGGGCCTTCTCGATCGCCAGGCGAACGGCGTCGACGCGACTCGTCTGGCCGCCGCCGATTCCAACGGTCTGGAGATCCTTCGCGATCACGATCGCGTTCGATGTGAGGTGCTTGGCGACCCGCCACGCGAAGATCAGGTCACCCCACCCGGTCTCGCTAGGCGCGTGGACCGTCACGACCTTCATGCCGTCGCGGTCGTCCAGCTCTGCATCCGCGTCCTGGACGAGCATGCCACCGAGAACGCGCCGGTAGTCGCGCTCGCCAGGAGTGCTGCCGCGGCGCTCCCCGTCCTCCAGGATTCGGAGCGAGGCCTTCGCCCGAAGCTCCTCGAGCGCGCCCTCGGAATAGCCGGGCGCGATCAGCACCTCCACGAACTGCGTCGCAAGTCGCCGGGCCAGCGGCTTCTCCACCCGGCGGTTGAGCGCGACGACCCCACCGTAGGCCGAGACGGGATCCGCCGCCAGCGCGAGCTCATATGCCTGCTCGATTCCCGCGGCGAGGGCGCACCCGCATGGATTGGCGTGCTTGACGATCACCGCGGCCGGTACGGTGAACTCGCGGAGCGTCGAGCGGGCCGCGTTGAGATCGTTCAGGTCGTTGAACGAGAGGTCGCCGCCCGAGAGCTGCTCCACGCGCGAGAGGAGGTGACGTCGGGCTCCGGCCTCGACGTAGTACCCCGCCCGTTGATGCGGGTTCTCGCCGTAGGGCAGGCCGGCCTGCTTCTCGAGCGCGACCAGCAGCCTGCCCGGAAAGCTCTCCCGGTCCGAGAACCAACTCGCGATCGCCGCCTCGTAGGCGGCTGTGTGGGAGAACGCCTCCGCTGCCAGCTCCCGGCGCGTGTCGAGCTCGAGGCCGCCTGTCCTCCGGAGCTCGGCAAGGATGCTTCGGTATCGGCCGAGCTCGCACACGGGGGCGACATGGACAAAATTCTTCGCAGCCGCGCGGAGCATGGCGGGACCGCCAACGTCGATCATCTCGACGGCGTCCTCCTCGCGCACGTTTCGCTGGGCCGTTACGCGCTGGAACGGGTAGAGGTTCACGCAGACCAGGTCGAATGGCCTGATGTCGTGCTCGCGAAGCGCCTCCAAGTCTTCGGGAACGTCGCGGCGGGCCAGGATGGCGGCGTGAATGCGAGGGTGAAGCGTCTTCACCCGGCCGCCGAGCATCTCCGGGACGTCTGTCAGCTCCTCGACGCGAGTGACAGGGATACCGAGGTCCGAGATGAACGCCGCCGTGCCCCCGCTCGCCACGATCTCGACGTCGAGCTCATGGAGGCCTCGCGCAAACTCGTCGAGGCCGGTCTTGTCGAAGACTGAGATGAGCGCGCGCTCCATGTTCGCAACCGTCACGACGCGGAGGGTAGAGCTCCGGCCAGATAGTTTCGCACTGTTTCGGGGAGGAGCCGGTGCTCGACGCTCTGAAGGCGAGCGTGGAGCGACTCCGGCGTGTCGTCTGGGTGAATCGGCACGGCTTCCTGGGCGATCACCGGGCCCGTGTCCACGCCCTCGTCGAGGAAATGAACGGTCACGCCCGTCTCGGCGGCCGCGGCAGCGAGGGCCTCCTCCACGGCATGCGACCCCGGGAAGTCAGGCAGGAGGGACGGGTGCACGTTCAGGCAGGGAAAACGGTCCAGGAACGGCTTCGTCAGCAGGTGCATATAGCCGGCACAGACCACCAGCTCGACCCCGTTGGCTGTGAGCCAGTCCGCCATCGCCTCGTCGCGGTTCCGGCGCGAGTCGTAGTCGGCTAGTCGGAAGACGGCCGAAGGGATATCGTGCGCTGCCGCGCGCTCGAGCGCCTGTGTCCCCTCGACGTTCGAGGCGACCGCACTCACGGGTAGATCCTGGTCGAGGAGGGCCTGGAGGTTCGTGCCGCGGCCCGAGGCGAGGACACCGATCACGCTCGGTCCGCCCAGACCACGCCGCCGTTGCCCTCCTCGAGCCGCCCGATGACGGGAAATCCCGCATCGCCCGCATCGCCCGGCGGAACGACGGCGCAGAAGCCGACTCCCAGGTTGAAGACACGACGCTGCTCGTCCTCGTCAATCCCCAGGTCGTCAAGCCAAGCGTAGACCGGGTGCCGCTCCCAGCTAGCCGGATCGATCCGGGCCTGAAGGCCGGCGGGGAGCACGCGCGCCAGGTTCCCGGGGATCCCACCGCCGGTGATGTGGGCGAGCCCGCGGACGTCGGTGGATGCACGCAGCCTGCGGATGTCGTCCAGGTAGAGGAGTGTCGGGGCAAGCACGAGGTCGGGGTCGAACGCACCCTCTCCGAGCACCTTTCGGACGAGTGTGAACCCGTTGGCGTGCAGGCCGGCTGACGGCAGCCCGACGACGACATCCCCAGCCTCGCAGCGGGAGCCGTCGATGAGGTCGTCGTGCTGCACGAGCCCGACGCAAGTGCCCGCGAAGTCGAGCTCGCCCTCCCGGTAGATGCCGGGAAGCTCCGCCGTTTCGCCTCCGAGGATCGCGCACCGGGCTTCCCGACAGACGGAGGCGGCGCCCTCGACGAGCTCTGCGACCTCGTCGAGATCGAGCCTCCCGGCGGCCACATAGTCAAGGAAGAAGAGCGGCTCGGCGCCCGTCGTGACGACGTCGTTCACACAGTGGGCCGCGAGGTCCCTCCCCGCTTCACGCAGTCGACCTGCTCGTCGAGCGAGGATCAGCTTCGTGCCGACCGAGTCGGTCGTGGCGGCGAGCAGGCGCATGTCGTCGAGCCGGAAGAGCCCGGCGAAGCCGCCAAGGCCCCCCACGACCCGATCCCCGAGGGTGGAGTCGACCGCGGCGCGGATGCGCTCCACGACGTCGTGTGCCTTCGCAAGCGACACGCCCGCCTGCTCGTAGCTTGCGGTCACGTGAGCACCTCGGCGGCGAGCTCGGGGCGACCCTCCGGGCCGCCTGGCAGGAACCGAACGATCGTGTCTCCGATCGCGATGTCGGAGCCAAATGGTTCGAGCTCGAGGATTTCGGCGATGGCGCGTGCCTTGTCGTGCGGATCTTCGGCCAGCAGATGGAGCTCGCTGAGCCGCAGGTCCTCGGCCTGCTCGAGTGCCGCCTCGATCCAGTCGCGCGGGGGGTGAACCTCGAGCCGGTAGCCGGCCTCGGTGGCGATGAACGTCCGTTTGCCAGGGTGGTCCTGAATCGTCAGCTCGAGCTCGACAGCCCGCTCGAGCGCGGAGGCGTACCCGTCCTCGTCGAGCGCGATGCCGAGATGGTCGACCCGCGGCCGGTCCCAGTGGCCCGGCTGGATCACAACGTTGACCGCGCCCCGGCCGAGCTCGATCAGCCGGAGGCGGAAACCCTTCGAGTCGAGGTCGTCCCAGGAAACACCTGACTCGAACCAGTGCGAGTTCTCGCCAACCCAGCCGTAGCGGCCGATGAGTGAGAAGCCGAGCTTGCCGATGTAGCGCGCCTCGACCAGCCGGACCTTGCTCGTGACCAGGTGGTAGTGGAAAAGCTGCACCGGGCGAGACCATCGTAGCGCCACAAGGAGACGCGAACTACCCGGCGAACCGAGCAGCCATGTCCACCACACCCCCACCCCAGCAACCCCCGCCGGGATACGACCGGCCCTACTACGGCTCCGGGATACCGCCACTTCCCGTCCTGAACGGCGAGCTTCTCGTCTTCCTGCTCGCGTGGGCCGTCGTCGGGATCATCACGCTGGCGAGCGACTCCGTCGGCCCTGACTCCTTTGTCACGGCGACCGTCGCCCTCGCATTTGGCTACATGATCTCGCGCGGGATCGCCAAGGCCGGCAAGGTTCTCGAAGGCCGATAAGAGCTAGCGGGTTAGCGTTCGGCGCGCCGACGCCGCAGAGCCCAGGGTCTCACAGGGCCGAATGGCCGGCAGGCGTGACGATGGCGATAAGGGCGGCGCCGGTCACCCGAGCTTTCACCGCGTGGAGGAAGTCATCCTGTTCGCGGAGCCTTTTCAAGGGGCCGCGCGATATGTGGACGCGTTGTCCAGAACCCGGGCTGCCCCCTGGGCCGATGGGGCTTGCTTCAGCGCAGGCCTGGGCGTAGGTTTGGCCTCGATGTCGAAGTGCGCGACTTGCTGACCGTCCGGGACATCGCCGCGTTTCCCGGGCTGTGCCTGGGTATCGCCGCCGGAGACGAGGGCCTCGGCAACGAAGTCAGCTGGCTGCACGTATCCGAGCTGGCCGACCCGACCGAGTTTCTCGAGGGCGGCGAGCTCCTGCTAACGACCGGGCTCGGGGTGGGCGAGCTCGAGTCGACGCAGCGCGACTGGGTACGTCGTCTGGCGAAGCATGGGCTCGCCGGCCTCGGTTTCGGTGTCGGCTTCGGCTACCAGGAAGTCCCCACCCCGATCGTTGAGGAGGCCGACCGGCTTTCGTTTCCCGTTCTGAGCGTTCCCTATGACGTGCCCTTTGTGGCGATCACGAAGGCGGCCGCCAGGAACCTCGCGAACGAGCAGCTCGTAGAGCTCCGGGAGGCTCTCGAAGTTCACGAGCGGCTGGCCGAGGCCGTGCTCGAGGGGCGCGGCATCCCGGCGCTCCTCGCGATCGTCTGCACGCGGCTCGACTGCTCGCTCGCGCTCGTGGACGAGAACGGACGCGTCGTGGGCGAGCGTCACGCCGGCGCCAACCTTCTCTTCGACGAGGCGCTCGAGCTGCCGGTGAACGCACATGGTGAGACCGCGACCCTGAAGGCTGTGCGAGCCGAGGGCGGCTTCGGTGAGTACGACCGGCTCGTCCTCCACCACGGACAGACGGCGCTTGCGTTCGAGCTCTCGCGACGGCGGGCCGTCAGCGCCGCCGAGCTCCGGCTCGCCGGCGACCTGCTCGACGACCTCGAGAGCTCGCGCCTCGACGACCGTGAGGTCGGGCGCAGGATCGCCGCCTTCGGCCTCGAGCCCGAGCGGACGTACGCGGCACTCCTGGCCGTCCCCCAAAACGGGCATGTATCCGGCGAGCAGCTGCGCAGGAACGTCGCCGAGGAGCTCGACCGCTGCTCCGTCAACTACCTTTCGACCGCACGGCCGGAGCGGGCGGCCTTCCTCGTCGGTGCTGCGAGCGAGGACGAGGTCCACGCGCTGGCCCGGAAAATCGTCGAGGCGGAAGGCCAGGCGCGCGTCGGGATCGGCCGCCCCTCTCGCGGCCGCGCGCTGGGCCGCAGCCTGCTCGAGGCGCGGGCCGCGCTCGACGCCGTCTCCTCACCCGTGGCGTCCTACCACGACCTCGGGTCGCTCGAGCTCCTCTTGTCCCTTCCGGATGCTGCCCTGGAGGCGTTCGTCGACCGCGTGCTCGGCGCCACTGCCGACAACGACTGGCTGATGAGCTCCCTGACGGCACTGCTCGATACGGGATGCTGCTGGAGCGAAGCGGCGGAGCGGATCGGCGTCCATCGCCACACTCTTCGCTACCGCATGGACCGGCTTCGGGAGCAGACGGGCCGGCACCCCGACCACCCGGAAGAGCGAATGGAGCTCTGGCTGGCGGTCAAGTCAAATCAGGCGCTGACGGCGCGTGCGGGAGGAAACGGCGCGTGATTGCGGTGCTCGGAGGCGCCGGCACGATCGGCCGCTACGTGGCACGGTTCCTGGAGGAGTGGGGGGCGCCCGTCGCCCGGAGAGACTTTCGCCTTTCGGACGAGGAGTTCCTCGACGCCCGCGATCCCGAATCGCTCCGCGAGAGCCTTGTTGGCGCCGACGTCTGCGTGAACTGCCTCGACTACCAACTGAATCTGGACGTGATGCGTGGTGCCCTGGCGGCAGGGGCGCACTACGTCGACCTTGGCGGGCTCTTCCACGTGACGCGGCAGCAGCTCGACCTGCACGATGAGTTCGCGGCGGCCGGCCTGACAGCCGTGCTCGGCATGGGCTCGGCGCCCGGGAAGACGAATCTCCTTGCCCGAGCGGCCGCCGGCCGGCTCGGCAAGACGCCCGAGCGGCTCGAGATCTGGGCGGCGACGCGCGACCCGGCGGCAGCCGACCATCCCTTCCCTGCTCCCTACTCGGTGAGGACGCTGCTCGACGAGCTCAGAATGCAGCCGATGATCGTCCACGAGGGGCGTGAGCAAGCGGTCGAGCCTCTGTCTGGGAACGCGCAGCGCGTGTTTCCGCCGCCCGTCGGGCCCGCGACCGGTATCTACACGATCCACTCGGAGATCGCGACGCTTCCGGCGGCCTTTCCGGGCCTGGCCGAGGCGAGCTTCCGTCTCTGCCTCTCGCCCGGTCTCCTGGAAAAGCTTCTAAGCCTCCCCGACGGTGAGGAGCCCGAGCCCTACACCCAGTCGGCGGAGTCGGTCGCGATCCACATTGTCGACGTCGCCACGAACGGCCAGACGGTTACCGGGATGACCGTGACGCGTGGCGGCAGCGCCCGTTCGACATCAGAGCCCGCCGCCCGGGCGGCGCTCGAGATTCACGAGGGTCGGCTCGCGGCACCGGGCGTTCATCCGCCCGAGGATGCCGTGAATGACCCGGAGGCCTTTCTCGCCCTACTCGACACGGAGGTTCGATGGCAGTGACAAACGACCACCTGTGGCGGCACTTCACCCGTGCCGCAGACCTCGACGCGCCGATCGTGATCGAGCGCGGCGAAGGCTGCCGGATCTGGGACACCGAGGGGCGCGAGTATCTTGATGCTCTCGCTGCTCTCTACTGCGTCAACATCGGCTACGGCCCGTGGCCGGAGATCGCCGAGGCCGCGGCCACACAGCTCCGGAAGCTGCCGTTCTTCACGAACTGGGTCGGCTTCGCGACGCCACCGGCACTCGAACTGGCCGAGCGGGTGAGCGACCTCGTCCCGATCGACGTCGGGCGGATCTTCTTCGTCTCGGGCGGCTCTGAGGCAGTCGAGACCGCGCTCAAGGTGGCGCGCCAGTACCACCGCCTGCGTGGCGAGCCAGGCCGCTACAAGTACGTGACGCGACGTAGCGCGTACCACGGAACGACGATGGGGGCACTCTCGATCAACGGCAGCCCGGCCCTTCGCTCCCAGTTCGAGCCCTTGCTCCCCGGCTGCCTCCGCGCGCCGACGCCCTACCGCTACCGGTGCCCGTACTGCGCGGACTCGTCCGCCTGCACACTCCAGTGCGCCGACGAGATCGACGGCATCATCCGGAACGAGGACGCGTCGACGGTCGCTGCCGTCGTCCTCGAGCCGGTCCAGAACTCCGGCGGCTCGATCGTCCCTCCGGAGGGGTACTTCGACCGCGTACGCGAGATCTGCGACGAGCACGGGGTCCTGCTCGTGGCGGACGAGGTGATCTGCGGGTTCGGGCGGGTCGGCGACTGGTTCGGCTGCACCCGCTATGGGATCGAGCCGGACATGATGACGCTGGCCAAAGGAATCACATCGGCCTATGCGCCCATGGGCGCCCTTGTGGCGAGCTCGAAGGTAATCGAGCCCTTCCAGTCGGAACCGACGCGCACGTTCGTCCACGGGATCACCTTCGGCGGCCATCCGGTGACATGCGCGATCGCGCTCGCCAACCTCGAGATCATGGAGCGCGAGGACATGATCGGCCATGTGCAGCGCCATCAGGGCGACTTTCGCGCGGCCTTCGACCGGCTTGCCGAAGAGCACCCGATGGTCGGCAACGTGCGCGGCGACGGCTTCTTCTACTCCCTGGAGCTGGTCAAGGACAAGGAGACGAAGGAGACCTTCACGCCGGCCGAGCGAGACCACCTGATCAAGACCGTGATGACCCCGCGCGCCAGGGAGCTGGGCGTCTACATGCGTTTCGACGACCGCGCCGAGACCTGCGCGCAATTCTCCCCGCCTCTCGTCGCGGGCCCAGCGGAGCTGGACGAGTTCATCGGCGTGCTCCGGCAGGTGCTTGATGAGGCCTGGGAGCGCGAGGTCATGGGCGCAGTCCGAGCCTAGGTGCGCCACTACCGATCAACCATCTAGGAGGAAAGGCATGGCCACAACGGTACGGACGCTTCAGAACTTCATCGGTGGCAACTGGGTCGAGGCGACAGGCGACTCCGCGCGCGAGATCGTCTCACCCGTCACGGGCGAGAAACTCGCCGATGCCCCGAACGCCAGTGCGGAGGACGTCGACCGCGCGGCTCGTGCGGCCCGTGAGGCTCAGCCCGGTTGGGCGGCGCTCTCGGCCTGGGATCGGGCCAGGGTCTGCCATGCGATCGCCGACCTGATCGAGGAGCGGAAGGAAGACTTCGCGCGCGAGCTCTCCCTCGAGCAGGGAAAGCCGTTCGTAGCCGAGGCGATTCCCGACATCGAGGAGACGGCAGAGAACTTCCGGATCGCCGCGGAGGACGTGAAGCGGATGGAGTCCGCAGTCATCCCGTCCCAGGACGTCAACAAGCGGATCCTGACGTTCCGCAAGCCGAACGGCGTCTACGGCTGCATCACGCCCTGGAACTTCCCGACTCTGATTCCGGTCGAGCTGATCGCCCCGGGGATCGCCGCCGGCAACACGATCGTCATGAAGCCCTCCGAGTGGACCCCGATCGCGATGGCGAACTTCATGCAGATCATGGCGGAGGCTGGGCTTCCCGAAGGTGTCGTGAACGTTGTCTACGGCGACGGCGCCGTGGGCGAAAGTTTGATTACGAACGAGAACGTCGACTGCGTCGGCTTCGTCGGCTCACACGGGACGGCCGAGAAGATCGTTCGTGCCATCGGGCTCAAGCGCAGCCTGATCGAGGCGAGCGGCAACGGGCCTGTCGTCGTCTGCGCCGACGCCGACCTGGAGCTCGCCGCCAAGGGGGCTGTTTTCGGGGGCTTCTTCTGCGCCGGGCAGGTCTGCTGCGCGACCGAACGCGTACTCGTCGACAAGCGTGTGCACGATGATTTCCTGGCAGCGGTGGTGAAGGAGGCTGAGACGTGGCACCTAGGTGACCCGTTCGATGACTCGACGCTCGTCGGGCCGATGAACAACGAGCCGACGGCACGGAAGATGGACGCCCATCTCGAGGACGCGCTCGAGAAAGGCGCCGAGATCGTCGTCGGCGGCTCGCGCGACAGCGACCGGCCGACCGGCCTCTACTACCAGCCGACCGTGATCGACAACGTGGGCGTGGATACGCTGATCAACCGCGACGAAACCTTCGGCCCCATCGTCCCTCTGATCACTGTGGACTCCGACGACGAGGCGCTCGCGGTCGCGAACGATTCCTACCTCGGGCTCCAGGCAGCCGTCTACACGCGGTCCCTGAAGCGCGCGTTCCGGTACCTCGACAACCTCCAGGTGGGGAACGTGGTCGTGAACGACTCGACCGACTACTGGGAGGCGCACGAGCCCTTCGGCGGCGCGTCGGGGACGCGGACAGGATGGGGCCGGATCGGCGGTCGGTACACGATGCTCGACATGACCGATCTGAAGACCGTCGTGCTCGACGTCGGCGGACTGGACTAGCCCGGCCAGGCGTGCCCCGCCTCCAGGGCCGCGCGGCCTACGTCGCGCTGCTGGCAATCGGCGGCCTCGACGCGGCCGGGTACAGCGTCATCGCTCCGGTCGTCCCGGCGATCTCGGAGGAAACCGGAGCCGGTCCCTGGGTGATCGGCCTCCTCGTCTCCTTCTTCGCGATCGGCCAGGCGCTCGGCTATCCGCTGGCCGGGCACGGCGTTCAGCGGCGGAACGCCGCCTGGGTCCTGGGCCTCGCACTCGCGTGCATGGCCGTCGGCGATCTCGGGTTCGTTCTGGGCGAGGGGCTCTGGGTGTACTTTCCGGCCCGCCTGCTCCAGGGCATCGGCGCGGGCGGGCTTTGGCTCGGAGTCGTGTTCGGGGTGCTCGAGCGATTCCCGGGCGAGGAGTACCGGCGGCTGACGGGGGTGCTCGGCGCCTACTCGATCGGCGCCGTGGCAGGACCGGCCCTGGGTGCGATCGGCGGGATCCGGGGCCCGTTCCTGGCGCACCTCGCCCTGGTCTGCCTGGCGGCGCTCTTGGTCTGGGGTCTAGGCGCCCCGAAAGAGCAGCCGGCGTTCGGGTCTGACCGCTCCGCACTGAGGACGCCGGGGTTCAGACTCGCGTCGGCCGCCATCATCCTGGTTGCTCTCTCCCTCGGGACCCTGGAAGGCCCGTTGCCACTTCACTTCGACGATCTTCTGAGCCAGAGCCGGATCGGCCTTCTCTACCTGGCTACGTCGGTCATGGTCGGGCTGAGCGCGACGCTTGCCGGCCGCTTACTGCCGAGACGTGCCCTCGCGCTCGGAGTCTGCTGCCTCGTGAGCGGCATCGCGCTCGCAGGGATCACAGACACCGTTCCTTGGTGGCTCGCGGCGAGTGCGGTCGTCGGCATCGGGCTCGGTGCCGGCGAGGCCGGCTCGATCGGGATCCTGCTCGAGAGCGTCGGGACGGGTCGGATCGTGCTGGCCATGGTCGTCTGGTCGCAGCTCTGGGCCTTCGGCTACCTGGTCGGGCCCGCGGCGGCGGGTGGCGTCGCCGACGCCCTCGGCTTCGGAGCTGTGGGGATCGTCCCGCTCGGCGCCGCGCTCGTGGTGGTCATCGCGTTTTTTCGCGCACCCGGGGCGCGGCCGGCGTCCGTTTAGAGCGCGGCCGGCTCGAGCACGAGTCGCTCGCGCCGGTAGGGAAGGGGCACGGCCGGGTCTTCCGAGTCGATCTCACGAGCGAGCCGGTGGCCGTCGAAGATCGCGTCCGCGACGATCCGCGGAGCGACGCAGTCTCCGACCCTGTAGACGGCCTCGACGCCGTTCTCCGTCAGGCCGTCGGGCTCCGCGACGAGCTCCAGGTAGAGCTGCTCGCACGAGAGCCGCTGGGTGACCAGCACGACCGCATCGGCCTCCAACTCGAGCGGCTCGCCGTATTCATCTACACCTGTCATGCGCCCGGCCTCGATGCCGCCGAGGAGGAAGCCGCGCCGCTGGGCGATCCCGACGTCGTGGAGGTGCCGGCGGAGCAACGGCCCCTCGAGCGTCTGGTCGGTATAGGGCGCCACCTGGTCGAGCATCGTCGCGAGCTCCACAGAATGGCCCTCCGAGGAGAGCTTCTCCGCGAGTCCCGCCGCCATGAAGTAGCCCTCTGCATCCCACACCACGACCCGGCTCCCGGGCGGGCGCTTGCCCTCGACCATGATCTGCTCCGGCGTCAGCACGTGGGGAAGCGACGAGTCGGCACCGGGAATCGGCTCGTGCGTGGCTCCGTTGAGGCCGTCCTCCGCCCAGCGTGCGCCGGTCGCACAGATCACGAGCTCCGCGCCATATTCGCGTACGTCGGCCGCCGACAGCCGGGTGCCGGCGATCACCTCGACGTTCCGAAGCTTTTCGAGCTGGATGCGACGCCAGTTGACGACCCGCGCCCATTCCCCGAGGCCCGGTAACTGCGGGATCCAACGCATGATGCCCCCGACCTCAGACTCGGCCTCGACCAGGTGGACTCGCCGGAAGCCACGCTTGCCGAGCACGATCGCGCACTCCATCCCGGCCGGGCCGGCCCCGACCACGAGGACGTCACGGTCGGCGTTTTCCGCCGGCTCGAAGCGCTCCGGGTGCCAGCCCCTCCGGTACTCCTCGCCCGCGGTCGCGTTCTGAGTGCAGCCGAGGTGATGCCCGCTTTCCGACTTCGAGATGCAGATGTTGCAGCCGATGCATTCCCGGATCTCGCCGTAGAGACCCTCCTCCACCTTGGCGGGAAGAAAGGGATCGGCGATCGACGGGCGGGCCGCTCCGATCAGGTCCCAGGCTCCCGAGTCGACGATCTCTGCCATGCGATCCGGGTTCGTCAAGCGTGCGACACCCACGACCGGCTTGGCCGTGGCCTCGCGGACGCGGCCGGTCCACTCGAGCTGGTACCCCTCCGGGAAGAACCTGGAGGCGCCGGAGTCCTTCGACCATTCGGCGATCGAGCCGACGTTCACGTCCCAGAGATCCACCAGATGGTCGGCGAGTCGGATGAACTCGAGGCCCTCTTCGAGCTCGACGCCGGCCGGGCCGAGGGCGTCGACGCACGTGCGCACCGCGACGGCGCAGTCGTCTCCGACCGCTTCGCGGACGACCTCGAGCGTCTCGAGCCAGAACCGTGCTCGGTTGTCCAGGGAGCCCCCATACTCGTCGGTCCGTTTGTTGTAGAAGGGGGAGAGGAACTGCAGCGGCAGGTAGCTGTGCCCGCCGTAGACGTAGACGATGTCGAATCCCGCCGAGCGCGACTCCTTGGCAGCAAAGGCCCAATCGGCCTGGACTCGCCTGATGTCCGCCTTCTCCATCGCTTTGGGCACGTAGGTCGGGTCGTAGTCGCTCGCGAGCTGCGAAGGCCCGACGCCCGGCCAGCGCGACTGCCGGGTATGAGCATGGCCTCCGCTGTGCGTCAACTCGATGCCGGCGAGGGCGCCGTGCTCGTGCGCCTCCTCGCACATGAAGGCCAGATTTCTGGTGTCGTCCTCGTCCCAGAGCCGGGAGGAGACGTACGGCGACTCGTCGGAGTCTGCACTCACGGGCGCGTACTCCGTGCACACGGCCGCCCAGCCGCCCTCCGCCTTCATGCCGCGGAACCTCGCCTGGGAGCCCGGCTTTTCCGTGCCGAAGCCGGTGCAGTGCGGAACGCCGTAGAAGCGGTTCTTCAGAGTCTTGGGCCCGATCTTCACAGGCTCGAAGAGAACGTCGTGCTTTGGGTCGCGAGGCATGTGCGGAGTCTAAGCGGCGGCTCCGCGCGAGCGGGCGGTGGGGGCTAGGGTGCGCGCTTGTGAGCTACGAATACGACCTGGTGGTGATCGGGTCGGGGCCGGCCGGCCAGAAGGCCGCGGTCCAGGCCGCGAAGCTCGGCAAGCGGGTCGGGGTCGCCGAGCGTGGGCAGGTAGGCGGTGTTTCGGTGAACACGGGCACAATCCCGTCGAAGACGCTGCGGGAAGCGGTCGTCTACCTCACCGGTCTGAGTCAGCGCGACATCTATGGTCAGAGCTACCGGGTCAAGGAGGAGATCACAGTCGAGGACCTGGCAGTGCGGACGCGCTGGGTGATCGAGCGGGAGGTCGACATCGTTCGGGCCCAGCTCGCTCGTAACCGGATCGAGATCCTGTCCGGGACGGCGCGTTTCCAGGATCCGCACACGATCGTCGTGCAGGCCCCGGGCGGGGAGGAGCGGCGCGCGAGCGCAGACAACGTCGTCATCGCCTCAGGATCCCGGCCCGCACACCCGCCTAGCGTGGCGTTCGACGGAGCCACGGTCCTGGACTCGGATAGTTTGCTCCAGCTCGCTCGCATTCCCACCTCGCTCGTCGTGGTCGGCGCCGGGGTGATTGGAATCGAGTACGCGTCGATGTTCGCAGCGCTCGGCACGAAGGTGACCATCGTCGAACGTCGCCCGCAGCTACTCGACTTCTGCGATGCCGAAGTCGTCGAGGGTCTCCGCTACCACCTCCGCGATCTCGGCGTCGTCTTCCGTTTGGGCGAGGCGGTGGCCTCCGTCGACCCCCATGAAGGGACGACGGTCACGACGCTCGAGAGTGGCAAGCGGATCATGGCGGAGGCCGTCCTCTATTCGGCGGGGCGCCAGGGCGCGACCGACGCTCTCGCCCTCGAGAACGCCGGGCTCGAAGCAGACGAGCGTGGCCGCATCCAGGTGGACGAGAACTACCGCACCGCAGCGGAGCACATCTACGCCGTTGGGGACGTGATCGGCTGGCCGAGCCTGGCGGCGACCTCGATGGAGCAGGGGCGCCTGGCCGCCTCGCACGCGTTCGACCACTCCACCAAGTCGATGGGCGGGCTGCTCCCCTTCGGGATCTACACGATCCCGGAGATCAGCTTCGTGGGCAAGACCGAGGAGGAGCTGACCGATGCGGCGATTCCGTACGAGGTTGGGATCTCCCGCTACCGCGAGCTGGCCCGGGGGCAGATCCTGGGCGATCTGTACGGCACCCTCAAACTGCTCGTCTCGCCAGACGACCGGCGCATCCTCGGCGTGCACGTGTTCGGGACGAGCGCGACCGAGGTCGTCCACATCGGCCAGGCAGTGATGGGGAACGGCGGCACCATCGACTACCTCGTGGACAGCGTCTTCAACTACCCGACGCTCGCCGAGTCGTACAAGGTGGCCGCGCTCGACGCGATGAACAAGCTGAACGCCTTCGCCCGAATCGACGCTTGACGAACCGGCGCGATCGGGCGGGGTGGGCGGGTTAGGATCGCTGCATGGCGGTGACTCGAACCCGCATCGGCGGGCACGTCGTCGTCGAGTGCCTCGAGGCCCTCGGAGCCGAGACGGCCTTCGGGCTTCCCGGGATCCATGCGCTTGCGATCTGGGACGGCCTCCGCGAGAGCCGCTTGCGCTACCTGGGCTTCCGCACCGAGTTGAACGCCGGCTTCGCCGCGGACGGGTATGCAAGGGCGTCCGGGAAACCCGCTCCGCTCTTGCTGTCGACGGGGCCGGGGGCGCTGAACTCGCTGACGGCGCTCATGGAGGCGGCGAGCGCCCACGTCCCGGTGGTGGCGATCGCAAGCCAGATCCCAAGCGAGCTGATCGGCCGCGGCCGGGGCTACCTGCACGAGCTCCGCGACCAACGTGCGTCCTTCGCCCCGCTCGTCAAGTGGACGGGTCGTGCCGAGCGGGCCGCCGACCTGCCCGACCTTCTAGCCGAAGCGTGGCGCCAAGCGCTCACGCCTCCCAGCGGCCCCGTCTTCGTGGAAATTCCGGTAGACGTGTTGACGGGCGAGGCTGGCGTAGAGCCCGTGGACGAGCTCGACTGGGAGGCGGCGGCGAGCACGGTTCCGGGCGTTGAGGAGGCGGTGCGCGTGATTGCGGCGGCCGAGCGCCCGGTCCTGTGGGCCGGAGGCGGCGTCAGCCGCTCCGGCGCGTGGCCCGAGCTGGCCGCCCTGGCTGAGCGAGTCCAGGCTCCGGTCGCGACGTCCTACATGGGCAAGGGAACCTTCCCCGAAGATCACCCGCTCGCAGCGGGCTCGGCGGCGGACGAAGCTGCGTTCAAGGAGCTCGTCGAGGGTGCCGACGTCCTCGTGTGCATCGGCACCGAGCTCGGCGCGGAGACGACTGGCCAGTATTCCCTGAGCCCCGGTGGGCAGATCGTCCAGATCGACGCCGCAGCGGAGCGGATCGGCAGCACCTATCCGGCACTCGGCCTCGTTGGCGATGCGAAGGCGGTTCTCGGCGCCATCCTCGAGCGGCTTCCCGCCCGAGAGCCGGACGGTCAGGCCGAGCGGGCCGCCACGGAGGTGAGAGACCGGATCGGCCGCGGTCTCGACGAGCAGGGCCGCGAGCTGGAGCGCGGCCTCCTCGAAACGATCCGGGAGGCACTCCCGCGCGACGCAGTCCACGCGTGGGACATGACGATCCTCGCCTACTGGGCGGGCGCGCACTTTCCCGCGCTCTCGCCGCGCCGCTTCCTCTACCCGCTCGGATCGGGAACGCTCGGATACGCGTGGCCGGCGGCGCTGGGGGCGAAGGCAGCCCTGCCAGACGCGCCTGTCCTCGCGGTCGCCGGGGACGGTGGCTTTCTCTACAACGTCGCGGAGCTCGCCAGCGCGCGGCAGAACCATTTGGGCGCGACGCTGCTCCTCGTCGACGACGGTGGCTACGGGATTCTTCGCGAGTACCAGCGAGACTCGTTCGGCGAGACGTTTGCAGTCGATCTCGTCCAGCCTGAGTTCGTCGAGCTCGCGGAGGCATTCGGCGTCCCGGTTCGAAGCACCGCGCCCGAGACTCTCGGGGAGGACCTTGCCTGGGCGCTCGCGGAGGAGGGCCCCGCAGTCGTCGTCCTGCGAATGAAGCTCGAGATGTGGACGCCGACCGCCTGATGGCGGCGCCGCGGCCGACTCGCTGGAAAGACCTCGTCCGGTCCTCACTCCACGGCATCGAGCCCTACCAGCCGGGTCCGAGCCTGACGGAGCTCAAAGAGCGCTACGGGGTCGACGAGATCGTGAAGTTGAACTGGAACGAGGGCCTGTTCGGCCCCTTTCCGGGGGCGCTCGCCGCCGCCGCGGCGGAGCTCGAGAACGCCTGGATGTACCCCGAGCAGGCCTTCAGTGACCTGCGTGAGGCGGTCTGCCGCTGGCGCGACGTCCCGCCGGAGCAGATCGTGCCGGCGCACGGGATCCAGAGCCTTGTCCGGACGGTCGCCGATGCCTTCCTGTGCCCGGGAGACTCGGTCGTCCTGCCGGAGCCCACCTACGGGCTCTATGCGCAGGTCTTCGCGGCCGCGGGTGCCTCGATCGAGTACGTGCCCTGTCCGGAGCTCAGGCTCGACCTGGACGAGATGGCTGCGTCAGCCGCCCGGGTCGACGCTCGCCTCGTGGTCGTTTGCGATCCGAACAACCCGACCGGATCCCTCGCCGAGCAGGACGAGTGGGACAGCTTCCTCGACGTCGTGCCCGAGGGGTGCGCAGTCGTGGTGGACGAGGCGTACTGCGAGTACGTGGATCCCGCGCGCAGGATCCGGCGAGAAGACGACGTGGCCGGGGGGCGGCCGGTAATTCTCCTCCGGACCTTCTCCAAGATCTTCGGCCTTGCGGGACTGCGGCTGGGCTATGCGGTCGTCTCGGAGCCGCTTGCGTCGTATCTGGATGTTGTGCAGGAGCCCTTCAACGTCAACCGGGCGGCCCTTGCTGCGGGCACCGCGAGCCTGCAGAGCCCCGAGACCGTCGAGGAGCGCAGGCTCCAGGCGGCCGAATCACGCGAACTTCTGACCCGCCTCCTCGAGGCTGCCGACATCGACGTTCACCCATCGCAGGCGAACTTCGTGCTCGCCCGGGTCGGAGTCGACGACGTCGCGCTCACAGACGGACTGGCCTCCCGCGGCTTTTTGATCCGCGCCGGCAGCGAGTTCGGCATGGCGGGCGCGGTGCGCATCACGGTGGCCCCACTGCCGCTGATGGAGAAGGCCGCCCACGAGCTGATCGCCGTCCGGAGCAGCCTTTTCGCTGGAAACGCCGTGGGTTAGACTCGGACGATGCCAGCGGACGGCGTCGCCATCACGCTCGATCGAGTTCGTAAGCGGTTCGGCAACGTCGAGGCCGTCAAGGAGATGACGACCGAGATCCGTGAGGGCGAGTTCTTCACAATGCTGGGTCCTTCGGGCTGCGGGAAGACGACCACGCTCCGGATGATCGCGGGCTTCGAGGAGCCCGACGAGGGCACGATCTTGCTCCGAGGGGACGACGTCACGAACGTGCCGCCGAACCGGCGGAACGTGAACATGGTCTTCCAGCACTACGCGCTCTTCCCCCACATGTCGATCTACGACAACGTCGCCTTCGGTCTCAAGCTGAAGAAGCTCGGGAAGGACGAGCAGCGCTCCAGAGTGAACGAGATGCTCCGAGTGGTCGAGCTCGAAGGGTACGAGAAGCGCCGCCCTTCGCAACTCTCGGGTGGACAGCAGCAGCGTGTAGCCCTGGCGCGCGCGCTCGTCAATCGTCCCGCCGCCCTCCTCCTCGACGAGCCGCTCGGCGCCCTCGACGTCAAGCTGCGCAAGCAGCTCCAGCTCGAGCTGAAGCGAATTCAGAACGAGCTCGGGACGACGTTCGTCTACGTGACCCACGACCAGGAAGAGGCACTCTCGATGAGCGACCGGATCGCGATCATGAACGACGGCCTCGTCGAGCAGATCGGAAGCCCGCGTGAGATCTACGAGCGGCCGGCAACCGCGTTCTGCGCCGACTTCGTCGGCTCCCTGAATGAGCTCGACTTCCGCGTCGATGCTGTTGACGCGGGGGTGGCGGTCATGCGGCTCGGCGACAGCGAGCGGCTTGCCGTTCTGGAGACCGCTGAGACGCGGCCGGGTGCCCAGCTCAAGGTTGCCGTCCGTCCGGAGCGCATCCGCATTGACCCCGCAAACGGGCGCCCGCCGGAGGGGGGCTCCCGCATCGACGGCACGATCGCCGAGCTCGTCTACCTTGGGTCGCTGACGCAGTTCCATGTCGATACCGAATCAGGCCGCATCGTTAGTCACTGTATGAGTGCCGACAACGCAGCGAATCTCGGTGCCGGCCGGCGCGTCACGTTGACGTGGCCGCCCGAGGACGCAGCCGTCCTCGCCGGCCCGGCCGCCGCCGCCCCCGACTAAGCTGGGCTAGGCCGCGCCGGGAACGAGCGTCGAGCCTTCGCTCTCGACGTCGAGCTTCCGCTCGAGAAAGCGGCGCCCCACCTCGGCGACCATGACGATCGCGAGCGAGGCGACGAAGACGACGACGGCGACCGCGATCGCCTGTGGCAGGAGCGTCGGGAACCGGAGCTGTGAGTAGAGGTAGATCGGGAACGTCACCTTGTCGCCGACCACGAAGTTCGCCACCGCGAACTCGTCGAACGAGAACGTGAACGAGATCAGGAACGAAGAGAGGACCGCAGGAACGATCAGCGGCAGGGTGATCGACCTGAACGTGCGAAGCCCCGTGGCCCCGAGGTCGCGGGCGGCTTCCTCGAGGCGCTCGTCGATCCGCTCGATGCGGGGCGCGAGCACGAGGATTGCATACGGGAGGAAGATCACCACGTGGCCGATCGCCACCGTCCAGATGGACAGCCCGATCGTGACCCCGATCCACTGGTCGAGGAAGACGTCGACGGTCTTGAAGAGGATGAGCAGGGCGATGCCGAAGACGACATAGGGGATCACGAGCGGCGAGAGGAGAAACGCCGTCGCGCCGGACTTCCCGAAGAACCGTCTGCGCACGAGGACAAGCGAGGCCAGGATCCCGAGCAGGACGGCCATCGTGCTGGCGATGGCGGCAATGATGGCGCTCGTCCGGAGGGAGCCCGTCAGCTCGGGGTTCGCAAGGAAGTCCTGGTACCACTGGGTCGTGAAGCCCTGGAGCGGGAAACGAATCGTCGAGTCGTCGTTGAACGAGAACACGAAGAGCACGAGGAGGGGCGCGTAGAGAAAGACGACAAGGAGCCCGAAGAACACCTTGAGGCTGCGAAGGCCGTTCTTCGAGACCGCGATGTCGCTCATGTCGAGAGCTGTCGCATGGAGAGGAAGCGCGCGAAGATCAACGTGAAGAAGAGCACGGCGCCGAACAGGAACATGGACAGGACCGCACCGGTGGTCCAGTCGAAGCCCGGACCGAAGAGGTCCTGAATGGCGTTTCCGAACATAAAGCCTTTGTTGCCGCCGACGAGGGACGGCGTCACGTACTCGCCGATCGTCGGGATGAAGATGAAGACGAACGCCGCTACGACCCCCGGGAGGCTGAGGGGGAGGGTGACGCGGCGGAAGGCCTGCCAGCGGCTGGCCCCGAGGTCGCTGGCGGCCTCGAGGAGCCGCCGGTCGAGGTTCTCGAGGGACACGAAGATCGGCAGGGCCACGAACGGGATCCATACGTACCCGAGCACGAGCATGACCGTGAACTGGCTGTAGAGGAGCTGCGGGATCGGGTGCTCGTCCGCCCGAAGGCCGGTCGAGTAGAAGAACGAGTTGATGAGCCCTTGGTCGCCGAGGATGAACTTCCAGGCTGCGACACGGAGCAGGAAGCTCGTGAAGAACGGGACGATGATGAGGAGGAGCAGCGTGTACTTGTGCTTGCTCGTCCCCAGGGCCAGAAAATACGCGATCGGGTAGGCGATCACGACGCAGATCGCCGAGACGATCAGCGACATCTTGATCGACTTCCAGAAGAGACCCATGTAGACGGAGTCGAGATCGAGGAACGATTTCCACGACGACAGGGTCCAGACCTCGTCGCCCGGGAAGAGGACTATTCCCCCGACGGAGAGGAGTCCGACGAGGACAACTGGAATCGCGAAGAAGACGACGAGCCAGAGGAGCGGCGGCGCGATCAACGCCGCCGTTGTCACGTTCTTGCCGCGGAACCGTGGGCGCCGGATGCTGCGGGTACGCGGGACGGGCTGAGCGTCTACTGCCACGCTGCGGTCGGGCCTACCCCTAGGCCGCTTTGACCTCGTCCCAGGCTGCGTTGTACTCCTTGCGGCGCGCGATATAGCGATCCATGTGCGCCTTGGGCTCCTGCAGGGCCGAGGGATCCCTCAGATGGAGGACCTCGACGAAGCCCGGGTCGAGCTTGCTCAAATCGGCAGTCGTGTTCGCGTGCCCGTAGGCGTAGTTCTTCTCGATCCACTCGGCCGAGAACTTGCTCGACCACTCGTCGACGTACGCATGGGCATGGTGGTAGTTGGGGCTGTCCTTGATCAGGACGAAGCCGCACACCCAGGACAGGCGCCCTTCCTTGGGCTCCATGTACGTCACCTCGTGACCAGCGTCCTTCGCTGCGACGTAGGAGCCGGCCCAGGCGTAGGCGATCCAGATGTTCCCGGCCTTGAAGTCCGCATCGAGGTCGGTCTGCGAGGCCCAGAAGTTCCGGACGACGTGCTTCTTCGAGATGAGGAACTTCTTCATGTCCTCCAGCTCGCCGTCGTCCATGTTCCACGGGTCGTCCACGCCGTTGACGTAGCCGGCCACGAGGAGGTTCTCGAGGCTGTCCCACCAGGAGATCTTTCCCTTGTACTTCTCGTCGTAGAAGAGCGCCCAGGTGTCTTCACTCGTGTCGACCTTGTCGGATCGGTAGAGCGGCGAAGAAAAACCCCAGTCGGCCGGGATGAAGTACTGCTTCCCGTCGACCTGACCACCCTCGAGCATCGCCGGGTTCAGGTCCTTGACGTTCTTCATGAGCGAGGTGTCGAACGGCTCCACGACGTCGAGGTTGACCCAGTCCTGCACGTAGCCGATACAGGGATGAACGACTTCAGGCTCGAATCCCGCCCTGACCTTCGAAAGAGCCTGGTCGTCGCTCGTCAGGAAGGTGTACTTCGGCTTCGGATACTTCTTCGCGTAGGCCTTGACGCCGATGTACGTCGGCAGCTCGTACCCGGCCCACTCGAAGACCTTGAGGTCGCCCTTCTCCTGGTCGATCGACGGCCGGGTCTCGGTCGCTCCGGCTGCGCCAGTATCGGTGTTGTCGCTCTCTCCCGAAGAGGCTCCGCACCCGGCGAGGATCCCGGTTCCTCCGGCAGCCGCTGCGAGCTTCAGAAATTGCCCACGGCCAAGTTTCTTCTCGAGGATCCGGTCAAGATCGCTGCGCATGCTCCAACCTCCAGGGAAAGGTTTGACTCAAGCGTCAATTAGATTGGACTGGCACAGGTCAGTCAAGTTAGGTTTGTGACGTGAGGGCGCCGCGACTCGTCCGGGATGAACGGGAAGAAAGCATTCTTGCGGCCGCGCGGCACGCTCTGGCCGAGCGAGGATTCGAGGCGACGCGGATCGCCGACATCGCCCGCGGTGCGGGTGTCTCGACAGGAACCGTCCACTACTACTTCAAGACCAAGGAAGACGTCCTCCTGGCGGCGCTTCGCTGGGCGAACGAA
>Ga0184621_10000029_pt1 | contig 21210 bp, 24 predicted proteins | sample PLM1_30_b1_FD_133144 | JGI IMG/M metagenome (GOLD analysis project Ga0184621, IMG submission 133144) | Groundwater sediment microbial communities from an aquifer in East River, Colorado, USA - PLM1_30_b1 | ecosystem: Environmental > Terrestrial > Soil > Riparian zone | place: USA: East River...
AGACGCGGCGCCAGGCCGCACCCTCGCCCTTGCAGCCAAGGCTTCTAGCCTTGCCTGCGGAAGATGCCGCACCCTGGCTTGGTCTGGCCCGTCCCCGCAGGCACGCCAATTACCGACCAACCATCTATGCCTAGCTTCGACGTGCACCAACACCTGTGGCCGGAAGAGCTCATCGCGACGCTGGCAAACCGCCGGGAGATGCCTCGCATTCGCGGCTCGATGCTGGAACTGGCCGAGGGCCGCTTCGAGGTCGATCTTGAGGCCCATCGGCTCGACCGGCGGCTCGAGCAACTCGACCGAGACGGCGTCGATGTGGCCATCGTCTCCCTTCCGCCCACCATGGGCTGGGAGTCGGCGCGCGAGCTCGCCGTTGCCTTCCATGAGGGGATCGAGCGGCTGGCGGGAGAGTCCCGGGGGCGCCTGCGGGCATTCGCCTGCGGCGAGTGCCGCCCGGGGTATGCCGGCGCGTGCGTCTCCGGCCGGCGGCTCATCGCAGGCGTGGCCGGGCTCGCGTCGGAGCTCGCCGACGCCGGCCAGGCGCTCTTCATCCACCCGGGCCCGCCCGAGCCCGTGCCGACCGACGCACCGCCCTGGTGGACGGCCGTTGTCGACTACACGGCTCAGATGCAGGCCGCGTTCGCGTGGTGGATCAACCAGGGGCCGGAAGCGGCACCGGGCGTGCCGGTCGTGTTCGCGATTCTGGGCGGCGGTGCACCGTTCCAGCTCGAGCGGCTCCGAGGGCGAGGTGGGCCGGAGGCGCAAAGTCTCCTCGACACGAACGTCTTCCTGGACACCGCGTCATACGGCCACCGCGCGCTCGAACTTTGCCTCTCGACCTACGGCGTTCGCGCGCTTCTCTACGGGAGCGATGTTCCCGTGGTCGACCCCCGGCCCACCCTGCAGGCGCTCATCGGATTCGGCGATGCTGTCAAAGACGTGGTCATGACCGAGAACCCGACGGCTCTGTTCGGGTGAACCCAACACCGCTCGAGCTGGCTCCCGAGAGCCTCGCGCCCGGCAGAAAGCTCTTCCTGAAACGCGAGGACGTGCACGAGCTCGGAGCGTTCAAGTGGCGCGGGGCGCTCCCCACGCTCGAGGAGTACCGGGAGGGCGGCGCGAAAACCGTCGTCACCGCCTCGACCGGAAACCACGGCGCTGCGACGGCCTGGGCGGCGGAGAGGCTCGGGCTGCGCGCGATCGTCTACGTGCCCGCGTCGGCGAGTCGTGAAAAGCTTGCGATCATCGAGCGCTTCGGCGCCGACGTACGCGCTACGGGGAGCGATCTCGACCAGGCCAAGCTCGCAGGCACGGAGTACGCAGCCGAGAACCACCTGCCCTTCTTTGAGGACGGGGCCGAGCAGTCCCAGTACGAGGGCTACGGCGCGATCGGAGCCGAGATCCTGGAGCAGCTGGAAGAGCCCCCGGCCGCCGTCGTCGTACCGGTGGGGAACGGCGCCCTCCTCGGCGGGATCGGCATCGAGCTCTGCCGAAGGTGCCCGCAGGGGCTCAGGATCGGAGTGGCCGCGAAGGAGGCGCCGGTGATGGCCGAGAGCTGGGAGGCCGGCGGCCCGGTCGAGTCGGACCGCTCCGCCACGTTCGCAGACGGGATGGCGGTGCGCGTCGCGATCCCATTCGCGGTCTCGGTTCTCGGCGAGGTCGCAAGCCGCATGCTCCTCGTCTCGGAGCGAGCGATCGCGAGAGCCGTCGGGGCCTTCGACCGCGCCGGGATCCGCGTCGAAGGGTCCCCGGCGGCAGCCCTGGCTTCGCTCGGCCAAATCGAGGAGCTCGACGGCCCGGTGGTGCTCGTCGTGACCGGAAGGAACATCGACGACCAGCTCCACCGGCGGGCCGTGGACGATCCGGACAGCTTTCCGGACTGACCCTCGTGTTGTGGGTGATCGTTACACCGTCCCCACCACCCGGTAAACACCATCCGCGTGCGCCGCCAGCCCGGCCAGCTCGAGCTCCACGAGGGCTGCCGCGACTTCCCCACTCTCGCGTCCCGACTTCCGCGTTAGGTCGTCCGTGCCGCGCGCGCCGTCCGCGAGCAGCCGCAGCACCGCTGAGGCAGCCGAGGAGACTGCGGTGCCGGAGGGTGGCCGGGACGCCAACTCGAGGCCCAGCACGTCGAGCACGTCCCGCGCTGAGAGAAGCGGAACTGCGCCCTGCCTCAGGAGGTCGTTGGTGCCGGCCGAGAGGGCGGACGTGATTTCGCCGGGAACAGCGAAGACCTCTCGGTGGAGCTCCAACGCGAAGTCGGCAGTGATCAAGGCGCCCGACTTCGTGCGCGCCTCGACGACCACGGTCGCGAGCGTCAGCCCTGCGACGATCCTGTTCCGCGCCGGGAAGCGCCACGGGGCCGGCTCGATGCCCGGCTCGTACTCCGAGACGATCTCGCCGGCCTCCACGATGCGGGCAGCCAACTCCGCATGGCGGGCGGGATAGTCTCGGTCGACTCCGCACCCGAGCACGGCCACCGTGACCCCTCCGGCTGCGAGGGCGCCCCGGTGAGCCTCGCCGTCTATGCCACGGGCAAGCCCGCTGACGACCACGAGGCCCGCCCCCGCGAGCTCACGACCCAGCATCCGGGCGACCTGAGCGCCGTAGGCGGAGCAGCTCCGGGCGCCCACGATCGCGACCGAAGGGCGTGAGAGGAGCTCAGGCTCACCCTTTCGCAGGTACAGGTGGAAGGGCGCGTCCGTGAGCTCGCGGAGGAGCGTTGGGTACGCCGTGCTCCGTCGGCTGATCGAGACCGAGCTCACGCCGCGACCGCGACCTCCGTGGGTGTCCTGTAGGACAGAGCCTCTGCGAGGTGTACCGGCGCCACCTCTGCGTCGCCGGCGAGTGCAGCGACGGTCCGTGCCACACGGCGGACTCGCGATCGACCTCGCGCCGAGAGGGGAAGCGTGTCGACCGCACGTGCGAGGAACTCGTCGGAGGCAGGCTGGAAGCGCGGACGTCTCTCCACCAAGCGGGCCGCCGCCTTCTCGACCCGCACCCGGACGTCCGCCGACGACTCGCCCCGTCCCTGCTCGAACTCCCGCGCGGGGGCGCGCGGAAGATGCACTACGAGGTCGAAGCGGTCGAGAAGCGCGCGAGACACCTTTTCCCGGTAGGCGGAGAGCCGCTGCGGAGAGCAGCCACACTCGACACCCGGATCCCCCCGCGCCCCACAAGGGCACAGATTCATCGTTCCTACGAGCACAAAGCGGGCGGGAAAGACGACCCGACCGGTGACGCGGGCCACGGCGACTGCGCCGTCCTCGAGCGGCTGGCGCAGGGATTCGATCGCGGGCCGAACGAACTCTCCCAGCTCGTCGAGCAGGAGCACGCCGTGATGCGCGAGGCTCGCCTCGCCGGGCCGCGGCCCGACTCCACCGCCTACGATCGCCGGCGCGGAGGCGGTGTGATGCGGGGCGCGGAACGGCGGTTCGTCCACGATCCCGCTCCCCGGAGCCAGGAAGCCGGCCACGGAGTGGATCCGCGTCACCTCGAGCGCTTCCTCCCTGGTCAGCGACGGGAGGATGCCGGGCAGGCGACGCGCGAGCATCGTCTTACCCGTGCCGGGAGGGCCTGCGAGGAGGAGGTTGTGGCGACCCGCCGCGGCAACCTCGAGGGCACGCCGGGCGCGCTCCTGGCCGCGAACGTCACGGAGATCCGGATGCGTCCGCTTCAGGAGAGGTGCACGCTCGACGACCGGTTCTGGCGTGAAGCAACCCCGAAGATACTCTCCCGCTTCGACGAGATGGCGCACGGGCACGGGTACGACGCCCGCAAGGGCGGCCTCGGCCGCAGACTCCATCGGGCAGATGAGCCGATCCAGCCCGGCCCGGCGGGCGGCTTCCGCGGCGACGAGTACACCAGGAACGGGACGGACCCTCCCGTCGAGAGCCAGCTCTCCCACCGCGGCGTGCTCGGCGAGACGCTCCGGCGGGACCTGGCGCGAAGCGGCGAGCACCGCAAGCGCGATCGGCAGGTCGAAGCCGGACCCCTCCTTGCGGAGACCGGCGGGAGCGAGGTTGACTGTGATCCGCCGCAGCGGCCACTCGAGCTCAGCGCTCCCGATCCCGCTCCTGACGCGCTCCTTGGCTTCCTGGCAGGCTTTGTCAGGCAGTCCGACGATCACGAACGCAGGCACGCCACGCTGCAGATGAGCCTCCACCTCGACGGGGCGGGCCTCGAGCCCCACGAGGGCATGGGTGACGACGCGCGCCAGCACTCTGTCCACCGTAGGCCGTAGCGGCGCACGCAACCTGCGCATTTCGTTCCGACTCTGCTGCAAGCCCGAGTCGTGTTTGCGAGCTAGCCCAGCGAAGCCCGCTCGACCGCACGGTCGCGTACCGCAGCCACCTCGAAGACCACTTCGAGCTGGCCAAGCTCGGGACGCGCTGCGAGCCACGCCTCGGCCGCACGGCGCAGCCGCCGCGTCTTCTCCGGCCCTACTGATTCGAAGGGGTGCCCGTAGCCCGTGCCCGCACGCGCCTTCACTTCACAGAAGATCAGGCGGCCGCCGCGCCGGACGATGAGGTCCAGCTCGTTCCCACCCGCCCGTGCGTTCGTCGCGAGGATGCGGTAGCCGCGCAACCGGTAATGGCGGCGGACGCGCCGCTCGGCGTCACGCCCGAGCTGGCTCGGCGGCCACGAACGGCTCACGGTCCTCGAGCCCGGAATAGCAGAGCGCCTGGAACGAACGGCGGTGGATCTCGCAGGGGCCTCTCGCCCGGACGATCGCCGAATGGCCGGGCGTGATGTAGCCGACGTGCGACGCGAAGCCGTAGTGCGGATAGAGGGCGTCGAGACGGCGCATGGCCCGGTCGCGAACGACCTTCGCGACGATCGATGCGGCAGCGATCGCGGCGCTTCGCTCGTCGCCGTCCACGACCGCCTCGTGCTCGGGCGCCAGCGGTCCGAGCCGAAAACCGTCTACGAGGCAGGCCTCCGCGGGCGGGCAGAGGGTGGCCAGCGCCTCGCGGAGCCCCCGCAGGTTCGATTTGTGCAGGCCGTCGCGGTCGATGGCCTGGGAGGGGATGACGCGGACTGCGATTCGTGTCGCGCAGCCGGCGATGGCGCGGAAGAGCACCTCGCGCCCCTCTTCGGACACTTGTTTCGAGTCGTTCAGGAGGGCGAGTGGGCGAACGCGGTGGTCACGCAAGTGCTCGTAGTCGAAGAGAACGCCCGCGACGACCAGCGGTCCGGCGAGGCTCCCGCGACCAGCCTCATCCGCCCCGGCAACGAACCGCGCACCGAGTCGTCGGTCGAAAGCGAGAAGTCTTCGGCCGGTCCGGCGCACGCGCTGAGGATAGATGTCGCCGTCGGACGGGGCCGCGGGCGTGACGCTCTCGGACCGCTTCCGAATCAGAAGCGTGGCGTCCGAGGCTGCGCTGGGCTCGACCCGGCGCAGCTCGTTGACTCGCGGGAGTCAGAAAGACCGATTTCGAGTCGTCATGGCTCGCGCACCTGCGCGAGCCGGACTGGGATCGGCTACGAGCGCTGCTTTTCGCGGACGCGAGCCTTCTTCCCGACCTTGCCGCGGAGGTAGTAGAGCTTTGCGCGATTCACGTCGCCGATGGCTCCGACCTCGATCTGCTCGATCTTCGGCGAGTGGAGGGGGAACGTCCGCTCGACGCCGACACCGAAGGAGTTCTTCCTGACGGTGAAGGTTTCGCGAACACCCGCGCCCTGCCGCTTGATGACAACCCCCTCGAAGACCTGGACGCGCCGGCGCTGGCCCTCGATCACCTGGAAGTGGACGCGGACGGTGTCGCCCGCCTTGAAGTCCGGGAGATCGTCGCGCAGCTGCTTGCGCTCGAGGATGTCGATCATGTTCGCCATACGGAGGACCGGCCCAACCGGCCGGGCAATGCTAGCGAAAGCCGATTCGCTGCGGTGGCCAGTAGACCGCGAAGACCTCGCCGATCAGATTGCCGCGCGGAACAGCGCCCCACACACGGCTGTCGCAGGACTGGGAGCGGTTGTCGCCCATCATGAAGTAGTGGCCCTTGCCGATCTGTCGCGCCTGGAAGGTCTGCTGATCGCGCTGACCAGGCTTCAGGTACGGCTCCTTCAGAGGCTTGCCGTCGATGTAGACCGTTCCCTCCCGCTCCGAGATCACCTCGCCAGGTAGCCCGATCAGGCGTTTCACGAACGTGCCGCCGGCGCCACAGCGCTCCCGCGCGGCCGGCGGTGTCTCGAAGACCACGATGTCGCCGCGCTTCGGGTCCCGCAGGTGGTAGATGAAGCGGTTCGCGAGGACGCGGTCCGAGAACCGGGACTGGCACCCGTCGGCCGGCTCGGCGCAGTGCAAGGTGGGCTCCATCGAGGAAGATGGAATCCGATACGGGTTCACGACCCACTGCTTGATCGCGAGGACGGCTCCCACCGCGACCACGATCGTGATCACCCAGTCGGCCGTCGTCCGCCAATGGCCCGGGAGGCCGGCCGTCAGCCTGTCGATCGGGCCTCTCATCCCGCCGATCTCGCCCGACTCTCCTCGCGCCGCCAGTCCGCGATGCGCGCGTGGTCTCCGGAGAGGAGCACATCCGGGACGCGCCACCCACGAAACTCGGCCGGCCGGGTGTAGTGGGGGAACTCGACGCCACCCTCGAGCGCCTCGGAGAAGCTCTCAACCGCACCGCTCTCTTCGCGCAACGCCCCGGGCAAACGCCGGCCGATCGCGTCGACGAGAACCATCGCGGGAAGCTCACCGCCCGAGAGCACATAGGGGCCGATCGAGACGGAGTCCGTAGCGACGTGCTCCACGATCCGCTCGTCGAAGCCCTCGAAGCGCGCCGAGAGCACCGTCAGCTCGTCCTCCGCTGCGAGTTCCTCCACGAGCGCCTGGTCGAGCTGGCGCCCTTGTGGTGTGAGTGCCACTACGCGCCGTCCGCCCACGTCACCGTAGACGGCCTCGAGCGCGGCGTAGACCACGTCGACCCGGAGCACCATCCCGGCGCCGCCGCCGTAGGGCTCGTCGTCGACCTGGCCGCCGGTGAGGGGGGTGAAGTCGCGGTAGCTCCACAGTCGTAGGTCGAGCTCCGACCCGAGGACGGCAGCGAGCGGCCGGTGCTCGGTGAGCCAGGCAAACGCGTGGGGAAGCAGGGTGAAGACATCGAGTTGCAGAGCCGCCTGAGATTAGCCAGGGTCGGCGAACTCCGGCGCGATCACGATTCGCCCGCCCTCGACGTCAACCGTCCGAATGCACGCCGACACAAGGGGGAGCATCAGCCCCGAATCGAGCTCCAGCACGTCGTTCGCGACCCCGGGAGCCACGTCGACGACGCTGCCGAGCGCCGTCCCGGCCACGTCCTCAGCGACCAGTCCGACGAGCTGGAAGACGTAGTACGCGCCGTCCGCGGGCGGCGGGAGCTCCGCGACGGGAACTTCGATCGCCGCGCCTCGTGTCACTGGTCGGTCGAGGCGGATCACGAGCCGGCTCCCTCCCGCTCGCTTGGACGCTTCGATGCGAGCGGGCTCGCGCTCGACGTAGACGCGAGCACCGACCTCGAAGCGGTTCGGGTCCTCGCTCGGATGCCCGACGACGAACGATCCGTCGATACCGTGTGCGCGTCCGACCCGGCCGACCGAAACCCAGCCGGCGGCAGGATCACCGGTCGGCAATCTGAAGCACGACGCGCTCGCCGCCCCGGGCCGCGCTCGCCCGGACGAGAGTTCGAAGCGCGCGGGCGACGCGCCCGCCCTTACCGATTACCTTCCCTACCTCGTCCGGGGCGACACGAAGCTCGAGGATGACGGCGCCGTCCTCTTCCCTTCGCGTTACCGAGACCTCCTCGGGCTTGTCGACCAGGCACTTGGCCAGGTACTCGAGGAGATCCTCCACGGGTCAGATGGTTGGTCGGTAATTGACGTAGACCATCTAGATGCCCTTGGCCTTGAGCAGGCGCTTCACGGAGTTGCTCGGCTGGGCGCCCTTCCCGATCCAGTCGCGGACGCGCTCCTCGTCGAGATTGATCGTCGAGGGATCCGTCTGGGGGTTGTACTGGCCGACGATCTCGATGAACTTCCCGTCGCGCGGCGAGCGGGCGTCCGCAACGACCACCCGATAGATCGGGTTCTTCTTGGAGCCCACTCGGGCCAGTCTGATTCGTGCTGCCACTCTGTCTCCTATCGTCGGTTCTGGGCCGCCAGCGACTGCAGGTTCGGCATCTTGCCCTGACCCATCTGCTTCATCATCTTCTGCATTTGCTTCCGCGCCTGGAGCAGCTTGTTCACCTGCTGCACCGAGGTACCGCTGCCGCGCGCGATTCGTGCCCGACGCGAGCCGTTGATGATCTCGGGCCGCTTGCGCTCGTCGGAGGTCATCGAGAGGACGATGGCCTCGACCCGGGCGAGCTCGCGGTCGTCGATGTCCACTCCCTGCATCTGCTTCCCGAGCCCGGGAATCATCGAGACGACATTCTTGAGTGGGCCCATCTTTCGCATCATTCGCTGCGCCTGGAGGAAGTCGTCGAACGTGAACTGACCCGCACGCAGGCGCTTCTCCATCGCCGCCTGATCGTCCTCGTCCGCAGCAGCCTCGGCCCGCTCTATCAGCGTCAAAACGTCGCCCATCCCAAGGATGCGCGACGCCATCCGATCCGGGTGGAAGTACTCGATCTGGTCGAGCTTCTCCCCGGTCGAGACGAGCTTGATCGGCTTGCCTGTGACCGCCTTGACGGAGAGAGCCGCGCCGCCGCGTGCATCGCCGTCGAGCTTGGTGAGGACTACTCCGTCGAAGGCGATTCGCTCCTGGAAGCCCTCGGCCACGGCCACTGCTTCTTGGCCGGTCATCGCGTCGAGGACGAGGAGGACATTGTGCGGCTTTACTTCCTTACGAACAGCAGCCAGCTCGTCCATCAGCGACTCGTCGATCTGGAGGCGTCCCGCGGTGTCCACGATGACGACGTCCCGACCTTGTGCTTTCGCCTGCTCCAGCCCGTAGCGGGCCACCGCGACAGCGTCTTTCGTGTCGTCCCGGCGGTAGACGGGGATCTGAACTTGCTTTCCAAGCTGGTCGAGCTGATCGACCGCCGCCGGGCGTTGCAAGTCGGCGGCCACGAGCGCCGGGGCTTTGCCTTCGCGGCGCAGGAGAAGCGCGAGCTTGGCGGCCGCGGTCGTCTTTCCCGAGCCCTGGAGGCCCGCGAGCAGGATCACCGTCGGGGGCCGCCCGGCGAACGCGAGCTTCGAGCTGCCGGCGCCCATGAGCGTCGTTAGCTCGTCGTGGACGATCTTCACGACCTCCTGGCCGGGCGTAAGGCTCTTCGTGACATCGGAGCCGAGCGCCCGCTCCTTCACCTTGGCGACGAACTCCTTGACGACCTTGAAGTTCACGTCGGCCTCGAGCAGCGCCAGGCGAATCTCGCGCATCGCGCGGGAAAGATCCTCCTCGGACAGGCGTCCGCGTCCCCGCAGATCGCCTAACGAGGCTTGCAGCTTGTCTGAAAGCGTGTCAAACATTGGCAGCCGGGAAGTGTAGCGACGCACTTTCCCCAACCCCAGGAGGCAGGCATGGCAGCTATCGCCAAGGTGATTACGATCATCGGGAACTCACCGGAGAGCTTCGCGCAGGCGGCTCAGGTCGCTGTTTCGGAGGCTTCGAAGACGCTGCGTGGGATCACCGGCGCCGACGTCGTCAGCATGAGCTGCGAAGTCGAGGGCGACCAGATCACCATGTATCGAACGACGGTGAACATCGCGTTCGCCGTCGAGAGGTAGCCAGCTGGAGGCCTATGTGAGACTGGGCCGGCGTCGCGGCGCCGTCCGGCCCGGCGGAACCTTTCGCATCAGGCTCTAGCTCGACTGGGCGGTCGGCCGCACGAGGATCTCGTTCACGTCCACGTGCGGCGGCTGCCCAACGGCATACATGACGGCCCGCGCGATGTCGTCCGGCTCGAGAGCATCCGTGGGCGGGCTGTCGAAGAACGGCGTGTTCACCATGCCAGGCTCGATCAGGGTCACCCTGATCCCGGTTCCGTCGACTTCGAGCCGTGCCGCCTCGCCCATCGCGGTGACCGCCCATTTCGTGCAGGAGTAAAGTGAGCCTGCAAGCGCGCGCCGGCCGGCCACCGAACCGGTTAGGAGCAGGTGGCCGCGAGAGTCCTTGAGCGCCGGCAGCGTCGCGCGCACGGTCAGGGCGGCGCCCAGGACGTTCGTCAGCACCATCCTGCGCCAGTGGTCGACAGTCTCTTCCAGGAAGCCCCGCTTCGCACCGAAGCCCGCGTTCGCGAAGGAGACGTCGATGCGACCGAAGCGCTCGAGCGTCGTCGCGACCATGGACTCCTGGTCTGACCACTCGGTGACGTCGCAGCGCACGGAGAGCGCTCTCTCCTCGCCGCCGAGCTCGCTCGCCAGAGCCTCCAGCTTGTCGGTGGAGCGAGCGGCGAGCACGACGCGATAGCCGAACTCGGCCGCGTGCCGGGCCGTCGCCGCACCGATACCGCTGGACGCGCCGGTGATGAGGAAGACGGGGTCAGCCATTGGCTCTTACCGGGTGCGCGAGCTGCTCCCGCTCTGGGGCCGCCCCCAGTCCACCCACCGGCTCAAAGCCTATCGGTGGAAAGCGCGCGTGTGGTGCACGGCTCGTGCCGGAAGTGGGCCGGACTAGACGGTGGTCGATGGTTGGCGTGCCCGTGGGCGAGTGGGGCAATAGTCGGTCAACCGACTAGGGCGAACCCGACACCAGGGCGCGTGCGAAGTCCCGCGCGTCGAACGGTTGCAGGTCGTCGAGACTTTCGCCGACCCCTATCAGCTTCACGGGGAGACCCAGTTCGTGCGCGATCCCGACCGCGATGCCGCCCTTCGCAGTGCCGTCGAGCTTCGTGAGCGCCACGCCCGTGACGTCGACCGCCTGGCCGAACAGGCGGGCCTGTTGGAGTCCGTTCTGCCCGGTCGTCGCGTCCACGACCAGGAGCGTCTCGTGCGGCGCCCCCGGAAGTCGCTGGCCGATCACTCGCCCGATCTTCGCGAGCTCCTCCATGAGATTCGACTGTGTGTGCAGCCGTCCGGCCGTGTCCACGATGACGACGTCTCTCCCCCGCGCCTGGGCCGCCTCGATCGCGTCGTACGCGACGGCGGCGGGGTCGCCGCCTCGCTCCGAGCCGACGAAGTCAGCCTGTGCTCGCCTCGACCAGATCTCGAGTTGCTCCTCGGCAGCGGCCCTGAACGTGTCGGCGGCCGCGAGGACAACCTCGAAACCTGCCTCGCTCAGGCGGCTCGCCAGCTTCCCGATTGTCGTCGTCTTCCCGGTCCCGTTCACGCCCACCACGAGAATCACGGTCGGCGTGCCGTCGAGGTGGAGGCGCGCTTCGCCGGCAGGCGCCACCAGCTCGACGATCACCTCCTCGAGCGCCGCCAGCAGCTCCACCTCCGTCACGGGCTCGCGAGCCTCGAGGCGCCGCACGATCTCGACAGTCGCCGGAACCCCACAGTCGGCCGCAAGCAGTGCCTCCTCGATGCGCTCCCAGGCCTCGTCGTCCCCCGGATCGAAGACGGCTGTGGAGAGCTCGCGGGTCAGCGCCTGGCGGCTGGTCGCAAGGGAATCGCGGAGGCGGGAGAACCAGCCCCCCGAGCCCCCGTCCGGCTGGGCCTCGCCATTCTCGCGGCCCAGGAACTCGGCCCAAGTGCGACTCACGCGCTGAGCGCGTGCGCGGCGTCAGGCACAAGCCGCTTGGAGACGATCTGCGAGACCCCATCAGCGCCCATCGTGACGCCGTAGAGGATATCCGCGGCCTCCATCGTGCGTTTCTGGTGGGTGACGACGATGAACTGGGCCCGCTCGGCGAAGCCCCGCAGGAGCCCCACGAAGCGACCGATGTTCGTGTCGTCGAGGGCGGCCTCGACCTCGTCCAGAAGATAGAAGGGGCACGGCCGCGCCAGGAACAGCGCGAACAGGAACGAAATCGCTCCGAGCGACTTCTCACCGCCGGAAAGGAGCGACAGCCGCGTGACCTTCTTGCCGGCGGGCTGAAGCTTGATCTCGATGCCCGGCTCGTCTCCGTCCTCGCCCTCGATCGCGACCAGGCGGCCATGCCCACCCGGGAAGAGCGTCGAGGCGACCTCGGCGAAATGCCGCTCGACGGCGGCGTATGTGTCCGCGAAGCGCCGCTCGACCGTTTGCGTCAGGTCGTCCCGAATCCGCTCGAGCTCCTTGAGCGATCGCTCGAGGTCCTCGCGCTGCTCCCGAAGCTCCGCAAGGCGTTCGGACTCCTGGGCGTGCTCCTCCGCCGCGAGCGGATTGACCTGGCCGAGAGCCTCCCGCCGCCGCTCCAGGCGCTCGATTGTCTGGAGCAGTTCGTCGCGCTCAGCTTCGGCGAGCTCCTCCGGCTCAGTCTCCTCTTGGAGTCGCCCTCGGAGCTCCGCGACCTCGGACTCGAGGCGGGCACCTTCGACCGCGATCGCCGCGAGGCGCTCGCCCGCCTCTCCCGCCGAGCGCCGGAGCTCGGCCTCGCTCCCGCCGAGGCGTCGAAGCTGCTCGCCAAGCTCCGCAGACCGGGTGCCACCCGCGTCGACCAGCGCTCGGAGCGGTGCTTCAAATCCGCCTGAGACGACACGCGTGGCTCCCAGGACATCGGCGAGACGCTCCTGCATGGCGGCCAGGGCCTCCAGGCGCTCCGCCTCCCTCGGATCGACGCGCGCGGGCATCCGCTCGACGGCCCGGCGAGCACCGTCCCGACGCTCCCGCGCCTCGCGCTCCTCCTCGGTCGCCGTGGCCGCACGGCCGGCGGCGTCGACCGCCGCCCGCTCGAGTTCCGCGGCCTCTTCAGCGAGGGAACGGCGTCGGGCATGCAAGGCGAGGAGAACGCTTTCGGCGGCCTCGCCCGCGAACCAGAGCTCTCCGCGGGCCGGGTCGTAGCCATGTCCTTCCTGGGTGACGAGAATGCCATGCCGGGCAGCGGCAAAGTCGTCTACAGCCGTGACCCAGACATTCTCGAGGAGCTTGCCAATCCTGTCCGCGCCGGTCGTGGGTCGCGCGAAGCGCCCGAGCGGCTCCGCACCCGCGGCCGGGGGCTCCGCAGCTCCGGCGGACTCCTCCACCTCGAGCAACACCGAGATACCGCCGAGACCGCCGCTCCGAGCCTTCTCGACCAACTCGAGCCCACGGCCGAGGTCGCTGGCGAGGATCGATGCCGCACGCCATCCGAGTGCCGCGCCGACAGCACGCTCGTAGCCTGGGTCGATCTCGAGCGAGCCGAGCGCGAGCCGCTCTCCCGCGTCTGCGAGCGCGCGAGCTGCAGGAGGCAGCCCCTCACGTTCGTCGAGGCTCCGCTCCAAGGCCTCGAGGCGTTCCGCAGCGAGGCGCGCCTGCGTGACGAGCGCCTCTCGCTCTGCGATCGTCGCTCTCGCGTGCTCGCCGGCTTTCTCCGCCGCAACCTCCGCCGCTGCGAGCTCTTGCTGCGGTTTGTCGTCAAAAGGGCCGACAGCGCGCCCACGGGCTCGCTGGGCCACCGCCTGAAGCTCTGCTGCAGCCTCGTCAGCGCGCTCCCGCCTCAGATCCAGCCGTTCGAAGGCAGAGCGAAGCCGGTAGAGGGCCGCGGTTGCGCGCTCGTGGCTTGTAGCAGCTTCGCCCAGCTCTTCTTCCACGCGGTGCCGTTCCGCGAGCAGACCTTCGAGTTTCGTGTCGAGAGCCCGCTTCGTCTGCCCCGCCTCGGCGCGCCGCTCCTCCACCTCGGCGAGCCGCACGGTGGCGCCCTCGAGCTCGCCGGCGGCGATCCTGCTCCGGAGGCGGGTGAGCTCATGCGCCAGCTTTTCCGCGCGCGAAGCGGCACTGGCCTGGAGCGCAAGGGGACGAAGCCTTTTCCGGACCTCGTCCTCGAGGTCACGAGCGCGATCGACCTGGATCGCCACCCGAGTGAGCTTCAGCTCGGCGCGATGGCGCCGGCGCTTGAACTTCCCGAGGCCGGCGGCTTCCTCAACGAGCGCGCGCCGCTCTGCCGGCTTGGAGCCGAGAATCTGCTCGACGCGGCCCTGGCCGATGATCGAGTGCATCTCGCCGCCAAGCCCGATGTCGGCGAGGATCTCGACGAGATCGGTGCGTCGGACGGACGCTCCGTTCACGAGGTACTGCCCTTCGCCGCCCCGGTGCAGCCGCCGCGCGATCGAAAGCTCGGAATAGGGAAGCGGACCGGTCCCGTCCGCGTTGTCGAAGATCAGCTCGACCTGGCAGGAGTCTGCGCCGGCTCTCCCGGCCGACCCCCCATAGATGACATCGTCCGGCTTCTCAGCGCGGAGCTCAGACGGGCTCAGGCTTCCGGCCGCCCAGACGATCGCATCGGCGACGTTCGACTTTCCCGACCCGTTCGGCCCGACAACCACGGCGACGCCGGGCTCGAGCCTGACCTCCACCTGGTCAGGGAACGACTTGAAGCCGCGCAGCTTGATAGAGCGCAGAAACACGCGCTCGTAGCATGACGATCCACGCGGATGGCAGGCGGCGCCAGACGAGAGCTACGAGTCGCTCGCGGAAAACCCGGCGAGAGCCTCCCGCGCCGCGTTCTGCTCGGCCGCCTTCTTGGAGTCGCCCTTCCCCACGCCAGCTTGCTCGCCGTCGATGACTGCCGCACACGTGAACGAGCGCTCGTGTGGCGGACCGTCCACCTCGATCACCGAGTAGGAGACGCTCGACCCCCGGCGGGCCGACTCTTCCTGCAGCACCGTCTTGTAGTCGACGTAGCTTGTCAGCGCGTACTCGATCTGCTCGCGGAACGCGTCGAGGATCGGTCCGCGGATTGCCTCGAAGCCGTGCTCGAGATAGAGCGCGCCGAAGGCCGCCTCGACCAGCGCCGAGACGACATTCTGGTTCTTCGAGAGCTTTTCGAGCTCGTCGTCGGGGATCGACCCACGCCCGTGTGCAAGAAGTCGGTCACCGAATCCGAGACGCCTGCCAACGACGGCACAGCTCTGGCGCGAGACAACGTGCGCGCGGATCTTTGCGAGGTCCCCTTCCTGGTAGTCGGGAAAGCGCTCGTAGAGCTCACGGGCGATCGCGAGGCCCAAGACGCTGTCACCGAGAAACTCGAGCCGTTCGTAGGACTCCGAGCGGTCTGATGCCCAGGACGTATGCGTGAAGGCGTAGCGGAGGCGTGCCTCCGGCAGCGCGTCGATCAGCGCGAGGAGCTCGGTTTCAGGCTTGGAACCTACTGGTGCGACGAGATGTAGTCGACGGCTTGGCCGACGGTCTGAATTCCCTGAGCGTCCTCATCGGAGATCTTGACCCCGAACTGGTCCTCGAGCTCCATGATCAGCTCCACGAGGTCGAGTGAATCAGCGTCGAGATCCTCCTGGAAAGAGGCCTCTTCGGTGATTTCGCTCTCCTCGGCGCCAAGCTGCTCGACCAGGACGTCCTTGATCTGCTCGTAGATCTCCTCGCGGGACGCTGCCATCCGTTCTGCTACCTGCCTTTCTTGGTCTTTGGCTCAGCGGACGCAGGATGCTACCACGCCAAGGCCCGAGGATTCACGCACGGGTCACGGGCGTTGGTTCCTCGGCCAGGCGGGTTGCGACCCGCTCCACCACGCGGCCCTCGGCACCGCGGGCAGCAAGCCGAATCGCGTTGGCCACTGCGGTCCTCGAGGAGTTCCCATGTGCGCCCACGGCGAGGCCGCGCAGGCCGAGCAGATAGGCGCCGCCGTACGTGTCCGGATCGAGCCGCTGCCACAGCCGGCGGGCGGCCGGCCGGATCAGGAGAGCGCCGAGCTTGCCGCGGGTGGACGACACGATGTCCGCCCGGAGACTGTCGAACGTAGACCTAATGGCGCCCTCGAGGGCTTTCAGGGCGACATTGCCCGTGAAGCCGTCGCACACGATGACGTCCGGCGGCTCGTTCAGAAGCTCGCGGGACTCGACGTTCCCGACGAACCGCAGTGTGCTCGCGAACAGGAGGGCGTACGCCTCTCTGACGAGGCGGTTGCCCTTATCCGGCTCCTCGCCGATTGAAAGGATTCCTACTTTCGGCTCCGCGATGCCCAAGACTTCCTCTGCGAAGGTGGCGCCCATATGGGCGAACTGGAGAAGGTGCTCGGGCCGCGCGTCAGCATTCGCGCCCGCATCGACGAGGACCGCTGGCCCGCGGGCTGCCGGAAGAGGTGCTGCGATAGCGGGGCGGCGTACGGCAGGGAGCCGCCGGATCTCGAGCAGGCAGGCGGCCAGGAGCGCACCGGTGTTCCCCGCGGAGACAACCGCGTCTGCTTCCCCCGCTCCGACCGCTCGGCACGCCGCGAACATGGAGCTGTCGCGCTTCGTGCGCGCAGCGTCCGAAGGCTTCTCATCCATCGCGACGACCTGCTCAGCGCGGATCACCTCGAGCCCGCCGGCGAGGGGCGTCAGGACGTCCGGGCGGCCGAAGAGGATGGGTTCGACCCGCTCGGAACGGGCCTCGAGCGCGCCGGCGACAATCTCCTCGGGAGCACGGTCGCCTCCCATCGCGTCGACAGCAATGCGAACCGGAGACACCTAGTCGCCCGACCGACGAACGCGATATCCACCCCGAGCGGTCTTTCCCGAGGAGCGCCCCGATGTCCGCCCGGACATCTAGATGGTTGGTTGGTACTTGGCGTGTTCGCGCGAACGAGCCAGACCAAGCCGGGGTGTGCCAACGCCCGCACGCAGGGCTTCAAGCCTTGGCAAAGGCGAGGGTGCGGCCTGGGGCCGCGTCTGGATCGCCATCCGCAAGTGTGGTGAGTGCCGATCAACCATCTAAGGAGCGGGAAGGCGGAGCGGCTCGACCTCGCGGCCCCGGTACGTGCCGCACGTCGGGCAAACGCGGTGTGCTCGCTTGGGCTGGTGGCACTGCGGGCACTCCACCAGAGCGGGAGCCGTGAGCTTGTGCGTCGCTCGCCGCTTGTCGCGGCGGGACTTGGAGGTCTTTCGCTTGGGGACGGCCATCGCGGCGGCGAAGTATAGCGGCGCAGGAATCGGGGCTTCCGGCTACAGGCGGTCTCGAAGCTCTGAGAGCGCCGCCCAGCGCGTGTCCGGCTCCTCCGGGCCGCAGGTGCAGGCTTCATGGTTCAGGTCCGCACCGCAGCCCGGACACAACCCTGCGCAGTCATCGCGACAGAGGATCTTGTCGGGAAGATCAAGTACGAGGCTGTCCCGAGCCCAGGCAGAGAGGTCGAGCTTGTCGTCCTCGATGTACGGAGTGGTGAGCTCGTCGGAGTCCCCGGGATTCGTAGCGTGGTACTCCCGAGCCCGGACAGGCAGCTCGAGAGCCGCGTCGGCGAGACACCGCATACAGGGGCCCACGAGCCGGGCCTGGAACGCGAGCTCGAAGAGCCGCCCTGACGTGACCCGCGAGACGGCGATCTCAACCTCCGGTGTTTCGGGCAGTGGGATGTAGCGCTGACCGGCCAGCTGGAGGGGCTCGAGCTCGACCTCGCGGAGGTCGCGAAACTGCTCGCCCGAGCGGATCTTGATGGTTCGGAGATCGAGGATGGTCACGAGCTCAGAGTAGCGTCCAAGGTTGCGACCCCGAAACGCCAGACGTCGAGCTTCGAGCACCCCAAGCGACTCTGTCTCGACACATGTCGCGTAACACGCGCGCGGCCAGGCGAGCTAGGCTCGACACGGGGGAACGACTAACAAGGGGGCCCCCGGGGAGAACTCGGGCGCGGGTAGAAGTAGGCCGCCCCGCAGGGGCTACAGGTTCGTTTCGTCGGTGATGCCAGCCATCACCGATTCTTGGGAGCGCTCATGCAGGCGCTCGCGCCCGCGGCGCACCGCCCCGAGGAACTTGTCGAGATTGACCTCGAGCGTCGACAAGATCGAGTCTGCCCAGTCCTCCATCTCGAGCCGGGTCTCGCGCGCCTGGCGGCGCGCCTCTTCCACGATGTCCTGGGCCTGGCGCTCGGCGAGCTTCACGATCTCCGTCTGCGACGCCTCACGAACTGCCTGCTCACGAGCCTCGCCGAGGATGCGGTCGCTTTCCCGCTTCGCCTCGGCCAGCATCTCCTGACGTTCCTTGACGATCCAGCGCGCCTGCTTGATCTCCTCGGGGATTGTCGCCCTCATCTGATCGAGGATGTCGTAGATTTCCTCGCGGTCGATCCGGACCTGGTCGGTTAGTGGAACGGCCTTCGCGTTATGCACGAGGTCGTCGAGCTTGTCGATCAGTACGAGAACGTCCATTCGGGCCTCAGTCTACTCGCGAGGACTCACTGGCGCGCCGGGCTTGGCGCGCGGGAACATCTCCTCGAACCGGCGTGCCACCTGGGCCGGGACCAGATCCTCGACGGCGGCGCCGAACGACGCAATCTCCTTGACGCCGCTCGAGGAAAGGAAGCTGTACTGCGGACTCGACATGAGGTACATCGTTTCAACCTCCGGCGCGAGCTTCCTGTTCAGGTGGTGCATCTGGAACTCCCACTCGAAGTCCGAGATCGCCCGAAGACCCTTTACCATCGTCCGGGCCTTCCAACGCCGCGCGAACTCGACCACGAGCTCGGAGAAGACCTCGACCTCGACGTTCTCGGTCGTGGCAAGCGCTGCCCGGAGGAATTCCACGCGCTCCTCGACCGAGAACATCGTGCGCTTGTGCTGCGGGTCGCGAACGACCCCGACCACAACTCGCTCGAAGATCGTCGCGGCGCGCGTGATGATGTCCAGGTGCCCGTTCGTGACCGGGTCGTACGCCCCCGGGCAGATCGCGGTAACCGGGCTCACGTTGCTCATAGGCCGACCCTTTGCCAATGAGCGTGTGGACGGGGTATGGGGGAACCGGGAGGTTCCTCCACCGGGTCGAAGAAGGGGGCTCGCGGGTTCGCGGGAGCGAGTCTGAGGCCAGGGACGGTCACGCTGGCCCTTCGAAGACCGTCACCCGGGCAGAGCCGTAGCGGCGGCTTGTCCGCTTCGGAAGGGGGAGTTCAGGCTCCTCGCGGGCATCGGACTCGACGACGACCAAGCCCTCGGGCGCGACAACAGCTGGGAGATGTGCCTCGAGCACGGGGAGAAACCCTGTCAACATGCGGTAGGGCGGGTCGATCAGCACGAGATCGTACCGCCTCCCGGCCGTCGCGTCCGTTGCGAGCTTGCGGCCCACGTCCAGCCGCAAGACGGTGGCGTCCGCGAAGTCGAGCTTCTCGAGGTTCCGGATAATGGCCTGGGCCGCGGCGCGATCGCTCTCGACGAAGGTCGCGTGCGCCGCGCCGCGCGAAAGTGCCTCGAGGCCCATCGCACCCGAGCCGGCGAACAGGTCGAGGACCTCCATGCCGTCGACCGGGCCGATCAGGTTGAAGGCTGCTTCGCGCACCCGGTCCCCGGTCGGGCGGGTCTCACTTCCGCCCGGAGCGAAGATTCGGGCGCCCTTACGCGAACCCGCGATGATCCGCATCGGCGAAGAGCCGGTCGACCTCGTCCGCCAGCGGCCCCTCCTCCTCCACGAGCTCGGCGGCCCACCGGCGGGCGCGAACGAGGAGCCCGCGATCTCGCGTCAAGCTTGCGAAATGAAGATCGGGCAGTCCCGATTGCCTCGTTCCAAGCAGCTGGCCTTCTCCCCGCAGCTCGAGGTCGACCTCGGCAAGACGGAACCCGTCGGAGGTCGCGACGAGCGCCTCGAGACGCTTTCGGGCGGTCTCGGAGAGCTCGTCGCGAGCTCGCGACACCAGCAGGCAGTAGGACTGCTCGGCCCCCCGCCCCACGCGGCCTCGGAGTTGGTGGAGCTGCGCGAGGCCGAACCGATCGGCCTCCTGGACGATCATGATCGTCGCATTCGGGACGTCCACGCCCACCTCGATTACGGTCGTCGCGACGAGGACGTCTAGCTCACCGCGCTTGAACGCGTCCATGACCGCGCGGCGCTCGGACGGACGGAGCTTGCCGTGGAGGCAGCCGACCCGAAACTCTCGGAGCTCTGCGCGTTGCAGGCGTTCGGCCTCCTGCTCGGCAGCACGCGCCTCGATGGCCTCCGACTCACTCACGAGCGGGCAGACGACGTAGGCCTGCCGGCCTTCTGAGAGGTGGCGCTGAAGCCGGGTATAGGCCTCGGCGCTCCGCTCCTCTGTCACCCATGATGTGACGACGGGCCTTCGCGACCTGGGCGGACGAGCGATCTCGGTCACGTCGAGGTCGCCGTAGACCGTCTGCGCAAGTGTCCGGGGAATGGGTGTGGCGGTCATGTGGAGGACGTGCGGGGACTGCGAGCCAAGGGCCCGGCGCTGCTCCACCCCGAACCGGTGCTGCTCGTCGACGACCGCCACCGCTAGCGACCGGAAGGCGACCTGCTCCTGGATCAGCGCATGCGTTCCGACGGCGATCGGCGCCTCACCCGACGCGAGCGCAGCACGAGTCGCGGCATGCTCCCGGGCCGGAAGCGAGCTCGTGAGCAGGACGACCGGCACCCCGAGCTCCGCGCAGATGCCCTCGAGGGTCAGGAAGTGCTGCTCCGCGAGGGTCTCGGTCGGCGCCATGAGCGCTCCTTGGTGCCCACGTTCGACCGCCCGCAGAAGCGCGTAAAGCGCCACAACCGTCTTGCCCGAGCCGACGTCTCCCTGAAGGAGACGCTGCATGGGCTTCACATCTGCGAGGTCGTGCCCGATCTCCGCGATTGCCGACTGCTGCTCGGGCGTCAGGTCGAACGGCAAGACCGCGTAGTAGCGGGCGACGAGGTCTCCCTCGCTGCCGAGACCGGGCGCGACGGCACCCTCCTCGAGGGCCCTGCGCCTCCGCAGAAGGCCGATCTGGAGCAAGAGCAGCTCGTCGAAGGCAAGGCGGGACCGCGCCGCCTCCGCCTCGGCCGCCGTCCGCGGTCGATGCGCCGCCCCGATCGCGTCCGCCCGCAGGGGCACTGCCTCCGCCGCCCGCACTCGCGCCGGCAGCGGGTCCGGGAACCAGCGCGCGAGCCTGAGTGCCTGCTCGGTCAGCTCACGAAGCTTGAACGTCGAGACGTCCTCGCTCGCTGGGTACACCGGCACGAGCCCGACCGTGTGAAGCCCCGCCCTCTCGGAAGCGATTTCGTGCCGGGCGACGCGGAAGGTCGCCGCCCCTGAGCCGGTCTCGAAATGTCCGTGGAGGAGGAGTCTGGTGCCAGCCGCGAACCGCTCGGCAAGCCAGGCCTGGTTGAACCAGAGCGCACTCACCCTCGTCCCGGAGGCGTCGACGACTGAGGCCTGCACGATCTTCAGGTTCCGGCGGCGCGTCGGCCGGACGGAGACGCGCTCCACGGTGCAGGCGACCGTGGCCTCCTGGCCCGCCAGGAGCTGCCCGAACCCATCTGCCTCGCGCCAGTCG
>Ga0184621_10000034_pt1 | contig 19694 bp, 19 predicted proteins | sample PLM1_30_b1_FD_133144 | JGI IMG/M metagenome (GOLD analysis project Ga0184621, IMG submission 133144) | Groundwater sediment microbial communities from an aquifer in East River, Colorado, USA - PLM1_30_b1 | ecosystem: Environmental > Terrestrial > Soil > Riparian zone | place: USA: East River...
CCGCGGACAAGAAGGCGATCGGGACCGTCGACGTGCTCGGCATCGCCGCTCGGGGTGAGCAGGCGGCGGTGCAGGTCTTCCCGCTCCGCGGCGGCAGGCTCGTGGATCGTCACAGCTTTCATCTCGAGAACGTGTCGGGCCAGGACGAGGACGCGCTGCTCGAGGCGTTCTGCCTCGAGTACTACGGCAGCGCCCCAAACGTCCCGCCGCTCATCGTCCTGCCGCCGGATGCGCGCCCCAACGAGGCGCTCGAGGAGTTCCTCTCCGAGCGGCGTGGCTCGCAGGTCGAGGTCAGGCCCGCCCAGCGCGGTGAGAAGCGCCGGCTGGCAGAGCTGGCCCGCCAGAACGCCGAGCTTGCCCTCGAGCAGGACGCCGCCGACTCCGAGCGGAAGCGGACCCGCCGCATCGAGGCGCTCGAGGAGCTGCGCGAGTGCCTGAACCTCGAGAGCCTGCCGCTTCGCATCGAGTGCTTCGACATCTCGAACATTCAGGAGGACTCGCCGGTCGGCTCGATGGTGGTCTTCCAGGACGCGATTGCCAAGAAGGCGCACTACCGGAAGTTCGGCGTTCGACACGCCGAGGGGCAGGACGACTTCGCGATGATGGGCGAGGTGGTCTCGAGGCGGTTCGCGCGCCTCCGCCCCGCGAGCGACCCGGCGGACTACGACGAGAGCTTCGGCTCGACGCCGAACCTGGTCGTGATCGACGGCGGCAAGGGACAGCTCTCTGCGGCACTTGCCGCGATGCAGGCCTACGACCTTCCTCGCGTGGCCGTGATCTCGCTCGCGAAGCGTGAAGAAGAGGTCTTCGTGCCGGGGCAGCCCGACCCGATCCGTCTGGAGCCAGGATCGCCGGGCCTGCAGCTCCTGCAGCGCATCCGGGACGAGGCGCATCGCTTCGCGCTCGGCTTCCACCGGCAGCGCCGCGACTCTCGCGCGCGCGAGTCGATTCTCGACGAGCTCCCCGGCGTTGGGCCGGCACGCAAGCGTGCCCTGATCCGCCACTTTGGCTCGACCGAGCGGCTCCTGGCTGCGTCGTCCGAAGAGTTGGAGGGCGTTCCGGGCGTTCCAGGACGAACCGGGCGGGCGATATACGACGCCCTCCACAAGGCGGGCGCTGCCTAGAGTTGCAATATTGCGATCTACAGGCAATCGTGTTTGGTGAATGCCCGCCCGCGTGATCGTCATCGGCCTCGATGCTGCCGAGGCAACCCTCGTCGAACGACTGAGCGCTGAGGGGCGCCTACCGACCTTCGCCCGCCTCGCGGCCGAAGGCTCCGTTGCGCGGCTCGGGAACTCCCTGGAATCGCTGCCGGGCGCCATCTGGCCTGAGCTGACGACCGGCCGGTCGGGCGGGAAGCTCGGGCACTTCTTCCATCCACTCCAGCTCCACACTGGGGAGACGCGACTGCGGAGGATCGAGGCGGACGAGGTCGATACGTCCGATTACTACTGGACGATCGCGAGCAGGCACGGGCGTCGCGTGGCGGTCGTCGACCAGCCGCAGACCGTGCTCACCCCGGAGGTGAACGGTATCCACCTGCTCGAGTGGGGGCTCCACGACCGAAACTTCAAGACCCAGAGCCATCCCCCGGAGCTCCTGGACGATTTGCGGGCCCGATACGGGGATCACCCGGTCGACGTCTGCGATTCCCTTCACGGTGGGACGCAGGCAGGATTCGAGCGACTGGCCGGCCTGCTGATCGAGGGCTTGGAGAAGAAGGAAGCTTTGGTGCTCGACCTCCTCGGGCGGGAAGACTGGGACCTCTTCACCTGCGTTTTCAGCGAGACCCATTGCATCGGCCATCAGCTCTGGCACTTCTTCGAGGCCTCGGAGGCAGGCGACACGAGCGTGCCGAAGCGACTCGCCGAGGCGATCCCAGCTGTCTACCGCCGGGTCGACGAAGCGGTTGGCAGGTTGCTCGAAAGTGCGGGCGAGGACGCGACCGCGCTGGTCCTCCTGAGCCACGGCATGGGCCCTCGAATCGGCGGCCCCCAGCTCCTTCCGGAGCTGCTCGTGCGCCTCGGGGCGGGCTCCGGCCGCGGTCGTGTGGCGAGCATCCGCTCCCGGCTTCCGGTCGGGTTGCGCGCGGCGCTCCGGCGCTTCGTTCCGGGCCGATCGCGCGAGCGGCTCCGCGAGGCCGCCGGGTCGCTTACCTGGCCACTCGAGTCTTCCTCCACGCGCGCGATCGCTGTACCCAACAACCGTGTCGGAGGGATCAGGCTGAATCTTCGTGGGCGTGAGCCCTACGGCTGCATCGAACCGGGTGCCGAGGCCGACTCTGTGCTCGCGGAGCTGCGGCAAGCGCTGCTGGAGCTCGAGGATCCGGCCAGCGGCGAGAGGGTAGTCGACCACGTCGTTACCGCCGAGGAGGCATTCGGCGCGGAGCGGCACCCCGACGTACCCGACCTGATGGTCGTCTTTCGCACCGACCTCGGCAGGATCGAGTCCTGTCGCTCGAGCCGGGTCGGCGTGCTCTCGGCGCCAGCCAACACCCCTGACCTCCCGCGGACCGGGGACCACACGGTTGAGTCGCGGCTCTGGGCCATTGGGCCCGACATTACGCCCGGGGGCGAGTTGCCGGCCGGCGCAAACGTGCTCGACGTCGCTCCGACCGTACTCGCGCTTCTCGACGTTCCCGTGCCGGACTCGCTCGACGGGCGCCAGCTGCTCGGTACCGCGTCTACCGCCTGAGCGACCGGGAAAGTTAGCTCTGGGACAGGAGCCAGAGCCCGGCGACGGTGTAGAGCACCATGAGGGCGAGCAGTGGAATCTGCGCCCGCATCGCGCGCTCCGGGGATCCAGCGACGGTGAGGGCCCGGTCATGCGCGAGGGCGAGTCCGAGGATGTGTCCGCCCACGAGCGCGGCCACCTGCACGTACCAGATCGTGTTGGGGGAGAGGGGAGCGATGTTCGGACGGAAGTCGGCGGTGCCGAACAGGTCCCAGCCGCGGCCCAGCGGATCTGAGGCGAGCGTGATCGCGACCTGTCCCTGAATGAGCAAGAGCGAGAAGTAGTGGGAGACGGCATAGGCGGCCGCGATCGGGATCAGGCTGCCCAGGTAGAGGTCAGCATGAACCCCTTGCGCACCTGACCTCCTGCGGGAGAGCTCGACTGCGCCAAGGTAGGCCAGGGCCACGAACGCGATCGCGAGGACGAGCCCGGCCACGTTTAGCAGCGTGCCGGTCAAGGCAAAATGGTCGACCGAGACGGCGGCGAGGGATGCGCGCCGGTCCTGCCACCAGATAGTCCGGCTGAACCCGTCGAAGGCGACCGAACCGAGCATGACGGCGACGAAGGCAATCGAGCCCGGCCGGGCGTTCCGGAAGGCCAGGCCCACGAGCGGCGGGCGTGCGATGAGCTCCCTGCGGCCCTCGCGCTCGCGGACGGCAAACGCGGCCATGCGGGCGAGGAAGCCGAAGTAGGCCGTGAACGCCTCGCCGTTCGGGAACCAGGCGGCTCGCCCGAACACTGCAGCCCCCATCCAGGTGAGGGCCGAGTAGATGAGAATCGCCAGCCCGAGTGACCTCGGAGCGGCCGGATTCCAGTACGCGAGCTCCAGGGCCGCATAGAGGAAGAGGAAGAACGCCGCCGGCCAACGCCCGAGCCGCGCCGGATACTCCGCTCCCGAGCCGGTCTGGATACCGATCCGGTCCAGGACCCAAGACAGGGCGTCCGCGGCCGCTTTCCAGGGATTCAGCACCGGCCACACGTCTCCCAGGAGGACGACGACGGGCACGAGACCGAGCCAGAAGACGACGTAGACGAATGTCGGCGTGATATTCCGGCTCGGCGAGGTGTCGCCCACGAACGCGGCCACGGTCACGAGCACGAGCAGGCCGAAGGACATCGCCCCGAGCGCGATGCGAAGCCCGCGGGACAGGAGCACGGTCTGGATCCACTCCGGCAGGGGTTGGCCCCAGTCCTCGCGTTCCAGGAGCGGCCGCCTCCAGAGGACGCCCAGCGCGACAAACGAGACGAAGAGGACTAGAGCTGCACCCCAGCCGAACAGCCACGCGGGTACCGGAAGGTCTTTGATCCCCCCGATCCCGTGTGCGAAGAGAACCGTCAAGGATTGACGCGAAGCTCGGCGATCTGGATCGCCCGGCTCTCGAGCTCCACGTCGAAGCGCCCGGGAACTGATGCTTCGAACGAGATTCGGGCCGGCGAGCCCGGTGCCACGTCAGCCATGAGGTCGTACCCGTGAACGTGGACCTCGTCGGCGACGTCGGAGCTCACGATCAGCGTCACGCGCTGACCCCGCTCGATCGTGACGCGGCGGATCGAGGCGGATCCGTCTCCCCGCGCCTCGATTTGGACCCGGACGGCGCCGGGGGTTTCCGCCGTGGTCGTAGCTCCGGTCTCGCTGTCGGTGGAGGTAGACGTTTCGCTGGTCGTCGTGGCGGACTGCGTCGGTTGCTCGTCGCCGGGCCGAAGTACGAGAAAGAGGACGACGGCCGCGAGCACCGTGGCCGCCAGCAGAACGAGCCTGGCCCGAGATCCCACGCCCGAGATTATCCGGATGGGTCGGAGAAGGAGCGGCAGTTCGCACCGCCGCCCGTCCTACTTTGCTCGCCCACGCGCTAGCCTCGGAGGCCGTGAAGATCCGACCGGTAGAGCCCGGCGACACCGAGGACGTGGCGGACGTGTTCCTGGCCGCGCTCGCCGCGATGACGTATCTGCCCGACCTCTACACCGATGCGGAGACGCGCACCTTCATCCGGGACGTGCTCCTGCCCAACAACGAGGTGTGGGTCGCCGAGAAGGGCGGTCGCGTGGTCGGGTTCGCGGGGCTCGGCGAAGATGTTCTACGACACCTCTGGGTGGAGCCGGAGGCGCAAAATCGAGGCGTCGGGACGGCGCTGCTCGCCCTGGCGAAGGAGCGTCGCCCGCAGGGACTGTGGCTCAGCGTGTTCCAGAAGAACACAGGTGCGCGCCGCTTTTACGAGCGGCACGGGTTCACACTTGCCGAGCTAACCGACGGTCGTGACAACGAAGAACATGAACCAGACGCGCGCTACGAGTGGCGGCCGAAACGGCGCTCCGCCGATCCGTACTAGATCGCGCCCTCGTCTCGCATGAACGGGTAGCGGTAGTCCTTCGGCGGAACGAACGTTTCCTTGATAGTGCGTGGGCTCACCCAGCGGATCAGGTTCCACATCGAGCCGGCCTTGTCGTTCGTCCCCGATGCCCTCGCGCCGCCGAACGGTTGCTGCCCTACCACGGCGCCCGTCGGCTTGTCGTTCACGTAGAAGTTTCCGGCTGTGTAGCGGAGCGCTTCGCCTGCCTCTACGACCGCCTCGCGCTCCTCGGCGAAGACCGCGCCGGTGAGGGCGTAGGGTGCCGTCGAGTCGACCAGCTCGAGGGCCTGCTCGTACTCGTTCTCCGGGTAGACGTATGCGGTCACCACGGGGCCGAAGAGCTCGTCGCGGAGAAGTCTGAAATTCGGGTCTTCCGTCTCGATAACTGTCGGCTCGACGAAATAGCCCTCGCTGTCGTCGGTCCCGCCCCCGACGAGCACCTTCGTGCGCCGGTGCTTCTTCGCCTCCTCGATCGCCTCGCGCTGGGTCTCGAACGACTTCGCGTCGATGACCGCACCCATGAAGTTCGAGAAGTCGGAGACGTCGCCCACCTTGATCGACCCGATTTCCTCGACAAGGCGCTCGCGGATCTCCGGCCACAGGTTCGACGGCATGTAGAGCCGGGAGGCCGCGGAGCACTTTTGCCCCTGGTACTCGAAGGACCCCCGGACGATGGCGGCGGCGACGCTCTCCGGATCCGCGGAGCGGTGCGCGACGATGAAGTCCTTGCCGCCGGTCTCACCGACGATGCGTGGGTAGTTCCGGTAGCCGGAGATGTTCTCGCCGACCGTCTTCCACATCCCCTGGAACACCGGCGTCGAGCCGGTGAAGTGGATGCCCGCCAGGTGCTCGCTGGCGAGCGCGGCGTCTCCGACGTCCGCGCCCGAGCCGTAGACGAGGTTGATGACGCCCGGTGGGAGCCCGGCCTCCTCGAAGAGACGCATGAGGTAGTAGGCGGAGACCATGGCAGTCGACGCCGGCTTCCAGACGACGGTGTTCCCCATCAGCGCTGCGGACGACGGCAGGTTGCCGGCGATCGCCGTGAAGTTGAACGGGGTCACCGCGAAGACGAAGCCCTCCAGCGGGCGGTATTCCATCCGGTTCCAGACGCCCGGCGAGGAGATCGGCTGCTCTTCGTAGACCCGCAGCATGAAGCTGACGTTGAAGCGCAGGAAGTCGATCAGCTCGCAGGCGGCGTCGATCTCCGCTTGATGGGCGGTCTTCGACTGGCCGAGCATCGTCGCCGCGTTCAGCGTGTCGCGCCAGGGGCCCGCCAGGAGCTCCGCGGCCCGGAGGAAGACGGCTGCCCGCTCCTCCCAGGGAAGGCGATGCCAGTCTTGCCACGCCTCTCCGGCCGTGTCGACTGCGCGCTCCACCTCGGCCGCGCCGCCCTGGTGGACGTCCGCGAGCACATGAGACTTCGCGTGGGGCATGACGGCCTCGCGTGTCTTCCCGGTCTCGACGTCCTCGCCGCCGATGACGAGGGGGATCTCGACCCGCTCGCCCTTCATCTGCTCGAGTCGCACCCTCAGGCTTTCCCGCTCCGGCGACCCGGGCGCATAGTCTCGCGCGGGCTCGTTCACGGGGGTGGGTAGACGAAAGATCCCGGGGGCGCTCACGGACCGGCATTGTATTTCGGGTGCAGGTGCAGCCGTATGAAGTGCCGGGCTGGGGCGTCGGTGAGCTCTGGCTCGAGGATGGGACGCTCGTCTACCACGAGCTCCCGCGAGCCGCGCCCCCGCCTGCTGTCGGAACCCGGCAGGCGCCCGCTCTCCTGGAGCTGGTGGAGGCGTACTTCGCAGGCCGGCCGGTCACCTTCGACGAGGTCGAACTCGAGCTCGAGTGGTGCACGCCGTTCCAGCGAGCGGTCGCGGAGGCGCTCCGGCGCGTTCCGTACGGCGAGACCCTCACCTATGGAGAGCTCGCGATCGCGGCCGGATACCCGAACGCGCATAGAGCCGCGGGGACGTTCTGCGCCGCGAACCGGTTTCCACTCGTCCTGCCGTGCCACCGCGTCGTCTCGGCCGCCGGGATCGGCTCGTACGGTTCCCTCGGGAGCGACTACAAGCGCCGGCTGCTCGCGCTCGAGGGGGTGTCCCTTGGCGCTCTCTGACGAGGTCCGTTCCGAGCTCGCCGCCATCGACCCGGTCAAGCCGTGCTGCCGCCTTGCCGAGCTGTCGGCGCTCGTGCGGACGGCTGGAAGCGTCCACCTTCGCGGTTCCGGCCGAATCGGGGTCCACCTCGACGTCGCCGGCGCAGCCGTGGCTCGCCGCGCGTTCACGCTGCTGCGCGGCTACGGGGTCGCTTGCGAGATCCGCACGTTTCGGAGCCGCTCGTTCGAGCGCTCGACCCGCTTCCAGCTGCACCTGGGTGACGAGCCGCGTGCCGTGCAAACGCTGAACGAGGCAGGGATCCTCGATGCCCGCCTCGCCCCACTCGATCGACCGCCGCAGCGCGTCGTCTCGCGTTCTTGCTGCCGAGCGGCATACCTTCGGGGGGCGTTTCTCGCCGGCGGCTCGGTGAGCGGCCCTCGACATGCGCATCTCGAGCTTCGGACGGAGACCGTCGCCGGAGCGGAGCTGCTGGCCGAGCTCGCAGCCCGCGACGAGCTGAGGCTGACGACACGCGAACGGCGCGGGCATGCGATCGCCTACGCAAAGGGCCTCGAGACGATCACGGACCTGCTCGCGTCGCTCGGCGCCCATGACGCAGCTATCCGCCTCGGCGAGCTGGCCGTTCTCGGCTCTACCCGCTCGCGCGCGAACCGGCTGGCGAACGCCGACCACGCCAATCTCGTCCGGGCGAGCCGGGCATCCGAGGAGCAGGTTCGTGCGATCGAACGCCTGCGAGCCGAGGGGCGGCTCGACCAGATCTCACCGGACCTGCGGGAGGTAGCCGAGCTCCGGCTTCGCAACCGCACCCTGTCCCTCCGCGAGCTTGCGACCCGCTGCCGGCCGCCCGCGACGAAAGCCGGCGTCCAGCGCCGGCTGGAGCGCCTTCGGCGCTTGGCGGAGCGGTAATGAGCGGGCCGGAGGGGAAGCTCCGAGGACGACCTCCCCCTCCGGTTTACACCGCGCTCCGGACCTTGGTGTCGGACGGGGTCTGAATCCAACACCGGACGAGCACGGACCCGCTGCAAGTGAGTCTGTCACATTCACCGGGCGACTTCCATGCGGGCTTTGATCGTGAAAACCGCATGCCGGGGTACAATCGCGCGCCGGATCAGAGCGAAGAAAGGGGATCGGATGAGCGTTCGCGTAGGCATCAACGGGTTCGGCCGGATCGGCCGGAACTTCTTCCGGGCTGCGCGAAAGCAGGGAGCCGACATCGAGATCGTGGCCGTGAACGACCTCGGCGACGCCAAGACGATGGCGCACTTGCTCAAGCACGACTCGACACTCGGACCGCTTGGGGAGGACGTCGAGGCGGTCGAGGGCGCGATTCGCGTCGGCGGAGACACGGAGCTCCGGCTTCTGAACGAGCGCGACCCCGCGAAGCTGCCCTGGAAGGACCTCGGTGTTGAGGTGGCGATCGAGTCGACGGGGCTCTTCACGAAGCGGGACCAGGCCCAGCTTCATCTCGACGCGGGCGCCGAGAAGGTCGTCATCTCGGCTCCGGCGACGGATCCCGACGTGACACTCGTCCTCGGAGTGAACGACGAAGCGTACGACCGCGACGCGCATCGGATCATCTCGAACGCCTCCTGCACGACGAACTGCGTCGCGCCGCTCGCGAAGGTGCTGAACGACGCGTGGGTGATCGAGGTTGGGTTCATGACGACGATTCATGCGTATACGAACGACCAGAGCATCCTCGACCTGCCGCACAGCGACCTCCGCCGGGCCCGGGCTGCGGCCATCAACCTGATTCCGACGTCGACCGGTGCCGCACGCGCGATCGGGCTCGTGATCCCGGAGCTGAAAGGGAAAGTGGACGGAGTTTCGGTTCGAGCACCCGTGCCGGTCGGCTCGCTCGTCGATCTCGTGGTTCGCCTCGGCAGCGAGGTGGGCGGAGATGAGGTGAACGCACGCTTCGCCGAACTGGCGGACAAGGGCCCACTCGAGGGCATCCTCCGCTACTCCGACGAGCCCCTTGTGTCGAGTGACATCATCGGCAGCCCCTACTCGTCGATCTTCGACAGCGAACTGACGATGGCGAACGAGAACATGGTCAAGGTCTTCTCCTGGTACGACAACGAATGGGGGTTCAGTTGCCGGATGGTCGACCTAGTCCAGAGATTGCTTTGAAGGAGGGGGTACACGGGGAGACCATGGGTTCCCCCGTGCTGAACGAATGGGGGTTCAGCTGCCGGATGGTCGATCTCGTGCAGCGCCTGCTTTGAGGCGGCCCCGCTCCGCGCGGGAGGCGGACGTTGCCGGCAAGCGCGTCCTCGTCCGCGTCGACTTCAACGTGCCGCTCGAAAACGGGCGCGTTGCCGACGACACGCGCATCCGGGCTGCTCTCCCGACGATCCGCTACCTGCTCGAGGAGGGTGCCTCGGAAATCGTTCTCTGCTCCCATCTCGGCCGGCCGAAAGGCCCGGACCCCGCGTACTCGCTGAAGCCGGTCGAGGCGCATCTCCGGACACTCCTGGACGACGAGCGTATCCGTCTGCTCGAGAACACCCGCTTCGAGCCGGGGGAGACGAAGAACGATCCCGCCCTTGCGCGGGAGCTCGCCGCCCAAGCAGACCTTTACGTGAACGATGCCTTCGGCTCTGCGCACAGGGCGCATGCGTCGACCGAGGGTGTGGCGCACCTCCTGCCGGCCTACGCCGGCTTCCTGCTCGAGCGGGAGCTGCAGGAGCTCGGCACCCTTCTCGAGGGCCCCGAGCAGCCGTTCGTCGCGATCGTGGGCGGTGCGAAGGTCGACGACAAGATTGGCGTCCTCGAGTCGCTCTCCGAGCGCGCGGATGCAGTTCTCGTCGGGGGCAAGATGGCCGAGGAGCTTTCGGCCAGGAACGGTGCGCAGGCTCGGCTGCCGGGCGACAGGCTCGTCCTTCCCATCGATGTCGTCGCGGCCGCCTCCTTCGACGCCGACGCGGAGATCCGGGTTGCGCCCGCAGACGAAGTGCCGGAAGGATGGCTCGGGCTCGACATCGGGCCGGAGACAAGGACGGCCTTCGCAGAGCGGATCACGTCGAGTCGCACCGTCTTCTGGAACGGGCCCATGGGCGTCTTCGAATGGCCGCGCTTCGCCGCAGGGACAAAGGCCGTGGCCGAGGCGGTTGCTGCGGCCGAAGGGCACACGGTCGTTGGAGGCGGGGACTCGGTGCGGGCCGTCGAGGAGTTCGGCTTGGCCAACCGGGTGGACTGGGTCTCGACCGGAGGCGGTGCGGCGCTCGAGCTGCTCGAGGGCAAGGAGCTCCCGGGCGTCGCGGCGATCCCGGAGGCATGACGTGTTGATCGCGGGCAACTGGAAGCTGTTCAAGACACCGTCTCAGACGGTGGAGTTCTGTGCCGCGTTCAGACCGCCGCCGGGCGTGGACGTCGTCGTCTCCCCCCCGTTCACGTCGTTGCGGGAGGCGGTCTCGAGCGGCCTCGACGTCTTCGCGCAGAACGTCCACTGGGAGCGCGAAGGAGCTTTCACAGGCGAGATTTCGGCCGAAATGCTGCTCGAGCTCGAGGTCGAAGGAGCGCTCGTCGGCCATTCCGAGCGGCGCCAGTACTTCTGTGAGACGGACGAGACGACTGCGCGCCGTGCCGAGCGGGCGCTGGAAGCCGGACTTCGCGTCATCGCCTGCGTCGGCGAGCTCGAGGAGGAGCGCGAAAGCGGCGAAACCGAGAACGTTCTGCGGCGGCAGGTGACCGTGCTCCCCCACCATGAGCGCCTCGCGGTCGCGTACGAGCCGGTGTGGGCTATCGGGACGGGGAAGACCGCGACGCCCGAGCTCGCACAGGAAGCCCATGCCTTCATCAAAAGCCTCCTCGACGCCCCGGTTCTGTACGGCGGCTCCGTGAAGCCCGAGAACGCCGAGGAGCTTCTCTCTCAACCCGATGTCGACGGCGCCCTGGTGGGCGGCGCCTCGCTCGACGTCGAGTCCTTCGCGGCGATTTGCGAGACGGCGAGCCGTATCCGCTCGTAGCGCTCGTCGTCCTCGACGGCTGGGGGTGCGCGGCCCCGGGGCCGGGGAACGCGGTCGAGCTCGCCGCTACACCCGTTTTCGACGCCGTCTGGGCGGGCTATCCGCACACGACGCTCGCTGCATCCGGCCGCGCAGTAGGCCTCCCAGAGGGGCAGATGGGGAACTCGGAGGTCGGCCACCTCACGATCGGAGCGGGGAGGGTGGTGCCCCAGGATCTCGTACGCGTCAACGACGCAATCGCGGACGGGTCGTTCTTCGAGAACGAGGCTCTGGTCGGCGCTTTCCGCCGGGCGCGGGAGCAGCGGGGAAACGTGCACTTGCTCGGGCTTGTCTCCTACGGCGGCGTCCACTCGCACATCGACCACCTCCGGGCCCTGCTCGAGCTCGAGCGGCGCAGGGGGACGGAGGCGCGGACGTTCGTGCATGCCTTCACGGACGGGCGGGACGTCTCACCGCATGCGGCGGCATCCGATCTGGCTGAGCTCGTGGGCGAAGGCACCCACATCGCTACGGTCGTTGGCCGCTACTACGCGATGGACCGCGACAATCGGCCCGAGCGCACGGAGCGCGCCATCGCGGCGATCGTGCGGGGTGAGGGAACGCGCGCGGATGACCCGGTTGCCGCGCTCCGGGCGAGCTACGAGGCCGGGATCACCGACGAGTTCATCGAACCGGTCGTTCTTCCCTACCCACGCTTCGACCCGGCCAACGACGCCGCCGTCTTCTTCAACTTCCGCCCGGACCGGGCCAGGCAGCTCTCGGAGCGCCTCCTCGAGGCCGGCGCCGACCTCACGACCATGACTCGCTACCGCGAGGACTTCGACTGCCCCGTGGCCTTCACTGAGCGTGTCGTCGACCAGACGCTGGCCGAGGTCCTCGCCGCGCAAGGCGCGCGGCAGCTTCATCTGGCCGAGACTGAGAAATACGCTCACGTCACGTACTTCTTCAACGGGGGGGAGGAGCGCGAATGGGAGGGCGAGACCCGCATCCTCGTCCCGTCCCCTCGGGACGTGGCCACCTACGACCTGAAGCCCGAAATGTCAGCGGCGGAGGTCGAGCGGCAGTTCGAGGAGAGGGTCGGCGACGGCTATCGCTTCGCGATCGTGAACTTCGCCAATCCTGACATGGTCGGTCACACGGGGGTCATTCCAGCGGTCGTGCGTGCGGTCGAGACCGTCGACGCCTGCCTCGGGCGACTGGTCGCGAAGGTCGAGGAGCTCGGCGGCGCCTGTCTCATCACGGCCGACCACGGCAACGCGGAGCAGATGCTCGAGAGCGACGGCACGAGCCCCCACACCGCGCACACGACCAACCCGGTGCCGCTGGTCGTCACGGTCGCCGGGGCTTCGCTTCGGAAGGGCGGCTCCCTCTCCGATCTCGTCCCGACCTGTCTCGACCTGCTCGGAATCCCTGCTCCGGACGCGATGACCGGAAAGACCCTGCTGGTCGGCTGAAGGTCGTCTTATACTTCCATTACGTGTCGCTCGAGCAGCCCGACCTGGCAATCCTCCGTAAGGCACAGGCAGGTGATGAGCGAGCCTTCTCGATCATCCACCGGGCCTACGAGGTACCGATTTACAACTACGTGCTCCGGATGGTCGGCGACCGTGCGCTCGCCGAGGACCTCACCCAGGACATCTTCCTCAGGATCTACCAGGGGCTGGCCGGATTCTCGTTGCGATGCCGCTTCACGACATGGCTCTTTCAGGTCGCCAAGAACCGGGTTCTCGACGAGCTGCGAGCCCGCGAGCGCAAGCCTCAGTCCGCGGTGACACTCGACGACATGCCGCAGCTCGATGTGGTCGACCAGCCGTTCGAGCGCATCGAGGCGATCGACGCCGTCTGGCGCGCGGTCGCGAAGCTGAACCCGGACCTGAAGATGGCACTCCTGCTCCGGGACGTGGTGGGCCTCTCCTACACCGAGATCGGGGACTCCCTCGAGATCACGCTGTCGACGGTGAAGTGGCGGATCTACAAGGCGCGGGAGGAAGTGCAGGTCGCCCTGGCCCGCGAGGGCATCAGCGAGTACGCCGACAGCCAGGACGCGGCCCGGCTCTAACCGAACGCTGCGAGCCGTCGGAACGTTCCGGGCTCGATGACGGTCAGAAGGACATGCGAAAGCTCGTTCTGGCGATCCCAGCCTGTCTGCTTGTCCTCGTTTTCTCCGCATGCGGCACGGGCGAACCGGGCACTGCGGAGGTTAGTTCGCCCACTGCATCCGTACCCACTCACGCTCCTGTCTACGAAGCCGACACGACGGTCCTCGAGCAGCGCGGCCAGACTCCCTTTCCGAAGCACGGCCCGATGCTGTGTTTGGGGGCGATGGCCATGTCGTATCCGCCGCAGTGCGGCGACGTGCCGATCGCGAACTGGGACTGGGCCGCGGTCGGGGGCGAGGAGACGGCGAGCGGGGCCTCCTGGGGTCAGTACCACGTCGTGGGCACCTACGACGGCGAGACCTTCACGGTGACCGACGTGGGACCAGACGGGGATGATCCATCCCAGTTCGGGAGTGAGGTCGACTTCTCGAGCCCGTGTCACGAGCCGGCAGGCGGCTGGGTCCTGCCCGACACGAAGCAGGCGACGCAGCAGGAGGCGAGCGGCGCAAGCGCGTATGCCGAGTCTCAGCCGGACATCGTCAACTCGTGGGTCACGCATTTCGACCCGAGCAGCGCCGGCGACACCGAGCTCGACGAGTTCGATCCGGTTATCTTCAACGCGGTCTTCACGGGTGACGTCGAGCGCCACGAGGCGGAGATCCGCAAGCGCTGGCCGGGGCCCCTCTGCGTCGTCGAGGGAGAGGGCCCGACGAAGCGGGAGCTGAGTCGACTTCGCACCGAGGCCGAGGCATACGTGACCGACGGGCTGAAGCTCCAAATGCTGGGGTCGAGCGCGGACGGAGTCGAGCCGGTGATCGAGATCGAGGTCGTCGCCGACCCCGAGGGCGCAGCGCAAGCGGCCCTCGACGCCCGCTGGCCGGGGCTCGTACGCCTCTTCCCGGTGCTCCGCCCGGTCGAGGCCTCGCGCTAGCGAGCCAGAGCGCTACACGCCGTGCTCGAGCCGAGCGGCCAGCGTCTCCGGCAGCCCGCGCTCACGAATCTCCTCCTGCGTGCGCTCGACTGGATACCTGACGCGGTTGAAGGTTGCCCGACCGGCGGCGAGGTCTAGCGCGAGCCAGGCGGCACGCGGGTCCCCATCTCGCGGCTGGCCGACCGATCCCGGGTTCAGGAGCCAGCGCCGGTCACCGAGGTCGACCTCCGTGCCGGCCGGCGCGTGGTCGAGCTCCGCCCCATCGCCGTCGACGCTGAACGTGAGCGGTGCGTGGCTGTGTCCGACCAGAATGATGGGTGCCTCGGTGGCCTCGAGCGCGGCCAGCGCGACGGCCGGGGAGAGCACGTATTCCCACACGGGGTCCCGCGGGCTCGCGTGGTAGAGCTCGGCGCCTGGGCGCGTCGCGGAGGGGCTGAGCGAGGCCAAGAAGGTCGCCGTCTCCGGTTCGAGCACGCTGCTGGTCCACCGGGCCGAGAGCGCCGCGTCGGGCTGGAAGAAGTCGAGGTCGAGCTCGCCGAGCGCAGCCAGGTCGTGATTCCCGACGAGCGCGACGTCCAGCCGCCCGGCGACATGTTCGTAGCAGCGATTGGGGCGCGGCCCGTACCCTACGAGGTCACCGAGGAACCAGAGCTCGTCGAACGGCTCGGCGTCGATCGCCTCGAGCACGGCGTCGAGGGCGTGGAGATTTCCGTGGATGTCAGAGAGGACGGCGACGCGCACGAGAGGCGCGCAACCTTAGCGAAGGCCCTCGTGGCCGTCCTGACGCTTGTCGCGTGGATCGTGGCGGGAGCCCTGTTGTGGCGGACGAAGGTTCCTCCCCTCGACCTCCCGAAGCTGGACCCGGAAGCCTTCTTCGGAGCTGCCCAGCTCGCGAAAATCGACGAGTACCGGCGCGTCACCAGGGGGCTCTTGCTGGGGTCGCTGGCCCTTGAGATCGCTGTTGTCGGGCTCTTTGTGGCGTTCGCGGGCTCCCTCGCGGCCAGGATGCGCCGCGTGGCTCGGGGAGCAGTGCGGACCGGGGTCGGAATCGGGCTCGCCGTGGTCCTCGCGGTCTGGTTGGCCGGGCTGCCTCTTTCCGCAGTGGGCCATTGGTGGGCGCGCCGCCACAATCTTTCCCGCCAGGGTTATGGAGGCTGGCTCGCCGACCAGGCTACGCAGCTCGGGATCCAGGCAGTCCTCGTTGCCATCGCCGTTGCGGGCGCGATGCTGCTCGCGCGGCGGCTCGGGCCCCGGTGGTGGCTGGCGGGTGCGCCCGCACTCGTCGGTCTCGCCGTCCTCTTCGTCGTGCTCCAGCCGCTCGTCGTCCAGCCGCTTACGAACCGCTTCCGGCCGCTCGAGGACCGAACCCTCTCGCGGGAGATCGAGCGTCTCGCGGCCCGGGAAGGCGTCGATATCGACAAGGTGGAGGTTGCGGACGCCAGCCGCCGCACGACGACGGCGAACGCCTACGTCGTCGGGATCGGGCCGACGAGGCGCGTCGTCCTCTACGACACGATTCTGGACGGCCGGTTTCCGCGAGGCGAGCTGCTCGCGGTCGCGGCCCACGAGCTCGCGCATGTCGGGCGCAGGCACCTCTGGAAGGGCCTCGGATGGCTCGCGCTCCTCGCAGTCCCCGGCGTGTTTTTGCTCGCACGCGCGACCGAGAGGAAGGGAGGGCTCCGCGACCCCGCGGTCGTGCCGTTCGGCCTGCTGGTCGCGCTCCTGTTCTACCTCGGGACCCTGCCGCTCCAGAACCTCGTCTCGCGCCGCTACGAGGCAGAGGCGGATTGGCTCGCGCTCCAGGCGACCCGCGATCCGCAAAGCGCGATCGGCCTCGAGCGGCGCTTCGTCACGACGTCGCTGGCGGACCCGACCCCTCCCCGCTGGGTCACGCTCTGGTTCGGAACGCATCCGCCGGCGCTCGAGCGGATCGCGATGGCGCGGGCTTTTGGAATCAGCGCCCAGACTCGGGAAGGTTCCTGATGCCCTCCCTCGTCTCCCACTTCGACCAGCTGTCGTTCATCGCGTCGAGCAGCTCGCGCATGAAGCGCGGCGACAAGTTCACACGGCTGACGACCACGCCGGGGACGTCGCCTTCCTCGACCTCGTGGTCGATCCGGGCGAACGTGATCGTGAACTCGTAGTCGGAGAAGCTGACGTTCGCAAAGTTCGCGTAGGTGCCCGCGAGGTTCGCCGGATCCAGGTGAATGTTGAGTTGGCGCTCGTCGTGGGCTTCATCTTCCACGCCCCTACGATATAGCCGATGGGGACGCCTACACCTCTCGACCGGCTCGAGCATGCGATCGGTGAGGCGGCCGGTTCGCCGGTAACGCTCGAACGTCCGCGGGACCCTTCGCACGGCGACTACGCCACGAACGTCGCGCTTCAGGTCGCCGGGCAGCGGGGCCGCCCGCCGCTGGAGCTGGCGGAGGAGCTCGCGACATCGGCTGCGGACCTTCCCGGGGTCGCGTCTGCTTCTGCAGCAGCGCCCGGGTTCGTCAACCTGACGCTGGCTCCCGCGGTCTTCGGCGAGCTCCTGGACGAAATGTTGCAGGCAGGACGCGACTACGGAGGTGGCTCGGCGGCATCGCGGCCACAGCGGATCCAGGTCGAGATGGTCTCGGCGAACCCGACCGGCCCGATCACCGTCGCCGGCGGCCGAAACGGCGCCTACGGAGACTCAGTCGCGCGCCTGCTCGAGTTCGCGGGCCACAAGGTCGAGCGCGAGTACTACTACAACGACGCGGGTGGTCAGATGGATCGCTTTCGGGCGTCCGTCGAGGCGCGTAGGAGGGGTGAGGAGCTTCCCGAGGAGGGCTACCAGGGCGCGTACATCGAAGACCTGGCTCGAGAGGAAGGAGACCCGGTCCCGGCCATGCTCGCTCGAATCGAGGCCACGCTCGAGCGCTTCCGCATCCACTTCGACAGCTGGGCGAAGCAGAGTGAGCTCGAGCACGCGCTGCCGGCGCTCCTGAAGCGCCTCGATACATACGAGAAGGACGGTGCTCTGTGGGTGCGGTCGACCGCCTACGGGGACGAGAAAGACCGTGTCCTCATCCGCTCGGCGGAGCGGAGCGGTCTCCCGACGTACGAGGCGGCCGACATCGCCTACCTGCGCGACAAGCTCGAGCGAGGGTTCGACCGCATCATCTACGTGCTCGGCGCTGACCATCATGGCGTCGAGGGGTGGTACGCGGTCGTGGCGAAGATGCTTGGGTACGACCCGTCGGCGGTCGAGGTGCTCCTCTACCAGCTCGTCCACCTCACGAAGGGCGACGAGCAGACCAAGATGTCGAAGCGCCGTGGCGACGTCGTCTTCCTCGAGGAGTTCATCGACGAAGTCGGAGTCGACGCCGCCCGCTGGTACCTCGTCCGCTCGAGCCCGGAGCAGTCGATGGAGATCGATCTCGACCTTGCCCGCGAGCGAAGCGTGAAGAACCCGGTCTTCTACGTCCAGTATGCGCATGCTCGGATCGCCGGGATCCTCAGGAACGCCGAGGGCGCAACCCCTGTGGCAGAACCTCCGGCCGAGCTCGCCCCGGAGGAGAGGGAGCTCGTGAAGCGGCTCGCGGACTATCCCCAGGTGGTGGCTGACGCGGTCGAGCGGAGGACCCCGCACGCCATTCCCACGTACGCGATCCGCGTGGCGGACGACTTCCATCGCTTCTATCACGAACACCGAGTCCTCGAGAGCGAGGCCGAGAGCTTTCGTCTCGGGCTCATCAGTGCGACCCAGAACGTGATCGCGCGCTCGCTCGACCTGATCGGGGTCGAGGCTCCCGACCGCATGTAGCGCAGGGCTGCACGTCGAGGTCTTCCAGGACGTTACGAGGTCACACGATCACGCAGCATTGGTGGGCGCATAGCGGTGGTGAAGGATGAGTGCGTTGCCGTCCTGATCCTCGAAAATTGCCTGATGGCAGACACCGCTGTCGATGGTGTCGCCCTTGAACTTGACACCACGCGCCTCGAGCTCAGCGCGGGCAGCCGACACGTCATCGACGTGCAGCGCGATCGCCCCTCCGCTGGGCGCGAACTCACGACCGATCTTCGCGGAATCGATGACCTGGATCGTCAGGCTCCCGGTCTCGAACTCGCCCCCGAAATCATCCCGGTAGCGGGCCGAGCACGTTAGGCCGAGGATACCGCCATAGAACTCCTCGGCCTTCTTGAAGCTGGTGGTGGGCAGAAAGACGAAGTCAGTTCGCGTGATCAGGGGTCGTTCTGCATTCATGTTTGCCTCCTGTCGTGTGGTTTCAACCTCATCAGAGGGTTCCGGGATGGCCGCTGCCCGCTCAGGCCGGAACGATCGCCCAAGCTCGACATCGGGGGAGTTCACCGGTTGTCTTACCTGATCCGGGCGTCGTGGCGACGCTGCTTCGAGTCGGCAATTCCGCCTAGGATGACGCGGCGAATGACCACCGGCACGCCCACGATTCCGGATCGGAACCTCGCGCTCGAGCTCGTCCGCGTCACGGAGGCGGCCTCGCTCGGCTCCGCCCGCTGGATCGGCCGGGGTGAGAAAGAGTCCGCCGACCAGGCCGCCGTCGATGCGATGCGTCACATGCTCCAGACGGTGACGATGGCGGGCGTCGTCGTCATCGGCGAGGGCGAGAAGGACGAAGCGCCGATGCTCTACAACGGCGAGAAGATCGGGAACGGCGAGCCGCCCGAGGTGGATGTCGCCGTCGACCCGCTCGAGGGGACGCGCCTCACGGCCCTCGGGCAGCCGAACGCGATCGCGGTGATCGCGGTCGCGGAGCGTGGGACCATGTTCTTCCCTGGGGCAGCGGTGTACATGGACAAGATCGCGTGCGGCGCTGAGATCGCCTCCGCGGTGGACATCACGGCCTCGCCGGAGGAGAACGTGCGCGGCGCGGCGGAGGCGAAGGGCGTCAAGCCGACTGACATCCGCGTCGTTGTGCTCGACCGGGAGCGGAACCAGGCGCTTATCCAGGGCCTGCGCGAGGCGGGGGCGCGGGTGCACCTGATCACGGACGGCGACGTCGCCCCGGCGATCGCAGCCGCTCGCTCCGCCTCGATCATCGACCTGATGATGGGGATCGGGGGCACCCCCGAGGGCGTCATCGCCGCCGCAGCCGTGAAGTGCCTCGGCGGCGCAGTCCAGGGGAAGCTTTGGCCAAGGAACGTCGGGGAGCGCCAGGAGCTCGTCGCGGCCGGCTACGACCTCGACCGGGTGCTCACCACCACGGACCTGGTTGCGGGCGAGAACGTCTTCGTCGCGGCGACCGGCGTCACCGACGGCGCCCTCTTGCACGGGGTCCGCTACACGAAGGAAGGCGCTGTGACCGACTCGATCGTCATGCGATCGCGCTCGGGCACGGTCCGTCGCGTGGAGGCTTATCACGCGTTCGAGAAGCTCTCTCTCTTTTCCGGCCGCGAATATCGCTAGCCGTAGACCGGCTCCGGACCGACACCTCGAATGGGAGGTGCGCTTCAACGTCCGCGACCTCGGCGGTCTGGGCACCCACGATCTC
>Ga0184621_10000035_pt1 | contig 19579 bp, 21 predicted proteins | sample PLM1_30_b1_FD_133144 | JGI IMG/M metagenome (GOLD analysis project Ga0184621, IMG submission 133144) | Groundwater sediment microbial communities from an aquifer in East River, Colorado, USA - PLM1_30_b1 | ecosystem: Environmental > Terrestrial > Soil > Riparian zone | place: USA: East River...
AGGTCCGGATGCTTCGACTTCAGCCGTCGTGCCTTGGAGCGGATCTCCATCATCGTGACCGAGCCCGTGTCGTCGACGTAGACCGGCGCCTTCGCGAGCTTGTCGCAGGCGGCCGTCAGCCGGGGCCAGTCGTCCGCGGCGAGCTTTCCCGTGCGGAGCCGCTGGGACTCGACCTTCGCCTCGCTGCACATGAGCCGCTGGGTCACCTCGGACTTCGACATCTCGAGCGTGAAGAGCGCGACCGGCACTTCGTGGCGGACGGCCAGGTTGGCGGCCATGCAAAGCCCGAGGGCGGACTTCCCCATGCTGGGGCGGGCCGCGATGATGATCAAGTTCCCGGGTTGGAAGCCAGAGGTGATCCGGTCGAGGTCTCGAAAGCCCGAAGGGACGCCGGTCACGTCAGCACCCGACTCGTAGAGCGCTGTGATCCGCTCGAAGCTCTCCTTCAGGAGCGTTTCGATGTGGCTGAATTCCCCGGTCGCCCGCTGCTGCGAAAGGTCGAACACGATCTGCTCGGCCTGGTCGACGAGCTCGGTCGCCTCTCCCGGACGCTCCCAGCCGAGTCGAGCGATCTCCCCGCCCGCCCGGATGAGCCCCCTGAGGGTGGCAGCCTCCCGGACGATCTGCGCGTAGTGGCCTGCGTTTGCGCTCGCGGGGACGAGAGCTGCGAGCTCGTGGACCCGCGCCTTGCCCCCGACGTCCTCGAGCTCGCCTCGTTCGTCGAGCTGGTCGACGAGTGTGATCGCGTCGACCGGCTCACCCTTCGCATAAAGCGTCAGCGCCGCGCGGTACATCTTGGCATGGCTCTCGCGATAGAACTCGCGCCCCTCGGAATCGAGGACTTCGCTCACGGCTGCGATCGCCCCGGGGGCGAGCATCATTGCTCCGAGAACGGACTCCTCCGCGTCGAGGTTTTGCGGCGGGACGGGGGCAGTGTCGCGAAGGGCGGTGGCCATCCGAGCCACGACCGTAGAGGGCTTGATCTCGGTGTGCGCGTCCACAGTCTGCGAGCTCGAGGAGCAGGAAAAAGGAAACACATGTTCGCATATCCGCCGGACGACGTCCCCAGGTCTACCCCGGCCTTCCACGGGCAAGACCCAACCCGGGCGAACGATCCGCTCGCAAAGAGCGGGAAGTTCGTGAAACCGCCCACAGGCGTGTGGACGGCTCGGTGGAGAACGGTTAGTTGCGCTCGGAGTCTTCGGGCTCGCCGTCGGCGGCCGGGGCAGGAACTTCTCCGGAGTCTGGAGTTCCGCCCTCGGCGTCCACCTCGGGCGCCGCAACCGCTTCCGCCTGCTCGGGACCCTCCGGCTCGCCAGCCGCCTCGGCCGTCTCCGGCTCCTCCTCGAGGAGCTCCTCCAACCACTCTTCACCCTCGGGCTCGGCGGCCTTGGCCGCCTCCTCCTCCGCGCGCGCCGCGTCCTCCATCGCCTGGAGCTCCTCTTCGGGTGGAAGCTCGCCCCCTTCGGGCACGACCAGAGTCTTCACCTCGATTCGCACGTCCTGGAAGACGTCGATCGGGATCTCGTAGCGCCCGATCCGCTTGATCGAGTCGCCGAGGGCGATCTTGCGGCGATCGACGCGGATCTTGCGCGTCCGCCACAGTTCGTCGGCGATGTCCGTCGCGGTGACCGAGCCGAAGAGCGTTCCTTGTGGCCCGGCGTTCACGTCGAAGCGAAGCACCGTCTTCCGAAGGGTCTCGGCGATCTCTTGCGCCTGCTCGAAGCTGCGCGCCTCGTGCTTCGCGCGCTCGGACTCGCGCTTCTCGAGCTCCGCGACCTTGGCCGCGGTCGCGGGCTCTGCGAGCCGGCGCGGGCCCAGATAGTTGCGCATGTACCCGCGCGAGACGTTGACGACCTCGCCGCGCAGGCCGACTTTCTCGACGTCAGTGAGGAGGATGACATCCATCGACGAGGCCTAGCCCGTGACGTAGGGCAGGAGCGCCATCTCTCTCGCACGCTTCACCGCCGTCGCAACCTGCTCCTGATGCCGCCGGCATGCGCCGGTGATCCGGCGTGACCGGATCTTCCCCTTCTCGGAGACGTACCGGCGGAGCTGGTTGTAGTTCTTGTAGTCGACCTCGTCGATCTTCTCCCTACAGAAATAGCAACTCTTTCTCCGCAGCGGCCCTCCGGCCCCGGGCCGGGGCCGGCGGTTTCCCTTCGTCTGCTGTGCCATCGGTGTTCGCGACTCCTTCGCTGTCTAGATGATTGATCGGTCATTGGCGGCCCGTGAGGACGGGTCGCCAACCGATCTAAAACGGAATGTCGTCGTCGGTCCCGGAGGGGCCGAAGTCGGAGCGGTCGGCCGCGACGTCGCCCGCGGGGACGTACTCGCGCTGGCCGCCGCCGCCCTCGGTGTCCTGGCGGCTGTCGAGGAACTGGATCGTATTGGCCACGACCTCGACCTTCGACCGCTTCGACCCGTCCTGTGCCTCCCAGGACGACCAGTCGAGCCGGCCGTCGACGCCGATGCGCCGGCCCTTGGCCAGGTGGTTCGAAAGCATCTCGGCCTGATTGCCGAACACCTTCACGTCGAAGAAGTTGGGCTTGTCGACCCAGTTGTCCCCGTCATCCTTCTGCCTGCCGTTGACGGCAACACCGAGCTGAAGCACGGGCACCCCGGACGGAAGATGCCGAAGCTCGGGATCGCGCGTGAGGCGCCCCACGAGCGTGACGCGATTGATGTCGCCTGCCATCAGTTACTCCCTTTCGTAGAACGTATGTTCGCCATCTTAACTCTCGGGGACGACGGGCTCGCCCGCGGTCGCTTTCCGGCGAGGCTTCGGCCGCCGAACGGCCATGTGGCGCATGGCGCCGTCGGTGATCTTCAGGACCCGGGTCAACTCGTCGAGTGTCACGGGCTCTGCGTCGAACTGCACCAGGTGGTAGTGCGCCTCGGTCTTCTTGTCGATCTCGTACGCGAGCTTTCGCCGACCCCAGGGCTCGTGGCTCTGCCAGGCGCCTCCGCCCTTTTCGACGAGCTCGCGCATACGAGAAAGAATCTCGTTCTGGCGCTCGTCTTCCACCTCTGGATCGAGCATGAGCATGATTTCGTACGCGTTCATCAGGTTCCCGAACCTCCTTCCCTCGGTCTAGCGGCCTCGCCTGCTCGCGCCGCTCGGGAACGGACGGCGCCGGGCGAAGCAGGAAGTTGGACGAGTATAGCGAGCCTGCCCGGGCTTGCCCCCATGGCACAGGTCGTGGAAGAGTGACGAGGATGGGACGACTTTCGACTCTCCTGGCCGGTGCCGCCGCCGGCGCTTTTGCGGCCACGGTCCTTCTGCGACGCCGCAGGCCGACGCTTGCGCCGGAGAGACTCGACCCGCGGGCCCAGGAGCTTCGCGAGAAGCTCGCCGAGGCCCGGAATGCGCGCGCCGACGAGGACGACTTCGAGGCCGCCGGCATGGCCGCGGAGACGGCAGTCGAGGAGCCGGCGGCCCCTCCGCCTGCGCCGCCGCGGCCCCCCGCGGAGGCGTCAGGGCCGGAACGCCCCAAGCCCGGGGGGCCGGCAGACGAGTTCGAGGCGATGCGCCGGCGGGTGCATGAGGAGGCCCGTGCGGCGGCCGAGGAGATGCGCCGCGACCCTGAGGGCGGGGCGGACTAGTCCGAGACGAAACTGGCCGATGCGCGCGTGAGGGCGCCTGCCACCTTCCACTGGTAGCGCGCGGACGTGAGCCGCGCCCGCTCGGTCGGGTTCGTGAGGAACCCCGCCTCCGCGAGCACCACAGGGACGTTCGCCCAGTTGAAGCCGGTCAGGTCCGAGCGCCGCGAGAGCCCTAGATTCGCAGCTCCCGTCGCGCGCACGACTGCCCGCTGGACGAGGCGGGCAGCCCTGAGGCTGGGGGCGTAGATGTCGTCCGTCCAGCCCCGGTGCCAGGCGGGATAGAGCGTCGAGACCCCGTGGCTTGCCCGGTTCACCGACCCGTCTGCGTGAATCCTGAGCATGAGAGCAGCATTTCGCCGGTTGCAGAAGCGTGCGCGGTCGACGTTGCCGCCGGCCCCGTACGTGAACTCCGCGCCCGTCCGCGTCATCGCGACGCGGAGCCCGCGGCGGTCGAGCAGGTAACGCACCTTGCGCGCAATCTGGAGCACGACCACGGCCTCGCCGGCGGTGCCGCCGCCGTCCTTGATCTTGCGAATCGAGGAGCCCGGGCCGATCGGCTCGGTCGAGAGGTTCGGCGTTCGGGCGTGCCCCGGGTCGATGCAGACGAGGGGAGCAGGCGCCGGGGTGGCATCGACCGAGAGAAGAACCGCGATCATTGTGGAAGGGTAGCCTCGGCCGGGACCGCTTCGAGCTTGACATCCACGGCGCGCGACTCCTATTGTCCGCCTCGTTGTAAGGTACGCCTTACAAGACTGAACGTGAACACGACGACGAAGGAGAACGACTTGGGTGCGGCGCTTGTAACGACCCGGGAAGGCCTCGAGGCCTCTCTCATCGTCGGGATCGTCCTGGCGTATCTCGCGAAGACGGACAACCGCCAACACTTCCGGACGATCTGGGCCGGCACCGCAGCCGCCGTCCTCGTCTCGGCCGTGTCGGGCGCGGCGCTCTTCTTCACAGTGGGAGAGCTCGAAGGCCGGGCCGAGAAGATCTTCGAGGGCGTCGCGATGCTTTCTGCCGTCGCGGTTCTCACCTGGATGATCTTCTGGATGCGGAAGCAGGCGATGGGGATCAAGCGCGAGCTCGAGGCTCGCCTCCAGGGCGCGATCGCGGCCGGTTCCGCGGTCGGGCTCGCGTCCGTCGTCTTCTTCGCGGTCGTGCGGGAAGGCTGGGAGACGGCGCTCTTCCTCTTTGCGATCAGCGAGAGTTCGACGCCGCTCTCGACCGGCGTCGGGGCCGTCCTCGGGCTGGTCGTCTCGATCTCGCTCGGCGTCGCGCTCTACATGGGATCCCGGAAGCTGAACCTGCGCCAGTTCTTCACAGCAACGGGAATCCTTCTGATCGTGTTCGCCGCGGGCCTTCTCGCGCATGGGATTCACGAGTTCCAGGAAGCCGGTCTTCTGCCCCTGACCGTCGAGCACGTCTGGGATACGAACGGGATCGTCAGCGAGGACTCGAACTTCGGCCTCTTCCTGAAGGCGCTCTTCGGCTATAACGGGAATCCGTCTCTGCTCGAGGTCGTCGCATGGCTCTCGTTCCTCGGCGTCGCGCTCGGGTTTTTCCTGCGCCCGCTGGTCAGCTGGCGGCGCCAGCCCGCTCCGGCGCGCGTCTGAGCACCCGCCCGGACGGAGACTTGTACTGCCCAGACGGGGGTTGACAAACCTACCGACCTCTCGCCACACTGCTTACAACGTGACGAGGCTCGATTCCACCGTTTCTGTGCGCACCGGCTCGGCCGGAGCGCCGCCCTGCCTCGACACCATTCTCCTCGTCGTGATTCTCCCCCTCTAGGGGGAGTACGCGACCACGCGCCGCGCAGGCGCACACGCCGACCGGATCACGGGAGACGTGCGTCTCCGGTGCAGGGGTTCAAACCACGAGGAGGAGCAAGTGTCAGTCCGCAGGATCACGATTTTCGATACCACCTTGCGCGACGGCGAGCAATCGCCGGGGATCGCGCTCGCGCCCGACGAGAAAGCCGAGATCGCCGAGCAGCTCGAGCGCCTCGGTGTCGACGTGATCGAGGCGGGCTTCGCCGTCTCGTCCCCAGGCGACTTCGAAGGAGTGCAGGCAGTCGCGCGCGTGGTCGAACGCACCACGGTCGCGTCGCTTTGCCGAACGCGGAAGGAGGACATCGACGCCTCGGCCGAGGCGCTCGCCGGCGCCCAGCGCTCGCGTCTCCACGTCTTCCTCGCCACGAGCAAGATCCACATGGAGAAGAAGCTCCGCATGGAGCCGGCCGAGGTTGTCGAGCAAGCCCGCTGGGCGGTCGGCTACGCCGCGGAACTCGCGGACGAGGTCGAGTTCTCCTGCGAGGACGCAACCCGCTCCGACCCGCGCTTCGTGGCCCAGGTGGCGCGCGAGGCGATCCGGGCCGGTGCGACCACGATCAACCTCCCCGACACGGTCGGCTACTGCCTGCCCGAGGAGCAGGCGTCCTTCCTGCTCGAGGTCCAGCACCTCTGCCCCGAGCTTCGTGAAGTCTCGCTCTCGGTCCATTGCCACAACGACCTCGGGCTCGCGGTTGCGAACTCGCTCGCCGGGGTGCAGGCGGGCGCGACACAAATCGAGTGCACGCTGAACGGGCTCGGCGAGCGGGCCGGGAACGCGGCGCTCGAGGAAGTCGTGATGGCGCTCAAGGTGCGTCGGTCCGCCTTCGAAGTTGAAACCGGCGTGAATCCGCGTGAGATCGGGGCGGCCTCGCTGCTGGTCTCGCGGCTGACGGGTTACGCGCTCCAGCGGAACAAGGCGATCGTGGGCGCGAATGCGTTCGCGCACGAAGCCGGAATCCATCAGGACGGGATGTTGAAGGACTCGGCGACCTACCAGATCATGGATCCCGAGGAGCTCGGTCTCCGAATGACGCTGCCGCTCGGAAAGCATTCGGGCCGCCACGCCTTCGCGCTTGCGTGCGCCGATCTCGGCTACCGACTCGAAGGTGACGGGTTGAACGACGCATTCGCGCGCTTCAAGCGTCTTGCCGATACACAGAAGCACGTATCCGTCCATGACGTCTTCACGGAGGTTGGAGTCCGATGACACCGAGCGGGAAGCGCAACTACAGAGTCGCCTGCCTGGCGGGACACGGCGTCGGCCCCGAGGTCATGGCCGAGGCCAGCCGCGCAGTCGCCGCGGTCTCCCGCCACCACGGCTTCGCGGTGGAGGAGACGCACGTTCCGTTCGGCGGCGAGGCGCTCAGCAGGTCAGGGCATCACCTTCCCGCGGAGACGCGGGCAGCGTACGTGGCCGCGGACGCCGTGCTCGTCGCCGCGGCCGAGGAGCCGGCGCTCACCGGTGTCGTCGCCGAGCTCGACCTTCGCACGCGAGTCACCCGCGTCCGTGCGACCGGCCAGGCAGACGTCTCCGTCCTCTCGCCCCTCGCAGACGACGCCGCCGAGTGGACGGTCGAGCGTGCCTTCCAGACCGCGGTCGCAGGGAGCGCCAGCCTCGTCTCGGTCGCTTCGGACTCCGGCTGGAGCTCGCTCGTCGAGCGCGTCTCGGCCCGGTACGACGGCGTCCTCGTGGAGCACCTGGGCGTAGCCGACGCCGTCCGGCGCCTGGCCTTCGACGCGGAGTCGGTGGACGTCGCGGTCACGATGCCAGCACTCGGCGACGCTCTCGCCGGCATCGTTGCATCGAGCGAGCGCGGACGCTGCGTCATCGCTCACGGCCTCCTGGGTCAAGGGCCCGGGGTCTTCTCGCCTGGTGACGACGTCGCGAGCGAAGAAGCAGGGCAGGGCGTTGCGAATCCTTGCTCGATGCTGCTCGCCGCGTCGCTCATGCTCGACGAAGGCCTGCACGAGCCGAGTGCAGCCGCGACGCTCGCCGAGGCAGTCGCCGGCGCGGTCGCTGACGGTGCGTGCACGCCGGACATGGTCGCATCAGGCGTCGCGTCCACGACGCGCGAGTTCATGGACGCGCTGCTTGCAGAGCTTCCACGTCGCGTTACGAACTTCGAGTTCTACCGGCGAGCGTACGCCTGATGGCCAAGATGCTCGGTTCCGACGCCATCCTCCGCTCGCTCGAGGCGGAGGGCGTGGACGTGATGTTCGGGATCCCCGGCGGGGCGATCCTGCCCACGTACGACTCGATCGCCCGCGGTACGAGCGTGCGGCACGTCCTTGCCCGCCACGAGCAAGGGGCGGGCCACATGGCGGAGGGATATGCACGGGCTTCGGGCCGCGTCGGGGTCGCCATGGCCACCTCCGGGCCGGGTGCCACGAACCTCGTGACCCCGATCGCGGATGCCTGGATGGACTCGACGCCTCTCGTCTGCATCACGGGCCAGGTTCGAACCAACCTGATCGGGACCGACGCCTTCCAGGAGGTCGACGCCACCGGGATCACACTCCCGATCGTCAAGCACTCGTGGCTCGTCCAGGACGTCGAGGAGCTCCCGCACGTCATGAAGGCCGCCTTCCACGTCGCTCGCACGGGCCGCTGCGGGCCGGTGCTCGTGGACGTGGCCAAGGACGTCCAGGAAGCGGCCATCGACTTTCGCTATCCGGACGGGGTCGACCTGCCAGGCTGGAAGCCGCCACACAAGGTCAACGCGCGCCAGCTCGGCGAGGCGGCGCGGGCGATCGCCGCGGCGGAGAAGCCAGTGCTCTATGTCGGCGGCGGCGTCGTGAATGCAGAGGCTTGCGAGGAGCTCCGCGAGCTCGCCGAGGCGGGCGGGCTGCCGGTTGTGACGACGCTCATGGCGAAGGGCGCTTTCCCCGAGTCGCACGCGCTCCACGCAGGGTTGCCTGGGATGCACGGCTCCAAGTGGGCGAACTGGGCCATGAACAAGTGCGATCTGCTGATCGCGGTCGGCTCCCGCTTCGACGACCGCGTGACCGGCAAGCTGACGGCGTTCGCGCCGGGCGCCCAGGTCATCCATCTCGACGTCGACGCCGCCGAGATCGGGAAGCTTCGGCACGCCGACATCCCGGTCGTCGGCCCGCTCAAGCTCGCGCTCGCGGGGCTCGCCCGCGAGGTGGGCCGCCTGCGGGAGGAAGGTGCGGAAGGCCCGAGCGCCTGGCGAACGCAGATCGACGAGTGGCGGGACGCATTTCCCTACCGGTACGACCGGGACGGGGACACCCTGAAGCCACAGACCCTGCTCGAGACGCTCCGCGACCTGACCGCGGGGCGCGACGACGTCGTCTGGACGACCGGTGTCGGGCAGCACCAGATGTGGGCGATGCAGTACCTCGTCTGCGACCGGCCCCGCAGTTTCATCACCTCGGGCGGGCTCGGGACGATGGGCTACGGCGTCCCGGCTGCGATCGGCGCCAAGGCCGCCCGCCCCGACGCCACAGTCATCTGCGTCGACGGTGACGGCTGCTTCCAGATGACCTGTCAGGAGCTCGCAACGGCAGCCCTCGAAGGGCTCCCGATCGTGACCGTGGTCGTGAACAATGGCTGGCTCGGGATGGTGCGGCAGTGGCAGGAGATGTTCTACGCCGAGCGCTTCGCACAGACCCACCTGACCCACCAGGTCCCCGACTACGCGATGCTTGCGGAGGCCTACGGATGCGCCGGGTTCACCGTCGATTCGGAGGACCGGCTCGAGGAGACCCTGGACGAGGCACTCACCTGCGGACGGGCGGCCGTCGTCGATGCTCGGTGCGACCCGGAGGAGAAGTGCTTCCCCATGATCCCCGCAGGCGCCGCCGCGATCGACATCCTCGAGTACCCCGAGGGTGAGACGGTCGACGCGTGACCCATACTCTCTCCGTCCTTCTCGAGAACAAGCCCGGCGCGCTCGCCAGGGTGTCGAACATGTTCGCCCGTCGCGGGTTCAACATCGAGAGCCTCGCCGTCGGGCCGACCGAGCGGCCGGACGTCTCCCGGATCACGCTCCGTGTCGAGTGCGACCAACACTCGCTGGAGCAAATCGAGAAGCAGATGCACAAGCTCGTCAACGTCCTCCGGGTCTCCGAGCTCGAGCCGGGGGAGACCGTCGAGCGTGAGCTGGCTCTGATCAAGGTGGCGGTCACGCCGGAGCGCCGGCCCGAGTTGCTGGCGGTTGCCGACACGTTCAAGGCGCACGTGGCCGACCTCGGCCCCGAGGCGATGATCTTCGAGCTGGTCGGCCCGCCCGATGTCCTCGACTCCTTCGAGGAGCTCGTCAGGCCCTACGGGGTCAAGGAGCTCGTCCGTACGGGCCGAATTGCCTTGCCGCGCGCAGCGAGCCGCCGCACCCCTCGTCCTCAGCACGTCCTCCGGTAGATGATTCCCCGCGTGCGCGCCAATTACTGACGAACCATCTAAGAAAGGAACTCTCATGGCACAGGTCTACCGCGAAGGCAACCTCGATCTGCTGGACGGGAAGGTAGCCGTCGTCGGCTACGGAAGCCAAGGGCACGCGCACGCCCTCAACCTGCGTGACTCCGGCGTGGAGGTGGAGGTCGGCCTGCGCGCCGGGAGCGAGTCGTGGGAGAAGGCTGAGGGCGCCGGGCTGACGGTTCGCGAGATCGCCGACGCCGTCCGAGGCGCGCAACTCGTCGCCGTTCTCGTGCCCGACCACGTCCAGAAGAGCATTTTCGAGGCCGAGGTCGAGCCCAACCTCGAGCCGGGCGCCGCGATTCTCTTCGCGCACGGGTTCAACATCCACTTCGGCCAGATCGCGCCCGCGGAGGGCCACGATGTGATCATGGTCGCGCCGAAGGGGCCGGGTCACCGTGTCCGGGAGGTGTTCGAGGCAGGCGGCGGAACGCCGGGGCTCATCGCGGTCGCGCAGGATGCGAGTGGCAACGCTCGCGACCTGGCGCTCGCCTACGGCGCCGCGATCGGCTGCGGGCGCGCCGGCATGCTCGAGACGACGTTCGCGGAGGAGACGGAAAGCGACCTCTTCGGCGAGCAGGCAGTCCTCTGTGGGGGCGTCACCGCCCTCATGCAGGCCGGATTCGAGACGCTCGTGGAGGCCGGCTACCAGCCGGAGATCGCCTACTACGAGTGCATCAACGAGATGAAGCTGATCGTCGACCTGATCTACGAAGGCGGTTTCAGCTACATGCGCTACTCGATCTCCGACGTCGCCGAGTACGGCGACCTCACCCGGGGGCCAGTCATGGTCGACGACCACGTGCGCGCCACGATGCGAAAGCTCCTCGAGGACATTCGCTCGGGTTCCTTCGCCCGCGAGCTGATCGCGGAGGAGGAAGCCGGACGACCGCGGTTCAAGGAGCTCCGCAAACAGGCTGCGGCTCACCAGGTCGAGGAGGTCGGGCGCGAGCTCCGGAGCCTCATGCAGCGGGAAGGAACCCCGGCGCGTGAGCTCGGTTGACGTTCCGGTAGCGCTTCTCGGCTACGGCACCGTCGGCGCCGCCGTCAGCCGCCTTCTCGAGGACAACGCCGACGACATCGAGCGGGCCACCGGGCACCGGCTTCGCGTGGTGCGGGCGCTCGTGCGCAATCTCGAGAAGGAGCGGGACTTCACCGCGTCACCCGGCGTCCTCACGACGCGGTTTGAAGACGTGCTCGAGGACGACTCGATCGCCGTGGTCGCCGAGGTGATGGGCGGCCTCGAGCCCACCGGGGAGTACGTCCTCTCGTTGCTTCGCTCCGGGAAGCCGGTCGTCTCGGCCAACAAGCAACTGGTTGCCCGGCGCGGGGCGGAGCTCTTCCACACGGCGTCCGAGGCGGGGGTCCAGCTTCGCTTCGAGGCGTCCGTCTGTGCTGCGATCCCGGTGATCAAGGTGCTCCGGGAGTCGCTCGTCGTCTCGAACGTCCACCGTGTCCTCGGAATCGTGAACGGGACGACGAACTTCATTCTCACCGAGATGGAGTCCGGCGCCCCATACGACGCGGCGCTTGCCGAGGCCCAGCGGCTCGGGTACGCCGAGGCCGATCCGACCGAAGACGTCTCCGGGGCGGATGCCGCGGCGAAGATGGCGATCCTGGCCACGGTTGCTTTCGGCACCCGAGTCGAGCTCGCCGACGTCGCCTACGAGGGCATCGAGAGCATCAGGCCCGAGCACGTAACGGCTGCGCGCGAGCTCGATACCGTCGTCCGGCTCATCGGCGCCGCCACACTCGTGGATGGCACCGTCGACGTGCGCGTCCATCCGGCGCTGATCGACCGCCACCATCCGCTTGCTGCTGTCGAAGGGGCGTTCAATGCGATCATGCTCCAGGGCGACGCCATCCGCGAGATCACGCTCGAGGGCCCCGGGGCCGGTGGCATCGAGACGGCGTCGGCCGTTGTGGCCGACATGGTCAGCGTCATCGGCACGACCGGCACGGGCTTCCTCCAAAACGACGCCTGCTGGCGCGAGCTCGAGCTGTTGCCGCCCGGAGAGCTCCGCTCCGCGTTCTACGTCAGGGTGGAGGTCGCGGACCGACCCGGCGTGCTGGCGCACGTCGCCGAGCGCCTCGCGGCCCAGCAAGTCTCGATCGCGCGCCTCACGCAGCACCTCCTGGACGACGGTGCCGTACTCGACATCGTCACGCACGAGGCCCTCGGCGGAAGGGTGTCTGCCGCACTCGCCGATGTGGCGACGCTCGACGAGGTGCACGGCCGGCCCGAGGCGATGCGCGTGATCTCTGACCGGGGCGTCTAGGTCTAGTCTGCAAGCGCGTTGACGCTTCCCCTCTCCGATCGATATCGCGACCGCCTGCCGCTCTCCGACTCGACTCCCCTCGTGTCGCTCGGGGAGGGCTCGACACCACTTCTGCCGGCGCCCCGCCTCTCGGAGCGGCTGGGGCTCGACATCCGTCTCAAGTGGGAGGGCGCGAACCCGACCGGCTCCTTCAAGGATCGCGGCATGACGATCGCGATCGCGAAGGCCCTGGAGGCAGGCGCGGACGCGGTCGTCTGCGCCTCGACCGGGAACACGGCTGCGTCCGCCGCTGCCTACGCGGCCCGGGCGGGGCTCTCCGCGGTCGTCCTCCAGCCCGTCGGGGCCGTCGCATCGGGAAAGCTGGCGCAAGCGCGGGCGCTGGGTGCAAGGCTGCTCGAGGTGCAGGGCTCCTTCGACGACGCTCTCGATTCGGCCCGTGAGCTCGCTGGGCGCGGCACGCACGTGCTCGTGAACTCCCTGAACCCGCATCGCCTCGAGGGCCAGAAGACGGCAGCCTTTGAGATCGCGGAGGAGCTCGGCGGGCCACCCGACGTGCTCGCGCTCCCCTACGGCGGCGGCGGGAACACCTGCGCCTACGCCAAGGGCTTCGCCGAATGGGGAGCAGGCGAGCCGAGGCTTCTTGCCGTCCAGTCCGGCGATCGGGCGCAGACCGTAGCCTCCGCAATCCGGATCAGGGAGCCGGTTCACGCCGCCGGTGTGGCGGAGGCGATCGAGCGCTCTAAAGGAAGCGTGGTCACCGTCTCTGACGACGAGATCCTCGCCGCCTGGCGGTTCCTCGCGCGCGAGGAGGGTGTCTTTTGTGAGCCGGCCTCGGCGGCCGCCCTCGCCGGAGTCGAGGCGTCCGACCTTGCGCCAGGAACGCAAGTCGTGTGCGTGATTACGGGCCACGGCTTGAAGGACCCGGAGACCGCCGCTCGGGAGTCTCCGGCGGCCACTGCCGTCTATGCGGACGTCACCTCGATCGCCGAGGCTGCGGCATGACCGTCATTCGCCTCCGGCTCGCTCCTGTTGGGGAAACCCTGTGAGCATCCACGTGCGCGCCCCCGGGTCGACCGCGAACGTAGGGCCTGGGTTCGATGCGGCCGCGGTCGCCTTCGACCTCTGGAACGAGCTCGAAATCTCAGAGGCGAACGGCGCTGCGCCCGACTTCGGCCATCTCGGTGTCCGCGCCTTCGCCCGCGTGACCCCCGCGGAGAACTGGGCCTTCGACTTCACCACCCGGATCCCCCGTGAGCGCGGTCTCGGCTCGAGCGCTGCCGTGATCGCACTCGGCCTCGTGGCTGGCACGCTGGCGGCGGGACGTGAGCCCGATCCCGAGGAGCTGCTCGCGGTCGGGATGAAGCTCGAGGGCCACCCGGACAACCTCGCCGCGGCGCTGGCGGGCGGCGTGTGCCTCACGTGGTCCGGGCGCATCGCGCGAATCGCCGACGACGTTCCGGCGGTCCCGATCGCGGTCGTCCCCGAGGAGACGCTCGCCACGTCCACGGCTCGAACCAGCCTTCCGAGCACCGTTCCACATCGCGACGCCGCCTTCACCGTTGGCCGCGCTGCTCTGCTCGGCGCTGCTCTTGCTTCCGGCTCGGCCGACCTGCCCGCGGCCTCGCCCGCCGACCGGATCCACGAGCCCTACCGGGTTGCCCGCGCCCCCCTCCTAACGGCCGTTCGCGAACGGCTCCCGAGCGGGGCACTCGGCGTCTCGCTTTCCGGCTCCGGCCCCTCTGTCGTCGTCTGGGCGCGCCGCGAAGACGCGAAGGCCTGCGAGGCGGAGCTTCGACAGCGCTTCCCGGAGACCGACGTGATGCCGCTCCGAGTTGCGGCCCAGGGGGCAGGGCGGGTGTGAGCGGGAACCCGTACGATCGCCCATCCGATCCGGCCAAGCGCCACAGCGCCGCGCTCACTGACGGGCCGGACCGTTCTCCCGCCCGGGCGATGCTCAAGGGGATCGGCTTCACTGACGACGACCTCGCCCGCCCGCTCGTCGGTGTCGCGACGACGTGGATCGAGACGATGCCGTGCAACTGGAACCAGCGGGAGCTCGCCCAGGACGTGAAGCGCGGGATCCGCGAGGCCGGCGGGATGCCCGTCGAGTTCAACACGATCTCGGTCTCGGACGGGGTCTCAATGGGGACCGAGGGCATGCGCGCCTCTCTCGTCTCGCGCGAGGTGATCGCGGACTCGATCGAGCTCGTGGCGCGCGGGCACCTTTTCGACGGGCTCGTCTGCCTGGTCGGCTGCGACAAGACGATCCCCGCCGCTGTCATGGCGCTCGCACGGCTCGACCTTCCCGGACTCGTCCTCTACAACGGGTCGATCGCGCCGGGCCGCTTTCGCGGGCGGGACGTCACGATCCAGGACGTCTTCGAGGCGGTCGGAGCCCACGCGGTCGGGAAGATGAGCGGCGCCGACGTCCACGAGCTCGAAGGCGCAGCGTGCCCCGGGGCGGGTGCCTGCGGCGGCCAGTTCACGGCGAACACCATGTCGACGGCGCTCGACTTTCTCGGGATCAGCCCGGCGGGCCTGAACGGCATTCCGGCCCTCGACCCCGCAAAGCACGAAGCCGCGGCCGAGGCGGGCCGGCTTGCGATGAGCCTCGTCCGGGACGACGTCCGGCCCTCGTCGATCGTCACCCGCGAGGCGCTCGAGAACGCTGCCGCATCCATCGTCGCGACCGGTGGCTCCACGAACGGTGTCCTCCACCTGCTCGCCATCGCCCGGGAGCTGGACATTCCCTTGGAGCTGGAGGACTTCGACCGCATCGCCGCCAGGACTCCGATCGTCGCGAGCCTCAAGCCGGGAGGCAGATTCGTCGCCACCGATATGCACGCGGCCGGCGGCGTCGCGCTCGTCGCCCGCGAGCTCCTGAAGCGCGATCTCGTCCACGCGGACGCACCGAACGTCGACGGACGCTCGCTCGGCGAGGTGGCGACTGCCGTCATCGAGAATCCAGGCCAGGAGGTCGTCGTCCCGATCGACGACCCGATCAAGACGACGGGCGGCCTCGCGATCCTGCGCGGGAACCTCGCACCCGAGGGATCGGTGGTGAAGCTCGCGGGCCACGAGCGGCTGCTTCCTCGCGGGCCGGCGCGGGTCTTCGACTCCGAGGAGGACTGCTTCGCCGCCGTGAAGGCGAGGGGTATCGAGGCGGGCGACGTCGTCGTGATCCGCTACGAGGGCCCAGCGGGAGGTCCCGGCATGCGGGAGATGCTCCACGTCACGGCGGCGCTCGTCGGCGAGGGTCTCGGCGATTCGGTCGCCCTCGTCACCGACGGGCGGTTCTCGGGCGCCACGCACGGGCTCATGGTCGGCCACGTGGCGCCAGAGGCGGTTCGGGGCGGCCCGTTAGCAGCGCTCCGCGACGGTGACACGGTCGTCGTGGACGTCGACGGCCGCGAGCTCCGGGTCGAGCTCTCCGAGGACGAGCTCGAAGCGCGTCTCGCAGGCTGGAAGCCGCCGCCGCTCCGGTACACGCGGGGGGTTTTCGCCAAGTACGCGGCGGAGGTCTCGTCGGCGAGCGAGGGTGCGATCACGCGCCCACCATGCTCGTAGGCCTCGCGCTACGGCTGTACGGGTGGGGTCGGCTGCTCCTCGTCCTGCTCCGGCGCCTCGCCGTCTTCCTCGGCGGGGGCATTCTCGGCCTCGAGCGCTGCCGCCTCGCCGGCTCGCTTTCGCGCCTCGTCGGCCCGCTTCTCTGCCTCTTCGATCTCGCGGGTCAGCTTGTCGTCGTTGGTTCCCATCACCCCTCCGTCGCTATCGAATCAAGACCGTTCTGCGGTAGCGCTGCACGGCCGAGTCGTCGAGCGCCATCGCGGTCGGCTCGGTGACCAGGTCGCCGTCGAGCCGGTTCTTCAGGGAATCGACGAGGTAACGCTCCGCGAGCCATTCCATGCTCGGGGGCACGTCCGCCTGGACACTGATCCGCCAGAGCCCCTCGTCGAGCTCCTGCTCGTCCGCGACCTCGGGCGGACGCAGGAACCGTGCGCCGCCGATCGGAGCGAGCCCTGAGATCTGGCGCACCACGTCCCGGGCATGATCTCGGTCGCGCGTGAGTAGTTCGACGATGAAGGTGCGATAGCGCCGCCTGCTTCGCTTCACGGCGATGATCTGGCCGTTCGGGATGAAGTAGGTATCGCCGTTCAGGTCGCGCATGACCGTCGTCCGGAGCCCCACCGCCTCGACGACGCCCGAGTACTTCGAGGGCTCGACCTCGATGAAGTCACCCACTCCGTACTGGTTCTCGAAGAGGATGAAGAAGCCCGCGATGATGTCGGTCAAGAGCCTCTGCGCCGAGAACGCGATGATCAGGATGATCAGCGTCGCGCCGGCCGCAGCCGAGACGCGGTCCCGCACGAGGATCGTTACGAGGATGCCCGCGGCGGCGACGAAGAAGACGTAGCGAATAATCGTCGCGAGCAGGGCAAACGCCGTCTCCCGGCGCCGCAGGCGCACGAGGTCGGCCGTGTCGCTCGGGCTCCCGGAAGCCCAGCGGTGCACGAACACGTTGAGGAGGCGCGAGAGCGCGAAGCCGACGGCGGCAACCACCGCGGCCCAGAAAACCCGGTCGAACCAGTCGGGGAGCGGCCCGAAATCCACCCCGGCACGCTACCCGAACCGCAGACGGGCTCTATACTTGCGGCGTGAGCGGGTCCGTCCTGCTCCGCATCGAGAGAGGCTGAGGGAACCGGCCCTGTGAAGCCTCGGCAACCTGCTCCTCGGAGCAAGGTGCCAAGCCCGGCCGGGCGTCGCCCGGAGGATGTCGAGCCAACCGAAGGAGGATCCGTTGCCCGCCACCGCGCTCCGCTGTAGGAACTGCGCCACAGACCACCCGCTCGAGCAGCTGGCTGTCTGCTCGAAGTGCCTGGCACCGCTCGAGCCGACCTATGACTGGGAGGCACTCGCCCGCACCGTGTCCCGGGAGTCGATCGCCTCTGGTCCGCCCTCGCTCTGGCGCTACGCGCCGCTTCTGCCGGTCGAGGCGCCCGCCGAGCAGCGCCTGGCGCCCGGGTTGACGCCCCTCCTGCCGGCGCCGCGCCTCGCCGCCCAGGTCGGTGTGGCCGAGCTCTGGCTCAAGTGCGACACGGCGAACCCGACCCACTCGTTCAAGGACAGGGTGGTCGCGATCGCCGCCGCGAAGGCGACGGAGCTTGGGCTCGGAACGCTCGCGTGCTCCTCTACCGGAAATCTGGCGAACGCGGTGGGCGCGCGCGCGGCCGCCGAGGGGCTCGAGGCAGTCGTCCTCTGCCCGGCCGACCTCGAGCCTGAGAAGCTGCTCGCAACCGCCGTCTACGGCACGACGATTTATGCCGTCCGCGGGACGTACGACGACTGCTCGCGCCTCAGCCTGGAGCTCTCCTTCGAGCTCGATTGGGGCTTTGTGAACGTCGGGCTCCGCGCGTACTACGCCGAGGGCTCAAAGACCCTCGCGTATGAGATCGTCGAGCAGCTCAGCTGGGAGCAGCCCGACGTCGTCGTCGGCCCCATCGCGTCCGGCGCGCTCTTCGGAAAGGTCGGGCAGGGGTTCGGCGAGCTTCGCCGGCTCGGCCTCGTGGACGGCCACGGCCCACGGCTCGTCGGCGGCCAGGCGGAGGGATGTGCCCCGGTCGCGACGGCCTTTGCCGAAGGCGGCCGGGCGAGGCCGGTCCGGCCTGCGACGCTGGCCCGTTCGCTCGCGATCGGCAACCCGGCTGACGCCGACCTTGCGCTCGCAACGGCGCGGGGCAGCGGGGGAGCGATTCACGCCGTGCCTGAGGACGAGATCGGCGTCAACATGGGGCTTCTGGCCGAGACGACCGGGATCTTCGGAGAGACCGCCGCGGGTGTGGCCCTGGGTGCTCTCAGGACTGCCGTGGCCGGGGGGACCGTCGGCGCGTCCGAACGCGTCGTCCTTCTGGTCACGGGCGACGGACTGAAGACGCCCGACCCGGTCTCTGGGAGGCTCGCTCCCATCGAGGTCGAGCCCGACGCGGAAGCGCTCCTCGACCTCGTCGGGGTCGCTGCATGAGGATCGTCGTCCTTCCGGGCGACGGCATCGGCCCCGAGGTGGCGCGCGAGGCGGTGCGCGCGCTCCGAGAGCTCGCACCCGAGGTCGAGCTCGAGGAGCGGCCCTTCGGGGGAGCCGCGATCCGCGAGAGCGGCGATCCGCTTCCCGCCGAGACGCTGGCGGCCTGCCGTGAGTCCGACGGCGTCCTGAAGGCGCCGATCGGTGACCCGGAGTTCGACGCGGCGGAGGTTCGTCCGGAGCACGGAATGCTGAGTCTCCGCTCGAGCCTCGACGTCTACGCGAACCTGCGGCCGGCGCGCGACGGCAGGATCGATCTGCTGATCGTCAGAGAGCTCGTCGGCGGGCTTTACTACGGAGCTCGTGGTGTCAGGGAGGACGGAACGGTGTTCGACACGCTCGAGTACCACCCGCGCGAGGTGGTGCGAATCGCGCGGCGCGGATTCGAGCTTGCACGGTCACGGCAGGGGCGGCTCACGTCCGTCGACAAGGCGAACGTTCTCGACACATCGCGCATGTGGAGGCGAGTGGTGAGCGAGATTTCCGCGGATTACCCGGACGTCCAGTTGGACCACATGCTCGTCGACAACGCGGCGATGCAGCTTGCAAGCCGGCCGGAGCAGTTCGATGTCCTCGTCATGGAGAACATGTTCGGAGACATCCTGAGCGACCTGGCAGCGGCCGTGACCGGCGGGCTCGGGCTCGCGCCGTCCGCGAGTCTCGGAGACGACGGGCCCGGGATCTTCGAGCCTGTGCACGGTTCGGCTCCGGACATTGCCGGAAGAGGTATCGCCAATCCGGCCGCCATGCTCCGTTCGACGGCACTCCTGCTCGAGCACGCGCTCGCGATGCCCGAGGAGGCGCGTCGCCTGGAGCGGACTGTCGAGGAGGTAATGCGCGAACGCCCGACGCCGGATCTCGGCGGCACTGCGACGACAACGGAGTTCGGTGCCGGAGTCCTTGAACGGCTGAGCGGATGAAAGGGCTCCCGGGGTGGCTCCGGGAGATCTCCGAGCGGGCGAGCCCGCGTACGGCCCTTCTCTTCGCGCTCGTGATCGTGCTCGTCATCGTCTGGCTCGTGTCGCTGATGCTTCAGGCGTCGGCTGGTTGAGCGGTACTCCAAGGACACAGCAGCCGCCTCGCGTCCAAGTCGGCACTCCCGGCGCGAATCGCGTGCGGAACACCGCGCTACGCTGACCGCAGGGGGTAACTCAAGGGGGATCCCCCGGGGGCTTAAGAGGCACCGACGGCGCTACGGAAGGGCCGTGGTTTCGAACGGCGCCGCGTGGTTCTGTTCGTACGCGATGATCTCGGCTTCATGCGTCAGGGCTCGAGCGATGTCGTCGAGGCCGTGCAAGAGGCAGTGCCGCTGGAAGTCGTCGAACTCGAACGGCACGACGAGGTTGCC
>Ga0184621_10000038_pt1 | contig 19100 bp, 10 predicted proteins | sample PLM1_30_b1_FD_133144 | JGI IMG/M metagenome (GOLD analysis project Ga0184621, IMG submission 133144) | Groundwater sediment microbial communities from an aquifer in East River, Colorado, USA - PLM1_30_b1 | ecosystem: Environmental > Terrestrial > Soil > Riparian zone | place: USA: East River...
ACCTGCATCGCCGCCTGATCCGCCTGCGGGCGGAAACGCCGGCGCTCGGCTCGGGCGAGCTGGTGCCGCTCGAGACTGGGGGGGGGCGAGACGCCGTGGCCGCCTATCTGCGGCGGGTGGCAGGAGAGCATCGGGCGGTGCTGGTGATCGTGAACCTCGGAACGACACCGCTCTCCGGGGTGACCGTGACATCGCGGGAGCGCGTGCTGCCGGCGGGGCAGTACGTGCCGCGCGGACTGCTGCCCGGCGCCGCACCGGCCGCCGCGCCGCTCCGCGTCGGGCCGGACGGACGGATCCGCGGCTGGGTCCCGCTGCCCACACTCGCGCCGAAGCAAGGCATGGTTTTGGAGCTGAAGTGACCACCATCCACCTCGCCTTCATCGACTACGCGATCCTCCTGGTCTACTTCGCTTCCGTCCTGGGAATCGGATTCGCCCTGAGACGCTACCAGCGATCCTCCGCAGACTTTTTCCTGTCGGGGCGCTCCATCCCGGCGTGGGTAGCCGGGTTGGCGTTCCTATCCGCGAACCTCGGCGCGCAGGAAGTCATCGGCATGGCCGCGTCCGGGGCGAAGTACGGGATCGCGACGAGTCACTTCTACTGGATTGGCGCCATCCCCGCGATGGTCTTCGTGGGCGTCTTCATGATGCCGTTCTATTACGGCTCCCGGGCGCGCTCGGTGCCCGAGTACTTGCGGCTGCGCTTCGACGAGAAGACCCGCGGGTTCAACGCCATCACCTTCGCGGCGATGACGGTGTTCTCGAGCGGGATCTCCATGTACGCGATGGGCCTGCTGCTGGGCGTGCTGCTGGGATGGGACTTCAACGTGAGCGTGCTGGTCAGCGCCATCATCGTCCTGCTGTACATTTTCGCGGGCGGCCTGACCTCGGCGATCTACAACGAGGTGCTGCAGTTCTTTCTGATCGTGGCCGGCTTCGTTCCCCTGGTCTTCCTGGGGCTGCGGGACGTGGGCGGATGGGCGGGACTGTCGGAGCGGCTAGCGGTCACGGCGACGCGTGCCGGCTTCGCGCCTGGCGCGTACACCCACAGCTGGCAGCACATGGGGAGCCCGGACGCGAACCCGATGGGCGTGGAGTGGTTCGGCCTCGCCATGGGGCTCGGCTTCGTGCTCTCCTTCGGATACTGGACCACGGACTTCCTGGTGGTGCAGCGCGCGATGGCGTCGAACAGCATGTCGGCCGCGCGCCGAACGCCGCTGATCGCTGCCTTCCCCAAGATGCTCTTCCCCGTACTGGTGATCTTGCCGGGGATGATCGCCATCGCGCTCACCACGCAAGCGGGCGAGAGCGGCTTTTCCCTGCCGGCCAAGGCGGACGGCTCGCTCAACTACGACATGACCATCCCCATGATGCTCGGTCACTATTTTCCCTCGGGCATCCTCGGGCTGGGTCTCACGGCGCTCATGGCCAGCTTCATGAGCGGCATGGCGGGGAACGTGACGGCCTTCAACACCGTGTGGACGTACGACATCTACCAGGCCTACATCAAGCCCGGCGCCTCCGACCGCCACTACCTGTGGATGGGGCGGATGGCCACTGTCTTCGGCATCGCGCTGTCGGTGGCGACCGCATACGCCACCACGCAGTTCAACAACATCATGGACATGTTGCAACTGGTGTTCGCCTTCGTGAATGCTCCCCTCTTCGCCACGTTCCTCCTCGGGATGTTCTGGCGGCGGACGACCGGTCACGGTGCTTTCACCGGGTTGGTGGCTGGTACGCTGGCCGCGGCATTGCATCACGGCCTGACGCTGCCCCGTGGCTCGCTGGCGGGCATCAAGGGCGGGTGGCTCGCCGGTCCGTTGACCACCTATCCGAGCGAGATGGCGCAGAATTTCTGGACGGCCATCTGGGCCTGGTCCGTGTGCTTCCTGGTGACGATCGTCGTGAGCCTCTTCACGCGCCCGCGGCCAGCCGAGGAGCTGCGGGGTCTGGTGTACTCGCTGACGGAGCGGCCCAGTGACGAGGGGGCGCCGTGGTACCGCCGGCCGGTACCTCTCGCGGTCCTGGTGCTGGGAATGACGCTCGTGCTCAACGTGATCTTCTTCTAAGGGAACCGCGCGATGCCCCTCGACATCCGTTTGCCGATCGGGATGCTGTTCACGCTGGTCGGATTGCTGATGACCGGCTACGGGGCGTTCTCGGACCCGGCCATCTACCAGCGGTCGTTGGGCTACAACGTGAATCTCGTCTGGGGGCTGGTCCTCCTCGTCTTCGGCGCCGGCATGCTCGTTCTCGGCCGGCGAGCTCCGAAGGTGTGATCGCGGCATCAGCTGGTGGATCTACAAGGGATGGCGCGTCTCTTTGCCGAACGCTTCGGCAAGCCGGCCGCGATCGTCGTCCGCGCGCCGGGGCGGGTGAACCTGATCGGGGAGCACACCGACTACAACGACGGCTTTGTCCTCCCGTTCGCGATCGACCGCGCGGTGTGGATCGCGCTGCGGCCGCGGGCGGATCGAGCGGTGCACGCCTGGTCGAGCGAGTTCACCCAGGCGGCGCAGTTTTGCCTGGACCACTTGGAACGGGGAGGCGAGGGGGGGGCCCCGTCGTGGGGCGAATACGTCAAAGGCACCGCATGGGCGCTGCAGGGGGCGGGCCACCGCCTCTCGGGCTGGGAGGGCGTGATCGGGAGCGACGTGCCCATCGCCGCCGGTCTCTCCTCGAGCGCGGCATTGGAGCTGGCGACGGCGCGAGCGTTCGCGGAGACATCCCCGATCGCCTGGGACCCGAGCGCGATGGCGCGGCTCGCGCAACGCGCGGAGAACGAGTGGGTGGGGGTCCACTGCGGGATCATGGACCAGATGATTTCGGCGGTTGGGCGGGAGGGCCACGCCGTCCTGATCGACTGCCGCACCCTCGACACCACCGCCGTCCCGTTTCCGGAGAACGTCGCGGTGGTCATCCTGGACACGGCCACGCGGCGCGGGCTCGTCGATTCCGCGTACAACGAGCGACGCCGGCAGTGCGAAGCGGCGGCGGCGTTCTTCGGAGTGGCAGCGCTGCGGGATATCACGCCCCAGATGCTCGAGACCCGAGCCCACGGACTCGACACGACGACCGCACGGCGCGCGCGGCACGTCGTCACCGAGAACGCGCGCACGCTGGCGGCGGCCGAAGCGATGCGCTGTAACAATGCGGCGGCCCTCGGAACGCTCATGAATGAGAGCCACCACAGTCTGCGCGAGGACTTCGAGGTCTCTAGTCCCGCGCTGGACACGATGGTGGAGATTGCGCAGATGCAGCGGGGCTGTCATGGCGCGCGCATGACCGGCGCGGGGTTCGGCGGCTGCGCCGTCGCGCTGGTGGACAGCGATGCGCGTCCCGCCTTCGTCGAGCGCGTCACCGCCGAGTACGAACGGCGCACGCGCCTGGTGCCGCGGCTCTACGTGACGGGCGCTACCGCGGGAGCCGCCCGAATAGGAACGTGAGGTCATCGTCGAGCCGCGCGCGCCAGGACGCCTCGTTGTGCGTGGCCTCCGGGTAACGGCGGATCACGAAGTCCCGGTTTTCCATGAATCCCTGCCGCAGCAGCCACGCGCGCACCACCTCGTGGGTCGGCACGTAGGCGGAATCGAGTCCCAACCCACCGAAGTCGAACAGATAACGCGCGCCCTTCGGTGCCCGTAGCCCGCGCGCGATGTCGCGGACGACGTACGGCGTCGTGTCCGCCTGCGCCGCGGTGACGACGCCCGGGAAGACCTGCTTGACGACCGACTCGGAGAGCGGGAAGTGGGTGGAGACGCAGCCACAGGCCCCGAACGCCTCCGGGTGGTGCGTCACCAGATTGAAGGAGAGCAACCCCCCCATCGATGAGCCCATGACGGCGGTGTTCTCGGGGCCGGTCAGCGTGCGGAATTCCGCATTCACCCGTGGCATCAGTTCCTCGGTCAGGAACCGCGCGTACTTGGGGGCGTCCTGCCACGGCGAGTACTCCGGTCCCCGCGCCGACGTGCTCCAGACGCCCACCACGATCACCGGCGGGATGGCGCCCCGTTGTACCAGCCGCACGACCGCCTCGTCCACACCCCAGTCCACGCCGGTGTTCGCGATGCGGGGATCGAACAGGTTCTGCCCGTCGTGCATGTAGAGCACGGGATAGCGCGTCGTCGCCGCGGAGTCGTAGCCGGGCGGCAGCCACACCTCGACGTGGCGCGTGGGACCGAGGAACGCCGAGCGCACGTCGGTCCAATAGACCAGGCGGCCCAGCACCCCCGAGCCGCGCCAGTCTGCGATGTAGTCCCGCGGGTCCTTCTTGAACGCGCCGATCTCGTGCACCACCGCGGTGTCGCGGATCATGTCGAGCCGATGATTGGGCGGGACCTCGCCCGTGGGACTGAGCGCTTCGCGGTCCCAAGTGCCGAGCGTGAACTTGTACTCGAACGTCGTGCCCGCCGGCGCCGTTACCTGGATCGTGCGATCGCGCCCCTCGCCGGTCAGCGCACGGCCATCTGGGCGCCACGGCCCCAGCTCCGGCAGGTTGCCCGCGACGTAGAGCGTCCCCGTCCGTTCCGGCACGCGCACGCGCAGCGTCGCCGTGCAGCATCCGGCGGCGGGCTCGTTCACCGGCCCCGGCGCGAAGCCCATGACGACCGACTCGACCTCTACGCCAGGCCCTTCCCCTCGCCGGAGCGAGAGCTGTAGCCGCTCCACCCGGTCGAGCCGCGGGCGGTCAGCGCTCCCACCGCGTCCCGCGGCGGGCCCCACCCAGTAGCTCCAGCTGCCGGGGAAACCCTGCGGCAGCAGGACGCCACGGGCCGGCCTGAACGAGTCGAGCGGCACTGCCCGCTCGCTCCACGTGCTATCAACGTTGATCGGCGCACTCCAGCTTGTGCCGTCGTCCTCCATCAGGGTCACGTGTAGCACCTGGCGAGTACCGAGGCCGCGCAGGCGCACACGCAGCTGGTCGGCGCCGGCGATCGTCTCCTGCCGGGCCTTGATCCGGTCCTTGATGACGAGCGACGCCGTGTAGTCGGCGACGCTCGAGGAGCCGGTGTCCGCGGGCAGCTCGAGATGGAAGACCGGCTGGCCCGTCGTCCGCGAGAACGCGACGCGGAACAGCCCACGGCGCCCCGCATCGCCGATGCGGGTGAAGGCGAGGCGCGCGGCGTCGGTCTTCGGCTCGAACAGGCGCAGCGCGGTGCGTGAACCCACGACGTCGAACGACCACGTCGAGCGGCCGTGGTAGTTCCAGTCCGTGGGCTTGCCCGGCAGTGCACCGGGGTAGGTCACCGCCCCGGCTCCACGGTAGACGGTGATGACGAACTGTTGTGGTCCCTCGCGCACGGCCCCCGGCGGAACGGCGGCCGCATAGACGTACCCGTCCACCGGACGCATCGTGAAGCCGCGATAGACGCCTCCGGTGGCAGGACGCACAAAGAGCGTAACCGAGTCGGGCGGCGTCTGGTCGACCACTCGTGCGCGCACGTCGGCGTCACGCCCGGCGAGATACTCGGGAGCGGCGAGCGGCTCGACCGACAGGGGCAGGGAATCGATCGGCGGCGGGTGGTACTCGGCGAAACCCAGGTGACCTACGGATTTCGGCAACGTGGCGACGTCGACGACGCCCGTCGCGCTCAAGACGTAGACACCTGGCCTGACCGTGAACCGGCCCGCTGCGGCCCGCGCCGAGCCCGTATTGCCCGCGGTGACCGCCTGCACCGTGAAGGTTGCACCGAGGTCGGGCAGTGAGACCGTCATCGGCCAGGCGCGACGGATCGCGCGCGTCACGATCTTGTCGGGGCTCATCGGCTCGAAGGGATCGCGAACGGGTACGGCGTCGGGATACACCTCGAGCCGCCAGACACCGGAGCGGATCCGGTCCAGGAAGTAGGTCCCTTCTCCTTCATAGGTGACGACCGGAGAGGAGCCGTACCCGGCGATGCGGCGCAACGCGGCCGGGTCGGGCGGCGTCGCGGCCGTCGAGCCGGCGTACAGGAACGCGTCGCGCGCGACCAGCTCGCCCAAATCGCCGTCGTAGGAGACGTGGAAGTCCCCGAATCGCGTATTCTGAGGATAGGGGCCGTACGAGCGCATCCGCGGCAAGCGGCGCATCGCTTCGGCCGCGATGATGGCGCTCATCGCCTTACGCGGCGTGTACGCGAGACTCAGGTAGTGCGTCTGCCACCCGAGATTGCGCGAGGCGGTCCCCTGCATGTCGTAGGCGAACATGAGGGCGGCCTGGGCGCCCACGGCGCGCATCGTGCGCGCCATCGCGGGATACGTCGTGCCGTTGCGCGTGTCGGGGACGTCGAACTCGTAAACGATCCGCGGCAGGCGCGCGAGCTCGGGGCGGAGCATGTCGGGAAAGCTGTCGACGGTGCGAAGGTAGTTGCCTTCCAGCTCGTGGCCGGAGTTCAGTCCCGTAGGATACCAGCCGAAGGTCACGCCCTGCGCCTTGGATCGCCTGATCGCCTCGCCGATACGGAAGTCTTGGCTCACGTTGTAGAAGACGAGCTTGGTGCAGCCGGTGCTGCGCACCGCGTCGGTGAGCGCGTTGATGTAGCGAATCGAGCCCGCCAGATCTTCGGGGTGATGCCACGGCTCGTTCACCAGCTCGATGAAGATGATCGCCGGCTCGTTCTTGAGGGCGACGCCAGTATAGGGATTCACGTGCTCGAGGATCTGGCGCAGGTAATTCACCTGCGCCGCGATCGCGGCCGGGTCGGTGCCCATGCGGGCCTTGCCAAAGTGCCGGCCGAAGCCCGGTTGCGAGTTGTCCTGCAGCGCGTCGGGCCAGTTCGAGCCGTACAACTGGATCGGGCTGAACAGCATGTAGATGCCCCGCTCCCGCGCTTTGGCGATGAGATAATCGAGCAGGTCCAGGTGATCGTTGGCGATCAAGTTGCCGGCGCTATCGGACGCCTCCCAGTCGCCCCAGAACGTCAGCCGCAGACCGTCCCATCCCATGCGAGCGAACTGCGCCACGTCTTCATCGATCATCCGCTTGCGATCGCCGTGGACGTAGCCGGCGGCGCGGTAGTCGGACGCGGTGTGGATGACGTAGTTCGAGCCGAAGAGCGTGACCTCCTGACGGTTGTCCCGCCACCGCACCACGCCCTGGTTGTCGAGGTAAACGGCGCGGTTCGCCGTTTGTGCCGAGCCTACCTGGGCGATGACCATGACCAGGAGCGCCGCAATTCTCATGGCAGGATGGTCGTGGTGTCGATGGCGATGGCGGTCTTGGCAGCGAGCGTGAGGTGCACCGCGCCGGCAGTGTCGACGAGGACACTCGAGCCGGCAATGCGATCCAGGTAGGTGCCGGGCGCCATTCCCGTCGTCACCGTGGCGGTGACCATAGTATTTCCGCCGTTGATGGCCACGAAGCCCTTGGCGCCCCGGGAGAACGCGATGGCGTTGGCGCCGTCGTCCCACCAGTGGTTCACGTCGGTCCCGGCCACGACTTTGCGGAAGGCGACCATGTTGAGGATCGATGGGTCGCGGTGCTCGCACACCCACTGGCCGATGGTCGCGGTCTCGAGACTCGAGGCGCAGGTCACCGCGGTGGTCCAGCCATTAGCGTCGGACGGTGGACCCATGGCGTTCCCGGCCGGGCAGTCGAACGCGAACCCCGAGAGAATGGACGGATAGCCGTAGGGCTGCGCCAGCATCCACACGTTCGCGATGCGGAAAACATTGCCGTCACGATAGCTGAGCCCGCACTGGTGCTGCGTGTCGTGGTTCTGCAGAAAGACCACGGCCTTGTTGGACGGCATGATGCCCCACGCGGCTTCGGAGAACTGGTTTCCAGGGGTGCCGTTGGGGTTCAGTTGCGAGATGTGCTGGCCGCCGAGTTGCCGGAACTTGTCGCCGACGCCGACGAACGTGAACTCGGTGATGTCGGCCGCGCCGCCTGACCTGTACCCCTCGCCGAAGTAGTCGCGCGGACCCAGCGCCTCGCCCTGCCCGTTCCCCACCACCTCCAGGTAGAAGTACGGCAGCGGCCGTGTCTCGGCGGTTAGCGTCAGGTTGACGATCGTGATGATGCTGTCGAGGTCCACCTGCTGGATGTGCTTCGCGGCATCCACGCGGAATCCCGCCACCCCCAGTCGCGCGAGCATCAGCAGGTAGTCGGCGATCTTCTGCCGGATTGAAGGGCTTTTGGTGTTGAGGTCGGGCAGCGAGAACAGCTCACAGTCCTGCACGGTGGCGGCGCTCTGGTAGTTGTTCAGGGCGCACGGCGTGTGAAAGTCGTCCTGCGTGTAGAGCCCTGGGTATTCGTACTTGGTATAGGAAGTGCCGTTCGAGCCGACGCCGGGGCTCGGATAGTTGGTCATATGGTTGATCACGGCATCGACGATGATGCCCACGCCCGCGGTGTTACAGCGGTCCACCATGTCGCTGAACTCGGCCCCCGTCCCCGAGCGGCTGCGGGCGACGCTGTAGCTCACGGGCTGGTACCGTTCACTCCAGTCGTGGTTGGGCGTGATGCTGTGCTCCTGCGGCGGCGAGACCTGCACGGCCTTGAAGCCGGCAGGGCCGAGCACGGTCTCACACTCGGCGGCGATATCGGTCCATTTCCACTCGAACAGGTGCACGAACGCGTCGCCCGCGGCCATGTGACCGCTGGGGCGGTAGGTCTGCGGCAGTGTGGGCCGGCCAGGGGGAGGCTGACCGGTAATCGGCGGGCCGGGGGGGGGATTGCTGCATGCCGCGGCGGCGAGCGTGAGTAACGCGCCCGCCGCACGGCTCCAGTGGCTCAGCAGCAAGCCGCGGTCAATACCCCGGATTCTGCTGGAGATTCGGGTTGGCAATCAACTCGGACGCCGGCAGGGGATAGACGGCGAGCGTGGCTGCGATCGACTGCCCCGCCAGCACGCCGCCCTTCCACGCCCAGACGCGCGTGTTGCCGGTGAACTCTCCGAAACGGATCAGGTCGGTCCGGCGATGGCCTTCCCATAGCAGCTCGCGCCCGCGCTCGTCCAAGATGAAGGGCAGCGTGAGCTGGCCGGCCGTGATGACGCCGCTCGAGTCTCCGTACGCGCGCACGCGCAGCGCGTTCACGTAGTCAAGCGCCTGCTGCTGCGTACCGCCTCCGCCGCGCAGGTTCAACTCGGCATACATTAAGTACGCGTCGGCAAGGCGAAACATCGGGAAATCCGTGTCGACGAAGTTTGTCCGCGAGCCGGGTGCCCCGGACGAGGTGACGTTCTGGTACTTGGGCGCAGCGATCCCGTTCGTGAAGTTGTACATATCCGTCACCGCGACCGTCTGGCCACTCGTATAGAAGTACGAGACCCGGCCGTCGCCGGCTGGATAGAAGGCGTACGCCTCGGGCTTCAGGCGCAGGCCTCCCCAGCACCCATCGACGCCGTACGTGGCGCTGCTCATACTGCCGCCGCAGGAGGCGTGGATGAGGAAGTTCGTGTTGCCATACGACTGGGTGCGCGCCCCATCCGACGGTACCGCGAAGATCATCTCGGGTGAGGTGTTGTTATCCGCCTTGAAGTTGTTCACGTAGATCGGTGCCAGGCTGTAGGTGCCCGACCCGATGACGGCGTTCACCGCGGTCATGGCCTCCGCGTAGTGCGTTGTGCCCGTGTAGACCCCGGCGTTCAAGTAGACCTTGGCCTGCAGCATCTGATCGGCCATGGTGGTCGCGCGGCCGTACGTGGCTGCGCCGGGCCCCGGGAGGGCGCCCTGGATGGCGGTCAGCTCGCTCACGATGAAGTCGTAGATCTGCTGGCGCGTGGCGCCCAGCGGCGGGGGGCCGCCAACGGGGTCGTTCTCCGTCACGAGGATGTAGTTGCCGAAGAGATCGATGGCGTGCCAGTAGCTAAGGGCCCGAAGGAACCGGGCCTCGGCGCGGTACGTGCGGATCTCGCTCCGCAGGGGGCCGGTGACGCCACGCGAATCGAGCACAACGTCGGTCGTCTGTCGCAGGAATTCGTTGGCCTGCGTCACCTGGAACGTGATGCGGTTGTACATAGCTCCGAGGAAGGCGTTGCTCGAGCCCCAGTTACCGGAATTCAGCTCCGACAGGGAGCCGTCGTTCCAGGCGATGATCGCCTCGTCGGTGGGTAGCTCGTTCATCTGCCACCAGAGGCGGATGTATTGCGAGAAGCCCTCGTCGAAGCTCGGGTCGAGGTCGGGTTGTCCGGCACCGCCCTGTTGGCCGGTGACGGCGAGCCCCGCATACAGCTTCGCCACGAATGCCCGGTACGAGGCCGGGTCGGTGAACACGTTGCCGGCCGTGACGGTGCTCTTCGGTGCCACCGTCAGGTCAGTGCAGGCAGTCGAGATCAGGACCCCGCAGGCGACAGCACCGGCAAGGGCTATTGTTCTGCAGTTCATGGGTCCGTTCCTCCTGGGATGGTGCATGTCCACGATTACAGCCGGACCGTCAAGCCGGCACTGAACGTGCGCGACCGCGGATAGATGTTGTTGTCGATACCGTTGAGGCCGGCGGTCGGGTCTACGCCGCTGTAGCCGGTGCTCGTGAAGACGTTCTTCGCCGAGGCGAAGAGACGCAACGGCGCGCCGCGATACTGGAACGAATAGGCGACGCTCACGTTGTCCAGGCGGAGGAACGACGCGTCCTCGACGTAGTAGTCCGAGAAGTACTGCGGCGAATCGAAGTTCGTCTGGAGGACCGACGCGTGCAGGTTGTACGGCGATCCTCGCCTCAGCTCCTGATAGGTGCCGAGGTTCGAGGCCACGTTGTTGTACACGTAGTTCCCCAGGTAGGCCCGCAGCGTGAAGGCGAGGCTCCAGTTCCCCCACCCCAGGTACGATGTGTGGCCGACGATCCATTTTGGCGCCGAATCGTGCAGTGGCCGCCGGTCGTTGAAGTTGATGATGCTGTCACCGTTGATGTCCACGTACAGGTCCTGCTCGTTGATCGTCCCATCCGCCACGCCGGTGAACTTGCCACCGGACAATCCGTTGTTATCCGCGTAGATGGGCTTGCCGCTCGCGTCCCGCTTGTGCTGGTACACGAAGAATGAGTTGACCGCGTACCCCGGTTGGAGCACCTCGATGAAGTTCCCGACGCCGCCGGCGATGCCGCCGACCAGCAGTTGTGTGGCGCCTGCCGCCGGATCGATGGCGAGCATCTCGTTGGTATTGCGGGTCACGGTCAAGGCGGCCGTCCAGCTGAAGCGACGTCCGGTTCCCTCGAGAACGCGGGCGTTGAGTCCCAGTTCGACGCCACGGTTCCGCATGCGTCCGACGTTCTTCGTGATCCTGTCCGACAGGCACGAACCGGACGCGCACGCCACCGTAAAGATCAGGCTCGAGGTATTCCGCGTGTACCAGTCGACAGTGCCGCTGTAGCGCTGGTTCGCGAACCCGAAGTCGACGCCCGCATTGTAGGCGTCCGTCTCCTCCCACCCGATATTCTTGTTGTAATTGCCCGCCCGGAGCGTGCTAACGAAGGTGCCGTCGCCGAACTCGACCTGCGACTGCGCGTCCCCGGCCTGGAACGCCGGCCACGCGAGGTAGAAAGCGGTGGGCTGGTTCCCGGTCCGCGCCCACGACCCGCGGAGTTTCAGATCCGAGAGAGACCCGAAGCGGCGCATGAACCCCTCTTGCGACATGCGCCAGCCGAAGGACACCGACGGGAAGTTTCCCCACCGGCGCTCCGCCCCGAACCGAGAAGAGCCATCGTGGCGGAGGCTGACCGACGCGAGATAGCGGTCGTTGAGGTTGTAGTTGACACGTCCGAAAAAGGAGATCAGCCGGTCTTCGTTGATGAAGCGTTGGTTCTGCACGTTCAGCGCCGACGTGACACCGTTGCCGCCAAGAACATCGGTGCTGAGGCCAGTGCCCAGATAGGAGGCGAAGTCGGAATGGGACTGGGAGTACGAGTATCCGCCGGTGACGTCGATGGTGCCCGGCGCGACGTGCAACGGGGCGGAGTAGTTCAGGTACATCTCCAGGACCGAGTTGGCCTGCGAGTTGTTGTAGTGATAGTCGCTGCCGTCGGTGCCGGTCTTCTGTTGGGCGTGCAGGGTGCTCGGGTTGAACGTCTGGCGGTCGACCTTGGCCAGGTCGAACCCGAGGTTCAGGTTGGCTGTGAACGCCTGATCGACCCACGGGAGGCGGTACGAGCCGTGCACGTTGCCGATCGTGCGATAGGTGGTCCCCTGGTCGGTGCTCAGCCGCAGGATCTCCAGCGGGTTGTCCGCGGACTGCAGCACCGGGCCCGCCCAGTTGTAGTACCCGGTTGTGCTAGTGGAGTCGTAAATCGGCTGCGTCGGCCCCATCTGGGCGGCGTTCGACAGCACGCCGCCCGGCGTGAACAGGTCGTGCTCGCGGGAGCCGCGCAGGTTCGCCTGTACGTTCAAGCGATCGCCGAAGATCCGCTGGTGCAGGTTCACTCCCAGAGACAGTCGCTGGACCGTGCTGGCGACGAGGATCCCCTCCTGATCCAGGAAGCCGCCAGACAGGCGCCAGTTGGTGTTGGGGTCCGAGCCGGAGACCGAAATGTTGTGGTCCTGTCCGTACGCGGTCCGGTCGATCTGGCTCAACCAGTCGGTGCTCGAGGTCAGCAGCTGGCCGGCGTTCGATGAATGCGCCTGCACCGCCGTCGCGAACTGTTGCGCGTTGAGCATCTCGGGGAGCCGCGTGACCTCCGAGGCGGAGCTGCTGGCCGTGTACTCGACGAGTGGACGGGCGCCGCGCTTGGTCGTGATGATGACCACGCCGTTGGTGGCGTTGGTGCCGTAGATTGCCGCCGCCGAGGCATCGCGGAGCACCGTAATGCTCTCGATGTCGTCGGGATTCAGGCTGTTGAGCGGGTCGCGACCGGCCGAGATGCCGCCGCCGCTGTAGTTGCCCACTGGCATGCCGTCGATCACATACAAAGGCTCGTTGCTGCCGTTGGCCGAAGTCGTGCCGCGAATCCGCAGCGAGAGGCCGCCGCCGGGTTCGTTGTTGTCCACCACCTGCACGCCCGGGATCTTGCCTTGGATCAGCTCCGCCGGGCTTACAATGCGGCCGGTGTTGAACTGCCCCGACGACACCTGCGTCACTGCGCCGGTGATGTTCCCCGCGCTCTGCTCGCCGTATCCCACCACCACCACTTCCGCGAGGCCCAACGCCTGCGCGGTCAGCGTGACATCGACGACGACGGTGTCTCCGCCCGCGATCGTGACGGACTGCGTCGCCGGCGCGTAGCCGAGCAACCGCGCCCGGAACGAGGCGGTGCCGACTGGGACCGCGGTAACGCGGTAGCGGCCGTCCGCCTGGGTCAGGGCGCTGCGGCTCCCGACGGTGACCGTGACCCCCGAGAGCGGTTGCTGCGACACATTGTCGATGACGTGTCCGCGGACCGTGCCGGTGGGCTCTTGCGCGACAAGGGGCGTGGTGCAGAGCACGGCGAGGAGCGGGAACCAAAGTGTTGTGGTGACGCAACGGACGGATGACATCCAAACACCTCCAGGGGCGGGGAGGAACAGACGTACTGGCCAGCACGGCAGAACCTTCCTTTGGTGCGACGGTTGTCAAGCCGCTCTGGCCGCCGAGGCCAGGATGGCGTACGATTTCCGCCCCATGAGCCTCCTCGCGTTACTGCTCGTTGCCCAGGCCCCGGCCCAGGCCCCGTACGTGGCCTTTCCCGCGCCGGGACTCGACGATCCCGCGGCGTACGAGGGCTACACCACCCGCGTGTACCGCGACTCCCGCGCCAACGCGGTCCAGATCTACATCGACGCGAAGAGCGGACGCGTCGTCCACGTTTGGGCTGACGCGCTCGATGAGAGCTTGGGATTCACGACGAGAGATGCGGCGGTCGGATTCGGTGCAGGGGAAGCGACGGTCGGGGCGACGGGCGGTCGGCGCTGGTTACGCTACGCGCTGACGGTGCAGGGTGGGCGTTCCACTCGCATCGGACACTTCCTTTTGGGCTCGATGCGCATCGAGCGCGACTTCGGGTACGCGGGGCGCGTGCGCGATTCCCTCGACGCCCCACCCTTCGTCGTGCCGGAGATGCGGCAGCTGGCGCAGCGGCTCGGCGGCCCGTACGCCGCTCGGCTGACGCCGAGTCTGGCGGTGACGCGCACGGCGTCGCGCTGGACGATTCGCGCGACGCAGCCGAGCCTCGACGGGAAGAATCGCCTGTGGCTCACGCTGAGCGGCGAGGCGCGCCACTCGCGCGTCACGCTCGCCAATCGCGTGATGACGATCCGCGCGGGCTCGGCCGCGCCAGTCGAGGTGCGGGTCGAAATCGCCACCGATGCTCCGGCGCTCCATCCGCTCAGCCGTGAGGCGATCTTCAACGCCGCGTTCCTGCGCTTCGCCGATTCGGCCCAATCGCGACGCCTGGAGCGCGAGATCCGCAGCTTCGAGCTGCTCTCCTCGCGCGAGAAGCTCCTGGCGGCGCTCCCGAACTTCGCGACCTACTTCGGACGCGACATGCTGCTGACCGCGCTCCTCATGGAGCCGGTCTGGTCGGACACGATGCCGGAACACGTGATCCGCGCGGCGCTGCGCAAGCTGAACGCGTCGGGCGAGGTGAGCCACGAAGAAGCCCTTGGCGGTCAGGCAATCCGCGAGAACGCCGCGCGCTACCTGCAAGCTCCCGACCCGGCGATTCTGCGCGACCTCCAGGCGGTGCGCGAGAACTACTTCATGGTGGACGACGACTTCCAGCTCGCCATCGTCGCCGCCCGCTACCTGGCGGATCCGGACGTTCCGACGGCCCGCAAGCGCGCTTTCCTCGAGCGCTGGCGCGGGCCGCTCGTATCGAACCTGACGTTCGTTCTCAGGAGCGCCGCTCCGTACGCCGCGAATCCCGTGGCGACGAACCTCGTGAGCTTCCACCGCGACGACGACGGCTGGTGGCACCCCGGCAGCTGGCGCGACAGCCGCGTCGGCTACGCCGGCGGCCGGTTCGCGATGGACGTGAACGCGGTGTGGGTGCCGGGTGCCCTGAGGGCGATCGGCACGATCGACAGCACGCTGCGATCTCTGGGATTAGCGGGTGTGCCCGAGGCGGGGAACGCGGTCCTGGCCGCCGCAACCTGGAGTGGGGCGGTGCGGCATTTCGAGGTCGCGCTCACGCCCGCGGAAGTCGAGGCGCGGGTCCGCGCCAAACTCGCGTCGCTTCCCGACGCCGAGCGGATGTACTGGGAGCAGGTATTGATCCGCACCGGTTTCCCCGGCGACACGCTGCGCTTCCTCGCCGTGTCGCTCGACGAGGCTGGCCGCCCGATTCCCGTGATGAACACCGACCCCGCGATGCTGCTGCTGCTCGAGAACGGGTCGCGCGAGCGCGAGATGGAGTTGCTGCGGCCGTTCACGCTGCTCTATCCCGTGGGCCTGCTCGTCGATGGGCTCGGCCCGCTCGCCGCGAATGACGCCTACGCGAGCCCCTCGGTGTGGGCGATGTTCGAGAACGACCTCTACCACTCGCCCCGCGTCGTGTGGGGGCGCGAGGTGAACACCCTGCTCGCCGCGATGGCACGCCGGCTCCCGCGCGACACGACCGCCGAGCGAGTTCTGGGAAAGACGCTCGACGCCGTCACCCGCTCGGGCCTGCAGCACGCCGAACTGTGGAGCTACCGCATCGACGCCGGGAGTTTGCGCCCGGTGCGCTACGGCGCAAGCTCCGACATCCAGTTGTGGAGCCTCGCCGATCTCGCTGTTCAATACCTCCTCAACGCGCGAAGGCCGACCCAATGAGCAATCTCCACCCCTTCGACCTGATGTTCATCGCGGGCTACTTCCTCATTCTGTTCGGCATCGCGTGGTGGGCCGCGCGCCGAGAGAAGGCCGTGAGCTCCGACTACTTCCTCGCAGGCCGCGACGTCGCGTGGTTTGCGGTCGGCGCGAGCCTGTTCGCCTCCAACATCGGCAGCGAGCACCTCGTGGGGCTGGCGGGCACCGGCGCCGGCAGCGGTCTCGCCGTCGGGCACTTCGAGTGGCTCGCCTGTCTCATCCTGCTGTTGCTCGGCTGGCTGTTCGTTCCCTTCTATCTCAAGAGCGGCGTCTACACGATGCCGGAGTTCCTGGAAAAACGGTACAACTCGGCCGCGCGCTCGTATTTCACCTGGGTGTCGGTCGTCGGCTACGTCCTGACGAAGATCAGCGTGACACTGTACGCGGGCGGCGTCGTGATTCGCGCGGTCACGGGGTGGAATTTCTACACGGCGGCCATCGTCCTCATCGTCATCACCGGGCTCTATACGATCTTCGGCGGACTACGCGCGGTGGTCTACACCGAGGTGCTGCAAGCCATCGTGCTGATTCTCGGCTCCGTGACGCTCATGGCGATCGGGCTGTCGCGGGTCGGCGGACTCGCCGGGCTCGAGGCCAAGGTCCCGGAGGGCTTCTTCTCCATGTGGAAACCCTCGAGTCATCCGGACTTTCCATGGACCGGAGTCATCTTCGGGGCGCCGATTCTCGGGATTTGGTACTGGTGTACCGATCAACACATCGTGCAACGCGTGCTCGCTGCCAAGAACATCAAAGAGGCGCGCACCGGAACCATCTTCGCCGGGTACCTGAAGATTCTCCCCGTCTTCATCTTCGTGCTCCCGGGCATCGTCGCGATGGCGCTGTTCTCGGACGTCAGCAACAACCCTGACTCCGCGTACCCCACGCTGGTGACGCGGCTGCTGCCGGACGGGATCAAAGGGCTGGTGCTCGCCGGAATGCTCGCGGCGCTGATGAGCTCCCTGGCGTCAGCGTTCAACGCGTGCTCGACGCTCCTCACCTGGGATGTCTACAAGAAGATGCGTCCCGCCGCGAGCGAGCAGCAGCTGGTCCGCGTGGGCCGCATTTCCGCTGGGGTCATGGTGTTCCTCGGACTCGCGTGGATTCCGTTGATGAAGTTCGTTTCGTCGCAGATCTACATCTATTTGCAGAGCGTGCAGGCGTACATCGCGCCGCCCATCGCCGCCTGCTTCCTCTTCGGCCTGTTCTACCGCCGCCTGAACGGCACGGGCGCGATGGCATCGCTCATCACCGGTCTCGTCCTCGGCGTGCTGCGGCTCGTCCTCGAGCTGACCAACAAGGCGACCGGTGGCCTCGAGGCGGGAACGCTGTGGCACTGGATCGCGACGATCAATTTCCTCCACTATGCGGTGCTGCTGTTCGTGATCTGCACGGCCGTGCTGTTCGTTGTGAGCATGGCGACCCCGCCCCCCGGTGCTGACAAGACCGCGGGACTCACGTACGTCCGTGCCACACCGGGGGCCGCCGCCGTTCTGCTGGAAGGCGAGACCGCGCGAGATCGGACGTTCCAGATCGGGCTGTCGGTGGTGCTCGTGGCCATCATCGGCGTGCTGTGGATCATATTCAGATGACAAAGCGGTCCGTAGTGCGTGGTGCGTGGTGCGTGGTGGTTCTGGTACTGGCCTGCCGGCCGTCCGGCCGTCCGCCCGCCCGCCCGTCCTACTACGACCCCGCGCACGACCTCGGGCCCCTGTTTCAACAAATCCAGATGTCGGGGATGTTCGAGGATTCGAAGACGTTCGCAGACGCCCGCCCGATAATGGATCCGGCGGAGATCCCGCAGCACTTTGACGGCACGGACCTGAAAGGGTTCGTGCAGCGGCACTTCGAGATCCCACGCCCCATCGCCGAAGGCTTCCATACCGACCCGTCGCGGACGATGGAGCAGCACATTGAAGCGCTCTGGCCCATCCTGACGCGCCGGCCCGACAGCGCCGATGCGCGGTCGTCACTGATTCCGCTGCCGCATCCGTACGTGGTTCCGGGAGGACGCTTCCGGGAGGTCTACTACTGGGATTCCTACTTCACGATGCTGGGCCTCGTCGAGAGCGGGCGCACCGATCTGGTGCGCGACATGCTCGACAACTTCGCGTACTTGATCGAAACCGTCGGTCACATTCCCAACGGCAACCGCAGCTACTATCTGAGCCGCAGCCAGCCGCCGTTCTTCGGCGCAATGGTCGGACTGTACGCGCGGGCCACTGACACTACGCAGGCGCTCCGCTACCTCGGCGCGCTCGAGGCGGAGTACAAGTTCTGGATGGACGGCGCGGAGCACCTGGGGCCGGCGCAGGTGTACCGCCGCGTGGTTCGCCTCCCCAACGGTCCCATTCTCAATCGCTATTGGGACGATCTCGCGGAGCCGAGGCCCGAGGCGTACCGCCCCGACTACGAAATCGCGCAGACCCTCCCCGACTCGGCGCGCGAGGGGTTCTACCGGAACGCCAAGGCCACCGCCGAGAGCGGCTGGGACTTTTCGAGCCGCTGGATGCGCGATCCGAAGGATTTGCGCACCCTCGAGACGACGGAGCTGATCCCGGTTGATTTGAACAGTCTGTTGTACAACCTCGAACAGACGATAGCGGCGCTTCGACGGTTCAAGGGCGACAGCGCGGGGGCCGCGCAGTTCACGAAAGCGGCGGCAGCCCGTCGCCAGGCGCTGCTCGAAATTTCGTGGGATATCATGACCGGATTCTTTTACGACGTCCGCTGGCGCAGCGGCGACCGCGTGCTCGATCGGCCGACGCTGGCGGCGGCGTACGTGCTCTACTTCGGGCTGGCAGACAGCCTCCAAGGGGTGCGCGTTGCCGCGCGCCTTGGGGACGAGTTCCTGAAGCCTGGCGGGTTCGTCACGACGCGCATCGCGTCGGGGCAACAGTGGGATGCCCCCAACGGCTGGCCGCCGCTCGAGTGGCTGACGATCGAAGGGGTGCGGCGCTACGGCCGCGCCGACCTCGCCGACAAGGCGCGCGACCGCTGGCTCGCGCTCAACCGGCGCACCTATCGATCCACGGGCAGTATGAAGGAGAAGTACGACGTGGTCGATCTGCGGCGGCACGCCGGCGGCGGCGAGTACCCCACGCAGGATGGCTTCGGCTGGACGAACGGGGTCGCGCTGGCGCTGCTAAAAGGCCTGATCCCACCTGACTGAAAGCCGGATCGCCGCGCCGATCCTTATCCGTGGGCTGAAGCCCCGGCTCGGCCAAGACACGCGTCCTGAAGGACGTTGCCTGAGCGCCCTTTAGGGCGAGTGTAGTGGCCGAGCCGGCCCTTTAGGGCACGGGATCGGCTAAAAGGCCTGATCCCACCTGACTGAAAGCCGGATCGCCGCACCGATCCTTATCCGTGGGCTGAGCCGGCCCTTTAGGGCACGGATCGGCTAAAAGGCCTGATCCCACCTGACTG
>Ga0184621_10000039_pt1 | contig 19029 bp, 20 predicted proteins | sample PLM1_30_b1_FD_133144 | JGI IMG/M metagenome (GOLD analysis project Ga0184621, IMG submission 133144) | Groundwater sediment microbial communities from an aquifer in East River, Colorado, USA - PLM1_30_b1 | ecosystem: Environmental > Terrestrial > Soil > Riparian zone | place: USA: East River...
CGCCGTGTCGGCCGCCATCTGAGCGAGCCTGTAGCAGGCTGCCGGTGCGGCACCAGCCGTCTCCGCCGATGGATCAGACGCGGGACGGTCGGCGAGATGGCTCGAGAGACCGACATCTCGATTGTCGAACCGGATGACGAACAACCCTCGATCGACCAGTTCTTCGCAGAAGGCGTCGTCCCAGGCGGTCAGCTGGGCACCCAAACCTGAGATCAGCACCACGGGAGGGTCGGTCGCCTCACCCAACGTGTTGTAGGCGACGTCGATATCATCAACCGTCGTATGCATAACCTCCGCGGAACGAAGCATTCTGGAAGGTTAGTGCGCCGAACCGCTTGGTAGCTGCGGGCTGCCGTCCAAACCAAGTGAGCTCGCTTCGCCCACGGCCTGCGGAGCGACTTTCGTCTAAGCCGTGCGGTGTCCTGTCAGCGGATCTTGGGGTGGCGTCGGGTCCGCCGACGGTGCGCACCACCCGAACCGCAATGGCGTGCGGCCCCACAAACCGAGCCGTGTCCCACGCCGAAGCGTTTGGTGGCAGCGATCGCGGCCCGCAACAACGCGACGCCCGCGCAGGTCGCGGTGGCCTGGATCCTGGCCCAGCACCCGACGATCGTGCCCATCCCCGGCACCACCAAACTCCACCGCCTACAGGAAAACACCGCCGCCGCCGACGTCGAGCTCTCCCCGGCAGACCTCGAGGAGATCACCGCGGCCGACAATCGGGTCGACATCACAGGCGACCGGTACCCGGCACACATGCAACGTTGGATCAACTGCTGATTCAATGGCCCCGGGCAGGATCTAAGTATTGACTCACCGCCGACGACGTTTGAGGGATTCGCGCCCCCGCAGATAGCCTGCCTCGCCACGCGACCGGGGCTCTTGACTTATAGGCTGCCCGGGTGCAATTCACTGTGATCACAGCAGACGAGGCCGAAACTCCGTACGACGGTACCTACAAAGTGTTGGACAACGGGGTGCTGCATGTTGACCCCGACGACGGGGGTCAGCCGATTGTCCGGCTATCCCCGGCATTCTGGCGGCAGATCAACGAGCCCCGGAAGCCTGACGATCCAGACAACCTGGGCGTCTACTAGGCACAGACGAAAGGGTTGCCCGCCAGGGCTACCTGTTGAATTAGGCCTCAACCTCGGGCTGCTGCGGTGCGGACTCGAGCAAGCCGATGTTTTCGAGCCGGTCGGCGAGCCCTGCACCGTCTGCGGCGTAGATCCAGGGCACGGGCGAATCGCTCGAGCTGGCGTGACCGCGCCAGTTGCTGCCGGCGAGCACTGCTTCCCCTGGCGTCAGCTGTCGAATGCATACTGCGCGCACGTGGTCAGGATGCTGGGCAACGAAGTCGTGGTAGATCGACTCATCGTGCTGACCGTCGTCACCGAACAACACCCACTTGATTTGGGGGAACTCCCGCGCGAACCGCTCGAGGCTGCCGCGCTTGTGCTGGCGGCCACTCCGGAACAAACGATCGGCGGTCGGCCCCCAGTCGGTGAGCAGCAGCGCACCCGCCGGATACAGATTGCGCGACAAAAACCGAGTCAAGGTGGGCGCCACATTCCACGCGCCCGTCGATAGGTAGATCAACGGCGCTCCTGGGTGGCGACTGGTGAGTCGCTCGTAGAGGACTGGCATCCCAGGAGTCGTCGCCCGCGCATGCTCGTTGACGACGAAGCTGTGCCAGGCGGCCAGCAGTGGCCGCGGCAGCGCGGTCACCATGATCGTGTCGTCAATATCAGACACGACCCCGAACGTGGTTTGTGGATCGACGATGAACACCAGTGCTGTCGCCACATCTGATCCCTCCGAGCTCAGACCGATCCGACGCCAGCCCGGCTCAAGATCAACATCAACGGTCTCGTCGATGAGGCCGCTACGGTCCGCGTGGATCTCGAACGACCGCTCGCCGATGTGAACGCTCACCTCGGCATTTGCCACTGGCACGCTGACGAAGCTGCGCCAGCCTCGCGCCCCTGTTGGCGTGTCCTTGCGCTGCTCGGGAGACCTTTTGGCCAGTAGCACGCGGCCCAGTACGCGTACCCAGCTCGTTGAGCCGTAGCCGGTGTAGGGCGTCACCTCTGCGGTGTAACCGGCAGCTCGTGCGCGTTCCGCCCGCCAACTCTGCACGGCATGATCAACTCGAAAGGCCCGACTCATGGCGACTTGCTCCATAGCTGTGACCCTAGCGACTGTGCTCGCGCGTCAGGGAACCCCACGACGCAAGCTCACTCGCCGCCGCTGCGGCGAAGCACCTCACTGAGACGTTCGGCGGCAGCGATCACTGCGGGCGCGTGGAGTCGGCCAGGCTGCCGGGAGAGTCGTTCGATAGGTCCGGAGACGCTGACCGCGGCTATCACCTTGCCGGATGGCGACCGCACCGGGGCGGAAACCGAGGCGACGCCGGGTTCGCGTTCACCCACCGAATGACTCCAGCCGCGCCGGCGGACCGCCGCCAAGGCGACCGCAGAGAAGCGACTGCCGCGCAGTCCTCGCTGCATGCGGTCGGGCTCCTCCCACGCCAGCAACACCTGGGCGGCTGAGCCGGCGGTCATGGTCAGTTGGGTGCCAACGGGCACGCTGTCGCGCAGTCCCGACATGCGCTCTGCAGTGGCCACGCACACCCGGTAGTCACCTTGCCGGCGAAACATCTGAGCGGATTCGCCGGTGATGTCCCGCAGCCGAGCAAGCACTGGCCCGGCGGTCGCTAGCAGGCGGTCCTCACCGGCAGCTGAGGCCAGCTCGCCAAGCCGCGGGCCGAGCACAAAGCGGCCTTGCAGATCACGGCCGACCAGACGATGATGCTCCAAGGCGACAGCTAGGCGATGGGCGGTCGGGCGGGCCAGACCGGTTGCGGCCACCAGGCCAGCCAGAGTGGTCGGTCCGGTCTCCAAGGCGCCGAGCACGAGGGCAGCTTTGTCGAGGACGCCAACACCGCTAGAGTTGTCCATGCCTTGATACTGCCGTCTCGCATGCTGGAAGGCAAGTGCGAGGATTAGCTTGCCGGTCAGGAGAATCCACGCGGACGGCAGCTCGGCGGATGTTGCGGTACGGGGGATAGGAGATATCGATCGTCATGGGCAAGACACTCAGCGAGAAGGTGTGGGACGACCACATCGTACGGACTGCCGAAGGTGAGCCCGATCTGCTTTTCATCGATCTTCACCTCATCCATGAGGTGACCAGCCCGCAGGCCTTCGACGGCTTGCGGCAGGCCGGTCGGCCCGTACGCCGTCCCGATCTGACCTTGGCGACGGAGGACCACAACACCCCGACGCTCAACATCGACCAGCCAATCGCCGACCCGGTGTCGCGCACTCAGGTCGAGACACTGCGCAAGAACGCCAGCGAGTTCGGTGTTCGCATCCACAGCCTCGGCGATCTTGATCAAGGCATCGTGCACATCATCGGGCCGCAGCTCGGCCTTACGCAGCCGGGGTTGACCGTGGTCTGCGGTGATTCCCATACCTCAACGCATGGCGCGTTCGGGGCAATCGCGTTCGGCATCGGTACCTCAGAGGTCGAGCATGTGTTGGCGACCCAGACCCTGCCGCAGGCGAGGCCGAAGACAATGGCGGTGAACGTCAACGGCGAACTGTCGGTCGGGGTGACCGCGAAGGACATCGTGCTGGCGCTTATTGCCAGGGTGGGTACCGGCGGCGGCCAAGGCTACATCGTGGAGTACCGCGGCGCCACGATCGAGGCGCTCAGCATGGAAGCCCGCATGACCATCTGCAACATGAGCATCGAATGGGGCGCCAAGGCAGGCATGATCGCGCCGGATGACACCACGTTCGCTTATCTCAAGGGTCGGCCGCACGCTCCGGACGGCGCCGACTGGGACGCCGCGGTGGCGTACTGGAACACGCTCCGCAGCGATCCCGACGCTGTCTTCGACGCAGAAGTTGATCTTGATGCAAGTCAGCTGACACCGTTCGTGACCTGGGGAACCAATCCGGGTCAGGGCGTTCCGCTGGGTGCCGAGGTGCCCGATCCGGAAATCTTCGCTGAGGAGTCAGATCGAACGGCCGCGCTAAAGGCGCTGGAGTACATGGCGCTCAAACCCGGCCAGAAGATGCGCGACATTCAGGTCGACACGGTCTTCCTGGGGTCTTGCACCAATGGCCGCATCGAGGACCTGCGCGCCGCTGCCGCGGTGATCAAGGGCCACCAGGTGGCCGACGATGTGCGGATGCTCGTGGTGCCCGGCTCGGCGCGGGTCCGCTTGCAGGCTGAGTCCGAGGGTCTCGACGTGATCTTCAAAGACGCCGGAGCCGAGTGGCGTGCCGCGGGTTGTTCCATGTGTTTGGGAATGAATCCTGATCAACTCGCTCCCGGCGAGCGCTCCGCATCGACGTCGAACCGCAACTTCGAGGGCCGGCAGGGCAAGGGTGGCCGCACCCATTTGGTATCGCCGCTGGTCGCGGCCGCCACGGCAGTGACGGGCACGCTCAGCTCACCGGCCGATCTGATAGGGAGCAGATGATCATGGACGCGTTCACGGGCCACACCGGTACCGCGCTACCGCTGCGGCGCAGCAATGTCGATACCGATCAGATCATTCCTGCGGTCTATCTCAAACGGGTTACCAAGACCGGCTTTGAAGACGGACTGTTCGCAGCCTGGCGCAGCGACCCGAACTTCGTGCTCAACCTGCCGCAGTACGCGGGCGCGTCGATCTTGATCGCTGGTCCAGACTTCGGCACCGGCTCGTCCCGGGAGCACGCGGTTTGGGCGTTGCAGAACTACGGGTTCAAGGTTGTCATCGGGTCGCGTTTCGGAGATATCTTTCGTGGCAACTCGGGCAAGGCCGGACTGCTGATCGCGGTCGTTCACCAGAAGATCATCGAGGAGCTGTGGGATTTCGTCGAAGAGCATCCCGCCGCACCGATCACGGTTGATCTGGTCGAGCGACAGATCACCGCCGAGGGTTTCCAGAGCGGGTTCGAGATCGACGGCTACACCAGATGGCGGCTGCTAGAGGGCTTGGACGACATCGGATTGACGCTGCGGCATGTTGATCAGATCGACGCGTTCGAGCGCCAGCGGCCGGCGTACAAGCCCAAGACGCTGCCGGCACACGTCGCCAGCACCAGTTAGCACGGGCATTCGGCTGTGTTTTCATGAGCTGCTCGGGTACTGCCGATGCTCGGAGCTCGTAGACGTTTTCCGTTACAAGACACCAAAATGTGCATCCAAGACGATTGTCTGGTTGCGCGATCTTCCCTAGCGTTGGGCCTGCGGGCGTACCGTACGCTGCCCAAGTTCCCAGCAAGCTTGGAATCGCATCGAGAAGGGAAGCTGTGAACAAGGCTGAATTGATTCAGGCGGTGGCTGTCTACTACGACGGCAGCAAGACCGAAGCAGCCAAGGCCCTCAACGCCGTGGTGCAAACCATCACTTACAAGACTGCAGCTGGGGAGAAGGTCTCGATCACCGGGTTCGGTGTTTTCGAGAAGGTGCCTCGTTCGGCACGGATGGTGCGCAATCCGCGTACGGGCGAGCGCAAGCGCGCCAAGGCTACGGCCGTGCCACGCTTCCGAGCTGGTTCGGATCTGAAGGCCTACGTCTCGGGAGCCAAGAAGGTTCCGCGTACTACGGCCAAGAAGGCCACGACTGGCAGTCCGGCGGCCTCCAAGACGTCGGTGACTGCGAGGACGACAGTTGCGAAGGCTCCGGCCAAGAAGGCAGCGCCCGCCAAGAAGGCAGCACCAGCCAGGAAGACTGCAGCAACCAAGAAGACTGCGGCAGCGAAGAAGTCGGCAGCGAAGCGATCGTGATCTAACTACAGCCACGCGGACAGCACCCGACCGCCAGCCTGCACCGCGTGCAGGCGTTGGCCGTTCTGAGCATGTCGCAGCTCGACGCCCAGCGCCTCTGCTGGCAAGATCATCCGTCTTCCGGAGGCAGTGACGGCGAGTTGTTCGCCGTCGGCATTGCGCCAATCGGTCGCGGTGATCAACTCGTAGCGGCCGAGGCGACCAGTTTCATGATCGACAAGCGCGCCGGTTGCCTGACCTACGCCGAGCCCGATGGCGACGGCAAGATCGGCTTCAGTGTCGACGTCGCGGCGAGCGTCGGCAATCGGCGATCCGATCGCTTCCGCTGTCAGGCTGACGGCACCAGAGGCGTGATGGGCGGCGGCCGACCGACCCTGAAACTGCGGCTGCAGCTCTACATCGTGCGCCACCAGCATGGTGGTCCCTACTCCTGTTGCATCCGCCACGAATGACCGCGGATGCGCTCGGGATGCATCGATGACCCGCAGCACAGAGTGTGGTCGCAAGGCCGGAAGATCACCAACACACGCCACAACCGTTGACAATCCTTGGGCGCGTAGCGTCCGGGCACCATGGCTGAGAGCTGAATTCATACCAACATGACCCGACTCGCCGATCACCTCCGTGACAAGTCCGACTTGGCGCAGCCGCGCTTCCAGTGCAGGTTGATCGCTGACGACCAACACCTGGGACAGAGCCTGGGACAACGCGGACAAAGTGTCCGACGCCATGGTCCAGGCGAGCCGTCGCCGTACAGGATCGGGGACACCTAGTCGCGACTTCGCGTGCTCAGTTGGTTTCAAAGCGATCACAGCGCCAGCGCGGTACCTCACCATCATCTGAGACTGATGTCGCTGGGCACCATGACGAACTCCCCCCAAACCTGGCCGCGCACGATCTGATGATGCTGCACGATCCCGTAAGGTGAAGCCACTCATGGCACGGTAAACCAACCCTGGACGAACTGAGGTGTTGATGGCCGAGAACCCCGCCGCGAGTCGGCACACGGTGCTCAGGCCACTGGCGGAGGCGAATCACGAGCCCGCCGCTCAGACGATCTCAACTGTCATCAGGATCCTGAACGCGATCATGGAACCGCTGACCAAGCGAGACTGGCGGTATCAGGACAAAGTGCCGCAGACCGGCGGCGTCATCTTCGTGCCGAACCATATTTCCAACGCCGATCCGCTCGCCGTTGGGCAGTTTCTCGCATTTTCGGGGCGGTGGCCTCGGTTCTTGGCAAAGGCGTCGGTGTTCAAGATCCCGATTATCGGGCGGATCATTGCCGCCTGCGGCCAGATTCCGGTTCAGCGCGGGTCGGCACAGTCGAAGGACGCGTTGGTTGCCGCGGCTCAAGCGATCGACGAAGGCCGCGCATTGGTGATCTATCCAGAGGGGACGATCACCTATGATCCCGACCTGTGGCCCATGAAGGGTAAGACGGGGACGGCACGGCTCGTATTCAGCACCGGTTGTCCGGTTGTGCCGATCGGGCAATGGGGTGCTCAGGAGCTGATGCCTGGTCGCAAGCCTCGCTTCCCCAAACTGTTTCCGCGTAAGACCTTACAAGTTGCGGCGGGTGAGGAGATTCCGCTTGATGATCTTCGTGCGCGGCCGGTCACGGCCGCGACGCTCGACGAGGCGACGACAAGAATCATGGACGCCATCACCGTCCTCGTCGCAGAGCTTCGCGATGTGACAGCTGCCGCGCATCGCTACGATCCGCGGAGCGATCTGAGGAGCGGAGAGCGACGATGAGTGCTGCCGAAGCCTTCCAGCTCCCTGCTCGGGTCGCTGTGATGGGGTCTGGCTCCTGGGGTACCGCATTTGCCCTCGTGGTCTGCGATGCAGGCAACGATGTCACGCTCTGGGCACGCCGTCCCGAGCTTGCCGACAAGATCAACTTCGAACATCGCAACACCGACTACTTTCCCGACCTGCTGCTGCCTGAGTCGTTGCACGCGGTCAGTGATCCGCAGGAGGCAATGCAGGACGCCGACTTCGTGGTGCTCGCCGTTCCCGCCCAATCGCTTCGAGGCAACCTGAGGCAGTGGCGGATTCCCGAGAACGCCATCGTGGTGAGCCTGGCGAAGGGCATCGAGCTCGGCAGCGGATTGCGGATGAGCGAGGTCATCTCCGAAGCCGGTGACATCGCTGCGGATCGGATCGTGGCGGTCACAGGTCCCAACCTGGCTCGGGAGATCGCTGAGCGGCAGCCATCGGCGAGTGTGGTGGCGAGTGTCTCACCAGCCACAGCTGAGGCATTTCAAGCGGTGTGTCACACTGCTCGATTCCGCGCGTACACCAACACCGACGTGGTCGGCTGTGAACTTTGCGGCGCCACCAAGAACGTGATCGCGCTGGCTGTGGGCATGGGAATCGGTCTTGGTCTCGGCGCGAACGCGACAGCCTCGGTGATCACCAGGGGGCTGGCCGAAATCACTCGACTTGGCGTGGTGCTGGGGGCCGACCCGTACACATTCTCCGGGCTGGCCGGGCTCGTGGATCTGGTTGCGACGTGCTCATCCCCACTGTCCAGAAACCGGAGCTTCGGTGAGGAGCTCGGCAGGGGACGCACCGTTGCAGAGATCACCGCGTCGACGCGGCAGGTTGCCGAGGGAGTCAAGTCCTGCGCCTCGATCACCGAACTTGCTGCCAAGCATCACGTCGAATTGCCGATCGTGGAAAACGTCGCCGCTGTCATCGCGGGCGAGCTGACCCCGGCCGAGATGATCACCGCGCTGATGTCCCGCTCGGCCAAACCCGAGCGTTACTAGCCGGACTCTGCTGCCTGGCGTGATGGGGGCGCGCAGCGCTAACCCTCTCTGATCGAAACCAAGGAACACGCTGCGCCTACAACTGATCAAGAGCTTGGGTGAGATCTGCCCACAGATCCTCGACGTGCTCGATCCCGACCGACATTCGCACCAAACCCTCCGGAACCGTTGGGAGTTCCCCCGGCCAGCGCCGACGGCGCTCAAGGGTCGACTCGACGCCGCCGAGGCTGGTGGCAAACACCCATAGCGAGCAGCCGTCGACGAATGCATCCGCCGTTGTCGCATCCGCAAACTCGATGGAGATCAGCGAGCCGAAGCCCGACATGGTGCGCCGAGCGACCTCGTGACCGGGATCGCCTGGCAGTCCGGGGAACCGCACCCGTTGCACGCGCTCGTGTGCGGCCAACCGTTCGGCCAGAATCTGTGCACTGGCTTGAGCCTGTGCAAGTCTGAGCGGCAGCGTACGCAACCCCCGCAACGCGAGATAGGCCTCCATCGGGCCCGGCACCGCCCCCACCGAACGACGAATCTGATCGAGTGTCTCGAAGGGCTGCTCTCGATCGGCCCGCGTCACGAGAGCGCCGAGCACGACATCGGAATGACCCGACAGCAGCTTGGTCGCCGAATGCAGCACGACGTCTGCGCCATACGCCAGCGGACGCTGCAACAGCGGTGTGGCGAGGGTGTTGTCAACGACGAACAGCGCCTGGTCCGGGAGGTTGCGGCCTAGTGCGGGAAGGTCTGCCACCTCGATCGTCGGATTGGCGGGCGACTCGATCCAGACGACATCAGCGTTCTCGGCCGCAGCCAACACTTCGGTGGTCTGAGCGATGTCGACACGTCGTACCTGCCCGCCGTACCTTGCAGCGCGGCGATCGACGGCCTCAGCCACGCCCAGATAGCAGTTGCGCGGGATCACAATGACCCCGCCAGGCGGCAGGAGTTCCAGTACGGCGTGTGCTGCCGCCATGCCCGAGGAGAAGATAAGTGCTCGTCCACCCTCCAATGCGCTGAGCGCCTGCTCCAGCGCCTGCCAGGTCGGGTTGCCGTCCCGGCCGTATCCGATCTCGGCGGTTTGGACGTCGTGCGCGCCGACGTAGGTGGAGGCAAAGACGACGGGCGGATTCAGCGGCGCGTCCACCACTCGTTCCGGGCGCCCGGCGGTGACCGCCAACGTCTCTGGACGTAGCGGGGTCTGTGGATCACTATCAGGTGGATCAGTATCAGGTCTGTGCCGTTGCTTGGTCACGGGCCCAAGTCTGGTGCTTCCGCGGCGCGAGCCGCTGCCCGCGGATAAGGTCGAGGATCGTGAGCGAAAGCCAGCCGAGCCTTCAAAGGGTCAACGGTTCTCGCCACCGCGTGGCGGTGGTTTTCGGGGGAACCAGTAGCGAGCATGGGGTGTCCTGCCTCACTGCGGCCGGGGTGCTGACCGCATTGGATCGAGATCGGTTTGATGTGGTGGGCATCGGCATTACGCGCACCGGACGGTGGATCCTGGTTGATCCCGCGACGATCAGCCGGCTGGGAGTTACAGACGGCAGATTGCCGGAGCTCAGCGAGAACGCGGCCGAAGCCCTTCTGATGCGGGTCTCCAGCGGCAGCGAGCTCGCGGTGCGTGAGCAGTCCGCGCTGTCACACCTCGGTCCGGTCGATGTTGCGCTTGCGCTGCTGCATGGGCCCTTTGGTGAGGACGGCACGATCCAGGGGTTGTTCGAGATGATGGGGACCCGCTACGTCGGAGCCGGGGTGCTTGCCAGCGCTGTCGGGATGGACAAGCACTATATGAAGCTGGTGCTGGCGGCGTCCGGGCTGCCGATTGGACCTTTCGTGTCGATCACCGCAGCCGAGTGGCGGCGCGACAAGACCGCATGTCTGGAAGCGATCGCGGCGCTGCAATACCCGCTGTTCGTCAAGCCCGCGCGCGGCGGATCCAGCCTTGGAATCTCGAAGGTGGACGACGTAGCTGAGCTCGAGCGGGCCGTCGATGTCGCACATGGCTACGATCCCAAGATCGTCGTTGAGCAGGGCTTCGTGGGCGCCCGCGAGCTTGAGTGCGGGGTTTTAGATGATCTTGATGGCGGATCGCCCGTGGCGAGCGTGGTTGCCGAGGTTCGCGTGCATAACGCCTCCGGCTTCTACGACTTCGAAGCCAAGTATCTGCCTGAAGAGCAGGTTGATCTTGATGTGCCCGCCAATGTACGACCCGAGCTAGTTGATCAGGTACAGCAGCTGGCGATCAAGACCTTTGAGGCGATCGGGTGCGAGGGCCTGGCTCGAGTCGACGTCTTCGTCACCCACGACGGACAGGTTGTGATCAACGAGATCAACACCATGCCGGGCTTCACCCCGCACTCCATGTTCCCTCGCATGTGGGCGGCCAGCGGCGTGCCCTACCCCGAGTTGGTGGAGCGGTTGGTCACCTTGGCCCTGCGCCGCCCTGTCGGGCTCCGTTAGCAGCTCAAGAGCTCAAGAACACGGCTGCGAGCGTTGCAATTTTCTGCGCGAGCAGCTCCGAACTAGATGTGCACCACGGGGCAGGTCACAGTGCGTGTGATGCCAGGCACCGTTTGCACCCGGGCAACGACGAGCTGGCCCAGCTCGTCGACACTGGAGGCTTCGGCGCGCACGATGACGTCGTAAGGACCCGTGACATCTTCGGCCAACGTGACACCTTGGATGGCGCTGATCGCATGAGCGACCTCAGCCGCCTTGCCGACGTTGGTCTGGACCAAGATGTATGCCTGTACGACCATCAGGTGGTACCTCCTGCATTCGAGACGGCGGTGTCTGCTCACTCACAGGGCGCAGCGTCAATCCCGTGGCCACAGACCGCGTACGCTCGCCGATGTGCGTCACGCTACAACCAATGGCGACGCCGCGCCCATCCGGGAGCACGGGAGGTTTAGGTGAATCTGAGCCGCAACGCGACGCTTGCCGAGGTGGGCGAGTTCCCACTCATCGCAGCGATCACCCAAGGGCTGTCGCTGGCGTCGGACGTGCGGGTTGGCCCGGGTGACGATGCAGCGGTGCTGGCCATCGAGGATGCGGTCGCGGCGTCGGTGGACCTGCTTGTCGAGGGGGTGCATTTCCGGCGCGACTGGTCCGAGGCTCGAGACGTCGGACGAAAGGCGGTTGCTGTCAACGTCGCCGACATCGAGGCGATCGGTGCCCGGGCAACGGGTCTGTTGGTCGGCCTGTCGGCACCGCCTGACCTGGCGTTGGCTTGGGTACTGGATTTCGCCGATGGCCTCAGCGATGAAGGCAAAGCGGCTGGCGTAAGCCTGCTCGGCGGTGACGTGACCAGGGCCCGCGACATCACGATTGCCGTCACCGCCCTCGGCGCCCTGGATGGACGTCGGCCGGTACTGCGGTCGGGGGCGCACCCCGGGGACGTGGTCGCCATTTCCGGGCGCCTCGGCTGGGCCGCTGGTGGGCTTGTCGTACTCGGGCGGGGATTCCGTTCACCCCGAGTGCTCGTCGAGGCGCAGCGAGTGCCTCAGCTGAGCTACGGCGCCGGAGCTGTCGCCGCCCAGGCAGGAGCCACGTCGATGATCGACATTTCCGACGGCCTGCTGGCCGATCTCGGGCATGTGGCACAGGCTTCCGGGGTGCTCATCGACCTGCGTCAAGATGCCTTCGACGTGGCCGAACCACTGCAGGCCGTTGCCGCGGCTACGGGCTCGGATCCGTACACCTTGGTCTTCACCGGCGGTGACGATCATGCCCTGGCGGCCACTTTTCCTGCTCTGGATGCCGTGCCGGTGGGCTGGCGCGTCGTGGGTAGGGTTGAAGTTGCAGACCATGATCACATCGGAGTGCTGGTGGACGGCAAGGTGTGGGAATCGCCCGCGGGGTACGACCACTTCCGCTCGGCACGAGCGTCGGAATCTCGCCGATGAGCCTGCCCACCGCTCGTCTTCTCACGATTGCCGGTTCGGATTCGGGCGGCGGGGCGGGAATTCAGGCGGACCTCAAGACGATGCTGGCACACGGAGTTCACGGCATGACTGTGCTCACTGCCGTGACCGCTCAGAACTCCGTCGGTGTTCAGGGCATCTGGCCGCTTTCGCTCGAGGCGATCCGGGCACAGTTCCGCAGCGTGGTCGACGACATCGGCGTTGATGCAATCAAGATCGGCATGCTCGGCAGCGAGGAGACGGTGGCATGCGTAGCTGACCTGATCGCTGATCTTGATCAACCCGTGCCGGTCGTTGTGGACCCGGTCTGCGTCAGCAAGCATGGTGATCGGCTCATTGATCATGACGCGGTCGGCGCGCTTCGTACGCTGTTGTTCAGGCACGCGACCGTGATCACGCCGAATCTTCACGAGGCTGCCATGCTGACCGAACGCTCCGCTACGACGCCGGTGCCGGTACTGGCCGATCTCCTCCTTGGCTATGGCCCGACCTGGACGCTGATCAAGGGCGGTCACCGGGAGGGAGATGCGGTCGACTATCTCAAGAGTGAGGACGGACGCGATTTCAGCTTCGGAGCCGCTCGAGACGACAACCGGCACAGCCACGGGACCGGCTGCACGCTTGCTTCGGCCCTGGCAAGTCAGCTCGCACTAGGCCACGACGTGCCCGGGGCGATGGCGCTCGCGAAGTCCTACGTCACCGGAGCCATTGCGGCCGGGTTTGCACTTGGTAGCGGTATCGGGCCGACAGATCACCTGTGGCAGTTACGGGACTGTCTGTCTTCGCAGGGGAGTGACGGTGCAACGGCTGGGCAGAGCGTCGGCGTGTGACCCCCGGCATCGGGCCGTTGATCTTGTAATCTCACCAGCATGGCGACCCGCGCGTCTTCCCCCTCGCGGTCCCGCAGCCGCGCCGGATCCTCCCAGCGCGCGAAACCGCGGTCGACCGGCAGAAAGAAAGCCACACCACCGGTGGCGACACAGCCGGGTGCGTCGCGTCGGCGATCCACCAACAGCCGGCCACGCAGTCGGCGCCAACGTCGTTCCGTCCTCGATCAGCTGGGCCTCGGTCTTGCCGCGATCCTGAGCGGCCTTGCGCACGGCGTAGGCCGTGCCGCGCGGCGCGTCGGACCCGCGGTGGAAGAGGTCGACCCGGCACTACGCCGGGACGGAATCGGGCTCTTCCTGCTGGGCAGTGCGATAGTCGTCGGCGCTGCGGTCTGGTGGGGCCTGCCGGGCGCCGTTGGTCACGCCATCTTCGTCGGTGTCGCCAGCACCATCGGGACGCTGTGCTACCTGGCGCCGATTCTCCTGGCGCTGATGGCGTGGCGAACCTTGCGGCACCCAGATCGGAACGGTCCCGTGGGCCGGCAGATGATCGGCTGGAGTGCGATTATGCTCGGGCTACTGGGCTTGATCAACATCGCCCGTGGATTACCTCGGACCAACGAGCCCGAACGACTCAGAAGTGCCGGCGGCATTCTCGGATACATCTCTTCCAGCTTGCTCTCGGATCTGTTGACGGTCTACGTCGCCGTACCGTTGCTGATCTTGCTGTTGCTCTTCGGGGTGCTCGTTGTCGTCGGGGTCCCGCTCCATCAGATTCCCGAGCGAGTGCGCTCGGCGCGGACCCGGCTGCACCGCTCGCCCGTGGTGATCGAAGGTGAAGTGGTTCGTGAGCTGGAGTATGGCGGCGCCCAGGCCTACGAGACTCCGGTGATCGGCGATCAAGCTGGACAGCGCCGGCGACGTCGAACAGAAGATGCCCCTGCGCCAGAGTCAGCATCCGATAGCACTGACGCCGACGGCGAGTCGGGCGGCGAGTCGCGGCGGCCCGTGACCGCCGGACTGCCACCCGGCGTCGTGGTGCATGGCGTCGATGGTGAGGAGTTGGAGGCACCGCCGCATACGCCGATGCCGCAGCGCGTGGAGCAGCTCCAGCTGTCCGGCGATGTGCAATACATGCTGCCTGACCCGGCCACACTGAAGCACGGGAGCGTGCACAAGGCGCGCACCACCGCCTCGGATGCCGTGGTCCATCAGCTGAGCGAGGTGCTGCTCCAGTTCGAGATCGACGCGCATGTCACCGGATACAGCCGAGGCCCGACCGTCACCCGGTACGAGGTGGAGCTGGGCCCTGCCGTCAAGGTGGAGAAGGTCACGGCACTCAGCCGCAACATCGCGTACGCGGTTGCCAGCGCCGATGTCCGCATCCTGTCTCCCATCCCCGGAAAGTCCGCCATCGGCATCGAGATTCCCAACTCTGACAAGGAGGTCGTCTCGCTCGGCGACGTGCTCCGGTCGGCCCGCGCCCGAAATGATCATCACCCGATGACTGTCGGGTTGGGCAAGGACGTCGAAGGCGGCTTCGTGGTGGCGAACCTGGCCCAGATGCCACATCTGCTGGTGGCAGGTGCGACCGGTTCGGGTAAGTCGAGCTTCGTCAATTCCATGATCACCTCGATCATGATGCGGGCCACACCTGATGAGGTTCGGATGCTGTTGGTCGACCCGAAGCGGGTCGAGCTGACGGCGTACGAGGGAGTTCCCCACCTGGTCACACCGATCATCACTCATCCCAAGAGGGCTGCTGAAGCGCTGCAGTGGGTCGTCCGTGAAATGGATATGCGGTACGACGACCTAGCACGGTTCGGCTTCCGGCACGTCGATGATTTCAACAAGGCGGTACGGACCGGCTCGGTCAAGCCACCGATAGCTGTCCCCGGGAGCACTGCTGAACCGGCGCTCCCACTGGATGCGTCCTCGGAGCGGGTGGCCGCCCCCTATCCGTACCTGGTGGTGATCGTGGACGAGCTGGCGGACCTGATGATGGTGGCTCCGCGAGATGTTGAGGACTCGATCGTCCGGATCACCCAGCTCGCCCGAGCGGCCGGAATCCATCTGGTGTTGGCGACCCAGCGGCCTAGCACCGATGTCGTCACCGGGCTGATCAAGGCGAACGTGCCCAGCCGGCTGGCATTCGCGACGTCGTCGATGACCGACTCCCGAGTGATCTTGGACCAGCCAGGTGCGGAGAAGCTGGTGGGTCAAGGAGACGGGCTGTTTCTGCCGATGGGTTCGAGCAAGCCAATCCGCATCCAGGGGGCATGGGTCACCGAGCAGGAAGTTCGAGGCGTCGTCAGCCACGTCAACGGCCAGCTCAAGCCGATCTACCGCGAGGACGTCATCGCTTCATCGGAGTCCTCGACCCGGGTCGCAGAAGACATCGGTGATGATCTTGCCTTGGTGCTTCAGGCGGTAGAGCTCGTCGTGACGCTGCAGCTCGGCTCGACCTCCATGTTGCAGCGCAAGCTCCGCGTCGGGTTTGCGAAGGCAGGGCGCCTGATGGACATCCTGGAAACCCGCGGCATCGTCGGCCCTTCGGAAGGATCGAAGCCCCGCGACGTTCTCGTCACCCCGGACGAGCTGGAAGCGGTCACGGAAAACCTCAGGGTCGGGTAGCAGGGGGCCCAGTCTGTAGGAGGTCAGCGGCGACACGGGACCCCTGGCATACAGCGGCATCGGTCATACTGGGACCGCCATGCATGAGTCCGCCGCCTTCGCCGTTCGGGCCGATAGTCACCGCCCGACCAGCTCGAAGCCGACTGCAGTGCACCTCATCACACTTGGCTGTGCGCGCAACGAGGTCGACTCCGAAGAGCTCGCGGCACAGCTGGACAGCGGCGGGTTCCGGCTCGTCGCTGACCCGGCCGAGGCGGACGCGGTGATGGTCAATACCTGCGGTTTCATCGAGGCGGCCAAGAAGGACTCGATCGACACTCTGTTGGCAGCTAGTGATCTGAAGCATTCCGGCCAGGCCAAGGCTGTGGTGGCTGTCGGCTGCCTGGCAGAGCGCTACGGCCGTGAGCTTGCCGACTCGCTGCCCGAGGCAGATGCCGTCCTCGGTTTTGACGATTACGCCGATGTTGCGGGCCGGCTTCGAACGATCTTGTCCGGTGAACGCCACCCTGCTCATCGGCCCCGTGATCGGCGCTCGCTGTTGCCGTTGGCACCCGCTGCACGAGCCGCGGCCGCCCACACCGTCACCATTCCGGGACACCAACCAGTGCCTGTCAACGGTGTCGGGCCGGCAAGTGGGCCGCCGTTGTTCCGTCGCCGACTCGACGGTGGGCCGTCGGCGCCGCTGAAGATCGCTTCCGGCTGTGACCGGCGCTGCACGTTCTGCGCAATTCCGTCATTCCGCGGTGCGTACGTCTCGCGGCCTCCGGTGGAGATCGTGGCCGAAGCGGCTTGGCTCGTCGAACAGGGCGTTCGCGAAGTCTTCCTGGTCAGCGAGAACTCTTCGAGCTACGGCAAAGATCTCGGTGATATCCGGCTGCTGGAGCGGCTGCTCACTGAACTGGCTGAACTCGATGGTCTGTCCTGGATTCGCGTTTCCTATCTACAGCCTGCTGAGATGCGGCCGAGCCTGATCGAGGTCATGGCCAGTACGCCGAAAGTGGTTCCATATTTCGATCTTTCGTTCCAACATGCTGCCCCACGCGTGCTGCGCCGCATGCGGCGCTTCGGTGGAGCGGAGTCATTCCTGGGCCTGATCACATCGATCCGCGCGCTGGTTCCTACCGCGGGAATCCGGAGCAATGTGATCTGCGGCTTCCCGGGTGAGACGGAGGCCGATCTCGAGGTGCTCCGTGAGTTTCTCGGCGAGGCCGAATTGGATGCGATCGGGGTGTTCGGCTACTCAGCTGAAGAGGGGACGGAAGCGTGCCGGCTGGATGGGCAGCTCTCGGCCGAGGAGATTGAAGCCCGACGTACCGGAGTCGCAGATCTTGCGGAGGAATTAATCAGTCAGCGCGCGGCAGCACGGATCGGTGAGCGGGTCGAGGTGCTCATCGAGGAAGCCGGCGACGAGATCACAGGCCGCGCCGCTCATCAGGGTCCAGAGGTTGACGGCACGGTCCGGTTGATCACCGATGATCGCCTCGGCAGGGGAGATCTGGTGGACGCCGTCGTCTGCAGCAGCGAGGGCGTTGATCTCGTTGCGAGCGCGGTCGTCGATCGGCAGCAGGTCCTGGCGGGGCAGCAGGAATTCAGGTCTCCGTGATCGACGACGCGCATCGCGGCGGTGCTGGGCCCGACAACCTCCGGCCAACCCCTGACCCAGATGCCTTGGCGCCGAGCGAGACACATCCGGTCGGGCCAATGGCCGAACCCGAGACGAGTCCGTGGAATCTGCCGAACGCCCTCACCGCGTTTCGTATTCTTCTTGTTCCCATCTTCGCGTGGATGCTCCTGGCTCACCCGGAGCAGCCGTGGTGGCGGTTCAGCACCGCGGTGATCTTCAGTGTTGCGATCTTGACCGACACGCTCGATGGATATCTGGCACGTAAGCACAACATCATTACCCGCTTCGGCAAACTCGCCGATCCGATCGCGGACAAGGCCCTGACCGGCATGGCCTTCATCGGCTTGTCGATTATTGGTGAGCTTCCCTGGTGGGTAACGGTCACGATCTTGGTTCGTGAGTGGGGAATCACCTTGCTCCGTTTTGTGGTGCTCCGTTACGGCGTGATGGCAGCGGGCCGCGGTGGCAAGGTCAAGACCGTGACACAAGCAATTGCGGTGATCTTGTACTTGCTCCCGTTGCCGGGCCCGGCCCATGTTGTCGCCATGATCGTGATGGCTGTCGCCTGGATCATCACGATGGCAACCGGACTGGACTACATCCGCGAAGCGTTGCGTCTGCGGCGCCGGGCACGTGCGAGTGAATAACGCCGCGCTGGCCGAAAGCATCGTCGCCGAGCTGAGCCGTCGGGGTGAGACGCTTGCCAGCGCTGAGTCTGTGACCGGAGGAATGATCGGTGCGCTGCTGACCGATGTGCCCGGGGCGTCGGCGACCTATCTGGGTGGCGTCATCAGCTATGCAACGCGCCTCAAGGTGACGCTTGCCGGAGTGGACCGGAGCACACTGGCCGAAGTCGGTCCGGTCGCGGAACGCACTGCTGCCGAAATGGCTCGCGGTGTGGCGGAGCGATGCAACTCCGACTGGGGACTGGCTACGACCGGAGTGGCAGGCCCTGAGCCTCAGGACGGCCATCAAGTCGGCCAGGTCTTCGTGGCCGTCAGCCACTCCACCCGCGCCGTGTCGCGGGTGGAGGAGCTTTCGTTGCAAGGGGGTCGCGCGTCCATTCGACACCAGACAGCCGAAGCTGCGCTGGGTCTGCTGGCGGATGCGCTCGGACTAGCGAGCATCGCTTGAGGGGTCGACAACGTGTGCAGCGCACCAGCGTGGGACGCCCTGGTGTTGCCAGTGAGGGTGGGTAAAGTTTCGGGTATGCGATCGCAGGAACTCACGGTGAAGCCGGTGCTGGTGCGCGAGCTCATCGGCGAGTCGCTCCGAGAAGAGCGCGTGTCGCAGGGAAAGACACTGCGAGAGGTGTCGAGAAAAGCCCGGGTGAGCCTGGGGTACATCTCCGAGGTCGAGCGCGGCCAGAAGGAGGCATCCTCAGAGCTGCTGGCCGCGATCTGCTCGGCCCTGGAGGTTCCGTTGTCTGACGTGCTTCGCGAGGTCAGCGAGCAGATGGCC
>Ga0184621_10000041_pt1 | contig 18885 bp, 20 predicted proteins | sample PLM1_30_b1_FD_133144 | JGI IMG/M metagenome (GOLD analysis project Ga0184621, IMG submission 133144) | Groundwater sediment microbial communities from an aquifer in East River, Colorado, USA - PLM1_30_b1 | ecosystem: Environmental > Terrestrial > Soil > Riparian zone | place: USA: East River...
AACCGCGCTCCTTCCCGATGTCGCCGATCGCACGGGCGTAGCCCGGAAAGAACTCGTCGGCTGCCTGCTGCGTCGTCTCCGCGACGTACCCGAGTGAGTGCACGCCCACCTTCAGGCGCTCCGGCGGGTGGCCCGCACCGCGTCCCGCCGCCCGGTACAGATTGATGAGCGAGCGGAAGCGCCGCGTCTCACCGCCGATGATCGCGACCATCAGCGGAAGGCCGAGCTCTCCCGCGCGCATGAACGATTGCGGTGTCCCACCGACGCCCAGCCATACCGGCAGCGGATTCTGCACTGGTCTCGGGTACACCCCCTGCCCCGTCAGGGGCGCGCGATGCCTGCCGGACCAGTGGACGTGCTCGTGCTCGCGGATCTCGAGCAGCAGATCGAGGTTTTCGGCGAAGAGCGAATCGTAATCCTCGAGCGGCAGACCGAACAACGGAAACGCCTCGATGAACGAGCCGCGACCGACGACCATCTCGGCGCGCCCCTGCGACAGCAGATCGAGAGTCGCGAATTGCTGGAACACGCGCACGGGGTCGATGGCGCTGAGGACCGTTACGGCACTGGTGAGACGGATCCGCTGCGTCCGCGCCGCCGCCGCCCCGAGGATCACCACGGGGGCCGAGTCGAGGAACTCACTACGGTGGTGCTCGCCAATCCCAAACGAGTCCAACCCCGCCTGATCGGCATGCTCGATTTCCTCGACCAGGTCGCGCAGCCGCTCGGCTGGGCTGATCGCGCGGCTGGCTTCGTCGTGTGCAGCTGCGAAGCTATCAATTCCGATTTGCACCTGCGTCCTCCTTACACTCGGACCGTGGTGTCCGGACGGGCCCGGAGCGCAAGATTGGCAAAGCCGCCGGCGATCCCGAGCGCCAGCACGATCAATGTGGTCGCCGGCGTCCACGCACTGGCGATGCCGAGCCACGCATCGAGTGAGTACGGACCGGGGCCCGTCAGGGCGAGCGCGACCCCCGCGGCGGCGTAGAGCAGCGGCAGCTCGACGCCGTTGGTGGTGGCGAACAACCCCTGCCCCCAGTGGACGGTGACGGCCGCGACGATCATCACGGATACCATGAGCGCCGGCCCAATCGGGCCGAGCAGGCCGAGGGCGATCAGCAGGCCACCCGCGATCTCGCTGAGCGAGGCCGCGGCCGCGAACGCGCGACCGGGGCGAAACCCGAGATTGGCGAAGAAGTCGCCCGTCTTCTGCAGGCCGTACCCCCCGAACCAGCCCAACAATTTCTGCGTGCCGTGGCCCGCCATCAGCAGGCCCACGACGACGCGCCCCAGCAGCAGTCCAATGCTCTCCATCTGTCCCTTCGTAGGTATTGCGGTTTACAGTTACTGTTAGTAACTATCAATTAACCTGCGGAGGGCCCGGAGGGTTCCCATGGCAAAAGCCTTGCACACATCTGCCAATTGCCACGCCCGCGAGATGCTCGATCGGGTAGGCGACCGGTGGTCGGTGTACGTACTCCACGTCCTTGGCGCCGCGGGCACAGTGCGCTTCACCGAGCTGCGCAGTCGAGTGGACGGCATCAGTCAGCGCATGCTGACGGTGACGCTGCGTGGGCTCGAGCGCGACGGGCTGGTGGTCCGGACGGCGTTCGCGGAGGTCCCGCCCCGCGTGGAGTACTCGCTGACACCCCTCGGCTCGACACTCAGTGCGCTGGTCTGCGGCCTCGTCGAGTGGTCTGGTGCCCACCTGCCGGAGGTGGACGCCGCGCGCGCGGCGTACGATGTGCGGCATGGAAAGCACCCCTAACGGAGACGAACCATGCGTAGGCTGATCGTATTCAATCAGATCTCACTCGACGGCTACATCGCCGACGCGAAGGGAGACATGAGCTGGGCGCACAAGGACGATCCGGAATGGACCGCTTTTTCGTCGGAGAACGCCGGGGGCAACGGCGTGCTGCTCTTCGGCCGGGTGACCTACGACCTCATGGCCGGCTTCTGGCCGACACCCGCCGCGCTCCAGAGCATGCCGGCGGTGGCGGAGGGGATGAACCGCATGCAGAAGGTCGTCTTCTCGCGCAAGATGAAGAAGGCGACGTGGCAGAACACGACGCTCGTGAAGAAGGACATCGTCAGCGCCGTGACTAAGATGAAGAGCGCGCGGGGCCCCGGCATGGTGATCCTCGGCAGCGGCAGCATTGTGTCGCAGCTGACCGAGGCGGGCTTGATCGACGAGTACCAGATGATCGTGAATCCCATCGTGCTCGGGAAAGGGAAGACGATGTTCGAAGGGGTGAAGAAAAAGGTGACGCTGAGGCTCACGCGGACCCGGCCGTTCACCAACGGCAACGTCGGGCTGTGGTACGACCGGGTGTAGGGATGTAGATTGAGAGCGATGCGGCACCTCCTTGCTGCCTTCATCGCCGCCTTTCAGTCCGATTCCTCCCCGGCCCCGAGCCTGCCCCGGCGCCCGCTCCTCGCGGTGACCCAGAGCGTCATGCTCAATGTCGTCGTCAACCGCATCGATGCGTGGGCCTTCCAACAGGACTGGGCGAACTCCGGTACCCGAACGTGGGGGCGCAACCTGCGCGTCGGCTGGGAGTGGGACGAGGACCAGTTCGGCACGAATCTGTTGATGCACCCCTACCACGGCGGACTCTACTTCAATGCGGCCCGGGCGAACGGCCTCAGCTTCTGGGAGGCAGCACCCGTGGCCTTCCTGGGCTCGTGGACCTGGGAATACTTCGGCGAGACAGACCGCCCGTCGCTCAACGATTTCTTCATGACGAGCTTCGGCGGCATCGCCCTCGGCGAGGTGTTTCACCGCCTCGCCGCGACGATTCGCGACAACGGCTCGCGGCACCGGGTGGTACGGGAGATCGCGGCGTTGCCCCTCGATCCCATGGGATGGCTCAACCGGCGGCTGCGACGCGAACGGACCTCCGCGCTCCCCAATCCGCCCGAGCACACACCAGGGGCGTTGAGCGTGCGGTTGCACGCAGGCGCCCGGTTCATCGTCGACTCCCGGCTCAACATGTCCCGGGGCACACCGACCGTGATCGTTGACTTCGGGTACGGCGACGCTTTTCTACAGCCTTACCGGGCCCCATATGATGCGTTTCGCATCCGCGCCATCATCGGCGACCGCGGCCTCAACGCCCTCCGCGCCACGGGCCGTTTGTACGGCCCCCGCACGCGCCACGACCATCTGTTTCTCGTGAATCAGCGCTTCGACTACGCCAATAATTCCGCCTACCGCGTCGGGGGGCAGAGTATCGAGGCGGGGCTTGAGTCGCATTGGCGGCTGCCCAGCGGTTGGCAATTGCGCACGGAAGGGTACATCGACGCGATTCTGCTGGGGGGCGTCGATGCCCCCACCGTGGGGTCCGGCAAGCGCAACTATGACTTCGGCCCCGGCGGCGGCGTTCGGTTTCGCGTCGAGTTAGGGCGACGGGGCAGAGGCTATTTCGCCTTCTCCGGGCAGTCGGAATACATCCATGCCGTGAGCGGTGCGAGCGCCGATCACTTCCTGGGCTACGGCGGCTTCGAGGTCACCATGCCCCTGGGCAGCTCCATCGGGCTCGGCATCCACAACACCACATTCCTCCGGCGCAGCGTCAACTCCGACCGGCCCGACGACGTGCGTCGCTTCCCTGAGCTGCGAATCTTCCTGACCTGGACCGATGTGACGCGGCCGCGATCGGATCCATGAGAGCCAGCATCATCATCACCCTGCTGTTGGGGCTCCTCGCGCCCGGCGCCGAGGCGCAGCGGCCCCACCGCGCCGGCCTGTGGATCGAGACGGGCGGTGGGATCGGCTACGTGCGCATCGCCTCGTCCGGCTCGACCACCGTCACGAGCGCTCCGGGCTCGACAACCTACCTGAGTGTCGGCGTCCTATTGTCCGACAAGGTCTTATTGGGAATCGAGAATGCGGGTTTTGTGGACGAGATGTTGGGGTTCTTTCGCGGCGACACGTCGAGCATCGCGCAGACTTGGAGCCTCTCGGTCGTCGTGCTGTGGTATCCGTGGCGATCCGGGGTGTTCGCCAAAGGGGGCGTCGGCGTCGCCCAGGGCACCTTCACGGTGACGCCGACAGGGGGGGGTGCCCCCTTCACGGCGCGCGGCACGGGCGTCGGCCTCAACTTCGGCGCGGGATACGACCTGAAGATCTCGCGCAAGATCGCGCTCACCGGGTGTGTGTGCGCCGACATCGCGGGGATCGGCGACGTGGTCCTGCCATCGACGCGGGTCGACGACATGATCGCGTCGATCTATCACGTCACGATCGGCATCACGATCCGCTGACAATCGGTAGAAACTTGCCGCTGGACCGGCTTCGGCGTATGTTCGGTGCACCCATTCACGCTGCATGCCCTTGCGTCGGATTCTCCTAGCGGATGCAGACGCGTTCTACGTCGCCGTCGCACGCGCGCTCGACCCTGAGGGCGCGGGACGCGCGGCCCTCCTGATTGTCGGCGGCTCCCGTGAGAGTCGTGGGGTCGTCTGCTCCGCGTCGTACGAGACGCGCAAGTTCGGCGTGCGCTCGGCGATGCCGATCGCGCGGGCCCTCCGTCTCTGCCCCGACGCGATGTGCGTGCCGGTCCCGATGAAAGCGTGTGGTGAGAAAAGCGCCGAGATCCGCAAGGTGCTACAGCTTTTCACGCCGATCGTCGAAGGCGCGAGCATCGACGAGTGGTATCTCGACATGAGCGGGACCGAGGGGGTCTATCATCACGAGCCCCTCGCCGCGACCGCCGAGCGCATCCGCGCCGGCGTGCTCCAAGCGACGGGCCTCACCCTCTCGATCGGCGGCGGTACCAACAAGCTGATCGCCAAGATGGCGGCTGCGCGGGCCAAGCCCGACGGCGTCGTGATCGTGGAGCCCGGGCTCGAGGACACGTTTCTACGCTCGTGCACCCTCGCCGAGATTCCCCTCGTGGGACCCAAGCTCCAGGCGTGGTTGGCGGCCCGCGGCCTGATCGCGGTGGAGGACGTCTTCTCGTACGATGTCGCGATGCTGCGGCAGCGGGCGGGACTGAGCGCGCGCGAGGCGACGTGGCTCTGGAACCGGGTGCATGGCGCCGATGAGGCGGGAGTCGCCCATCGCGAGGTGAACCGCGGTCTCAGTCGCGACGAGACTTTTGCGACCGACCTGAACCTCGATGAGGATATCGAGCGCGAGCTCCTGCGCCTCGTGACCCGCGCCGCGGCGGACCTGCGCGACGCCGGACTCACAGCTCGGACCGTGGCGGTGCGGCTCCGTGATTGGGACTTCCGGACGCGCGGGGCACAGCGGACGCTACCCGAGCCCGTGGTGTCGGACCGCGCGATCCTGCGGGTGGCCCACGAGCTGCTGGCGACCTTGCGCAAGGCTCGGCGGGTGCCGGCACGGCTCGTGGGCGTAAAGCTGACAGGGCTCGCACCGCCCCGGACCGACGATCAGTTCGCGCTCTTCACGACGGCAACCCCCGAGGAGACTGAACGCGACCGCGGGTTGGCGCGGGCGATCGATCGCGTGCGGGGGAGGTTTGGAACGAAGAGCATCATGCCCGGGGGGATCGTGGAGGAGAGGCGTTGACACGCCGCCGGACGACCGCGAAGTCCTGAACGGCGCGAACCTCCACGCACCCCGTCTCCACCCATGGAAACTCCGCCGCGATGCGTACCGCCTCGTCCATGTCCTCGGCCTCGATCAGATTGAAGCCCGCGAGCAGCTCCTTGGTCTCGGTGAACGGCCCGTCCACGACGGTGCGCCGGCCGTTACGGACTCGCACCGACCTCGCGGTCGCCGCTCCCTCCAGCATCTGGGAATCGAGCAGGCGACCGTCCTCGCGCAGGTCGTCGGCATGGGCGAGGCAGTCGCGCATCTTCGCGTCGAATTGTCCCGGCGGGAGGGCGTCGAGCAGGGTGCCGTCGGTGTAAATCAGGATGGCGAATTTCATGGCCCTAATCTAGTCTTTCCCGCTCGTCATGACCTTCGCCTGGCAACCCTCGGAGCGGTACCTCGCGCGCAGCCGGCTGCGGCGCTTCGCCGAGGCGCACGGACATCGCGACTTTGCCGCGCTCCATCGCTGGTCGATCGAGGACCTGGATGGATTCTGGCGTGCCGTCGATCGAGACCTCGGTCTCGTCTGGCGCACGCCCTACGAGCGCGTGCTGGATTCGTCGCGCGGCATCCCGTGGACCACGTGGTGGCTGGGCGGCCGCATGAACTACGTGGACTCGGCGCTACGCCACGATCCGTCGCGCACCGCGCTCGTCTTCGAGGGCGAAGAAGGCGTGATGCAGCGCCTTACGTACGGCGAGCTCGCCGTGGCGGTGCGCCGCGCTGCCGCAGGCCTGCGCGCCCTCGGCGTCGGCCCGGGCGATCGGGTGGGGATCTTTCTGCCCCTGACGCCCGAATGCGCGATCGCAACGCTCGCCGTGTCGGCGATCGGCGCGATCTACACCCCCATCTTTTCGGGGTACGCCAGCGACGCGATCGCGGGCCGGCTCCGGGGCTGCGACGCGAGCGTGCTCATCACCGCCGATGGATTCCGGCGGCGCGGGCAAGTCATACAGACGAAGGAGACGGCCGACGCGGCCGTCGATGCGGCGCCCAGCGTCCGCACCGTGATCGTCGTGCGGCGATTGGGCCGCGAGGTACGGCTGCGGGAGCGCGACGTGTGGTGGGACGACATGATGGCGATGGGCATGGACGAAACGCTCGCCGACACCTCGCCCGAAGATCCCTACATGATCATCTATACCTCCGGCACGACCGGCCGGCCGAAGGGCGCGGTGCACGTGCACGGCGGCTTCCCGGTGAAGGCGTCGCAGGACCTGGCGCACTGCTTCGACCTGCAGACCGGCGACGTGCTGTGGTGGTTCACCGACATCGGCTGGATGATGGGCCCCTGGCTCATCGCCGGTGGCCTGATTCTCGGCGCGACCATTCTTTTATATGACGGGGCGCCCGACTTCCCCGACGCCGGCCGAGTCTGGTCGATCGTGGAGCGACACCGCGTGACCCACCTCGGCATCTCGCCCACGGCGATCCGGGGGTTGATGCGAGCCGGCGAGGAGCCGGTGCACCGGCACGATCGCTCGTCGCTCTTCGTCCTCGGCTCGACAGGCGAGCCGTGGAATCCGGAACCGTGGTGGTGGTACTTCCGCGTCGCGGACGAGCGCGCGCCGCTGGTGAACTTCTCGGGCGGCACCGAGTGTTCGGGCGGCATCGTCGGGTGTACGACGTGGACGCCGATCAAGCCGACGGCGTTCGCCGGCCCCGTCCCCGGCATGGCCGCCGACATCGTGGATCGCGAGCTGGTGATCCGCAAACCGTGGCCGGGGATGACGCGCGGCTTCTGGCGCGACCCGGACAAGTACCTGGCGGCGTACTGGAGCCGCTTCCCCGATGTTTGGGTCCACGGCGACTGGGCGCGGATCGACGACGAGGGATTCTGGTACATCGAGGGCCGCAGCGACGACACCCTCAAGGTCGGCGGCAAGCGCGTTGGGCCGGCGGAGGTCGAGTCGGCGGCGACGGGGCACGCGGCGGTGCTCGAGGCCGCGGCGATCGGCGTGCCGCACGAGCTGAAGGGAGAAGCGATCGTCGTGTTTGTGGTGTTGCGTGCAGGCCGGGGTGCGTCGGACGCCCTCGCGCTCGAGATCGCCGACACGGTCGCGGCGAGCCTCGGCCGGCCGATGCGTCCAGAAGCCGTGCGGTTCGTGACGGACCTGCCCAAGACCCGCAACGCCAAGATCCTGCGCCGAGTGATCCGCGGCGCGTATCTCGGACACACCGATCTCGGGGATCTCTCGGCGCTCGAGAATCCAGACGCCGTGGCGCGGATCCGGGAGCTCAACGCCTGACCCCGTCCCTCGTTGTCCTCCTCGTGGCGAATGCCGTCCCGATCGTGGGGGTGCTGTTCCTCGGCTGGGCCGTGTTCCCCTTGGTCCTGCTGTACTGGCTGGAAAATGTGGTCGTGGGCGGGTTCAACGTGGCCAAGCTGCTGCTGGCGCAGCCGCGTCAACCGGCCTACTGGCTGGGGAAGGTGTTTCTCGTGCCCTTTTTCCTGGTGCACTTCGGCGGGTTCACGTACGTGCACGGCGTGTTGGTGGTCGCGCTGCTCGGTCCCAAGGGGACGCAGCCGTTCGACCTTCTCGGCACCGTCCCGCCAGCGATCCACGCGAATCATCTGGGCTGGGCCGTTCTCACCCTGCTGATGAGTCACGGCCTCTCGTTCTACTGGAACTACCTGAAGAACGGAGAATTCCAGCGCGCGTCATTGAACGCCCTGATGATGCAGCCCTACGGCCGGGTCTTCGTGCTGCACTTCACGGTGCTGTTTGGCGGCTGGATCGTGATGGCCCTCGGATCGCCCGTGCTCGCGCTCGCACTACTGGTGGTCCTCAAGACGGCGGCCGACGTGCACGCGCATAAAGCCGAGCGGCGTAAGTTCGGCGAGGTGGCGTAGGGCGGTCACGGCGCGGCCCCGGCCGCTCTCGCGTCGTGGGCGAGATAGACCGTCGCCATCCCGCCCGCGCCGAGCTCACGTTCGATGGTATAATGGCCGGCGAGGCCCGTCCTCAGGCGGTCAACGGCTTGCGTCACCGGCCGCTCTGGTCCTTCCGAACCGCGCGGCCGACGATGATGGTGACGTTGTCGGTGCCGCCGTCGTCCAGGGCATCCTGCAGCAGCGCCTCGCACACCTGCTTCGCCGACGTCATCGCGGCGAGCCGCTCCCTGATGCGCTCGTCGGACACGTGCTTGGTCAGGCCGTCCGAGCATAGCAGGTGGGTGTTGCGCCAATCCGATTGCAACCGGGTGACCACCGGAGCGGTCTGAGACCCGCCAATCGCACTGGACAGCACGTTGGCCAGCCGCGAATTGAATGCGTCCGTGCGCGTCAGCACGCCCGCATCGACCAGCTCCTGTGCCATCGTCTGATCGCGCGTGATGCGGTGCAGCTCGCCCTCGCGGTACACGTAATAGCGCGAATCGCCGACCTGCAGCACGTAGACCCACGGCCACACGCCGATCCAGACGGTCAGGGTCGTGGCCATGCCTTTGAGCGCCCGGTCCTGCGCGGCGCGCTGCAGGACCTCCTCATGGGTCTGCATGGCCGCCGCCTCCAGCACCTCGATGAACGACGCGGCGCGCGCGTCGGCGCCGTAGTAGCTGCGGACGCTCTGAGTCACGTATTGCGTGATCTGCTCGAGCGCGACGCGGCTCGCCACTTCTCCCTTTTCGCCGCCGCCCACGCCGTCGGCGATCATCGCCAGGAAAGCGAGGCGGTCATCCTCCATCTGGAAATGACTGACCTCGGGGAGACTCGTCTGGTGGACTTCCATACGCTTGCGCAACGAGGCCAACAGGAAGTTGTCCTGATTCACCGCGCGCACTTTGCCCGGATGGGTGAGGCCGTGGACGTCGATCTCGTCGTCCGACGGCTTGCGATCGAGCGACGCTTTCGTGGAGGGTTCCGCGTGCGCTTTCATGGGCGGGATAACATAGCCCCGAAACGGTCTAGGCGGCCGTCGGCGGCAACTCGACGATCTCGAGCCAGTAGCGGCCCAACACGTTCATAGCCTCCACCAGCCCCGAGAATGTGACCGGCTTCGTGATGAAGGAATTCACGCCCAACTGGTAGCTGCGGACAATGTCCTGGTCGAGCCCTGACGTGGTGAGCACGACGATCGGAATGTTCCGCAGCGTCTCGTCTCCCTTGATCACCTTCAGGGCCTCGCGTCCATCCATCTTCGGCATGTTGAGGTCCAGGAGGATCAACCCGGGGCGCGGGGCCTTGCCGGTCTCCCCCGCGTACTCGCCGCGCTGATAGAGATAGTCGAGCAGCTGCTCGCCATCCTCGACGAAGCGCACGGAGTTCGCCACGTGCGCGTCTTCCAGCGCCTGCTGGGTGAGCATCCGGTCGTCCTCATCGTCATCGCAGATGAGGATCGTGATGGGGATCTTGTTCTTGTCCCGGGTCATGACGTGAATCCTTTCGCTGCCTGCGTGACCGGCAAGGTGACGGTGAATGTCGCCCCCTCGCCGGCAGTGCTCGTGGCGGCGATCGTGCCGCCATGCCGCTCGACGATCTTGCGACAAATCGCCAGGCCAATGCCCGAGCCGGCGTACTCCGCTCGGCCGTGGAGTCGCACGAACATGCCGAAGATTTTTCCCGCATACTTCTCGTTGAACCCGATCCCGTTGTCGGTCACGGTGATCGCCCGGTACAGGCCGTCGGCGGGGGGGCTCGCACAGCTGAGGCGGACGACCGGTGGCGTGTCGTTGCGGCGGTACTTGAGGGCATTACCGAGCAGGTTCTGCAGCAGCTGGCGCATCTGGAGCGGATCGGCGGCGATCACCGGCAGCTCACCCACCTCCACCCGGCCCCCCGACTCCGCGATGGCGGTTTCAAGGTCGGCGATGACTTCCTTGGCAATCCGGGCAAGGTCGGTGGAGACGAAGGGCTGGACGCGCGTTGTCACCTGCGAATACAGGAGCAGATCGCTGATCAAGGTGCGCATGCGGGCCGCCGCGCTGAGCATGCGCGCGAGGTGCCCTCGTGCAGGGCCGTCGAGCGCCGGCCCCGCGGAGGTGTTCAACAGATCGCCGAACGACAGGATCTTGCGCACCGGTTCCTGCAAGTCATGCGACGCCACGGACGCGAACTCGTCCAACGCCGCGTTCGAGCGCTCCAGCTCCCGGTGCTGCTCCGCCAGGCGCCATTCCGTGAAGCGGCGAGCCGTGATGTCCTCGATCGCCAGCAGGATGATCCGCGGAAGGTGGGGGCCCTGCGACACGAGCCGGGCGTTGAGCAGCATGATCTTGCGACCGATGCCGGGAAACTCGTGGTCGACATCGAAATCATTCAACTGCGGCTCCACCGCGAGCTTGTCACGCAACAACTCGCGGAGGGGGGCAATGTCCCATTGGCCGTCGCCGAGCGTGAAGAGGACCTCGCCGATCGTGTCCTCGGGCTCGACGCGAAAGGTGCGAAAGAAGGCTCGATTCGCCTGCGTGACGCGGAATTCAGCGTCCAGGACAATGAGGGGCTCCCGCACGGTATCGATGATATCGAGCAACAGCCGCTGGGCGGCTGGCACATCGGTCAACGTCTCGAGGTCGGGCATGTATGGAGCGTACGGTAGGCACGGGGCGGGCACCATCGCACGATCGTGCTAGAGGATTCGTGCTACCTTTGGTCTACATGCCGCCGCCCCCCCCCCACGACACGATCAAGATTGCCATCATCGACGACAATCGCCTGGTGCGCGAAGCGCTTACGGCGATGCTCAATCGACTCACGGATATCCGAGTCGTCTCCTCAGACGTCGCCGACTCGGCCTCGTTGGCCGAGACCAAGCCGGACGTGCTGCTCCTCGACGTGGGGCTGCGCGATCAGGACAGCCTGCGCGTGGCCACCACGCTCAGGCAGGAGAATCCGAACGCGAAGATCATCGTGATGGATCTCCTCCCGGTGAACGAGGAGATCATGGAGTATGTGAACGTGGGCGTGTCCGGGTTCGTCTTGAAGGATGCCAGCTTCGACGAGTTCATCGCGACGATTCGGTCGGTCGCCACGGGCACGAAGGTCTTGCCTCCCCGCATGACGGAATCGCTCTTTTCCCAGATCGCGAAGGAGGTCGACGGACAAGAGCCCGCCCAGGTGCTCGAAGCCGTGCGGATGACGCCACGCGAGCGCGAGGTCATCGACTTGATTGGCGAGGGCCTCTCCAACAAGGAGATCGCCCAGCGCCTCAACATCGCGACGCATACCGTCAAGAGTCACGTGCGGAACGTCATGGAGAAGCTGGCGTTGCACACGCGGCTGCAGATCGCCGCGTACTCCCACCGCGAGACGTAACTCAATTCTCGCGTCCGGCGTGGGGAGTTATTTCTTGCGAACCTGCCCAGAGTCGATACAATTACGCCTTAGGGCCACAACACCCAATGTTCGCGGAGATTGGCAGACCCATGAGCACGTCCAGTATGCAGGACCAGCGGTTTCGGCAGATCCTCGACGCCGCCCCCGATGCCATGATCGTCGTCGACCAACAGGGCAGCGCGGTGGCGCTCAATCGCGAGGCCGAGCGGCTCTTGGGGTGGACCGATGCAGAGATCCGGGGTGAGCCGTCCAGTCGGCTCATCCCCCAGCGCTTCCAGCAGGTGTACGAGGCCCTCGACGTGAGGGATGCCGAAGCGCCGGGGATCCCGGCGAAGCGTGCTGCGGTGAGGATCTTCGCCCGGCGACGTGACGGCAGCGAGTTCCCCGTGGAAATCCACCGCAGCCCTCTCGGTCCGAGCGAGGACGCGCTCTTCTTGGTCACGATGCGCGATCTCACCGAGTGGCGGGACGTTCAGGAGAGCCTGTTCCGGCAGAAGGAGCAGGCCATCGTCGCCCTCGCATCGATCGCGGACGCCGTCGTCACGACCGACGTGGCGGGAAGGATCACGTATCTGAACCCGACCGCGGAGCGGCTCACCGGTTGGCGCACCACCGAAGCGCTGGGACAGCCCGTGGACACCGTGCTCACGCTCGTCAGCGACGCCACGCGCCAGCCCATCGAGAACGTCCCAGCCCGCGTTCTCCGCGAAGGGCGCGCGGTGGACCTGGCCGACGGCGTGCTGCTGGTGCGCCGCGATGGGACGGAGGTGCCGATCGGGGACTCTGCGGCTCCGCTCCGGGACCGCCACGGGACCACGATCGGCGTGGTGCTGGTCTTTCACGACGTGACGGAGCGGCGGCGCGCCGCACGCAAACTCTCGCGCGAAGCCACTCACGATGCCCTGACGGGCCTGGTCGGCCGGAAAGAGTTCGAAGAGCGCCTGGCGCGGGTGCTGGCGGAGGCGGCGGCCGGCGTCGCGGAGCACGTGCTGTGCTACCTCGACCTGGACCGATTCAAGCTCGTGAACGACTCGTGCGGTCACGAAGCCGGGGACGACCTGCTCCGCAAGATCAGCCAACTGCTGAGCGGTCGCGTGCGCAGCCGGGACACGCTCGCACGCCTCGGCGGCGATGAATTCGGTGTCCTCCTGGAATACTGTTCCTTACCCAAGGCGGAAGAGATCGCCGGGAACCTCGAGCGGGCGATCGAAGAGTTTCGTTACGTATGGGGGGAGCGGAGCTTCGCGCTGGGCGTCAGCATCGGCGTCGTCGCGATCACCGCCGCAAGCGGCCGCCCGGCGGACGTCCTGCGCGCCGCCGACGAAGCCTGCTACGCCGCCAAGGACGCCGGGGGCAGCCGCGTCCGGGTCGCGCAGCCGGAGGCGGCCCCTGGGCTCCAGCAGCAGGTGGAGAGCCGACGCATCGTGCGCCTCACCCGAGCGTTGGACGAGGGCCGCTTTCAGCTGTACGCGCAAGCGATCGTACCCCTGGCGCCGGAGCACCCGGCACGTCCGCGGTGCGAGATCCTGCTGCGCCTGCCGGACGAGCATGGGGGTGTGGAGACCCCGGACGCCTTTCTCCCGCAAGCGGAGCGCCATCGCCTCATGCCGGCCATCGACCGCTGGGTGGTGCGCCAGACGGTCGCCGTCCTCGGTCAGTGGCATCGCGACCACCCGGAGCTCGAGCTCCCCCTCTGCTCGATCAACCTCAGCGTTTCCTCACTGGACGATGCGGACCTGATCCCTGCCGTGCGAGAGTACTTGACGCAGCACCGGCTTCCGCCGGAGGGGCTGTCCTTCGAGATCGCCGAAGCCGCCGCCCTCGGGAACTTTGCGCAACTGGTGCGCCTCATTTCCGAGGTCCGGGCGACGGGGTGCGGCGTCGGGCTGGACAACTTCGGCAACAGCCTGGCCTCGTTCGCCCACCTCAAGGCCCTGTCGGTCGACTACGTCAAGATCGGCGGGCACTACGTCCGGGGCGTGGCCGACGACCCCGTGTACGGCACGCTCGTGAGGACCGTCAACGACATCGGTCGCATCATGGGCATCACCACGATCGCTGAAGAGGTAGAGAGCGAAACCATTCTGCAAAAGCTGCGAGAGCTTGGCGTGGGGTATGCCCAGGGGCATGCCGTGTCGTCGCCCGTGCCGCTGGTGGACCGGGACGGACAAGTGGCCCTACCCCACGTTCAGCGATCGAGTTGATCTGATCGGTCGCGACAGGCACGAAGGTCTTGCCGCCCCGCGAACCGCCTATTCTCACCGAGAGGGGTAGCTCAAGCGGCGTACTTACTCTTTCACCCGTTCGTGCGATGTGGGTTCACTGCGATTAGGCCTATCCTCTGTGCAGTGATTCGTTGTCCTACTGTCCCTCAACGCACGGAGCAACAACACCATGTTCTCATACAATCGTCTTGCCATCATCACGCTCGCGCTGCTGTCCGCAGCTTGCAGCGACACCTCGTCCCGCTTGACGTCGCCCTCGTTCAGCGACACAGTGGCCACCGACTCGGTGGTCGGAGGGGGGGCGTCGAACTTCCTCGTCCTCGCCAACGCCGGCGCCACCTGCACCGACGGAAACATCCTCGGCGACGTGGGTACGTTCAGCTCCACCGGCGCGATCACTCGCACCAATTGCCCCATCACCGGTGCGCTGCACGTCGGAGACAGCGCCGCCACGCAGGCCTTCAATGACTTCCTCAACACGTACGCCGTGCTCGCCCCGCAGGCGGGGGATGTCTGCACGATGTTGACGGGCACCCTGGCCGGCGTGATTCTGGCGCCCGGCGTGTACTGCTTCAACGCCGCGGCGACGGTAACGGGCGTGTTGACGCTCGACGGGCCCGCGGACGGCATCTGGGTTCTGAAGATCGGCACCAGCGGCACCGGCGCCCTCACGGGTACCGGCTTCGAAGTGGTCATGGCCGGCGGCGCCCTGGCGTCCAACGTCACGTGGCGCGTCGCTGACGCCGTGACGATGACGACCTCCAACATCCAAGGCAACATCCTGGCCGGCGCGGGCATCACGCTGACCGGTGGCAGCCTGCACGGAAACGTCTCGTCGAAGGCCGACGTAACGATCACGGGCACGGCAGTCAGCAAATAACGACGGTTCTCGCGCACTGCAAAACGGAAGGGCGCAGTACGGCCCTTCCGTTTTCGCGTGCGGACGGTAGCTTCGCCGCTCCATGTCCCCTTCCTCGCAGAACTGCTCGGCACCATGCTGCTCATCATCCTGGGCGATGGCGTGGTCGCCAACGTCGTGCTCAACAAGACCAAGGGCCAGAACTCCGAGCGGACTGGCCGAGGAGTGACCTCTTGCGACAGTCCCGGGCTGACGCTATACCCTCAGCCATGACGCGCTTGCCCGTCGCGCTCGCTGGGGTTGCCATCCTCGTCGCGGGTTCGGCCTGTGCCGGTCGCTCCCAGCCGGACGGCCCGGTCGGGGTGAATCGCGAAGTGATCCTCCCCGAGGAATTCGACAGACGCAACTTCTATTCCGCGTACGACGCGGTTTCGGCGTTGCGGCCGGGTTGGCTGAGCCGGCGGGGAGGCAACGGTGAGATTCAGGTCTATGTCGACGACAATCACGTCGGTGGCCTCGAGGTACTCCGACAGGTTCGCATCGCGAGCGTCCAGCTGATCCGGCACATCGACGGCATCACTGCGGGCGCTCGGTACGGGCGAGGCCACGATCAAGGAGTCATCCTCCTCACGACCATCGCCGGCCGCTGACGTGTCCCCGTTCCTCGCAGAACTGCTGGGCACCATGCTGCTCGTCATTCTGGGCGATGGCGTGGTCGCCAACGTCGTGCTCAACAAGACCAAGGGCCAGAACTCCGGCTGGATCGTCATCACCGCGGGGTGGGCGTTCGGCGTGACGGTCGCGGTCTATGCCGTCGGCAGTTTCAGCGGCGCCCATCTCAACCCCGCGGTGACCATCGGCCTCGCCGCTATCGGCAAGTTCGAGTGGGCCTCCGTGCCGGGCTACGTCGCCGCCCAAATGCTCGGTGCCTTCATAGGCGCCGCGATCGTATGGCTCGCGTACCTGCCCCACTGGGCCGTCACCGAGAGCCAGGCCTCGAAGCTGGCCGTGTTCTGCACCGGCCCCGCCATCCGGAACACCGCGTCGAATCTGCTCACGGAGATCATCGGCACCGCCGTGCTGGTCCTGGGCGTGCTGACCATACTCACTCCCAAGAACCTGAATCCCGAGCACGGCTGGAACGTGGGATTCGGCCCGGCCCTCGTCGGCGTCATCGTGTGGGCGATCGGCCTCTCGCTCGGCGGCCCGACCGGCTACGCGATCAACCCTGCCCGTGACCTGGGCCCGAGGCTCGCGCACGCGGTCCTACCGATCGCCGGCAAGGGAAGCTCGGATTGGGGCTACGCGTGGATCCCCGTGGCCGGGCCGATCATCGGCGGCGTGATCGCGGCCCTCCTCTATAAGACTCTATGGCCGGCGTGAAGCACATCCTGGCCCTGGACCAGGGGACGACCAGCTCGCGCGCCATCGTGTTCGATCACAGCGGCAGCGTGGTCGCCTCGGCGCAAAAAGAGTTCCGCCAGATCTTCCCCAAGCCCGGCTGGGTGGAGCACGATGCGAACGAAATCTGGGCCACGCAGCTGCACACCGCACAGGAAGCGATCGCCAAGGCGAGCCTGACGGCGACCGACATCGCCGCCATTGGTATCACGAATCAGCGCGAAACGACCGTCGTGTGGGATCGAGACAGCGGCGCGCCGATCCACAACGCGATCGTCTGGCAGGACCGCCGCACGGCGGCCCGCTGCGACCAGCTCAAGGTCCGCGGGCTCGCCCCGATGATCAAGCGGAAGACGGGCCTCGTGGTGGACGCCTATTTCTCCGGCACCAAGCTCGAGTGGCTGCTCAAGAATGTCCCCGGCGCTCGCGCCAAGGCCAAGGCGGGCAAGCTCGCGTTCGGCACGATCGACAGTTGGCTCGTGTGGCACCTGACGGGCGGTCGCGTACACGTGACCGATCCGAGCAACGCGTCGCGCACGATGCTGTTCAATCTGCGGACCGGCGATTGGGACGACGAGCTACTGAAGCTCTTCGGCGTCCCGCGCTCGGTGTTGCCGGAGGTGCGTTCATCGAGCGAGGTGTACGGCCAGACGACACTGTTCGGCGGCTCGATTCCGATTGCCGGCATTGCGGGCGATCAACAGGCGGCGCTGTTTGGCCAGGCGTGCACCCAGCCCGGGATGGTCAAGAACACGTACGGGACCGGGTGTTTCATGCTCATGAACACCGGCACGAAACCTACGCCATCGAAGAACAATCTCCTGACGACGGTGGCGTGGCGCATCGGGAAGCGGACCGAGTACGCCCTGGAAGGCAGCATTTTCATCGCCGGGGCGGTCGTGCAATGGCTGCGGGACGGGCTGGGCATCATCAGGTCGTCGTCTGAAGTCGAAGCTCTGGCCTCACAGGTGGCCGATACGGAAGGCGTGTATCTGGTCCCCGCATTCGCGGGGCTGGGCGCGCCGCACTGGGATCAGTACGCGCGCGGCATTCTCGCGGGCGTAACGCGCGGCACGACTGCGGCGCACGTCGCGCGCGCCGCGCTCGAGGGGATCGCGTTTCAGGTGGCGGACGTGCTGCGGGCAATGGAAGCGGACGCGAAGATCCAGCTCAAGGAGCTGCGCGTAGATGGCGGCGCGTCGGCCAACAACCTGCTGATGCAATTCCAGTCGCACCTCTTGGGCGTTCCCGTGGTGCGGCCGAAAGTCACCGAGACCACGGCGTTGGGCGCGGCGTATCTCGCGGGGCTCGCCGTCGGCTACTGGAAGGACCAGAAACAGATCGCGGCGCAGTGGCAGGTGGACCGCCGCTTTGCGCCCGCGATGAAACCTGCCCAGCGCAAACAGCTCGAGGCAGGCTGGCGGAAGGCGCTCGAGCGGGCGAAGCGGTGGGAAGAGACAGTCTGAGGAGGTCCTGAATGGAAGTCGTCATCAAGCGAGACTATGACCAAATGAGCAAGGCGGCGGCGCAGATCGTCGTCGGCGTGCTCAACACCAAACCGAATGCCGTGCTCGGCATGGCGACCGGGTCCACGCCGCTCGGTCTCTATCAGGAGTTGGTACGCCTGCACACGGCGGGATTGGTCGACTTCTCTCGCGTGACGACGTTCAACCTCGACGAATACGTCGGGCTGCCCCCGAATCACGCGCAGAGCTATCACTACTTCATGCACGAGCACTTTTTCCAGCACGTCAACATCCCGCGGCACAACATCAACATCCCCTCGGGCACAACCAGCAACTATCCCGCTTTTTGCCAGTGGTACGAGGGGCGCATCACGGAATGCGGCGGCATCGACCTGCAAATCCTGGGCATCGGGTCGGACGGCCACATCGCCTTCAATGAGCCGGGGAGCTCGCTCAGCTCGCGCACGCGCCTCAAGACGCTGTCGAAGCAGACGATCGACGACAACGCCCGATTCTTCGAGCGCCGAGAGGACGTGCCCGTCTATGCGATCACGATGGGCGTGGGGACGATCCTCGATGCGCGGCAACTGGTGCTGGTGGCCAGCGGGAAGGCGAAGGCCAAGGCGATCGCTCAGGCGGTGGAGGGACCCGTCACCAGCATGGTGACGGCGAGCGCGATCCAGATGCACCGGGATGCCGCCGTCATCGTCGACGAGCAGGCGGCCGCCGGACTGACGATGCGCGACTACTACGAGTTCATCTACGCGGCGAAGCCGGCGGCGCCCAAGTTCTAGCCTCTTGCCGAGTTCCGGGCCGCGGGATAAATCTGCCTCGTCCCCTTCGAGTGGAACTCAGCCGTGCAAGTTTCCCGAATCGCCCATCCTGCCCTTCTTCTCGTAGGCGCCCTCCTCGTCGCCGGCCCCGCTGCCGCGCAGCAGCGCACGATCACGGGGACCGTCACGAACGAGCAGGGGGCCCCGCTGTCCGGTGCCGCGGTCGGCGTCAAGCGGACGATCACGACCGCCTCGACGAACGCCGAAGGGCGCTACTCGATTCTCGCCGAAGCGGGCCAGGTGTTGCAGTTCCGGTTCATC